>Ga0335072_10006108_pt1 | contig 17663 bp, 11 predicted proteins | sample Lox_Sample_21_FD_206725 | JGI IMG/M metagenome (GOLD analysis project Ga0335072, IMG submission 206725) | Soil microbial communities from Loxahatchee National Wildlife Refuge, Florida, United States - Lox_Sample_2.1 | ecosystem: Environmental > Terrestrial > Soil > Wetlands | place: USA...
CCCGGACCCCCCAATCACTCCTACTTGTCCCGGATAATCATCTGTTTTGCTCAGTTTATCCCATCGCGTCTTATTGATTCAATGATCCGCTGCTTGACTGTTTGAAGATGATATTCGATATGACAACAAGAAACCGCGTTGCTGAAGACCGATTTCGACCTAGAGGTCTCAGAGATACCTTTTTACTCATCAAGTTCTGTTTCCTCCTGTCCTACATTTCTTCGGTGCGTTTTGAGATGCCTCATCAGTGAGTCTTTTCGAGAGAATCCGCCTTTGGCGCTATTGAGAGCTCGTTCGCAATTGATATGCTGGCAAAAATGTTGCTCGACAGTTGTCGCTTGTGGATGCTTTGCAGCAATGTGGCGATTGCGATCCCTTTTGAAAGCGAATCTCTGGGAGCATTCACCGATAGTACACTTGACTGGACGATCGTGGCGTTTCCTATGGCGCCTAGATTCCAGGTCAGTATAATTTCTCTGCGGATCGTTTGACAAAATGCACCGGCGATCCCCCACCAAGTTTATTGGTAAGAGTTGAAGCCTTTTTTGGCAGACGGGTGCGGTTATAGTTCTTGGACACTTACTTGAAAAGATGCCGCTGCTTGAAGGGAGGAAGATGCGGACAATCCTGACATTCAAGCAGCACATTAGGTTGGACGTCTTGCGGGGGTGTAGACGACGTAGAGCTCGTTTGGTTCTCGCTTTGTTGTGGCAGTGGTGATGGGTCGTCGGCGGCAGTCTCGGTTAAAACAGTGAATTGGATGTTGGGCCATCCATTTGCACTAGAAGTATTCTCCGCTACTGTGTTGTCTTCTATGTTGCAAGTAGCGTCTGGGGCTGGCAGCCCATGGACAGAATACTCTAGCGGTCCCCCATCGGAGTCATTCGCACCAGCTCCGGAGAATGCTGTCCGCAGGCTCGTTAGGTCAATCACTGCGTCGTCGATCCACGATTGCGGTAAGCCCCAGAGATCGTGGTCAGGAGTAATATCGAAATTGGGTAGGCCGAAAGAAGGAGGAGAATATTGGTAGTCATTTGAAGCTTGAACTTGGGATGAATAAGTATAAGGTACTTCGAATTCCTCACAGGTGAAATCGTTCACATAAGTCGCACGACCATGATGGGTAATGGGGAGGGGCGCGGAGAGCTGCCGCCTCCCCGCTTGCGGAAGACGTTTCTGCTCTCGAAGGAGACTCGCTGGACCTTGTGCCCGGGAGGCCGAAGAATATGGAGTGAAAATGTTGGATGGGAAGCATAGGTCTCCTTAAGAAGTGCAGATTTTGTGGCCGACCGTTTCTTGGGCACGGCTCACAAGGCTCCCCCAGACTATCGCGGGCAGCATCACGGCAGCGGTCAGTCTCATTGGCTCCGGTTGCCTTTGCCCAGGATAGTGCATGGGAGGCCACATTGCTAAAAGATAATCCGATCGAGGATTGGTTGCCTTGTTCCAGTAGGATGAGCATTTCCTCGCGCTAGTGGCTAGTGCGTAGAACTGACTTCTGCCTGATATATCTCTAGTGGATGCGATTGGATCGAGGACTCGTGGCGACAAACCTGCGAACATTCCAACACCCAGGTGTGGAAGGTGATTCTGTAGGTCTGTGCGGCAGAACTGCCTGCTGGTCAGCCCAACGCCTTCTAGGCCTTTGCTTAGGGCGCAGCGGCTAGGGCCTTGGCGCGTCCGATAGGCCCTTTAGCTTGCTTGTTCACTTAGACTAGCTCTCTACGGAAAGCTCTAATCAATTCAATCAACCTGCTGTTCAAGCCTGTGATAGGCACGGTGTCCTCCTCTTCATGGGCCCCGGAACCCAGCCATTCTCCTCCGCTATTCGTTGGCAATCCTCGACCGCGCGTCTTCGACCGATCGCCCCGCGAAGGAGGCGAATGGAAAGGTATGGGCAGGGGTGGCAGTGGAGTGTGTCCAACGCGAGGAGAGTGGAGAGTGACCGCGAAACGTAGGATCGGAATAGCAGCGGGTGGGAGGAGAAACTACCGCGGTCGACAGCGGACAGCGAGAGAGATGGCGGAAGGAGACAATGAGAACGGGAGGTGAGAGCGCGAGGTCAATGCAATGTTCAGAACCGATTTGCCTTCGTGTGCGGTACCACCCAGGAATGGCACAGTTGTGGGAGCCCATTTTGGCCGTCTGGGCCAAGGAGAACCACTCTCACATTCACACTGTGACCTTGACAGCGCCCGACAACAATGGCCACCATATCCACCCCTCAACGCGCTGTGGTGCAGCGACCGCGCAGTCCACATTCAGATACAGACCAGCAACAGCAAATATTCCTCGCCTTACAGGTTCCTCAAATCCCCCTACAGCGACGTTGGATCCTGGAACTGGTGAACTTATTCCTCACCAAACTCCCTCCAGCTCAGCCCCCTCTTCCGAGCCTCCTCCCCCGGTTTAACCTATCTCCCCGAACCCAAGCGGCTCCATTACACATACAGCCGCCCTCCCGACTGCCCTCCTTCTCCCATCCTATATCCCTCCCGCCGGAGACCACTCTCCCTCCTCCAGCGCCTCGCCAGAAAGACCAGACCTATTACATAAACTACCTAGGCCCTGCCTCGATCGAGCTCTGGGGATGTGACAGGCGCGCCGTCATATCGGCGTTTTCCCTGTGCTTCAGAGCTGGCAAGGCTGAAACTGTCCTGCAATGGGCGGGCTCTTGATGGCGGGTATGGGCGTCATTCCTCGTTGCGGCCCTCAATAAGTATGCTACAGTGCAGTGCGGCAATGCTGCTCATAGTAGATGCTTCCTAGGTGGAGTTTTTGCACCTTAAGACCAGTATCTCATGAGGCGCTGATCAAACAAGACGCCAGGATGAGAACGGCTTAACATTGATGTCCCCGCGGCCCTTCTCGTCATCCCTGACTTCCTTCCCCCAACAATCTCTGTACGACAAATGGACTCTCGCGGTCATCGCCTCTCCCACAATGACTACACGGTGGCATGTATCTGCCCCGATGGGGTCGAACTGGCAGCGGTAGAAGGGATGCTGGATGAGATCCACGAGAGCCCTTCCGTCCAGTCGCGACCAGAATGGATATACGCTAAGCCGGGTTGGGATGCACAACATCGTCGTGGCGGTCATGCCGGCGATTGGGACTAGTTACTGTTGGAAATCTGTGAAATGGGTGAAATGACTTTGAGAAGTAGTGCTCTATTTTGCTTCGCTATATAGCTATTTGAAAACTAGATTGAGCTTTGGTCCCCGCAAATGATCGGAATAACAAGACAAAAGCAAGACTACGCGAGAGATTTGGTGGTGCGAATGAGCCAACGAAAGAACGGCCATAAATATCACAGCTGAGGTAAATTGGCAAAAAGGGACAACAAAACAAAGAGCAGCATCGTACACTAAATAGCACCGACTGCCTGTCAACCCACGAGCCACTGGGTTTGATTCGAGAGGAGAGTTCCACGGAATATAAACTTCGAAAGGGCATATTCAATGTCTTCTTGCAGCATCTCATCTCGTAGAGAATCGAATTCCTCGTCGCGAGCCTGGACGTGGGCATCAAGAGCTGCCATCTCTTGCTCTAGATCTTGATCAATTGCATCGTCATTTTCGATATGGTCATCCTTGGGCCATTTAGGAGAATGGGCAGGTGGGAACGACGATGCTGTTGATACCTCTCCACGCTGAATTGTCAGTCTTGCTGGGAATAGCGCGGCTTGCAAGCTATCGAGCTTGAAGAGGCCTCTAGATAGACGCTGTGTTTCGGAAATGGCGCTCCGGGAGATAGTAGCTGTTGTTCCCAAAGGCCTGAATCGGATGATATTGGCAGAGTTTAGTTTATTGCTTTCGACCGCCTCAGCGTCAACAGAACCAACAAGAGCCGGACAGTTCTGGGTATAGCCCAAGCGCTTGTAGAAGATGATGGCAATCTTCTTGCCCTCCTCCACACTCGCTGTCCAGTCATCTGGTTGGTCCTTGTGGTCAAGGAAATAGTCCGTGTCATCATCGCGCACCACTATAGAGTTCATTTGGCGGACTTTGCGTCCTTCTATGAGGATGATACCTGGGTATTGAACCACGATGCCTGAAGGCCCGACGTCCACCATCTTGGACATGGTCATGCCTTCTCGGCGAGAGAAGAAGGAATCCGGAGCCCAACGAACACCGTCCATGTCGACTTTCCTACCTGGGAGGAAGATCACATTCATGGGAACAGATTCTAAGGATGAGAAAAGCTTCCCTAACCTCTCGTGCTCAGGATACTGGAGCAATGGCGTTGGGTCTTTGCCGAATAAGATAGCAATACAGGTCGCTTTGTCGGATTCCACGGTTATCGACCGCCACTGCAAGTTGCTCCAGATTGCCCCAAAGTGATGATCTGGAGGGTGTATTGTCGATATGGTCTGGTTCAGGCGCTCCATGAATGGCAGCAAATCGTGGATGATAGGATTTATACAACCTGTGCCATGCTCCCAATCGTAGTACAGCTTTCCCAATGCTACAACAGCAGTTTGACATTCCATCATGCCTTGCTTGAAGTTGAAGTACAGCTTCTTTGCGAACCACGCTTCCTGCAAAGTCCAAACCCGTTGGACCCATAGCGTAAGATAGACTCGCAAACAGTTTTCAACCATGTTTTCAGATATGGTAGTCGTATGCAAACCTGCATCTTCAACTAGGACCTGTTCTGCTTGGGCGTAGATTTTGGCCATCCGGTCCAATGCCATCATCTTTGCGCGCTGGTCCTTGAGAGGAACACAAATAGTGTCTATCCAGAACTTTGGAGACAAATCGGGATCGGGCATTGTGAAGAAGTGGTTTCTTTCATCATCCACCTCTGAATCTCGCTTTGGCGACGAATATGAGAGACTATCGTCAGCATTGTTCTCACCTCGACCTCTGCTTCTATCCTCTTGGGCGGCCTTGCTTAGTTCGTCCTTAATCGCTGCAATGAGCCTGGGAACTTCACCGACACCTTTATAGGCTTGTAGTTGTTTGATAGTTGCCTCTAGAAGCTGCTGGCGCCCAATGTTAGCTGACGTGGGGCCTTCATGGGTAAGGTTTGACTGCTGTTGGCTCCAAAACTGAGCCGCACGACTCGGTGCTTTGTTCATGACACCTCGAAGTACTGAGTCGGATGGCCTGTCCTTCATCTTGTTCGTGCCTTTCGCATTCGGTAACGCTGACAGTGTCCAATTGATCATCTCCATTCGACAGGTTGGTAGAGACAGGTCCTTGGGGTTGCCGCAGCCGTCAGCCCAAACGTGGGAAATGGCTGTATAGGAAGTGTCCGGTTCTGATACGGCAATTTTAAGTCGCGGCTTGTCCGACCCATAATCTCGCACCAACTGAAGAAGCGGGATTTTACCTTCGGCGTAAACACGGCAAAGCTCTTCCTCATTGACTCCGATCCATTCACATAGGCAATCTGCAGTACAATGGGGGCTTCCGTAGTTTTTATCCGCCTGACCCGCTATGCACACGTCTTTGGTGCAACTCCTATGGTCCTTGGACCTATCTGTTGGATTGAGCTCTGCAGCGATTGCAAGGCTCGAGAGATGAAGGGAAGACCGAGCTCTGGCTGCGGTGTGCGGACACCAGCCCCAGCCGATCATGCCTTCCATCAACCTGTCCTTGGCCCAAGGTACGTATAGGGGCCTTATATTATTCCATCTGGCAGAGCGGTTGAAGCCTTCGACACTAGTGATGGACATCGTCAAAGTTTCGGCTAGGAGACAAATAGAAAGGATGACTCGCTCCAACGTCTGGTCCATCTTCATGTTCTCGGTGATCCTCTGCAGTATCATGGAAACCTCTTCTAGCAAATCTCCTACCGATTTAGCATAAACGTCCTTCGACGATTGGGGAGTCCGCATCTGCCTCCGCCGCCATTGCGATATATGCAGCGGTAAGGCTTGTGTGGAAATGTACGGTAGGCTCACGCCAAAAGTCTCCGGATACGCAACATGGCGCACATAGTCACATACACGAATTTCGGTCTGCAGGATCTCGGACAGTAGGCCAAAGAAGAGCCACGTCTGTATGAAAGCTGCGACTTCGACGGTGTGCCGCCCATGCTTGTCGCCGCGACACAGTCGCTCCGTGCTCCAGCCGTCCGAAGTGGGGTACTCTAAGAAGGACGTAGACGGGGGCTTCACATAGTCGCGAGCAAGACAAGGTATTCTGAAAGCTTGATGGGCGTTGTGCTTTGGATGATCCAAGTGATCCATGATTGAAGTTTAGGCCCTTTGATTTGTTCAGGCTCACGAGGCGTGGTGACAGAATTTCTTGCCAACGATACTATGGTGATCGAAGATTAAATATGGTATATCTTATTGCAGGTGAAAGGATTATGATAGCTGGAACCGAAATTCAAATCAAATTTGGCCAACTTGGCGCTCTGTCCCTCGGGCCCTCCGCACCATTACCTCATACATATTCACAGGTAACCTAGACCTTGTAGACGTGCATCTTCCAGACGTGCACCTCCCAGATGTACATCCACGGCGGCGTATACATTGTAGACGTGTATGAGAGGTGCAAAGCCTATGAGACACGCTGAGGTGCAAGCCTGTGAGACGCACGCCTATGAAGTGCAAGCCCATGAGATGTAAGCCTATGAGGTGCAAGCCTATGAGGTGCACGCCTATGTGAATGTGTATAATATCTCGTGCAGCCTTTGGGCGGAAATTTCTTAGGCGGTCGTTGGACTGGTAGACACCTTATCCGCGGGCTAAGCCCCTAAAATTTAGGCGGTCATCGCCCAGGATGGCACCGTATCGGGGGTCTGGCTCTAAACTTCAGGCAGTCGGTTGCCGGGAAGCCGCCCTATCCTGGGGCTTGGCCTTCAAACTTTAGGGGCTGTTGCCCGGGAAGCCACCCTAAATGGTCTCTAAGGCTTGCATAAGGTGTCGACGATTGTAGGGGACAAACGCCACAACCGAATTGTGCATCTCACCGATAAGCCCTCCAATTGTGCCTCCTGATACAAGCCGTATACGATGGGTCACCTTGACCCTCCATTGTCGCTACCTGCCTCCTCAGTCGTTTGCATCGAGTCCGCACCCGAACCTTCAAAAACGTCCTTCCTTATCTGCCTTACTGCTGCCGTATCTTCTCCGATTTTGTGCGACAGCTATTCTCATATGTTGACCGGCTGAAAGCACACGTACCAAAGTGCTGTGAGTGCATCTCAAGCCGGCACACGCCGTGTAAGGATGCAAGTATGAGCTAGCTATCGTAACAAATCATTCATAGTCACAGCGCCTGCGCCTCGCTAAGAAAAGGCTATCTAACAAAAGCTTTTCAGGGCAGCTGTCTCAAAGGCTTGTTGCGTTAGTCCGTGAAACGGTCCATGTATCATGACGTAAGATAAGGTCAGGAAAGGTAAGTATTTAGATTAAAACTCCCAAGATACTAAGGACAGCTTCACATTCGAATGCTAGCCAGACAAGAATTCAAGGCAGACTATTCCATTTCAGTATCCACCGATCCATACAGATTTTCCAAAACCTCAACACAAGTCTTCGAAGCCTCGTCATGATGCGAAATACTCTTCAAGATCCCAATTGTTCTTGACACATCTGTCCTAGCAATTGAGAAGGCCTTGGCGGTCGTCTCACCATTGCCCTTCTCTAACCGTCTCCAGATGCTGGCCTGCTCATTTGCACTCGGGCACTGTCCATACTTCTTCAACAGGTTCGCCATTGTAAGCTTTTCGATTCATGTCAGTAAGGAAGAACTATGTTATCACGGCCCTATGCCCGAGTTCAGGGTTGCTTACCGCAGCAGCAAACGCACGATGAGCCATCGTCCACCAACTCCCTGCCTCCCCTTCCAGCAGCCTTGGAAGCACGAAGAACGCTCGAAGCGTTGAGTGTGCAGCTTCTATAGCCCCTCTCACGCACGCTAGATGCTCCTCCCAGTCTGAGTCTGATTTGAGTGTGTCGATGGCTGGATCACAACCCTCCACGTGTATGAGCATGACACAATGCCAATAGTGACTCGTCAGGAAGAAAATCTGGCGCACAACTCGCCGACCTAACGGGTCTGTCGTTCCTAGCGCGCAGAGGCTCTGCTCGTCCCATGTGCGAAATAGCTCGGGCCAAGAGTTGAGGCATGCTTTGAACCGTCCTAGCAGCTGGGCACGCTGTCTCGTGGTGGCTGCCAGCTGTAAAGACAAGGACCGAGGCGACGCGATGGTCTCTTGCTCAAGAAGCGCCAGGCTGTACATTCCGTTGATGTACCAAATATCATTTGCTCTGCCAAAGCTGCTTGGTGGGATGCCTGTGCAATACTCTATTGCATCATTCGTCTTCGAGCCTTTCATAACATCCCTATCTTTAGGTGGTAACAGTAGTGGGCCTGAAATGTCGACATCCGCATGAGTGGCGCCCGGAGGGAGCTTGAGAACAACGGACATTGATGCATCTTGGCAGACAACTGCTTTCCAGAGACGTCTCTTTTCCTGCTGTTCAACCAGGCTACCTTTAGGTTTAGAGATCATGTTTGGATCTCGATTTAGTCCCATGGCGTATGCCTGGCGGATGACGATACCTTGAAATGCCCAGCCATCACTGCCACGATTCGCATTCATCAGGAAGTATGTCATCAGCACCATCGCTTGGAGTGTAGGCACAGATGTACGGTTTAGGTATGCACCGAGATGAAGAGCCTGGTGGCATGCCGACGCGTAAAATTCAGCTCCGTCGCCCTGGTTGAGATGTGCCATAGCAGGGTCGACCGCAAGCCGTAGCAGCTGCGAGCCCAAGGCCAAAATCACAAACAACAAGGCCACAAAGGAAGTGTCGACCTGAGCCTTATTTTCTAGCGGAAGACGCCAGAAGTCTTCGTATAGAGCGTAGAAATTTCCTTCGTGAAGGATTGGAAAGATCGAATCTATGGCGTCGAAGTATTTGGCAACCAGGATGTCAGCCTGATCCTTGGTCGGGAGAACTGAAACGACTTCCTCAAGACCACCAGACAGGGTCCAGTAATTCTTGAATGGATGCTCAGAACCAACGCCATAAATGTTGACAGCACTGAATGTTGGGTAAGGTATATTGCTCAACAGCGGCTCAAGAGATGTTGAAAGTCTTTCTAGGACAATTGCAGTTGGGCTAGCCGACCTGGCAGAGCGCCTTCGAGCCTGGCAACCACTGTGAGCGATCGAGCAGAACGCAAACCACGGAGACCCGGCGGCAGACAAAGCGCAACATCCCATCATGATGCCCGCCTAGCCGCGCGCGGGCATTGAAGTGGGAATGCCACATACCTTAACGCCACTATTAGGTGCTTTCGTTCCGTTTCGCTGCGACTTCGCGCCCTTTCCGGCCGACCCTATTCCTTCCTGGTATTGGCATGCCGTGCCACGTCGGAGGCAGGCCTGGCAATCTGGCCTCTCCCTGTCACATTTTGTCTATTGTATTGCTTTCAATCAGCTCCTACCTCGACGGCGACCGTTTATGTGCTTACCTTCCTCTCAACACATGCACCACAGTTGAGCGTCGGTTTGTTGCGCTTGCGCTTGGTCTGCCCATGAGGATAGTTGCTTTGCCCGTTGGCCGCCGATGGCGCTATAGAAAAAGTGAGTGGAGACGAGGCAGTAGAAGAGGTGGTGCCCAACGACATCTTTCGTCTGTGTCCCACCCGAGCGTGGAGAGGTGGGAATTGGCGCTCGGGAATAAAATCTCCAGCAAGCTTGGCCATCCAATTTTTGTGAGTTGCTTAATAATCCGTACAATCAGCAGCGAAGAAGCTGCAGGATTACTGCATTCTTTGCAGAGATGCTCTAATTGGAGGGTGACCATGTAGCTTTTGGCCTCCGTCACGGGGGATTCGATTCTAACTCTAAATCTATCCAGCATGCTGGCCTTCGATACCAGCCGCTCCATTCATGACCAGCTTTCCACTTCTTCCAGTATATTTCCCATCCGTCCCATCTAACTGTGCCTCCAAAACTGCTCCAATTCCATTCCTCACACTCTCAACCGCCTGTGGTAGCAGGTCCATCAGCTCAGCCATGTTTCCAGCAGTCCCTGCCCATAAGTTCCCGCCAGCTGCCGCCTTTGCAATCCCCGCATAGTCAGGCGTCGGAGTGAAGCTTATGTTCAGCTCGTCATTCCCGACCTTACTTCCCTCGCCATCCGGATGCACGAGTAATAAACTCCGCCTCGGTGCATTCCAGCCTTTGTTGTTGAGCACAATGGTGAGGACAGGAATCCTGTATCTCTGGCTAATCCAGTAGACGCTCCCAGGCACGCTGAAGAGGTAGGTACCATCGCCGACAATCTGACAGACGAACTTGCCCTTACCGGGACCACCATTCTCGAAATCAGAGCCTAGTTTAATGCCAAGAGCCGCACCACCAGACCAACCGAGCCCACCACCACCACAGTTGATGAAGGAATGTGGCAGGGTCGGTGAGATTTGGTCGGCAACAAAAGAAGTCAGGGTCACGGCTTCGATGCACCAAATTGTATCCAGTGGGCAAGCTTTGCGGACTTGGGCAGTCAGGGTGGAGGCGTTGAGAGGGGCAGAGAGATCCGAGGGCAGGGCGCCAAGCGAGGCAATCTTGTCGTGGCGGGCTTTGTGGGACTCTTGGAGTTTTTTCCAGCGAGTCTCGAACTCGGAACTCTTCAGGGTTGCGGCGTGTGTTGGATGCGAAGTCAGGTATGTGTGCAGCTGGCGGAAGGATGTACTTGAATCAGCGCGATAGCGTGCAAAGGCTGGGATGTAGAATACGGGCATTTGCTGTTTGAGAGGATCGACATCAATATGCACAATCTTCGCGTCGGCCTTGGGCTTGCATTGGGTTGGAATCCAAGGAACGTCGCAATCTACGACAAGGATGAAGTCTGCTGTGCGGATCGAATCCTCCGCGCCGTACCGCAGGCCCAGTGAGGCTGGATGGTCTGCAGGAAAGCACATGTCACTTCCACCCGTATCGAGGACTCGCAGGCCTTTTACAGCATTTGCCAATGCGACGGCTTCTGTGACTGCTTGTACGTTTCGACCCGTATAGCCAACAATCATTAGAGGCTCCTTGGCCGCAACGAGGTGTTCCGATATCGTTTCAACGGCTTCTTGAGGTAGAGCCGTCGGCGCCACGCGCTGCCACACGCTCTGGTCCAGCTCATATGGCTCAAGGTCCTCTTCCATAGGTTCTCTGGCGCCCACGAGGTAGACAGGCCCCTGAGGATCGCTTGTTGCAAATTGCAGGGCTCTGTTCACAATCTGCTTCACGTTCTTCCCTGATTTAATCTCCCCCGTGTAGCGACAGTATTGGCTGACGATTTGCTTCTGATCCGGCACATCTTGAATCCAATGTATGTACTCGGTTCTTGACCCTCGCATTTCCCCTTCTATGGTGTATGGCGACAGTCCGGCAAAGATCAGAACTGGGACGCGACCACACGAAGCGTTGTGAACGGCTGCGCCGAGGCCTTGTGTGCCGACATCGACATGGACAATGACGCATTGTGGTTTGTTGGTCAAGCGGGCAAAACCATCTGCCATGGACAACGCCACCATCTGTTGAGGGATATTTAACTACTGCCAGGTTCATGATCAAGCAAGGAGCGCACCTCATTCGGACAGGTGATGATTTTTGGAAATTGCCCCTTCTTTTCATTCTGCCCTTTGACTATTGCTTCGATAATGGAGGGGTGGTCTGAGCCGAGATTGACGAAGACATGAGTAATGCCCGCCTGTGAGCAGTTAATATTTGCCGCATAACGAAGGGGACGGGGATGAACGTACAGCCCAAAGGGCCTCAAAAAAGGCAAACGAAGCGGTATAGACCCTATCAGCGAATATGTCAGGCTCGCTGGATCCCACAGTTCATTTTGGTGTACTCACATTTTGATTACACTGCTTCTTCGAGTCTCAGTAGAAAAGTAAAGGTGCACCCACGAAGCGGATATGTAATATGAGGTCGCGTTAGCCGTTGATTAAAGTGAAGTTTTGTAGAATGACAACAAGGTGTTCAACCTTCACCCGATACCGGCCACAATGACAGATAGCTCCCATCCGGGCCTCTGACTGGCTTGCATGGCCGTGTTGTGCAGCATCGTGTGCCAAATTGGAGACGGGACTTCGTCATTCGGCGTGTGGGGGGTTGCAGCGAGCTTGAGGCTTTGGGGTTGGGCAAGACGGAATCATTCCGGACGTCCCCACTGGAGCACCGCTGTAACCGCTTTCTTCTCAAAACCCGTCGTTGGTAGACGAGACAGCACTCCCGAGAGATAATGCCGAGGCCGAGGGAATGGATGGTCAATTTAAGTGCTTACTATCACCGATGACAACAAAATACCTGACAGGTCTTTCGCAACCATGCTGAAGAGGATCACACTGAAACAATACCCCGCGACTGTCGCCATCTCAATGTAAGGCGGATACGTTATGAGGCCCGACCTATTGTACGACGTTGGATCTTGGTTCACGCAGCTCCTAGGATTTAGTCATTTGGCCAGCCCAATTTGAAACCATTTCACCCAAAGCTTCTTGCTTCGTGATTTATCAGAGACTCACATCAAATAGTATCTATGCCACTAGTACTACCTCCAACCGCTCCTCACCACTTCCATAGATACGCTCCACAAAATCGCCATGCAAATGCATTCCCCAGTCGAGCTGCTGTGTGCTAAACCCGCAACACTCTCCGCCCTTAGCCAACCTATAGATTGTGGAGTCAGTGGTCAACTGGCGGAATTTGAGCTTTCAGCACGAGTTAAAAACGGCGCTTCCCATTCATCCCAGTCGAATATTTCGGCAATATAGTCTTCACTTTCATTGCCAAGTGCTAGATCGACAAGCGTCAGTATATGCTCCAAAGGCAACGCGAAACACGATAGGGGACGTTTCTCGTGAGACTCACTGGGAAAGGAAAAATAGTCGTCAATTTCAGAGACATGAGGGTACGCAGTCGCCGGAATATCTGGTTGAAGAGATCTGGTGGGCTGTGTTGGCGTTTGAGGAGATCGGATTGGCGACAGTGCGTCCTGCTTGGAGTCCTGTGCTAAGCCAACTCCGTGCGCACCTATCTTTGAGTCTGTCGGGTTTGTATCCATTTCCGAGGGAGCATCTCGAGGGACATTCTGGGGAATCTCGGGCTTAAGGACTCGTGACAAGCGTGCTGGAGTGACTGAAGGTTCAATGGGGAGATTCATAGCGGAGGAGAGTAGCACAGGATGACGTGGAGTCCGTGGTGGCAGCAGCGAAGTGGCAAATAGTCCGGCGTATGTTCTAGAGGTGGTTTGCTCACAGGCGACGACTGCGGAGGCTGAACTAGTATCGTTCTGGTCAAACTGGTCTCTGATTGCAGCTGCGACTATGGGAGGGTGATAAGGCGACCTCATCTGCATAAGCGTGGGACCTGCACTGGCACGATCGAGCGTAGCCCTCGCAGAGATTGATGGCATTACATGTGTAGTTGATGGAGATGGACTGGCAAGGTGTGGCGGTCCTCGAGGTGTAATGACGGGTGCGTAGCTAGCCGTCTGGCCATTCGTCGCATTGAAAGACTGCTGGTAAGCCACAGTGGCGAGACCATTGTGCAAAGTAGTTGACGTCAATCCCCCCCTGAGTGGAAGCCCTCCCAGAAGGACATGTGCAGCATCTGACAAATTCATTGTCTGATCTCTGTATCTAGCTCGAGTTTCACCCAAAGGCCCAGGTGTAATATGTAGATGCAAGCTTGATGCCGGTGCGGTGCCAGCATCTTCGGCGGACGTACCAGCTTCCAATTTGAGTGTGATGGAAGTTAGGTAGTACAGAAGCCTTGCAAGGTCTCTCCACCTTCTCAAATTTGGATGTTCGAAATTGAAAATTGGGCGTTTCGCAGATGGAGGAGCAGCATTGGTTGAATAGCGAAGATACATCTGGTCGATGACGAGCTGCAGCTTTCGTAGTGCTTCAGAAGCAGTGTCAGTACTACTTGTAGCAAACCATGGTGTAGCCCATTGTCCTGACAGATCTCTGCTGATACCGGTATAAAGAGCAGACCGCTGGTGGTCGATGTAGGAGAGAAGTTGTTGGTGGTGAAAGCGATCCTCCGTCCCGCTTCTCACGTTGGGGTCGGTGCCGCTAGTCAACGTTTGATTTTGGACGAATTGGCACTTCAAAAGATCGCTATGCTTCTGGATCTCACGTCTAACAAGCAGATCCAAAACCTGGATCTCGTGGTCTTCATGAGCCGTACGTCCACTCACAGGGGCTATCTTCGCTAATTCTACTGACACCCTGGCTTCGAAGGCTTGGTCGTTCGCTGGATTAAACGGATAGCATCGGAATTTCAGGTTGGGGACATTAACCATCTCGTCAGCAGTAGACGGTGAAGCATCGCTCCCTGCAGTTGAATTCCTATGTCGTCTCTCATGAATTTGAGTTTTCCGCCTGGATGAAGGTCCAGGCAACTCCTGGCGTTCCCGATGAACTGCATCGTCATTCATGGCTTGAACCCGCGTCTCATGTCTGAGCTTGAACGTCTTGAACTTCTTTTGGATCAGGCTATGGTGTTGTTGGACAAGCATGCCCTCGCTGTTGAAATATGTATCTTCCGGCATCAATTCGCTGATCTGTCGGGCCGATAAACCCAATCGCCAGCACTCCTCCTGTCCGTCCCTGTAGTTAGCGATAATGTCTCAGACTCAGTAATCTTTAGATCCGTAACAATGTTTTCGGAACATTCTGGTCAAGTATAAACTTGTGGGTTTTAGATTTTTCACCCTCAAACCAGGATAATCTGAAAATTGAGCCCGAATATAAGGTATGGAGGGAACTCACAATGTCTTCGTCTGTTATGTGGTTTGGATACTTCTTGAACACCTCGGCTGTTGTTGTATCCAACGGCAAAGCTATATCGCCATGGAGATAGTTGCCAAATCGATCTGGACCGGTCCTTCGCCTCTTTGTATTCTTGCGCTCCGGACGAGGAGCCTTGTCCCTGTCTGCCTGGCTTTTCTGCCTTTCGCCAACAGCAGCGTTTGGCGGTGTTGCTTGAGGTAGAGTTTGACTGAATGTGTATGAAGATGGACTATAATCCCTCGGAAGAAACCCAGAATGCCCCTGATGGGGTTGAGTCCTATCAACCGGAGGCTGATCAGGTACCATAAATGGATATCCCAACCTTGAATAGGTTTGTAGCCGCGAAGTTGGTCTAGCCAAGGGTGTGAGCGTGTCAAAGCTGGTCAGATTCAAAGTTGCCGGGGACTGAGGTATAGCGGATTCTGTGGATTCGGGGAGTTGATGTGATGACCACTCATGTGGCGTACTGTTTTTAACCGTCTTCATGCTGTCTGGACTTGCTTTGCGGGATGAAAGTCTGCAGGTAAGTCTTAGATAGTTTGCTAGCTGCAATACCAGACTCTTGCCTTGACTTCGAAAGATTGCTATGTGGCAGTGGTAATCGGGAGTGTGCTTCACATGTACAACAAGTATGAGGCGCTTTCATACGGGGTGGGGGTAGTGAGTAGGAGGTTTGCTGGTACGCTCGAAGGAGTCACACGGCGCAAGGCTAGGGCCGGAAGCCAACGCCGAGCCATCTGACTCGCAAAGGTCGAACACAAAGAACTTGTTCCTGGTTGTTCTTCACAGCCCAGGCAAAGGCTTAGAACTTCAAACTCTCCGAGGAACTCCAAGGACTGCTGAGAATATGGGATAGAAATTGGGCGAGATGTCAGCCAATACTTAGTAACCCACGAGGACGGACAAAGTGCAGTGAAGGACATGATGTTTGTCTTCCTTACAACTTCCGGCTAGCATCGGCGTTACTAAGGCTAGAGAGGTATTAGGATACGTAGCGTGAAGGCGAGACAAGTACCCGGGCTGGCAAGAGAACACATGTAATGATGAGCATGGAACCATTAGCACAATGGGTACAAACAAGTGGCAGGTGTTGACAACAACACATAGGTTTGAAAAAATGCTTTTGCCAGTCTCGAAGATGAAGTTGAGCCCATTCATACGTGGTTGGCAGAGCAAGCAAGAACGACAACGAAGGAAATGACATGTGGTGAATCAAATGGCGGTACAAAGGGGGCCAACATCAAGGTAGATTTTGTCGCGCTGTTGACTTGCGACGGGATAGCACATATGTTGCTAGCAAGGGAAGAAAAGGCGTGGGCTCTTGTAATGGCAGCCTCCGCTGCTATGACTTGCATAATGTGCTCTTAACCCTTATAGACCCACAATCTTTTGAGGAGCAGCAGTAATGCGAAGGTCGTGAAGAAAGATGTACCTCGAAAAAGGGATCACAGTCTTGGCATGCGCCAAGCCACCCGCAATCATCTGCCTAAGGTGTTACACGTCATACCAAATTGCGCTGTCCACACATTTCAATATTCTTCGGCTAATCTCCGAGCAGAAATTCAAGAAGTGATCGCAATGGAGCATTCGCATCAGAGCATAGAAGATGCAGCCTCAGTATGGCAAATAGGAGTCTTCGATGCTCATTGTCATCCGACAGACATCATGGCGTCAATCAAGGAGGTTAGCGTGATGAAAGCCAGAGCCCTTACAATCATGGCTTCTAGATCACAGGATCAGGACTTGGTTGCTCAGGTAGCCTCGAAATACGCACTGACATCCAAGGGCATGTGTGATGACGCCAGTTCATGCCACATTGTCCCTGCTTTCGGCTGGCATCCCTGGTTCTCCCATCAGCTGTATGATGATCGTTCGAACGATGTCAACACAGCTCCAAGTCCAAGCGAGCACTACCGGGGTGTGCTTACGCCAAGGCCTGATGCAGAGTTTCTCGATAGTCTGCCACCGCCACAACCCCTTTCAGATTTCTTGGTGCAGACGGAAGAACGGCTTCGCCAGCATCCTTACGCACTAGTTGGTGAGGTTGGCCTTGACAGAGCTTTTCGGCTTCCCATCGGAGGATTCGTGTGTCCGCCACCCAATCCGTCAAAAAGTCCTGACGAAGATCAAAGCTATACGCCAGGAGCGAGGGAAGGTCGCCCGCTCTCTCCACATAGAGTAAGCATGGACCACCAAAAGGTCATCCTCAAGGCACAGTTTGAACTTGCTGGAAAGCTTCGCAGGCCAGTCTCTATCCACAGTGTCCAGGCGCACGGCGTAGTCCTCGAACTGCTTCAACAAATGTGGGCTGGCCATGAGAAGCCATCCAAGCGCCAGCAAAAGAGAAGACTGAGCGCGGCTGGAGCTCATGCTGCAGAGATGGATGATTATCAAGCTGATTTGGGTACTCCAACACCGCTTTCATACCCACCCCGGATATGCATGCACTCTTACTCTGGACCACCAGATCCTCTGCGGCAGTTCCTACATTCTTCTGTTCCTGCAGAGATCTACTTCTCTTTTTCAACCCTTGTCAACTTCTCTAACAGCTCATCAACTAAAGCGATAGAAGTTATCAAAGCTGTACCTGAATCTAGGATTCTGATTGAGAGCGATTTCAACTGTGCTGGTCAGCGCATGGATGATCTACTTGCAGATATCGTGCAAAGAGTGTGCGAAATCAAGGGTTGGTCTCAAAGGAAAGGAGCGGAACAGCTCCGAAGGAACTGGGAAAGATTCGTCTTTGGTGAATGAAGATTGCCAAAATACTTTACTGATGACGAACGTATACGATGAGGGGCTGCCTTAGACAGTGGTCGACGGGCCTGGGCTTTCATGGGCCAGCCAAAAAAGCCTGCCCAGCCCATGGATAGCCCATGGGCCTGGATA
>Ga0335072_10006109_pt1 | contig 17662 bp, 18 predicted proteins | sample Lox_Sample_21_FD_206725 | JGI IMG/M metagenome (GOLD analysis project Ga0335072, IMG submission 206725) | Soil microbial communities from Loxahatchee National Wildlife Refuge, Florida, United States - Lox_Sample_2.1 | ecosystem: Environmental > Terrestrial > Soil > Wetlands | place: USA...
TGCGGCAGGAGGCCGTGTTCATGAAGGCCGGGTCGTAGGAGAGCAGCCCGAATTCGTCCTCGTCCACCTTGATCTGGCGCAGGTCCGTCGCGCGTACGGTGGCGTCCGTGACGGGGATCTCGTAGGAGCGCCCGGTGCGGTTGTCGGTGATCGTCAGCGTGTCGCGCGCTGCGCCGCCGTCGCCAGCGACCTGGCCCTTCGCGTCAGCCTCGGCCTCTGTGCTCATCTGCGTCTCCTATCGACGGGTGGGGAGGGAGTGGGGCGTCACCCCGATTATGCGTCAAGCCGCCCCTCGACCCGCTGCTCGCCGCGTGGGTGCGCTCAGCGCTGGGGCAGACGCGTGCGCGAGAGGACCGTGCGCACGCGCGGCGGCGCCGGTGGCGCCGGCTCTCCGTGCGGCCCGCGGCGCGGCCGTTTCGGCCCCCGCGAGCGCGGGTGGTGCGGGTGGCGCGGGCGGTTGCGCGGGCCGACGCCGCCGTCCTCGCCAGGCGCCGGCTCCGGCGTTTGGCGCACGGCCCAGCGGACCAGCAGGAAGAGGGCCACGATCGGGATCTTCAGCAGGAACATCAGCCAGATGAAAGTCCAGGTCGTCACGTAAGGCGATCATACCCGTCCGGCACGCTCCCAAGCCGGGGCGGGAAGGCTGGCGCGCCCCGGCCCGCGGGACAGGCGGGCGCGAACCGGTCGCGAACCGCCGCCGGTCGCGAACCGCCGCCGGGCGCGAACCGCCGCCGGGCGCGAACCGCCGCCGCTGCGCTCAGGCGCTCGCCGCGAACTGCGTCATCGCCCGCAGCTCGCCCAGGCGCGCCTCGATCTCCTCGCGCGTCAGGCGCTCGACGCGCTCGGTGCCGAACTCCTCGACGTTGAAGGAGGCCAGCACCGTCGCGTAGGCCATCGCCTCGCGCAGCAGCCCCTCCGACAGCGAGGTGCCCTCCGCCAGCGCGCTCGCGATGCGCCCCACGAAGCCGCCCGCGAACGTGTCGCCCGCCCCCGTCGGGTCCATCACCGTCTCCAGCGGGTAGGCCGGCAGCGCGAAGAAGCTCTCCCGCGTGATCAGCGCCGCCCCGTACTCGCCCTGCTTCGCCACGATCGCCCGCGGCCCCCAGCCCAGGATCTCGCGTGCCGCCGAGATCAGGTTCGGCTTCTCGGTGAGCTGGCGCAACTCCGCGTCGTTCAGGATCAGGCAGTCCACGCTCTCGATCGCGCTCACCAGCGACTCGCGCGCGATTTCGATCCACAGGTTCATCGAGTCCAGCGCCGCGAACTTCGCCTGCGGCAGCTGCGCGCGCACCTCACGCTGCAGATCTGGCTGAATGTTCGCCAGGAACAGCACCTCGCTCGCCCGTGAGCCCTCCGAGAGCTTCGGCTGAAAGCCCTCGAACACCCCCAGCTGCGTGTCGAGCGTCTCGCGCGAGTTCAGGTCCCACCCGTACTCGCCGTGCCAGAAGAAGGTCTTGCCGCCCGCGACGCGCTCCACGTCGGCGAGGTCCGTCCCGCGGGTGCCCAGGACCTCCAGCTCGGACTCGCCGAAGTCCTCGCCCACCGGCCCCACGGCGCGCACCTGGTCGAAGAACGAGGCCGCCAGCGCGAAGTGCGTCGCCGCGCCGCCGAGCATGCGCTCGCGCTCGCCGAACGGCGTCTTCACCCTGTCGTAGGCGATCGAACCGACAACTGTGATCGACATCGGCGGGCACCTTAGAGCAACAGGACCGTCCTAAGCCCTTCGCTAGCCTGACCGACCGAATGCGCGCGATCCAGATCAGCGAGTTCGGCGGCCCCGAGGTGCTGGAGCTCGTCGAGCTCCCCACCCCCGAGCCCGGCCCGGAGGAGGTCCTGATCAAGGTCTCGCGCGCCGGCCTGAACTTCGCCGACACCCACACACGCACGAATTCCTACGTGCGCGAGGCCACTTTGCCGCTCGTACCCGGCGGCGAGGTCGCCGGCGTGCGCGAGGACACCGGACAGCGCGTCGTAGCCCTCACCGGCCAGGGCGGCTACGCCGAGTACGCCCTGGCCCCCAGCGACCGCGCCTTCCCGATCCCCGACGGGCTCGACGACGGCGCCGCGCTCGCGCTGATCATCCAGGGCCTCACGGCCTGGCACCTCTACCGGACCGCCGCGCGCCTGCAGCAGGGCGAGAGCGTCGTGGTGCACTCCGCCGCCGGGGGCGTCGGCTCGCTGGCGGTGCAGCTCGGGCGCCCGCTGGGCGCCGGGCGCGTGATCGCCACCGCCTCGAGCTCCGAGAAGCGGGCGCTCGCGCTCGAGCTGGGCGCCGACATCGCCGTCGACTCCGAGCCGGAGGGGCTGGCCGAGCGCCTGATCGAGGCCAACGGGGGCCGGCCGGTCGACGCCGTCTTCGACATGGCCGGCGGCAAGGCCTTCGACGCCTCCTACGACGCGCTCGCCCACTTCGGGCGGATCGTCGTCTGCGGGATCGCCACGCAGGAACCGAACCAGGTCCGCACCGGCTCGCTGCTGCGCCACTCGCGCTCGGTGGTCGGCTTCTACCTGTTCCACACGCTCGAACGCCCCGGGATGTTCTCCGACGCCCTGGCCGACCTGTTCGCCCGCGCCGCCCGTGGGGAGCTGCGCACCGTGATCGGCGCCACCTACCCGCTGGCCCAGGCCGTGCAGGCCCACGTCGACCTGCGCGAGCGCCGCACGACCGGCAAGTTGCTGCTCGATCCAGCCGCATGAGCCGCTTTCACATCGCCCACCCCCTCGCGACCCGTAAGCTCCAGGCTCGCTGACATGGCCAAGTCCTTCTCCGACCTCGGACTCTCCGAGCCCACACTGAAAGCGCTGGCCGACGTCGGCTACGAGTCGCCAAGCCCGATCCAGGAGCAGGCGATCCCCTCGTTGCTGGCGGGCAGGGACGTGATCGGCCAGGCGCAGACCGGGACCGGCAAGACCGCCGCCTTCGGCCTGCCGATCGTCGAGTACGTCGATCCCTCCAACTCCGAGGTCCAGGCGCTCGTGCTGACCCCCACCCGCGAGCTCTGCATCCAGGTGACGCAGGCGCTGCGCACCTACGGCGCCCGCGGCGGCGTCGACGTCGTCGCCGTCTTCGGCGGCGCCCCGATCCGCACCCAGCAGGCGCAGCTGCGCGCCGGCGGCCATGTCGTCGTCGGGACCGTCGGGCGCGTGCTGGACCTGATCTCACGTCACTCGCTCGTGCTGCACGACTGCCGCTTCCTGGTCCTGGACGAGGCCGACGAGATGCTCGACCTGGGCTTCCTCGAGGACGTCGAGAAAATCCTCTCGCTCACGCCGTCCAGCCGCCAGACGGCGCTGTTCAGCGCGACGATGCCGCCGCCGATCCGCAAGCTCGCCGACCGCTACATGTACGACCCCGAGATCATCAAGGTCAAGGCCGAGACGCTGACGATCGACACCGTCGCGCAGTTCCAGCTTCCCGTCGAGACCCGCGACAAGCCCGACAAGCTCGTCGAGGTGCTGCAGGCCGAGAAGCCCGAGCAGGCGATCGTCTTCGTGCGCACCAAGATTCGCGCCGACCAGCTGTTCCGCACGCTGAAGGACCGCGGCATGAACGTTCGCGCGCTGCACGGGGACATGTCCCAGGGCTCGCGCGACGGTGTGATGCTCGCCTTCAAGGGCGGGCGCGTGCCGATCCTCGTCGCCACCGACGTCGCCGCCCGCGGCCTGGACATCTCCACCGTCACGCACGTCGTCAACTACGACGTACCCACCTCGCCCGACACCTACGTGCACCGGATCGGACGCACCGGGCGCGTCGGGCGCTCCGGCCGCGCGATCACGTTCGTCGAGTCGCGCCAGAAGCGCGAGCTCGAAGCGATCGAACGGCACATCGGCACCTCGATCGCGAAGTGGGAGAAGGGCGCCGTCGCGGACCCCACGCCCGTGCGCGAGCGCCCACGCCGGCACTCCAAGCCCCGCATCTCCAGGCGCGACGAGCAGGAGCCCTACGCGAAGCTCGTGCTCGGCGGCGGCAAGGCCTCCGGGCTGCGGGTCGCCGACATCGTCGGCGCCGTCACCTCCTCCGCCGGGCTCGACGGCGAGGCCGTGCGCGACGTGCTGGTGCTGGAGCGCTTCTCGTTCCTGTCCGTCCCCGCCCGCGAGGCCGAGCGCGTCGTGCAGTCGCTCGACGGCAAGGAGCTGCGTGGCCACGAGCTGAGCCTGCAGCTCGTCGACGGGCAGTAAGCCGACCATAGCGGCGCCCGAAAGGGCGCCCCATCAAATCGATCCCCTGGAGGAAACGTCACATGTCAACCGCCACGATGCAGACCACAGAGGGCCCGATCGTCTTCGAGCTGTTCGACGCCGAGGCCCCGAAGACGGTCGAGAACTTCCGCAAGCTCGCGGGCGAGGGCTTCTACGACGGGCTCACCTTCCACCGCGTCATCAAGGACTTCATGATCCAGGGCGGTTGCCCGCAGGGCACCGGCACCGGCGGCCCCGGCTACACCTTCGAGGACGAGATCAACGAGCACAAGGTCGTGCGCGGCGCGCTCGCGATGGCGAACGCCGGCCCGAACACGAACGGCTCGCAGTTCTTCGTCGTCACCACCGACGCCGCACCTTGGCTCGACGGCAAGCACACCGTCTTCGGCCAGGTCACCGACGGGATGGACGTCGTCGACAAGCTCGAGGGCGTGCAGACCGACGGCGCCGACCGTCCCGTCGAGCCGATCGGCATCTCCTCCATCGAGCTGTCCTGAGGCTCGCATCGGAGTAGTCTGTTTGGCTACGAAGCCAGTCCTTACAGCGAGCAGATAGGGGATAGATCGATGGCGTCCGTCGAGCAGGCCCAGACCGTCGAGCAGGAGCTGCCCAGCCAGAACGGCAGCGCACCGAACGGGAGCGCTCCCCACGGCGCCCAGATCCCGCAGATCGAGGTCGAGAACCCCGCCACGGGGCAGATCGTCGCCACCGTTCCCGACCTGGGCGCAGAGGCCGTCGCCGAGATGGCGCGCCGCGGGCGCGCCGCGCAGCCCACCTGGGAGGCCTACGGCTTCGAGGGCCGCGCCCGCGTCATGCTGCGCGCCCAGAAGTGGACGATGGACAACGCCGACCGGATCATCTCCACGATCGTCTCCGAGACCGGCAAGACCTTCGAGGACGCCTCGCTCGCCGAGATCTCCTACGCCGGCAACGCCTTCGGCTTCTGGGCCAAGAACGCCGCCGACTACCTGGCCGACGAACGCGTCAAGTCAAGCCAGCTGCTGGTCAAGGGCAAGAAGCTCATCAACCGCTACCGCCCGCTTGGCCTGATCGGCGTGATCGGCCCCTGGAACTACCCGCTCACGAACTCCTTCGGCGACTGCATCCCCGCGCTCATGGCCGGCAACAGCGTGATCCTCAAGCCCTCCGAGGTCACGCCCCTGACCTCGCTGCTCATGGCCGAAGGGCTGCGCGAGTGCGGGCTGCCAGAGGACGTCTTCCAGGTCGCCACCGGGCGCGGCGAGACCGGCGCCGCGCTGATCGAGCACGTCGACATGATCATGTTCACCGGCTCCACCCGCACCGGGCGCAAGGTCGGCGAAGCCGCCGGGCGGCGGCTGATCACCGCCTCGCTCGAGCTCGGCGGCAAGGACCCGATGATCGTGCTCTCCGACGCCGATCTGGAGCGCGCCGCCAACTTCGCCACCTACTACTCGATGCAGAACGCCGGGCAGACCTGCATCTCGATCGAGCGCGCCTACGTCGAGGCGCCCGTCTACGACGAGTTCGTCGCGAAAGTCTCCGAGAAAGTCCGCGCCCTGCGCGTCGGCAAGTCCGACGGCCCCGGCTCCGTCGAGGTCGGCGCCATCACCTTCCCGCCGCAGCTGCAGACCATCGAAGACCACGTCACCGACGCCGTCGACAAGGGCGCCCGCGTGCTCACCGGCGGTCACGCCTCCTCCCAGGGCGGCGGGCGCTTCTACGAACCCACCGTGCTCGTCGACGTCGACCACACCATGAAGTGCATGACCGAGGAGACCTTCGGCCCCACGCTGCCGATCATGAAGGTCGCCGACGCCGACGAGGCCGTGCGCCTCGCGAACGACTCTCCCTACGGGCTCGGCTCCTCCGTCTTCACCCGCGACACCGAGCGCGGCGAGGAGATCGCGCGACGGATCGAAGCCGGCGCCGCGAACGTCAACGACGCCATGATCAACTACACCGCGCTCGAGCTGCCGATGGGCGGCGCCAAGTCCTCCGGGCTCGGCTCGCGCCACGGCGCCGGGGGCATCCGCAAGTACGCCTCCCAGCAGGCGATCGTCGTCACGCCGAAGCTCGCCCTGAAGCGCGAACCGCACATGTACCCCTACAAGACCCGCACGTCGAAGATGCTCGCCGGGATGTTCAAGTTCCTGTACGGGCGCGGCAGCAGAGACTGAGATCGGTGTGAGCCCGGTCTCGGTTTCGCGAGGGTGATGGCAATTGCCATCACCCTCTTGAAAATCGGCACCGGCAACGAGCCCCGCGGCTCGCTCGTAGGCTCTAACTGCGGCCCAGCGCCAGCTCCGCGCGGTCGGTCTCGCGCTCCAGCAGCGTGCACAGCGCCCGCACCACGCGCGGGTCGAACTGCGTGCCCGCGCAGCGCTCCAGCTCCTTGCGGGCGCTGAGGTGGTCCATCGAGGTGCGGTATGAGCGGTCGCTCGTCATCGCCTCGTAGGCGTCCGCCACCGCGATGATCCGCGCCTCCAGCGGGATCTGCTCGCCGCTCAGCCCGCGGGGGTAGCCGCCGCCGTCGGGCTGCTCGTGGTGGGCGCCCACCCACTCGCGCACGTCCGCCAGGCTGGGGTGGTCCAGCATCTGCGCGCCCAGTTCCGGGTGGCGGCGGATCACCGCCAGCTCTTCCTGGGTCAGCTTGCCGGGCTTGTGCAGGATCGCGTCCGGCACCCCCACCTTGCCGATGTCGTGCAGCAGCCCCGCCAGCCGCACGCGCGCCACGCGCTGCTTCGGCAGTCCCAGCTCGCTCGCCATCATCTCCGCGTAGCGCCCCACGGTCTCGGAGTGGCGCGCGCTGCCGCTGAAGCGCAGGTCGATCGCCTCCGCCAGGTCCAGCATCACCGCCAGGAAACGCTCGGAGACCACGTCGCGCGCCTCGTCCTCCTCCGTTGCGGCCGCTCGCATCGCGGGGTTGTGCAGCACCGTGCGGTTGCGGCCGTGGCGCTTCGCCGCCCGCAGCGCCTCGTCCGTCGAGCGCACCAGCGCCGAGGCCGTCTCGCCGCACCCGGGATAGCTCGCGACCCCGAAGCTGATCGTCAGCCGCACCGCGTCCTGCGCGAACTCCTCGCGCACCTGGCTGCGCAGGCGCTCCGCCACCACGAAAGCGCTGTGCTCGTCGGTGTCCGGCAGCACCAGCGCGAACTCCTCGCCGCCCACGCGCGCCACCGCGTCCACCTCGCGCTTGCCGCGGTTCAGCACCCGCGCCACGCGCCGCAGCGCCGCGTCGCCCACCTGATGTCCCGAACGGTCGTTCACTTCCTTGAAGTGGTCCAGGTCGCCCACCAGCAGCGTCAGCCTGCCCTCGCGCCGCCGCGCCCGGGCCAGCTCGAGGTCCAGCAGCTCGCGGAAGCCGCGCCTGTTCGCCAACCGCGTCACCGGGTCCGTCCGCGCCGCGTCGAACAGCTGCGCGATCAACGCCTCCACGCGGGCGCGCATCGTGCGGATCACCAGCGCCGCCACCCCCATCGTGCCGAGGCCCACCAGCCACCAGCCCGCGCTGCGATCCAGCGAGGAGCTCTCCAGCAGCACCGCCGCGTAGCCCGCCACCGCGTAGGCGATCTGCACCGCCATCTCCTTCGTCGTGAAGAAGTAGGCCGAGTACAGGAAGATCCACAGGTACAGGAACACCAGCGGGCTCGGGCTCGGGCTCGAGAAGTGACAGACCAGGCCGATCAGCGTGGTCCCACCCGCCAGTGCCCACGGCAGCACCCGCGCCTGCAGGCGCGGCGCGTTCCAGTACAGCGCGCCCGCCACCGCGTAGGCGATCGCCACGATCGCCAGCACCGCCAGCGTGCTCGTCCGCGTGGAGTGGGGGAGCGCCACCGTCAGCAGCGCCAGCGTCGAGCCCGCCGCGAACAGCGTCGCCAGGATGCGAGCCGTCAGCTCGGTGCCGAAGCTCGTACCCGTCTGCTCTTGCCCATGGGTGCCCAGATCGCCCAGGTCAGACTCAGCCAGCCGCCCGCCCATGGACGTTTTTTCGGATCGGCGCCCGTTACGGGCGTGCTTTTGAGACGGATCTCGACAGGTGTTGCTACTTCAGTCCCAGGCCCAGGAGGCGTTCCAGCTCCGGGATCGTCTCCTCCGCGCTGGTGTGGTGCACCGTCGCCATCCCCAGCTTCTCCGCCGGCGTCAGGTTGAAGGGCAGGTCGTCCACGAAGACGCACTGCTCCGCTTGCGCGCCCGCGCGCTCCGCCCCCAATTCGTACATCTTGCTCGCCGGCTTGCGCGTGCCCTCCTCGCCGGAGATCACCACCCCGTCGAACAGCTCGTCGAACAGGTCGTGCGGGTAGCGGTGTACGCCCCAGGAGTTCGACACCAGCGCCGTGCGCACGCCGCCCGCCCGCGCCCTGCGCACAGCCTCCACCATCGCCACGTCCGGCTGCACCCCCGCGAACAGGCCGTCGATCAGGCCGTCCGGCTCCACGCCCAGGAGCGGCGCCAACTGCTGCTCGAACTCGCCCTCCAGCAGCTGCCCCTTCTCCAGCTCGATCAGGAGGTCCCGAAAGGAGGGGTCCGAGCTGAAGCGATCCCGCAGCGTCTGCGGGTCCACGCCCGAGCGCTCGCAGAATTCCCGGAACGAGTGGAACAGGTTCGTCGTCAGCACCCCGCCCCAGTCGATCAGGAGCGCGCTGCGCTCGGGGGAGCCGTTGCCCTCAGCCGCCATGCTCGCCACTCGCGACCGCTTCGGCCTGGCGCGCCAGCTCCAGCACCCCGTCGCCGAACGTCTTCAGGTACGGGTCGTCCGTGCTGCCCGCGATCGCTCGCTTGTAGTTGCCCTCCATGAACACCACCGACTTCCACACCGCCAGCGTCGTGTACCAGCGCAGGTCGCGCATCGAGCGGCCCGTGCGCTCTTCGTAGCGCCCGATCAGCTCTTCGCGCGTCGGGAAGCCCTCGCGGCGCGTCACCGTCGCCAGCGCCTCGCGCAGGCCGCCCGACGGGTCGTCTTTCTCGGTCCACATCATGCACAGGTAGCCCAGGTCCGCCAGCGGGTCGCCGATCGTCGCCATCTCCCAGTCCAACACGCCCGCCAGGCGGGCGGGAGCCCCCGGCGCGAAGATCGTGTTCCCCAGGCGGAAGTCGCCGTGCACGATCGTCGCCGGGCCCGACTGCGGCAGGTTCTCCGCCAGCCAGCCGCCCACGCGCTCGACCGCCGGAATGTCCCGCGTCCTGTTCAGCTCCCACAGCCCGCCGAAGCGGCGTAGCTGGCGCTCCAGGTAGCCCGTCGGCTTGCCGAAGCCCTCCAGGCCCGCCGCGAGCCAGTCCACCCCGTGGATCTCCGCCAGCGCGTCGATCAGCTCGTCGCTGATCCGGCCGCGTTCCTCCGGCGTGTCGATCTCCGGCGGGATCTCCGTCACGATCACCTCGCCCTCCAGGCGCTCCATCACGTAAAAGGGGCTGCCGATCGTCTGCTCGTCCTCGCCTACCGCCAGCACCCGCGGCACGCGCGCCTCGGTGTCCTGCAGCGCGCGCAGCAGGCGCGCCTCGCGCAGCACGTCGTGGGCGCTCGGCGGCAGCGGCGGGCGCGGGGGGCGGCGCAGCACCACCTCAGTCTCGCCGCGGCGGATCAGGTAAGTCACGTTCGAGTGGCCCTCGCCGATCGGGCTCGCCTCCAGCTCGCCCTCGCCCAGCCCGTTGGCGTCCAGAAACGCTCGCAGTGGCTCCAGCACCAGCAGCGGCGGGCGCTCGTTGCCCTCGGCCTGCGCGAAGGTCTCCACGATGTCGTCCGGTGCGATGGCTGTACTCACAGGCCCAACGCTACACGTCAACCGCCTGCGCCGGACCGCAACCTTGCCACCGGAGAGGTGTCTACAGCCACTATGCCCCCACTTAGAAAGCTGCTTCTCACAACGCTCGCCTGCGCCCTCGGCGCCGGTGCGCTCGGCGTCGCCCCCGCACTCGCCTCCCACAGCCAGGTCAACTTCTTCGAGGGCTCCAGCGAGCTGCTGAACGCTCGCACGCGCCCGCACGCCATCGCGCAGATGCAGACGCTCGGCGTCAAAGCCCTCCGGGTCGAGCTCTACTGGAACGCCGTCGCGCCGGGCTCCACCGGCACCTCGAAGCCCCCCTACGACCTCACTAACCCCGGCAACTACTCCTGGGGCGAATACGACGCGCTGATCACCGAAGCCGAGCGCTTGAAATGGAAAGTGCTGCTGACCGTGACCTCGCCCGCCCCGCGCTGGGCGACCTCGAACAAGAAAGCGCCCTACGTCACGAAACCCGACCCCAAAGACTTCGAAGAATTCATGACCGCCGTCGCGCGGCACTTCGGCCCCGGTGGCCCGTTCGGCTCGACCGTCTCGCTGTTCTCGATCTGGAACGAGCCCAACCACCCGGCGTTCCTGCAGCCGCAGTGGAACACGAACGGGACCGCCGCCTCGCCGCGCATCTACCGCGCGCTTTACCAGGCCGGCTACGCCGGGCTGAAAGCCGGCGGTATCGCCAGCCCGAAGGTGCTGATCGGCGAGACCGCGCCCACCGGCTACGACAGGGTCAACTACAAGCGCGAAAAATCGCGGGCATTGCTGCACGACGTGGCGCCGCTGCTGTTCCTGCGCGAAACGCTCTGCCTCAATAGCAAGTACCGCAAATCCGGTTCGTGCACGCCGCTGACGGCCGCGGGCTACGCCCACCACGCGTACTCCACCGCCGCCGGCCCGCTCTACAAGCCGAAGGAAAAGGACGACGTCACGATCGGCGTGCTCTCGCGGCTGTCCAGCGCCCTCAGCAAAGCCTTCCACGCGCACGGGACCACCTCGAACCTGCCGATCTACCTGACCGAGTTCGGCGTGCAGAGCAAGCCCAACCGCTACCTCGGCGTGGCCGTCTCACAGCAGGCCGAATTCGACGCCATCGCCGAGAAAATCGCCTGGAGCAACGGGCGCGTCGCCGCCTTCTCGCAGTACCTGCTCGTCGACGACCCGCTCGGCGGCAAGCCGGGCTCCAGCGTGAACGGCGGCACCATCGGCTTCCAGACGGGCCTCGAGTACATCAACGGCAAGCCCAAGCCGCTGTACTTCGGCTGGCCCGTGCCGCTGACCGTCTCGAAGTCCGGCCACGGCTACTCGCTGTGGGGACTCGTGCGGCCCGCCACCGGCGCCACGAAGGTCACCGTGCTCGTGCAGCCCAAGGGCTCGCACAAGTTCAAGACGCTCACCACCGTCACCACGAACGGCGCCGGTTACTGGACGCTGCACTCCTCCACCAAGGGCGTCAAGTGGCGCGTGCAGTGGAAGAGCCCTACCGGCGCGAAATACGAAGGCCCCCCGATCGGAGCTCACTGAGCTGAGCAGCTCTCGGCATCGCTCTCCTAGAGTGGGAGGGCGATGCCTGAGTTGCCGGAGGTCGAGATAACCGCGCGGCTGCTCGGCCGCGCGCTCGACGGCGCCGAGATCGAGTCGGCGGTCGCGCCCGGGATCAACGCGCTGAAGACGTTCGACCCGCCGCTCTCGGCGCTGGAGGGGCAGTTCGTCGCCGGCGTGCGACGGCGGGGCAAGAACCTGATCGTGGACGTCGCACCCGGCGCCGGCGCCGAGCCGGAGCTGGCGCTGCTGCTGCACCTGATGTCCGCCGGGCGCCTACAGCTCTACGACAAGCGCGCCGGCCCGCGCGATCGAACCTCGCGGCTGCTCGTGCGCTTGAGCGACGGGCGCGAGCTGCGGCTGCGCGAGTTCGGTTCAAAGCAGGCCGCCTGGGTGAAGCTGCTGCGCGCCGGGGAGCTGGAGCAGGACGACGCGCTCACGAAGCTCGGCCCCGAAGCCTGGCCCGACCCGCCCGACGGCGAGGCGCTCGCTGCGCTGCTCGACGCCCCGCGGCCGCTGCACTCGCTGTTGCGTGACCAGCACGCCATCGCCGGTATCGGGCGCTCCTGGGTAGACGAGATCCTGTGGACCGCGCAGCTATCGCCCTTCAAGCGCGGCAGCGACCTCGACGCCGAGGAGCGGGCGGCCCTGCGGGCCGCGATCCTCACCGTGCTCGGCGACGCGCTCGCGCGCTACGAGGAGGTCGTCGAGCTGCCGATCCCCGACAAGCTGCCGATGCCGCTGCGCGTGCACCGTCACGAGGGTGAGCCCTGCCCGCGCTGCGGCACGACGCTGGAGTCCGTGCACTTCGAGGACTACGTCATCGCCTACTGCCCAACGTGCCAGACCGAGGGACGCGTGCTGAAGGACCGGCGCATGTCGCGGCTGCTGCGCTGAGCGGCGGCGCGGCTGCGGGAGCGAACCGCTAGCCCGCGGCGCCCCGTGGGCTCAGTCCTCCTTCGGCTGCGGGCGCTCCTCGCCGGGCCATTTCCCCGTCAGCGTCGCGAACCAGCGGCGCGAGGCGTTGTCCACGGCGCCTTTCGTCAGCCGGAACACCGCCCCCTCCAGCGCCAGCGCCCCCAGCAGCTTCGGCCACGCCACGCGGTTCTCGGGGCGCGGCGGCTGCTCCTTGTCCGCGACCGCCCACAGGCGCTCGAACAGCTTGCGGCTCAGCAGCCCCGCGAGGATGCCCGAGGCGATTCCGAACGGCTTGTAGAGGAGCTTCAGCATCGGCTGCCACCTTATCCGGATGAGACGGTGTCTTCTCGGCAGCTACCCGCCGGCGCGGTTCCGACGCTCGCGCGGGCGCGACTTCGGCCCGGGGCGCCGCTCCACCGGCACCGGCACCCCCGCCACCAGCTCGTCCAGCGTCACCGCCAGCCCGTCCGCGAGGATCAGGAGCGTCGTGAGCCGCGGCTCCGAGCGGCCCTGCTCCAGCGATCCGATCTCCGTGCGGTGCAGGTTCGTCGCGAACGCGAGATCTTCCTGGGAAAGACTCCGGCCGGGGGATGTGCGCAGACGGCGGAGGTTCGCGCCGAAGCGTTCGAGGCAGTGCTTCAGCTCGGTCTTGTAGGCGGAGGCCCGATCCATCGTAGACGATTGTCTACCAGACGAAAAAAGAACAGACAACAGTCTTGTTGCCAAGCCGGGCGATGGTGGACCCGAGGCGGCCGATCGACCGCCGGCCCGCAGCCGCCGGTCGCTACGATGCGGCGGTGCCAGAGCAAGGCGAGCAGGCGCCCGACTTCGAGCTGCCCGACCAGGACGGTCGGCTCGTGAAGCTCTCGAACTTCCGCGGCCAGCCCGTCGTCGTCTACTTCTATCCCAAGGCCGACACCCCCGGCTGCACCACACAGGCCCGCGGCGTGCGCGATCGCAAAGCCGACTACGCGAAGGCCGGCGCGGTCGTGCTCGGGATCTCACCCGACCCCGTCGCGAAGGTGAAGAAGTTCCACGAAAAGTTCGACCTCGACTTCGCGCTGCTCGCCGACGAGGGGCACCCCGTTGCCGAGGCCTACGGGGTGTGGGTCGAGAAGTCGATGTACGGGCGCAAGTACATGGGCAACGAGCGCACCACGTTCGTCATCGACTCCGACGGGAAGGTCGTGAGCGTGCTGCGCAAGGTCAAGCCCGCGGAGCACGATGGGTTGGTGCTGGCGGCGCTGGGTGAGGCCGAGCCCGGTTAGCCATTCAGGCCCTGGGCCCGTCAAGGCCGGAGTTCCTGGGAGACGACTATGGAGCCCGACTAAAGACATGACGCACCCGTAGCCGTATCGCTAGCAATACCGCTGCCAGCGCAAGGCGTCGACGATCACGTCTCGCTTGCTCAAGTTCGCCTTCCTCTACCAGCTGGTCGAGGTGTGCAGCCCACTCAACCGCATACCGCGCAGCGTCGTCCTTCTCCATGTATCTCATTGCCGCGAACAGGACAGCCGCCCGGACGGTGACGTCCTCGTCAAGCACTTGCCCTATCTCTGCCACTAGGGAGTCGCGTCGTGCCCGATGTGACTTGTAGTGCCTCTCGGGCCAAAAGGCCCGCGCGCTGTACTTCAGCAATCCTGCGATGCTCGCCACGGTCGCCCCGAAAAGCGCAATGGCAATCCACACCCGAGCTACCGTGTTATGGATTTCGTCAGGAATCAACACAAGCGCGGCGGCAACGCTGCCGGCAAGCATCAGCGTTAGTCCAAGGACGATGCAAACTTGCCGCGCGAGACTCGGCTTGCGTACGCGGCGCGCTCGGTAGGTCTCAACCGCTTCCATCATCGTCCTTGTCGCGGCCTCGATTGATCATCCATGCTGCCGTCCCGAGCACGCCCGTCGTGATCAGGGCGAAGACGGCTGCGGCTGCTTCGTGCTTGTAGGGGGGGAAGGCAAAGGCGATCCCGATGCATGTGCCGATTCCGGCCAGCCAAACGACGATCCCACCGACTATCCACAGGCGACGTTTGCTCATCGGTGCCGGAGGCTAGCCGGTAGCGACTAAGGGACTCGATCCCGATCAGCAGACTCATATAAATCATCTCAACTACCCCAGCCCGGAGCGAGCAGTCGCAACGCTTGACTCTGCTCAGCTGTCTCGTGGCGAGCGACAGACAGTCCGTCGCCGTTAAGCCTGTAGTAGCGACGAGGAGGCCGACCCTCGTTCTCAGCGCTGATGACCTCCCAGCGCCCGTCAAGCAATCCCTCGTCTTCGAGGCGGCGCAGGATTGCATATGTAGTGCCAGCTGGCACTCCGCTGGCTCGGACGACCTCCAAGCCGTAGGTCTCATCCTCAGGAGCGTCAAGTAGGACCTGCAGAACCAGCTTGGTCTGGTGCGATCGCTTCCGAGCCATGAATTCAGGCTAGCAAGAAATCAGAATAGGTCGCCGATCTGGTTGGCCGGACGGTTCGGTACTTGGGTCACGGTGTCGAGAGGCCGTTTACACCCCCTTCACGCCCCCATATACTCCCGCCCGCGCGGAAGGCCGGCGACGGGCCGGACCGGGAGTCCAACGGATGGACGGCGCCCAGCTCGGCGATCGGGCCGAGCCATAGATCGGAGCAGCTTCCGGGGGGATGCGGCGGCTGGCCATCCGGCTTCTCAGACACGAAAGGATCGACTTGATGTCATATCGCTCAACCCGCCGCGGGCGGGCAGGGAGAACGCTTCGCACGACGATGGCCCTCGCGGGCGCCTGCGCGGCGCTCACGCTTGGGGTCCTCGGGACCAGCGTCGCGCAGGCGGCGAGCACGCTGCCGACGATCAGCGCCACGGTCAGCTCGACCTCGATCACCGTCACGGGTGCGCTCCAGGCGGGCGCCGTGAACGTCGCGAGCACCGCGACGGGCGGCAAGGAACCGTCGGTGGTGTTGTTCCAGCTGAAGTCCGGCGTCAGCCTCGCCGAATTCCTGGCGTTCCTGGACTCGAACAAGCTGACGAAGGACCCGAACAGCGGGGCCAAGTACGGCACGATCGTGTTCGACGCCGAAGCCGGCAAAGGCAAACCGACCGAAGCGCAGACGATCCTCGCGGCGGGCCAGTACGTGGCGCTGAACGCCGAAGGCGAAAACTCCACGAAGTGGCCTCGCACGAGCTTCGCGGTGGCGACCTCGACCGCACCGGCGGCGCTGCCCGCGGCGCAGGCGACCGAGAAGACGATCGACTTCGGCTTCCGCGGCCCGGCGACGCTGAAGGTCGGCGAGCTGGTGCGCTTCGAAAACGAAGGCTATTTGGTGCACATGAACATCGCCTTCCCCGTGAAGAGCAAGAAGGCGGCGAAGGCCGTGGTCAAGGCGCTCCAGACCGGCCACGAAAAGGGCATCGAAAAGCTCGTCGCCGGGCCGCCGGTCAGCTTCTTCGGCCCGATCTCGAACGGGGCCTTCCAGGAGGAGACGATCGCGGCGAAGCCCGGCTGGTACGTGCAGGCGTGCTTCATGCCCACGCAGGACGGCCGTCCGCACACGTTGATCGGCATGGAGCGGATCATCAAGATCGTCAAGTAGGACGCGGCACAGGAGCTGGGCGATCCCGCGCGCGGCAAGCGAGTCGTGCGCGGGACCCCGACGTTCTTGACCGGGCGAGGGGCCGGCGCCGTCAGGCGCGTGCGCGGGTGACGGCCCCGTACGCTTGAGAGGTGTCCGCGCTGCCGGCATCAGCCTCGATCGGGGACACGATCTCCTCGTTCTTCGACGCGGTCGGGCACTTCTTCTCGGATCTCGCCGCCGTCAACTGGGGCCTGTTGCTGCTGGGCCTGCTCTGCTTCGGGCTGAACCTCACGCTGCGCTCGCGGGCCTTTTTCCACAGCCTGCGCGCCGCGTACCCCTCGGTCCGCTTCCAGTGGCGGCGCGTCTGGGGCGCCTACTGGGCGGCGGTGGGCTTCAACAACGTCGTGCCCGCGCGCGGCGGCGACGTCATCAAGCTGTTCCTGACGCGCTCCTCGATCCCGGGCTCCACCTACCCCACGGTGGCGGCGGCGTTCTTCGTGGAGTCGGTGTTCGACGCGGCGGTGGGGATCTTCGTCCTGATCTATGCCTTCACCCAGGGCGTCTTCCCGAAGCCGCCGGACTTCTCGAAGCTCGACGCCTTCGAAATCTCCTACTTCGCCCAGCATTTCCGCTTCACGCTGTTCCTGCTGACGGCGATCGCGGTGCTGGGGCTGCTCGCCTTCGCAGTGCTCTCCTCGCGCGTGAAGGCCTTCTGGGCGCGCGTGCGCCAAGGGGTCACGATCCTCAGCGACCGGCCGCGCTACCTGCGCGAAGTCGCCTCGTTGCAGGTGCTCGCCTGGCTTGCGCGCTTCGCGGCCTTCTGGTTCTTCCTCGACGCCTTCGGCGTCGGTGGCTCGGTGCAGAACGTGTTGCTGGTCTTCGGCGTGAACCAGGTCGCCGGCGCGGTCCCCTTCACGCCCGGCGGCGCCGGCGTGCAGCAGGCGCTGCTGGTGAAGGTGTTCGCCGGCGCCGCGGCGACCGACGTCGTCGCGGCCTACTCGGTCGGGCAGCAGATCGCGATCGCCGCCTTCACCGCGACCGTGGGCCTGGCCTCGGTGGTGTTCATCTTCCGCTTCCGCTCCTTCAAGGAGGTGATCTCCGCGGGCCGCGCCTCGCGCCAGGCCGAGCGCGAGGAACAGCGGGCCGCCGAGCGCGGCGGCGGACGGCCCGGGGCCGGCGGCGGGGGCTCGGGCGCGGCGGGCGGCGAGGACGCTACTGAAGTCCGGCGCGCGCCTCGCGCACGAGCGTGACGGCCTCGGGGAAGATCAGCGCGATCACCGTGCGGATCTGTTCGGCCTGAGCCTCGGCGTTGCCCTGCAGGTTCACACGCTGCACGGCCGCGACCGTCATGTCGACCGCGAGCTTGATCGCGTTGTCGGCCCAGGCCAGGCGCTGCTGACCCTGCATCTGTTCCGCGAACTCCGCGAGCCGCCTTTGCAGCTCCTCCGGATCTCCGAACATGTCGCCCAGACCGCCGCCCTCCATGCGCTCATCATAGACTCCCGCGGATGCCTGCCACGCGCGAGCTCAAGGACCAGGTCGCCTGGGAGACGGAACGGCGCACGCGCCTCGCGGTGCCGGCCTTCGCCGGCGGCGTGCTGTACCTGCTGAGCGGCATCATCACGGCCTCGACGCTGAACGGGGCGCCGACCGTGGGGCTGATCCAGGGCCTTGAATCGGCGCTGAAGGGCAC
>Ga0335072_10006112_pt1 | contig 17649 bp, 20 predicted proteins | sample Lox_Sample_21_FD_206725 | JGI IMG/M metagenome (GOLD analysis project Ga0335072, IMG submission 206725) | Soil microbial communities from Loxahatchee National Wildlife Refuge, Florida, United States - Lox_Sample_2.1 | ecosystem: Environmental > Terrestrial > Soil > Wetlands | place: USA...
GGCGGCTCGCGAGACCGTAAAATGAACCGGTCTGGGCCGGTCTAGCAGCTGCCGAGGAGGTGACCGCCGATGGGAAGCGCCGACGAACGTCGCTTCGAGGTGCTGCGCGCCATCGTCGCCGACTTCGTCGCCACCAAGGAACCGATCGGTTCGAAGTCCCTGGTGGACCGGCACAACCTGGGCGTCTCCAGCGCCACCATCCGCAACGACATGGCCGTGCTCGAGGCCGAGGGCTACATCACCCAGCCGCACACCAGCTCGGGACGGGTGCCCACCGAGAAGGGCTACCGCGAGTTCGTCGACCGGCTGGAAGACGTCAAGCCGCTCTCGTCGGCCGAGCGGCGTGCGATTCAGGGCTTCCTGGAATCCGGCGTCGACCTCGACGACGTGCTGCGCCGAGCGGTACGGCTGCTGGCCCAGTTGACCCGCCAGGTGGCGGTTGTCCAGTACCCGACGTTGTCGACGTCGACCGTCCGTCATCTCGAGGTCATCGCGCTGACGCCCGCCCGGCTGCTGATGGTGGTGATCACCGAGTCCGGCCGGGTGGATCAGCGCATCGTCGAACTCGGCGACGTGATCGACGATCACCAGCTTTCGCAGTTGCGGGAAATGCTCGGCCAGGCGCTGGAGGGCAAGAAACTCTCCGCGGCGTCGATCGCCGTTTCCGAGCTCGCGGGCCAACTCCGCGGCGCCGGCCGGTTGGGCGACGCCGTCGGGCGTGCGGCGACCGTTTTGCTGGAATCGCTGGTGGAGCACACCGATGAACGCTTGCTGATGGGCGGCACCGCCAACCTGACCCGCAACGCCGCCGACTTCGGTGGTTCGTTGCGGTCGATCCTGGAAGCACTCGAGGAGCAGGTCGTGGTGCTGCGGCTGCTGGCCGCCCAGCAGGAGGCCGGCAAGGTGACGGTCCGCATCGGTCATGAGACGGCGGCCGAGCAGATCGTGGGCACGTCGATGGTGTCCACCGCCTACGGAACCCAGGACACCGTGTACGGCGGAATGGGTGTGCTGGGGCCTACTCGGATGGACTATCCGGGAACTATCGCCAGCGTTGCCGCGGTTGCTCTTTATATTGGCGAAGTTCTGGGTGCGCGATGATCGCGCGCCCACTGCAGAATTTGTACAGCGCCGCATAACGCGCGGCACCAGACCCCCGCATAGGAGAATCAGGCGTGGCACGCGATTACTACGGGTTGCTCGGGCTGAGCAGGAACGCCAGCGATGCCGACATCAAGCGCGCCTATCGCAAACTGGCGCGCGAACTGCATCCCGACATCAATCCCGATCAGGCCGCGCAGGCGAAATTCCAGGAGATCAGCGTCGCGTACGAAGTGCTGAGCGATCCGGAGAAACGCCGGATCGTCGATTTGGGCGGGGATCCGATGGAAAACGTCGGCGCGTCGGCGGGAGGGTTCGGTGGCTTCGGCGGCCTGAGTGACGTTTTCGAGGCGTTCTTCGGCGGTGGCTTCGGGGGAACTACGGCATCACGCGGTCCTATCGGCCGGGTCCGGCCGGGTTCGGATTCGCTGCTGCGGCTGCGGCTCGATCTCGAAGAGTGTGCGAGCGGTGTCACCAAGCAGGTCACGGTGGACACCGCGGTGTTGTGCGACCGGTGTCAGGGCAAGGGCACCAACGGCGACTCCGCACCGATACCCTGCGACACCTGTGGTGGTCGCGGTGAGGTGCAGAGCGTGCAACGTTCGCTGCTGGGTCAGGTGGTGACGTCGCGGCCGTGCCCGACCTGCCGCGGCGTCGGCGTGGTCATCCCCGATCCGTGCCACCAGTGCGTCGGCGACGGCCGGGTGCGGGCCCGTCGGGAGATCAGCGTCAAGATTCCGGCCGGCGTCATCGACGGGAACCGAGTCCGGCTCGCCGCACAGGGTGAGGTCGGACCCGGGGGAGGGCCGGCGGGTGACCTCTATGTCGAGGTCCACGAGCAAGCCCATGACATCTTCGTCCGCGACGGTAACGACCTGCACTGCACGGTTTCGGTGCCGATGGTCGACGCTGCGTTGGGCGTCACGGTCACCCTGGACGCCATCCTGGACGGCATGAGCGAGATCACCGTCCCGGCGGGCACGCAGCCGGGTTCGGTCATCACGCTGCGTGGCCACGGGATGCCGGTGCTGCGCTCCGCCAACCGGGGCAATCTGCACGTCCACGTCGACGTGGTAGTCCCGACCCGGCTGGATCACCACGACGCCGAGCTGCTGCGCGAGTTCAAGAACCGCCGCAACCGGGACGTGGCCGAGGTCCGCTCCACACACAGTGCCGGTGGCGGACTGTTCAGCCGGCTACGTGAGACGTTCACCGGGCGCTAGTTCGGGCATTCAGGGGTCGCGCACATGGTGGCGACGCTGTTCTACGTCGATGCACTGCCCGAAACCGGCGGGCTCGCGGTCGTCACCGGCGACGAAGGGTTTCACGCCGCCACGGTGCGCAGGATCCGTCCCGGCGAGCAACTGATGCTCGGCGACGGCGCGGGTGGCCTCGCCCGATGTCTGGTCGAGCAGGCCGGGCGCGACGGGCTGGGTGCCCGGGTGCTGGAGCGGTGGAGCGTTGCGCCCGCGCAGCCGCCGGTGACGGTGGTGCAGGCGCTGCCCAAGTCCGAGCGCTCCGAGCTGGCGATCGAATTGGCCACCGAGGCCGGTGCCGATGCGTTCGTGGCCTGGCAGGCGGCCCGCTGTGTGGCCAGTTGGGACGGCGCCCGGGTGGACAAGGGTCTGCGCCGGTGGCGCGCCGTCGCCCGCTCGGCGGCCCGGCAATCCCGTCGGGCGCACATCCCACCCGTGGACGGCGTGCTGTCGACCGCGGCGCTGACGGCACGGATCCATGACGAGGTGGCCGCCGGCGCGGTGGTGCTGGCCCTGCATGAGTCGGCCACCGATCGGCTTGCGGATGTGGCTGTGGCGCAAGCAAACTCGCTTATGCTGCTGGTCGGTCCGGAAGGCGGTATCGCCCCGGACGAGCTCGCCGCTTTGACCGGCGCAGGCGCCGCTGCGGTACGGCTCGGTCCGACCGTGCTGCGTACGTCGAGCGCGGGCGCGGTTGCGCTGGGCGCGCTGGGTGTGCTTACTGAGCGATGGGATCAGCGCGGTGGTGAGGAAGGGAGCATTCCAGATGAGTAGCCGTAGGCCGGATTTGAGTGCGATTTTCGACGAGCACGTCGCCCACGAGTTCGTCGGCAAGGACGTCGCCGCGACCATGACGACGATGACCGCCGACCCCTTCGTCAACCACGTGCCCACCATGATGGGCGGGGTCGGCGCCGACGGGGTCGCCGACTTCTACGCGAACTACTTCGTCGGGCACTGGCCCGCCGACACCGAGATCATTCCGGTCTGTCGCACCGTCGGGAGAGACCGCGTGGTCGATGAGATGGTGATGTCGTTCACGCACGACATCCCGATGCCGACGTTCCTGCCCGGAGTCGCGCCCACCGGGCGCGCGGTGCTGCTGCCGGTCGTGGTCGTGATGGGCTTCGATGGCGAGAAGGTGGCCTACGAACGGATCTACTGGGATCAGGCGTCGGCGCTGGTGCAGATTGGACTCCTGGACGAGGAGTCGCTGCCCGTGACCGGCGTTGCCCAGGCGCACAAGGTGCTCGACAAGGACCTGCCGGCCAACACGGTGTTAAGCCGCTGAGATGCGCGCCCGCAACTCGTCGACGCCGCTGCCGCTGAGCTGATCCAGCGCCCACGGGCGCCCGGCCAGCACCGACGCCAGTTGGGCGGCTCCGCCGGCGACGTCGCGCCCACCGGAGCCGTGGGCCCAATCCGCGTCGGTGGCACGCAGATTCAGCCCCCGTGCCCATGCCGCCGCCGGTACGAACGGATTCGGAACGCGCACTTGGGTGTTCAGCACGGCGACCAAAGCCGCGACCTCGGCGGCGGGCCACCGGCCCAGGGGCAACGCGATGTCGAGTTCGTGAATAACATGGTCGCCCAACAATAATCGCCGGGGAAACACCCGGCCGATGCCCCGAGGCCGCACGGTCAGCGCGGCGAATTCCGCGATCAGCTCGGCCGGACTGCTCCGTTCTGCCAAGTCGGCGGCCAGCGCCCGGTTGGCGCGGTCGAAGGATCCGCGATGCCTGGCCAACCCGATTGCCAGCGCCGCCGGCGACGCCCGATATCCCAGGACGAGGTGGGCCAGCACTTCATGGTTGGTCCACTCGGTGCACAGGCTTGGTCGCGACCAGTCTCTGTCGGTCAGGCCGCCGGCGAATTCGACGAAACGGATGTCGTTGTCGTGCAGCAGGTTCCGTGGCTCAGACATAAAGATGCTCCCGCAGGAAGTCCGTCTGGTCGGCCAGCAGATCGGCGAGAAGAGGTGGGTGGTAGATCGCGAAATGGTCGCCGTCGTAGTGCCGCGCCATGCCGCGGGGCGCGCGCCGGGCGACATCCTCGGCATGCAGCGGATCCATCAGCGTCTCGCGCCGCGATACGCAGACCAGCAGCGGTGCTGTGATCCGGCGTGCCGCCCGTTTGGCGCTCGTCACTGCGATGCCGGCGACGCACGCCGCCGCGATGCGGTTGTCGAACGACCCGCCGGGGTCCACGGTGGAATTCCAGCCCTCCTCGGCTCCGGCCACGGTCACCGCCGCCAGCCGGCCCGGTTGCCCGACGATGGGGATATAGCGTCGCCCGCGCCCGACGGCGGCGCGTACGGCGTCCTCGACCATCGCCGGCCCGACCCGCAGCGTCGCGCGCAGCCCGATCCGGCGCAGCGCGGCCGGGCCGTCGACGATGGGGCACTGCACCACCACCGCCGCGAGCTCGTGCCGGTCGGCGGCGATGCGCAGGACGTGCATCGCGCCGAGGCTGGTGCCCCACAACGCAATGCGGCCGCGGTCGATGTCGGGCAATTCGTGGACGAAATCCAGCGCCGAAGCGATGTCCTGGCGATGCCGGCGCAGGCTGAGCCGTTGCCGCGGGGTGCCCTCGGAGCTGCCCAGGTGCCGGTAGTCGAATGCGAGTGTGGCGATGCCCGCCCCTGCGAAGTGCTGCTCATAGCGGGGCAAGGACATGGTGTGGTTGGCGCCGAGTCCGTGCGCGAGGACGACGACCGGATGCGGGCCCGGTGTCGTCGGTCGGGTTAACCAGGCGGTGCAGCGGGTGCCGTGCGACATGAATGTGGCGGTGATCGTGTCGGCCATGTGTTCCTCTCAATACGTACGCTGTACGTGTTGTATCTTACGTACGATGTACGTGTCAACTGAGTGAGAGGAGCGCCGTGCGGGCACGCTTCACGGTTTCGGACATTGCCGCGACCGCGCTGGAGATCGTCGACCGCGACGGTCTGGGCGGGCTGAGCATGCGATCGCTGGCCGCGGCCCTGGGAACTGGCCCGATGACGCTCTACAACTACGTCAAGGACCGTGGCGAACTCGAAGAGCTGGTCGCCGAAGCCGTGATCGCCGATGTCGAACTTCCTGCGGTGTCAGACAATTGGCGGGAGGATGTGCAGGCCGTCGCGATAGCGATGTGGGAGACCATGCGTCGGCACCCCAACGCCGTCCCGCTGGTGCTGACCCGCCGCACCGTCTCGTCGTCGAGCTATCTGGCCGCAGACCGGCTGATCGCGGCACTCGGACGTGCCGGGCTTACCGGCGTCGACCTGCTGGCCGGCTTTCGCGCGGTGCTCGGCCTCGTCATGGGCAGCGCTCAGGTGGAACTGGCCGGGCCACTGTCCGGAACCGAGCGCGAACGAGAGCAGATCGCTGTTGCGGCGCGCATCGGTGGGCTGGCCGGCGCGGAGCATCCACACATCGCGGCGCTGGCGCAAACCAGCCAGCAATCGACGGCGGTGGCTGACTTCGAGCGCGGACTGGGCATCCTGCTCGCGGGGGTCGAATCGTTGGGACGCCGTCCTGGCCGGCGGTAGACTGACGAGTCAAGAATCCCGCGTCAGAAAATCCAGGAAGCAGGCACCCGAAGGTCTTGGTAACCACGTGACGCCCCGCGAGACCAGCGCTGCTGACGTCGCTGGAGCCCGGCAAGCCGACGCTCAAGTTCGCAGCAGCATCGATGTTCCGCCCGATCTCATCGTGGGCCTGCTGGGTTCGGCAGACGAGAATCTGCGCGCACTGGAACGCACGCTGAGTGCCGATCTCCATGTCCGAGGCAATGCCGTCACCCTGTCCGGAGAGCCGGCCGACGTCGCACTCGCCGAGCGGGCGATCTCCGAGCTGGTCGCCATCGTGGCCTCCGGACAACCGCTGACGCCGGAGGTGGTGCGCCACAGTGTGGCCATGCTGGTCGGCACCGGCAACGAGTCGCCGGCCGAGGTCCTGACCCTGGACATTCTGTCGCGCCGCGGTAAGACGATCCGGCCCAAGACGCTCAACCAGAAGCGCTACGTCGACGCCATCGACGCCAACACGATCGTCTTCGGGGTCGGCCCGGCCGGCACCGGCAAGACCTACCTGGCGATGGCCAAGGCGGTCAACGCGCTGCAGACCAAGCAGGTGACCCGCATCATCCTGACCCGTCCGGCGGTGGAAGCCGGTGAGCGCCTTGGCTTTCTGCCGGGCACGCTGAGCGAGAAGATCGACCCGTACCTGCGGCCGCTGTATGACGCGCTGTACGACATGATGGACCCCGAGCTGATCCCAAAGCTGATGTCCGCCGGGGTAATTGAGGTCGCGCCGCTGGCGTATATGCGTGGTAGGAGCCTTAATTCAGCCTTCATCGTCCTCGACGAAGCGCAGAACACCACCGCCGAGCAGATGAAGATGTTCCTCACCCGTCTGGGTTTCGGGTCGAAGATGGTCGTCACCGGAGATCTCACCCAGGTCGACCTTCCGGGTGGCGCCAGGTCCGGTCTACGTTCGGCGATCGACATTCTCGACAGCGTCGACGACATCCACGTCACCGAGTTGACCAGTGTGGATGTGGTGCGTCACCGACTGGTCTCGGAGATCGTCGACGCGTATGCGAAATACGAGGAGCCCGGCTCGGGCATGAACCGGGCGGCTCGGCGGGCATCGGGCGGCCGCGGTCGCCGATGATGAGTGCCGTGATCGATCGTATGAGCAGCTCATGAGCATCGAGGTATCCAACGAGTCGGGCATCGACGTCTCCGAGGCCGAACTTGTCAGCGTCGCGCGGTTTGTCATCGCCAAGATGGACGTCAACCCTGCCGCCGAGCTGTCGATGCTGCTGCTGGACACTGCGGCGATGGCGGACCTGCACATGCGCTGGATGGACCTGCCCGGGCCGACGGACGTGATGAGCTTTCCGATGGACGAGCTGGAGCCCGGTGGTCGCCCCGACGCGCCCGAGCCCGGGCCGGCCATGCTGGGCGATATCGTGCTGTGCCCGGAATTCGCCGCCGAGCAGGCGCTCGTGGCGGGTCACAGCCTCGGACATGAGTTGGCGCTGTTGACCATCCACGGTGTGCTCCATCTGCTCGGCTACGACCACGGCGAGCAGGACGAGGCAAAGGAGATGTTCGCCCTGCAGGACCGGTTACTCGAAGAGTGGGTCGCCGACCAGGTCGAGGCTTACCAACTTGACCGCCAGGAAGAACGGGATCGCCGGTTGCTGGACAAGTCGAGGTATTTCGACAGTTGACCGGTCTGTACCAGCTCCTCGGCGCGATCGCGTTGATCATTCTGAGTGGGCTTTTCACGGCGATCGACGGTGCCATCAGCACGGTGTCGCTGGCCCGTGTGCAGGAGTTGGTCCGCGACAACCGACCCGGCGCGGTGGCGTTGTCCAAGGTGATGGCCGATCGGCCACGCTACATCAATCTGGTGGTGCTGCTGCGTATCACGTGCGAGATCAACGCGACCGTGCTGCTGGTGGTGTTCCTGTACGACAACTTCGGCCTGGATTGGGCGGTGTTCGGTACCTCCGCCATCATGGTGGTGGTCAGCTTCGTGCTCATCGGCGTGGGCCCGCGTACCCTGGGCCGCCAACACGCGTATTCCATCTCGTTGGCGACTGCCATTCCGCTGCAGGCGATCTCGTGGCTGCTGATGCCGATCAGCCGGTTGCTGGTGGTTGTCGGCAATGCGATCACCCCGGGTCCGGGCCTGAGAAACGGGCCCTTCGCATCTGAGATCGAGCTGCGTGAAGTCGTCGATCTGGCCCAGCAGCGCGGCGTCGTCGCCGCCGACGAGCGCCGGATGATCGAATCGGTTTTCGAGCTCGGCGACACCCCGGCCCGCGAGGTGATGGTGCCGCGGACCGAGATGGTCTGGATCGAAAGCGACAAGTCGGCCGGCCAAGCGACGACTCTGGCGGTACGCAGCGGGCACTCGCGGATCCCGGTGATCGGGGAGAACGTCGACGACGTCGTCGGGGTTGTCTACCTGAAAGACCTTGTGCAGCAGACCTTCCTGGCACCCGACCGGGGGCGGTCCACCACGGTCGCGCAGGTGATGCGCCCGGCCGTGTTTGTGCCGGACTCCAAGCCACTCGACACGCTGTTGCGGGAAATGCAGCGCGACCGCAACCACATGGCGATGCTGGTCGACGAATACGGTGCGATAGCCGGTCTGGTGAGCATCGAAGACGTGCTGGAGGAGATCGTCGGCGAGATCGCCGACGAATACGACCAGGCCGAGACGGCGCCGATAGAAGACTTGGGCGACAAGCGTTTCCGCGTTTCGGCACGGTTGCCGATCGAAGACGTCGGCGAGCTGTACGGGGTGGAATTCGACGAGGATCTGGACGTCGACACGGTAGGTGGCCTGCTTGCCCTGGAACTGGGCCGGGTCCCGCTGCCCGGCGCCGAGGTGGTGACGCACGGCCTGCGGCTGCACGCCGAGGGCGGCCCCGACCATCGGGGGCGGGTACGCATCGGCACCGTCCTGTTGAGCCCGGCCGAACCCGAGGGGAGCGAACACGATGGTTGAGCCGCTGGATGCCGAGGACGCCGAGCTGGTGGTGCTGGCACGGGCCGCGATGGCGCGCGCCGACGCCTCCAGCGGCGCCGCCGTGCGCGATGCCGATGGCCGCACGTATGCGGCCGCGTCGGTGAACTTGTCTACTCTGCAGCTGACCGGCCTGCAGGCGGCGGTGGCCGCGGCCGCATCGAGCGGGGCGACCGGCCTTGCGGCCGTGGTGCTTGTCGACGGGTCCGCCGACGACCCCGGTATCGCCGCCGTACGCAAACTGTCGCCGATGGCGTCGGTGATCATGACCGACCGGTCCGGGAACCCGCTATGAGCCATGACTGAATTCCGTTCGGGCTTCGTGTGTTTGGTCGGTCGGCCGAACACCGGCAAGTCGACGCTGACCAACGCTCTGGTCGGCGCCAAGGTGGCGATCACCTCTAAACGGCCGCAGACGACCCGCCACACCATCCGCGGAATCGTGCACCGGAGCGGGGAGTTCCAGATCATCCTGGTCGACACGCCCGGCCTGCACCGACCCCGCACACTGCTGGGCAAGCGGCTCAACGACCTCGTCCGCGACACCTACGCCGAGGTGGACGTCATCGGGCTGTGCATCCCGGCTGACGAGGCGATCGGTCCCGGCGACCGCTGGATCGTCGACCAGATTCGGTCGATCGCGCCGAAGACGACCCTGGTCGTCATCGTCACCAAGATCGACAAAGTGCCCAGGGACAAAGTGGCCGCCCAGCTCGTCGCGGTCAGCGAACTCGTCTCCACCTCGGCCGAGATCGTCCCGGTTTCAGCGGTGACCGGTGAGCAGGTCGACGTGCTGATCGACGTGCTGGCCGCGGCCTTGCCGGTGGGCCCGGCGTACTACCCCGACGGTGAGCTGACCGACGAACCCGAGGAGGTTCTGATGGCCGAGTTCATCCGCGAGGCCGCCCTGGAGGGAGTGCGCGACGAGCTGCCGCATTCGCTGGCGGTGGTGATCGACGAGGTCAGCCCCCGGGAGGGACGTGACGACCTGACCGACGTGTACGCGGTGCTCTACGTCGAAAGGTCCAGCCAGAAGGGGATCGTCATCGGCAAGGGTGGTGCCCGACTGCGGGAAGTGGGTACCGCGGCGCGCGGCCAGATCGAGAAGCTGCTGGGTACCAAAATTTATCTCGACCTGCGTGTCAAGGTCGCCAAGAACTGGCAGCAAGACCCCAAACAACTTGGCAGACTAGGCTTTTAACGCGTGCGTCACGAGGTTTGGTGTGGCGCGCCTTTCTCGCTCTCCCACCAGACTTTCGGCTGCTTGTTCGTCCAGCCGCAGACGGCCTCCAGCTCGGCGGCCAGCGAGATCAACAGGCCTTCGCTGTTCGCCGGTCCCATCAGCTGCACACCGATCGGCAGGCCGTCGGAGGTGAATCCGGCCGGCACGTTGATGGACGGCCAGCCCAGCAAGTTCCACGGCCACGCCAGCGGGCACGCGGCGATGATCGCGCGGTCGGTGCCCATCGGACCCAGCCGGTCGAAGGAACGGGCCAGCGGCGGCGGGAGTGCGGTGGTCGGTGCCAGCACCACGTCGACGATGTCGAAGATCGAGCCCACGCGGCGCTGGTCGGCGGCCTCGTGGCGGCGCGCGCTACGCAGAACCGCCTGCCCCAGCACCCGGCCGGTACGGAAATTCGACACGGTGCGGGGATCCCAGTTGATTTCGTCGCCCAGCCGCTCCTCCCAGTCCACCAGCCCCGCGGTGGAGCGGGCCAGAAAGTTCCACGACACCCGCAGGCCGTAGTCGGGATTGCCCGGCATCACGTTGTGGCCGAGCAACTCGAGCTGTTTGCCCATCCGCTGCGTGGCGGCCAGGATCTCCGGATGCAACTTCGCGCGAAAAGCCGTGTAAGGGAAGCGAGTTGACAGCGCGATGTTCAGCGGGCCGGGCGCGATGCCGACGTACTCGGATGCGGTTATCGGGGGCGGCTTGTGCCGATCGCCGTCGACGTTGCCGGAGGCGGCGTCGAGCACCAGCGCCGCATCGGCCACCGTGCGGGCCAGCACGCCGTTGACGGTGATGCCGTTGAATGCTTCCGGCAACGGCCAGGTCGAGATGCGGCCGCGCTGCGGCTTGATGCCGACCAGGTGCGTCCACGCGGCCGGGATGCGGACGCTGCCCGCGCCGTCGGAGCCGATAGCGGCCGTGACCAGCCCCGCGGCCACCGCGGCCGCGCTACCGCCCGACGATCCGCCCGGCGTGTGCCGACGCGACCACGGGTTGCGGGTGTGCCCGAATCCGGGCCCGCTGGTGAACGGCCATTGGCCCAGTTCGCAGGTGTTGGTCTTGCCGACGATCACCGCGCCCGCGGCCTTCAGGCGGCGGACCACCTCGGCGTCCTCGGTCGCGGGCCGGACGTGCCCTTCGGTACCGAACGCGGTGGGGACTCCAGCAACGTCCACGTCGTCCTTGACCGCGATCGGGATGCCCAGCAGCGGTGCCGTCGCGCCGGCGGCCCGCCGCCGGTCGGCCCTCGCGGCGTCGGCCAGTGCGGATTCGGTCAGAACCACGCGGAAGGCGTTCAATGTGTGCTGGCTGACATCGATGGCGTGCAGCGAACGTCGGACCAATTCCTGGGAAGTCACCGAGCGGGTTGCCAGCTGGTAAAGCAGGTCAGTCAGGGTGGGCAGGCGCTGGCCACCGGATGCAGAAGAGGATCCCGAAGCGCCAACCACGGGGTACGAGACTATCGGCGCGGATACCCGCGATGTCGTGGTGGGGTGCGAAAATATTGTGATGCGGCTGTATCGAGACCGGGCTGTAGTGCTGCGCCAGCACAAGCTCGGCGAAGCCGACCGGATCGTTACCTTATTGACCCGAGATCACGGGCTGGTTCGCGCCGTGGCCAAGGGTGTTCGTCGCACCCGCAGCAAATTCGGCGCACGGCTGGAGCCGTTCGCGCACATCGACGCGCAACTGCATCCCGGCCGCAACCTCGACATCGTCACCCAGGTGGTCTCGATTGACGCGTTCGCCACCGACATCGTCAGCGACTACGGCCGGTACACCTGCGGGTGCGCGATGCTGGAGACCGCCGAACGCCTTGCCGGTGAGGAGCGGGCGCCTGTTCCGGCTCTACACCGGCTCACGGTGAGCGCACTGCGGGCGGTGGCGGATGGAAACCGGCCTCGCGACCTGCTCTTGGACGCCTACCTGCTGCGCGCCATGGGCATCGCCGGATGGGCGCCGGCGCTGTCGGAGTGCGCGCGCTGTGCCACACCCGGCCCGCATCGGGCGTTTCACATCGCCGCCGGGGGCAGCGTCTGCGCGCACTGTCGCCCGGCCGGTTCGACGACACCACCGCTGGGTGTGCTGGAACTGATGTCGGCGTTGCACGACGGCGACTGGGAGGCCGCCCAGCAAGCACCGCAATCCCACCGCAACCATGCCAGCGGGCTGGTGGCCGCACACCTGCAATGGCATCTGGAACGGCAGCTCAAAACATTGCCTCTGGTGGAGCGGACGTACCAGGTGGATCGCACCATCGCCGATCGGCGCGCAGCCCGGGACGGGCAGGACGTCGGGCAGGATATGGCCTGTGGCTAGGAACGAGCGCAAGTCGATCTCCAGCGAGTTCCCGCAACTGCCCCCGGCCCCCGACGACTATCCGACCTTTCCCGACAGGTCGACGTGGCCGGTGGTGTTCCCCGAACTGCCGCCGTCTCGCGACGGTGGCCCGAGCCGGCCGCCGCAGCACATTTCGAAGGCGGTCGCGCCACGGATCCCAGCGGATCGATTGCCCAATCATGTGGCCATCGTGATGGACGGCAACGGCCGCTGGGCCACCCAACGGGGACTGACGCGCACCGACGGCCACAGGGCGGGCGAGGCGGTAGTCATCGACGTCGTGTGTGGGGCAATCGAAATCGGGATCAAGTGGCTCAGCCTCTACGCCTTCTCCACCGAAAACTGGAAGCGTTCCCCCGAGGAGGTCCGCTTCCTGATGGGCTTCAACCGTGACGTGGTGCGGATGCGCCGGGTGAACCTCAAGGCGATCGGGGTCAAGATCCGGTGGGTGGGTTCGCGGCCACGCCTGTGGCGCAGCGTGATCAACGAATTGGCGATCGCCGAGGACATGACCAGGGGCAACGACGTCATCACCGTCAACTACTGCGTCAACTACGGCGGCCGCGCCGAAATCGCCGAAGCCACAAAGGAAATCGCACGGTTGGCAGCCGCCGGCCGGCTGAACCCGGAGCGCATCACCGAGTCGACGGTGGCGCATCACCTGCAGCGGCCGGACATCCCCGACGTGGACCTTTTTCTGCGGACATCGGGGGAACAGCGCGCCAGCAATTTCATGCTGTGGCAGTCGGCGTACGCCGAATACATCTTCCAGGACAAGCTGTGGCCCGACTACGATCGTCGCGACCTGTGGGCGGCCTGCGAAGAATATGCGGACCGCAACCGACGTTTTGGGAGCGCCTGATGCCATCTTTGCAGGAGCGGCTGGCATCGATCCTCCGCGACGTGCTGCCCGTCGAGGAGGAATCCGACGGCGGGTTGACAGTGCGCCATGACGGTACGTTTGCGTCGTTGCGGGTGGTCAACATCGCCGAGGACCTCGACCTGGTGTCCCTGACCCAGATCGTGGCGTGGGACTTGCCGCTGACCAAGAAACTCTCCGACCAGGTGGCCAAGCAGGCGCGCGACTCCAACCTCGGCACGGTGACTCTGACCGAGAAGATCAGCGAGAAGGCCGTGCAGCGAAACTCGGGTAAGGGCGCGGCAAAAACCGCCGACGTGATGCTGCGATACAACTTTCCCGGCGCCGCCTTGACCGACGAAGCGTTGCGCACCTTGATCCTGCTGGTGCTGGATTCCGGTGCCCAGATCCGTCGTGCGTTGACCGCCTAGGACGCCTCTTCCTCGTCGAGTCCTTCCAGGGCCGAATCAGCCGCTTCCGCCAGCGCCCGGTTTTCGACTGCCGTCGAGCCGTTGGCAGCCTGCAGCAGTGCGCGCAGCAGTTCTTGTTGGTGCTCGGCCGGTTGGGTCGTGTCGATGAATCGTTCGACGACCTCGACGAAGCGATCCGGGTGGTCCCGGAACGGCACGTGCCCGGAGTCTTCGAAGATCTCGAGGCGCGAGCCGGCCAGTGCGGCGTGGGCGATGCGAGCATGTTCCACCGGGATTACCGGGTCCTGTTCGCCCCAAATCACTTGCACCGGAAGAGATTGCACCAGATAGCTGCGATCCAGCATGGTCACGAACTGGCCGCGGGCGTCGACCACCGACCGCAAGGTGCGCCGGAACGCAGCCAGGGCTTGGCGTTCCCGCAAGTCCTCGAGCACGCCGACGGCGTCGGCGGCATCGCGCCCGTACTTGGTGGAGCCCAGCAGGGTTCCGATAGCGCGGCCGACGAGTCGCAGTGCCGGTCGCGCGCCCGGCATCCGCAGCATGGCCAGCGCCTCGCCGGCCACCGGCAGTGCCGCTATCCGCAGCGCAAGGCTCACGTCCTGGGCGACGCCGCCGGCGCTGACCAGCACGACGCGCTCGACCAGGTGCGGAAACTGGTAGGCGAACTGCATCGCGACGCCGCCGCCGTACGAATGCCCGACGACGGTGACGCGGTCGATATCAAGCGCGGACAGCAGGTCGCGCATGCCGTTGGCGAAGGCCGCCAACGAGTAGTCGGCGCGGGGTTTGTCGGACTCGCCGTGACCCAGCAGGTCCGGTGCGATGACGGTGAAGCGCTGCGCAAGCTTGGCGTGCACGGGCTCCCAGGAACCGGAGTTGGAGCCGACGCCGTGGATCAGCAGCAGAGCCGGGCCGGACCCGGCGATCCGGAAGGCGCGGCGATAGCCGTGGATGTTGCGGAACTGCAGCTCCGGGGCTGCCACATTCCGCACCGGCCGCAAGTGGGGCGATGGTTGGCTCCGCATTGGGGGTCTCGCTTCGCTTCAGGGAGCTCTTGCCGGCCGGGGCCCTTCAAAGCTCGTTTCCAGGAGAATTCCCCAGAAGAATCGCAATACACACTTGCGAACCGCTTGCGCACTTCTAAAAGAATTCTTGAAACGACAGGTGGAGACGCTCAGGACCCGCATTCCGAGCAGGTGCCGAAGATTTCGATGGTGTGGCTGACATCGGAGTATCCGTGCTTGGTGGCCACTTCCGCGGCCCACGCCTCGACCTCGTGGTCGCCGACCTCGACGGTTGATCCGCAGCTGCGACAGACCAAATGGTGGTGATGATGCTCCGAGCACCTGCGGTAGACCGATTCACCGGTGTCGGTGCGCAGCGTATCGACCATTCCCGCCGCCGCCATCGACTGCAGCGTCCGGTAGACGGTGGTCAGGCCGATGTTCTCGCCCTGGCGCCGCAGTTCGTCGTGTATGTCCTGGGCCGAGCGGAAGTCGTCGAGCGTCTCCAACAGCGTCGAAACCGCTGCCCGCTGGCGGGTGGAACGGGCGCTGCGCTGCTCGTCCTGACCGGCGCGGGTCAAGGCGCATCCTCGCCGGCATGAGCGACCGCGTCGACGACGATGTGCGCCAGGTGATGGTCAGCGAGCCGGTAAAGCACTTCGCGGCCGGATCGCTCGCCGGCGACGACGCCGGCCGCTTTGAGGATCTTCAGATGCTGGCTGACCAGCGGCTGTGGCACGCCCAGCGCGTCGACCAGCTCGTGCACGCAGCGCTGGGATTCGCGCAACTGCAGCACGATGGCGATCCGGACGGGCGCGGCCAGCGCGCGCAGCAGTTCGCCGGCCGCGTCGAGAATCTCACGCGCCGGCGGGGCCGGGTATGCGCCCAACCCGCTGCGGGCGTGCTGGTGGGTGCCCTCCAGATCGGAGCCGACCGTTGCGGTTGAGGCGGCTTCGGCCGTCGGCATTGACGAGGACGTCACCATATGGGAGTCATCACCTCGAGAAGTGCCAGGGCATCGGGACCCGTCCAGAAACCAGATTGACAAAAGCCTGCGGCTGACTTCCACTGTCACATGCATGATGACGCATGTCAAAGAACCCGCCGCGGATCGCTACCATGATTGATGTTTTGCGCGGCGCGGTTCCCGGCCGCCCCGATCCTGGGTGAATGGAGTGAACTACCCCGTGGCGTCCGTCATCGACACCGTAGTCAACCTGGCCAAACGGCGCGGTTTCGTCTTTCCCTCAGGCGAGATCTACGGCGGCACAAAATCCGCCTGGGACTACGGCCCGCTGGGCGTGGAACTGAAGGAGAACATCAAGCGGCAGTGGTGGCGCTCGGTGGTCACCGGCCGTGACGACGTCGTGGGAATCGATTCGTCGATCATCCTGCCGCGGCAGGTGTGGGTGGCCTCCGGCCACGTCGAGGTGTTCCACGACCCGCTGGTGGAGTGCCTGAACTGCCACCACCGGCACCGCCAGGACCACATGCAGGAGGCCTACGCGGCCAAGAAGGGGATCGACGACCCCGATTCGGTGCCGATGACCGAGATCGTTTGCCCGGATTGCGGCACCAAGGGCCAGTGGACCGACCCCCGCGAGTTCAACATGATGCTCAAGACGCACCTCGGGCCCATCGAGACGGAGGAGGGGCTGCACTATCTGCGCCCGGAGACCGCGCAAGGCATCTTCGTCAACTTTGCCAACATCGTCACGACCGCCCGTAAGAAGCCGCCGTTCGGTATCGGGCAGATCGGCAAGAGCTTCCGCAACGAGATCACCCCGGGCAATTTCATCTTCCGAACCCGCGAGTTCGAGCAAATGGAAATGGAGTTCTTCGTCGAGCCGGCGACCGCCAAGGAATGGCATCAGTATTGGATCGACGCCCGGCTGCAGTGGTATGTCGACCTCGGTATTGATGCGGAGAACCTGCGGCTCTACGAACACCCCAAAGACAAGTTGTCGCACTACTCCGACCGCACCGTCGACATCGAGTACAAGTTCGGCTTCGTCGGCAACCCGTGGGGCGAGCTGGAAGGCGTCGCCAACCGAACCGACTTCGACTTGTCAACGCACGCAAAGTATTCCGGCGTCGACCTGTCGTTCTACGACCAGGTCGCCGATGCTCGCTACACGCCCTACGTCATCGAACCGGCAGCCGGCCTGACGCGGTCGTTCATGGCGTTCCTGATCGATGCTTACACCGAGGACGAAGCCCCAAACGCCAAGGGCGGGATGGACAAACGTTCGCTGCTTCGGCTCGACCCGCGGCTGGCCCCGGTGAAAGCCGCGGTGCTGCCGTTGTCGCGGCACGCCGACTTGAGTCCCAAAGCCCGCGACCTGGCCGCCGAATTGCGGAAGTGCTGGAACATCGATTTCGACGACGCCGGGGCCATCGGGCGCCGTTATCGGCGCCAGGACGAGATCGGGACCCCGTTCTGTGTGACAGTCGATTTCGACACCCTTGAGGACGACGCCGTCACGGTGCGCGAGCGCGACGCGATGACGCAGGAGCGCATCGCGATCGGCAACGTCGCCGACTACCTGGCGGTGCGCCTCAAGGGCGGCTGAGGCGCTCCGCGGGCCGGTCGTGGTGTTTGCTCCGGACCGGCGGCGAATCGCATCGCTGACGCTCGGCAGAGGTCGCGCCGGCTTGCGCCTCGTCGGCCTCGGGCCTGGTCGCTTTCGGGTTTGCCGCATCTGACCGATGCGCGCAGCCGAGGCTTTTCCGATGCGCACGAGTGTGCTGTCGATTGCTTGCTGGGCGACACGGTGGGTTGTGCCGCAAATGCCGATGCTCGTCGGGGCAGGTGGCCTAGGGTCCCTAGGAGTGTTGCGCGGTCGGCTTTTGGTAGTAACGCGCGGGCGGGTGGATGGGATTAATCCGGTGAAGGA
>Ga0335072_10006113_pt1 | contig 17645 bp, 15 predicted proteins | sample Lox_Sample_21_FD_206725 | JGI IMG/M metagenome (GOLD analysis project Ga0335072, IMG submission 206725) | Soil microbial communities from Loxahatchee National Wildlife Refuge, Florida, United States - Lox_Sample_2.1 | ecosystem: Environmental > Terrestrial > Soil > Wetlands | place: USA...
GCGCCGCTTGCGCGCAGTTAGGCGAGCGGGCGTTAGTTTGCGCCGCCGCAACTGATTTCACCAACATCCCTCATTCCGACCACGTCAAGGTCGTGGGCACGATGAATTACGGGGCGGCCTTTCCCGCGTGCCGCGCGGTCGTCCACCACGGCGGCGCGGGCACCACGGCCGCGGGGCTGCGCGCTGGAGTCCCCACCTTGATCCTCTGGATGGCGGACGTTCAGGTGATATGGGGAGCTGCGGTCAAACGCCTGAAGGTGGGCACATCTCGGCGCTTTTCGACCACTACCGAGAAATCGCTGGTCGCGGATTTGCGCACCATCCTCACGCCGCAGTACGCCGCCCGGGCCCGCGAGGTCGCCGCCCGGATGGCCAAACCCGCCGACAGCGTTGGGGCCGCCGCTGATCGTGTGGAAACTTTCGCCCGCTTGCAGCGCGTGGGCTGATCGGTGATACGGGGCCGTCGGGGTTTTGCCGGCGATCAACGACGACCCTAGCCCGGCAATGCGATCTCGGGAGGCAGGGCCGTATCGTTGAGCCAGCCGTCGACAGTCCGGGAGAAGAGGTCCGCATAGCGCAGCGGCCAGTCGTGCCGCTTACCGGTTGCGATCCTGTTGACTCCGTTGGGCATTCGCCGCGCGAGCGTTGCAGCCGAGCGGTGTACCAACCATGTCTCCTCGGCGCCGGTTAGAAGCAATGTGGGCGATTCCGATTGGTCGAGTCCCTCGGGAAGTGTGAACCCCGCGGACGCCACGACGATCGGGGCGAGCTGTGCGCCCGTCATGACAGGCAGCTCCCCGCTGTAGTCTTCAGTTTCGGCCGAGGGCATCCCCGCATAGCGTGCATTCCACCAGATGGTCACGGGCCGTTGGATCCGGGCGTATAGCCCCAGCAGGGGCGCTGTGAGCCGCGGGATCGCGTTGACGATGGTCCCGCACAGCACCGCCCGGTCGACCAGTTTTGGCTCGGTCGCCAGCAGCTGCACACCCACCTGGGCCCCGAGCGAGTGACCCACGACGTGCACCCGGCCGGTGCCCACGCGGGAGCGGATGAGTTCTGCCACCGCAGCGGCGGCGTCCCGCATCTCAAATGGTCCCCGCTGGGAGCTCTCGCCGTGCTGGGGCAGATCTGGGACCAGACAGCGGTATCCCTGCATTCGTTCGACCACCGGCTGCCAGGACCGACCGCTGCATTCCCCGCCGTGAAGGAAGACGATAGCGGGCGCCTCGACCGGACCGGATTCACGCACGAACAAATCCATGGAAGCGATCCTATCTGCTCGTCACGAACATGCCGGGGAAGTACCGGACGCAGTGAAATACCTGGCACACGAATTACCGAAAATCGATGATCCCGTCCTCATTTCGCGCCAAGTGACTCGGGCCAACTGCTAGCGTCGCGTCCATGCCTGACAGCGTGGCCCGGGTGCGGATCGGCGTCTTGGGCGCTTCACGCTTCGCGCCGATGATCCTCATCAAACCGGCCCAGGGAAATGCCGAGGTTGTGGTAGCCGCAGTGGCAGACCGCGACGTGTCCTGTGCTCGAGCCTTTGCCGCCAAACACGGCATCGCCCGGGTGCACGACAGTTACGAGGCGCTGGTCGCCGATCCTGACCTGGATGCCGTTTACATCGTGCTGCCGAACAGCTTGCATGGCAGGTGGACTCGGGCCGCGCTTGCGGCGGGCAAGCATGTGCTGTGCGAAAAGCCGTTCACCGCCAACGCCGCCGAGGCCCGCGAGATCGCCGAACTGGCCGCCAAGTCGGACCGCGTAGTGATGGAGGCAATCCAATACCGCTACCATCCTTTGACTTTGCGCGTTGAGCAGATCATCGCCTCAGGGGAACTGGGCAAACTCGAGCGGGTCGACGTCGCCTTATGCGTACTGCTGCCGCAGCGCTCTAACACCAACGTCTACGACTACTCTCTCGCCGGTGGCGCCACGATGGATGCCGGAGTCTATGCGGTCGACATGGCGCGGACGTTCGGCGGGTCGACCCCGGAAGTCGTTTCGGCACAGGCGAAACTGAACGGTACTCAGGTGGATCGGGCCATGACGGCCGAGTTGCGGTTTACCAGTTGGCTCACTGGCCGGGTGCGCTGCGCGCTGTGGTCGTCGGATGTGTTTCGGGCGAGCGCAAAGCTGATTGGCGACCGCGGCGAGCTGCGGGTGCTCAGTCCAGCGGCACCTCAGCTTTTCCGTCGGCTCTCCGTGCGATCAGCCGACAGCAAGCGGGTGGAGCGTTTCCCGTCTCGCAGCGCGTTCGCGTATCAGCTTGACGCATTCGCCGGGGCGGTGCTGCGCGGAGAACCGGTCAAGACGACGCCGGACGACGCGGTCGAGAACATGACCGTCATCGATGCGATCTATCGTGCTGCGGGCCTCGCGCTCCGCGAGCCGAGCTGAACGCCAAAATCATTCGCTCGGTTGGCATTCGGGCAACGCGTTGTGCCGTGTCGATCGGGTCAGGTGGCGAAATGCGCTTGACTCACGTGTGCGGCCACTCGCAAGGCATTGGCCGCAACCGTCAAACTGGGGTTCAAACCGGCGCTGGACGGGAAGAACGAGGTGTCCACCACGTAGAGATTCTCCACTTCGTGGGCCCGGTTTTGAGGGTCCAGCACGCTGGATTTGGGATCGGTGCCGAAGCGGCAGGTGCCGCAGACGTGGCCGAGGTTGGCGTTGTCTTTGCCGTTGCCCAGGCTTACTCTGCGAAACGGCTCGATCACTTCTTTCACATGCGATAGAAACGCCGTTCGGCGTTCGATTTCGCTACGGTGCAAACGGTATTGAATTCGCAGTCGCTGGCGGCCGTCGAGGCTGGGCTGGTTGTACGGCAGGACGCGGTTGTCCAGATACGGCAGGTCTTCCGTCATTGCGGCCAGCACCAGTCCCCCGTTGAAGAAACGCTCGTAGATCTGGCGTACCGCTGGGCTCATCAGGTGCAGGGCTTTACCCCGCCAGCCGGGACGGTTGGTCAGCCACTCCATGGGCGGTATCGCGCCGAATGACTGTACGGTGCCGTATTTTTGCCCTTCCCAAAAATAGAAGTCGTTGAGCCCGATCTCTTTGTTTGCGGCTGTGGTCTTGTGGCCGGGATGTGGCCAGATCTCGATCGGGTCCAGTAGATGGCGCATCAAGTTGCGCCCCACCCAGTCTGAGCCGTTGGCCAATCCGCGCGGCCAATCGCCTGAACGGGAGTTGAGCAACAGCACCGGAGTGACCAGCGCGCCGGCGGCCAGCACCACCACCTTGGCTTCGAGGGCCAGCATGTCGGAGCGACGCTGGCAAATCACGTGCCGGACCCGGGAGCGATCGGCCTCGAGGCGCAGCACACGACAATCGGCGAGCAGGTGAGCACCGTGCTCGGTAATGGCGGGCAGCACGCCGTTGCGTGCGGCGTCATTTTTGCAGGACCGCGGGCAGAGGTAGGTCTGACAAGTGGAACAGTCGTCGGTGTAATCACAGGCCATCGGCAGGTGATAGGGATGCAATCCGCGACTTGCCAGATAGTCGACTAGCGGCTGGTTGTCAGGCGAAAACGGCGGCGCCGCAGGCAGACCGACCTCGGCCGACTCCGGCCGCAACGGATCAGGTTGGCCGCGAACGCCGAGCAGTTTCTCGGCCTCGGCATACCAGGGCCGCAGCTGATCGTAGGTGACCGGCCAGGCCTCGGGCACGGTAGAATCGCCGGGATCGCGGAAGTTCTGCCGGGGAGTGAAGTCGTCAACGAAAAACCGCTCGCAGACCATGCCGTAGAGGGCCGACGACCCTCCGGTCCCGCTGCCGATAAACGGCACAAACCGCCGCGGAAACCGCCCGCTGATGTCTTCGATCTCATCGGTAGTGCGTCCTGCCCGGGCCAACGCGTCGTAATAGGACTCTGCCGAACGGCAAGCCCGCGGCTCGGCCAGCTCGGGCATCGCGGCCCGGATCGTTCCCGGCGTCCCGGGCAGTGTTGAGCGCCCCTTCTCGACGAACAACACCTTGCGGCCTGAGCGGGCCAGCCGGTAGCCCAGCATCCCGCCCCCCATTCCGGTGCCCACGACAATGACGTCCCACACCACGCGCTCGGCCTCGCGCGCGTGAATTTTGCCGTCAGCCAAAGTCGAGCTCCTCAGCAGATGATGGCCCAAAGCGTGGCCCGGCCTGGGCAAATCGGGATCGTATCATCTGCGGCCAGCTACAGACAGGCGTTGTTATACCTGCGCACAATACGGGTGCTAGCATCCCGCCCATGGCTGCAAGCGGCACACCGGTCCGGATTGGAATCCTGGGCGCGTCAAGCTTCGCACCGACGACGCTCATCAACCCGGCTCGGGGAAACGACGAGGTCGTGGTGGCCGCGGTGGGAGCACGCGATATGCCCAGTGCTCAGGCCTTTGCCGACAAATACGGCATCGCCCGCGCACACGGCAGTTACGAGGCGCTGATCGACGATCCTGACCTGGATGCGGTTTACGTCCTGCTGCCGACCAGCTTCCATGGCAAGTGGACCCGGGCTGCCCTGGCCGCGGGCAAGCACGTGCTGTGTGAAAAGCCGTTCACCGCCAATGCCGCCGAGGCCCGCGAGATCGCCGAACTGGCCGCGAAGTCGGACCGGGTGGTGATGGAGGCCATCCAATACCGCTACCATCCGTTGACTTTGCGCGTTGAGCAGATCATCGCCTCAGGCGAGCTAGGCAGGCTCGAGCTGGTGGACATCGCGTTATGCGTGTTACTGCCAAAGTTCTCCGGCAACTGCTACAACTACACCTTTGCCGGTGGCGCGACCATGGACGCCGGAAGCTACGTGGTTAATATGGCACGCACGTTCGGTGGCTCGACACCGAAAGTTGTTGCGGCACAGGCAAAACTGCGCGATCCTCGAGTGGACCGGGCGATGACGGCCGAGTTGCGTTTTGCGAGTGGGCACATAGGCCGGATCCGCTGCTCACTGTGGTCCTCGGATCTGTTTCGGGCGAAGGCTAACGTCGTGGGTGATCGCGGTGAGCTGCGTGTGCTCAGTCCGGCGGCACCGCACCTTTTCCCCCGGCTCGCGATCCGATCGGCCAACAAAAAGCGTGTAGAGCGCTTTCCGCGCCGCGTCACCTACGCATATCAGCTCGACGCGTTCGCCGCGGCGGTGCTGCGCGGGGAACCGGTGAAGACAACGCCAGAAGACGCCGTCGAGAACATGACCGTCATCGATGGGATCTACCGTGCCGCCGGCCTCCCGCTCCGCGAGCCGAGCTGAGACGTTGCCTCGCGCAAGAAGACTGAAAGGCCCTAACCCGCGATGAAATTTGTGCTGGCAAGCTACGGGGGTCGCGGCGACGTCGAGCCCGCCGTCGTTGTGGCGCGTGAACTGCGGCGCCGAGGCCATGACGTGTGCATGGCCGTCCCGCCCAACCTGGTTGGCTTCGCCGAGGCGGCTGGGCTTGCGGCGGTCGCCTACGGGCTGGATTCGCAGCCCATGCTGGACCTGCAGCGCAAGTACTGGAGGTGTTACTTCGGCACTCCCTGGAAGCTCAAGGAGCTTAACCGGATGGGACGCGAAACCGAGGAGTTCGCCATCCAGTGCTGGGGGGAAATGACCACGACGCTGACCTCGATAGCGGGCGGGGCTGACCTGCTACTCACCGGCCTGATTTTCGAGCAGCCCGCTGCCAACGTCGCGGAGTATCACGACATTCCGTTGGCGACGCTGCATTTCTTCCCGGTGCGGGCCCACGGCCAGCTCCTGCAGTTCCTCCCGTCGCCGTTGATCCGCACGGCAATGAGGATGAACGACTGGCTGATTTGGCGTGGGACGAAAAAGGGCGAGGACGCGCATCGCCGTGAACTGGGCCTGCCCAAGGCAAAGGCCCCCGCGCCACGGCGGATTGCCGAACGGGGGTCGCTGGAAATCCAGGCTTACGACGAGGTGTACTTTCCCGGGCTGGCTGCCGACTGGGCGAAATGGCACGGCCAGCGGCCCTTTGTCGGCGCGTTGGCGATGGCGTCGCCGATGGATGCCGATGAGGAGGTCGCATCATGGATTGCCGCGGGAACACCGCCGATCTGCTTTGGGTTTGGCAGCGTCCCGGTCGAATCTCCGGCCGACACACTCGCCATGATCGGCGCGGCTTGCGCGCAGTTGGGCGAGCGGGCGTTGGTTTGCTCCGGCTCGACTGATTTCAGCAACGTCGCCCATTCCGAGCACGTCAAGGTGGTGGGAGTGGTGAATTACGCGACTATCTTTCCGGCTTGCCGTGCGGTCGTGCACCACGGTGGCGCGGGCACCCTGGCCGCGGCCCTGCGGGCCGGGGTCCCCCAGTTGATCCTCTGGACGTTGCCCGATCAGCCGTTCTTTGCAGCTCAGCTTAAACGACTGAAGGTGGGCCGCGGACGGCGCTTTTCGACCACAACCGACAAGTCGTTGGTCGCGGACCTGCGCCGGATTCTTGACCCGCAATACGTCGCCCGCGCCCGCGAGATCGCCACCCACATAACCGAGCCCGCCAAGAGCGCTGCGGCCGCCGCCGACCGCGTCGAAGATTTCGCCCGCCTCAAGCGTGTTGGCTGATCGGCACCGGCGTCACCGGAATCGCCCAGCCCGGACTCTTGACGACTTCCGCGCTGGGCGCTAGTTGCGGATCAGGAATCCGTTGGGCGCAAATGTAAAGCCGAATTTGTTTTCCCGAGCCACGTCATGCGTGTAGTCATTTGGGAATTCGCGCTCGTACGCCTCAATGGCTTCATACGGGCCCGGTCCCCACCCAGGAAGGACAGGGTGTCCGTTGACGGAGGAGTCCTCCACTAGCAGATAGTCGCCGGGGGACAGTAAAGGCCGCAGTAGTTTCATCTCGCCCAGCACGTGATCCATTGAGTGGTCGCTGTCTAGGATGGCGAAGATCTTGCCGGGGAACTCACTTTTGAGGCGTTGGATCTGCTCAGCAACAGTCGGCAGCGTGGATGACGATTCGACGAACAAAATGTCGGGATCGCGCCGCGCTGTCGGATCAAGATGTTTGTGGGTGATGTCCACGGAAAGCACCTTGAATGGTTGGCCAATTCGCTTCATGATGGTGGCGAAAAATAAGGCGGAGCCGCCTTGATTCGTGCCGAACTCAATTACCAAGGAGGGCTTCAAGTCAAACAGGATCTCCTGGTAATTCCACATATCACTGACCGACTTCCAGGTGGTGACCCCCATAAAACTGGTCTTCTTCCACACGAAAGTGTTGTAGTACCACTTGTGATATTCTTCGGGCTCCGAGCCCGTCGGTTGGTAGAAAAATATGGCCAGGATAGAATTTGCGATTCTCCGCAGGGACGCAAAGGTTGCCGCGGCAATTCCGAGGATTGTGTTCCTGTCGACATAGCGGGCTCCGTGCGCCGCTACTTCTTTACGTCTCATTACCATGTATGCCCTTACTTCCGCTCTGTATGTTCTTGACCTTGCCACTGCACCGCAGCACGGTAGCAGCAGACGTTGGCACTCGTTGCTCTTTGTTAGACATGTGTGCGATAAAATTTGTGGGTGCTGCTGCCCAACGACTCCGGCTGCTGGGCCAGTTCGTCCAGTGACGATCTGGGCCGTTGTGGATCGCCGGATGGATGCCGCGGTCGGTGTGGTTGGTGATCCCCTCCCGGTGGCAGCTGTCCAAGCGCTTGCTCTAAACTTCTGGATTCCAGGCCTATTGTACTGGTGTCGGATTACACTGCCGGACGGGTTCGCCGGGCAGGCGAGGTTTTCGTTCGCAGAACGCGCACAGGACGTGAAAGGTTAGGATCCGCGATGCCTGAAGGCGTGTTCGGACGTAGCGACGCTGAGATCGACCTCTTGGTACGTGGCATGCGGTCGGGAATCGCACTTGTGGGCTTCGGCTACATCGGCACGGTGATTGGTGCGGTGCTGGCTGATCGCGGCTGGCCTGTGACGGGGATCGACGTGAGACAGAGCGTCGTCGACGAGATCAACCTGGGTAAGACCACCGTGCCTGAGCCGGGGCTGAACGAGCTGGTGGCCAACAACGTCCGCGTCGGGCGGCTTCAAGCCACGACCGATTTCGGCGCGATCGCCGACAATGACTTCGTCATCGTGACCGTCGGCACGCCGCTCGGACCGGACTTCGAGCCCATCGTCGACGACATCAAAGCAGCGGCGCGCGCCGTGGGTGAGCACTTACACGCCGGCCACCTCGTCATCCTTAAGAGCACGGTCCCACCCGACACCACCGAAAAGATCGTGCTGCCGATCCTCGAGGAGTCCTCGGGGCTACGGGCCGGGGTCGACTTCGGGTTGGCGTTTTGCCCTGAGCGGCTCGCGGAAGGCCAGGCCATCCACGAGCTGACCTCGATCCCCGTCGTGGTCGGTGGTGTCGAGGAGCGCAGCGCTCGTGCCTGCTCCACACTGTGGCGACACGCCCTGGGAGTGGAGTCCATCGTCGTCGACGATCCGCGGACCGCCGAGATGGTCAAGCTCGCCGACAACCTGTGGGTCGACCTCAACGTCGCGCTGGCCAACGAGCTGGCCAAGGTGTGCGACGGGCTCCGGATGGACGCCCTGCAAGTCATCGAGGCGGCCAACACGATGCCCAAGGGCGGCCGCGATGCGAACATCTTGAGGCCGAGTATGGGCGTCGGCGGCTACTGTCTGACCAAGGATCCGTGGTTCGTCAACCACTTGGGTGAGTCCCTCGGCTTGGAGCTGGCAATTCCGCGGACGTCGCGCAACGTCAACGACACGATGCCCGCCTACACCTACGGCCTGCTCACTCAGCTACTTGCCGATCAGGGCAAGACAATCGAGACCAGCAAGATCGCGGTGCTGGGCATCGCATTCAAGAACAACACCGGGGACTGCCGGCTCACCCCCACCAAGTACGTCGTCGCCTTGCTCGAAGAGTCCGGCTGCGAGCTGTCGGTCCATGATCCGTGGGTGGCTGCCGAAGAAGTCGTCACCGTGACGAATGTTCCCCTGACCGCGGACATCGAGACGGCGGTCGAAGGTGCCGACGCCTTGGTGGTTCTCGCGGGCCATCGACAGTTCCACCAGGTCCCGCTGGCCCGGCTTGCGGACCTCGTGGCGCCCAGCTGCGTGTTCCTTGATGGACGGAACAGCTTCGACCCAGCAGCAGTGCGCGCCGCCGGCTTCGTCTACAAGGGCATCGGCCGGTAGGCGAACGCAAACCGATACGCAGAAACGGAAGAGTAAATATGTCCAATGTCGTCGTAACGGGCGGCTACGGCTTCATCGGATCGCACTTGGTCTCCGCATTGCTGGATCGCCGCGACTCGGTCACGGTTTTCGATTTTGCAAAGAACACCCGCGACAGCAGTATCGACTTTGACCGACATGCCAACTTCCGGTTCGTGCAGGGCGACGTCACAGACCTAACCGCGCTAGAAAAGGCGCTCACGCCCGACATCGACACGGTCTTTCACCTGGCCGCCGTCGTCGGTGTCAAGAACTATCTCAACGATCCGCTCCGGGTTCTCGATGTCAACGTGATTGGCACACGCAACGTCTTGGAGTTGAGCCAACGACACGGAACACGCGTGGTATTCGCCAGCACCTCTGAGGTGTTTGGGAAGAATCCCAACCCGCCGTTCGCCGAGGACGACGATCGCGTCCTTGGTTCGACGAAGACCGCGCGGTGGAGCTATAGCACCAGCAAAGCCATGGCCGAGCATCTCGTGTTCGCGATGCACGCCGCCTACGGCCTGCCCGTGACGGTGGTTCGGTACTTCAACGTGTACGGCCCGCGGCAGAATCCGATATTCGTGGTTTCGCAGAGCATTCACCGGATCCTCAATGGCCGCCAGCCATTGCTGTATGACTCGGGTGACCAGACACGCTGCTTTACCTACGTCGACGACGCCATCGCCGGCACCCTGCTCGCGGCGGACAGCAGCGCAGCGATCGGTGAGGCCTTCAACATCGGCAGCATGACCGAGACGACCATGCGTGACGTCGTCGACCTGGCGATCAAGGTCGCGAATGTCGACTCTGTGTGTGACGCCGAAACCATCGACACTGCAGTGCGCTATGGGGGTCGCTACGAGGACATCCCCCGTCGTATCCCCGACTCGACCAAGGCGCAGCGGGAGCTGGGATGGCGTCTGCAGGTCGACGTCGAAGAAGGGATCCGCCGCACGATCGATTGGGCGCGGGCCAACCCGTGGTACCTCAAAGAACCCGCGGGCGATCAGGCATGAGATGACGGCGAACGCGAAAGTCACTGGCACCAAGAAAATCTTCAATCGTCGGTCGGAGCGACGGCCGAGAAGTCCGAGCCTCGGGCAGGAATTCGATCCGCGAAAAACGCACTAAACGTATGGCGGTTAACGCTGGGCGACGGGGGTTATCCTGTGCCACTCCTGGCCACTTACGGGCCGCCGGGTATCGTTCGCACCAGTTCGCCAGCTTCTTAGAGACGGATGGGTTGACGGGTTTTTCGCAATCTCAGGGTTCCTAATCACGTGGAGTTGGTTCAGAAACCCGCGGGTCCGCGACTACTTCGTTGCCCGAGGTCTACGCATCCTCCCCGGGTTGTGGGTCTGCCTGATCGTCACCGCGTTTGTCATCGCCCCGCTCGGTGTGGCGATTCAGGGCGGCTCGGCATCGAAGCTGCTGCTGTCCCGCGCACCTTTCGAGTACGTCCTAGGAAACAGCGCAGTACTGATTCTTAAGCATGATATCGGCGGAACACCTTGCGGAATCCCGTGGCCTGGTTGGTGGGACGGATCTCTCTGGACCCTCTTTTTTGAGGTGCTCTGCTACCTGGCTATCGCTGTTTTTGGCGTAGTCGGGCTCCTGCGTCGCCAGTGGTTTATCCCCCAGTGTTGGCACTGGCGCTGTTCTGGTCGGCGCAACTGCCGCCGCTGAGTGGTTTAGTCGAAGAACCACCAAGCGTGGAGCTCCACATCGATCCTGCGACTGTCGTGCTGGTAGTGGAGGGAGTCACTGCACGTTTTGCTGTCATGTTTTTCGCCGACGCTGCTGTATCAGTTCCGAAACGTGATTCCCGCTCGGTGGTCGCTTGTGGCGGTGAGCGTGTTCATCGTTCTAGCTTCGAGCCTGTTGTCCAATTACCGGTTGGTCGCCGCCATTCCGCTGGCTTACGCCATCATCGTTTCAGGTGCTCTTATCCACAACAAGCGGTTGAGGCTAGGGACGGATCTGTCTTACGGTGTGTACATTTACGCGTGGCCGATGCAGCAGTTGCTAATCATCTGTGGGCTTGCCATTTTGAATCCATTTGGGTTCGCGATCATTGCCGCCATCACTACCCTGCCGCTAGCCGCGCTGAGTTGGTTCCTGGTCGAGAAGCCCGCGATTTCTCTGAAATCTCGTCTCAAGCGGCGCAGCACACTGCTGTGGCCGAGCAACGTCAGCCCGGGTAGATGGTTCCGGGGTTAGATCAATTGACCCGGTCGGCGACCAGATGCGGTTCTAGGTTGCGGCCCTGCAGGTTAAAAGAGATGGCGCCGCTAACGGTCACGCACCATGTTCTACTTCAGGAGGGCTGTCACATGTGTGTAACCGCTTGGCTCGACGGGTAATTCAGGCTGCCCGCCGATCCAGTCAAGCAGAGCACGCAGACCCTCCTTGAGCGCCCACTTCGGACGCCAGTCGAGCTCCTTCGTTGCCGGCTCGATGTCGCATCTTGCTGCGCGCACGTCACCGTCGCGGAATTTCGCCACGACGATGGGCTCTGGGGCATCGCAGATGGCGGCGATCTTCCGAGCCAGCTCATGGATAGTCGTCGGGATACCCGACCCGATGTCGAGGCAGCGTGGCTGCGCCGCAGGTCCCTCTATCGCAGCGAACAGCGCCTCGACGACATCGTCGATGAAGACGAAATCGCGCACGATCCGACCGTCTTCGTAAACCTCCAACGTGTGCTGCTGGCGTGCCAATCGCGCGAAAAGAGCGACTATTCCGGTATACGAATTGGTCAGTGACTGGCCCGGCCCGTAAACGTTCTGCAAACGCAGCACGCTGAGACGGGTGTCGTGCGCGGCCGTCCAGGCCGCCAAGATGTGTTCCTGGGCAAGCTTGGTCGCGGCGTAGATATTAGTCGGCCGGGGCTCAGTGCGGCCAGCACAGCTCGTGATCGGAACCGCCGAATCGCCCTTGGGCCCTTGCGGATCCCAGATACCAGCCAGCAGCTGAGCGTGGCTACGCGGCTGCGGGTAGAAGATCTGAGAGCCGTACTGCCAAGCGCCTTCGCCGTACACGGCTCTCGACGACGCCAGGACGAGCTGATCCGGCACGTGCGCTGAGCGGCTCAGGGCATCAAGGAGTTGCGTCGTTCCCACCACGTTCACCGAACCATGGCGCGTCGCCTCGGACAGCGACTGTGCCGTTCCCGTCTCGGCCGCCAAATGGACGACCTGGGATGGACGGAACAACCGCAGCACAGCATCCCAGTCGGGCGCATGAGTGACATCGCCGGTGAACAATCGCACAGACGGCGGCAAATCGATCGCTGCATGATCGCCGTGCACCTGGGGGTGCAGGACGTCCATCACCGCAACGTCGCAGCCGGCATTGACGAGACGGCGCGCGAGCGCGGATCCGATGAATCCCGCCCCGCCAGTAATGAGTACGGATGCTGGCAAAGGTAGCTACCTCCGGTTCCTCTAAGTCCGCCGCATGTCAACCAGGGGCAAGCGCGCTGGCAGCAGTCGGCGGCCCCGCGCCCCGTAGAAGCGAGGCAACCGGACGGTGCCGGAGGAGCTGACCTCCCGCCACAGCAGCCCGGTGATCAGGAAGCCCGAGATGACGAAGAACACGTCCACGCCGACGAACCAGCCGCCTAAACCCGGCATATCCGCGTGAAACAGTACAACCGCCACGACCGCAACGGCACGCAAGCCCTCGATGTCCGGACGAAATCCCGACTGCGCCGAGCGCCGCCCCTGCGCCGCTTCGACAGAGCTAACGCTGTCGGCTTGGTGCAAGGTCACCTACCTGGTAGGAGGGCGCGGCGTGGAATCGAGGCATTATCACACACCTGTCCAACAGATTGGTATGTTGTCGGCTCGGGAGCCTTTAGCTCTTGGGCCGTCGAGGAGCTGACGGAAGGCGGTCTGGGTTGTCCTGTTCGAGTCGGGAGCCTTGGACATCGCCCGTGCCTTTGCGGCCAAGGACGAGCTGCGCGGGCAGGTCGCGGTGCCACGCCCATCTAATGAGGCCTCGGTTGGCCGAGAATCTGGAGGTAAACCCGTGGTCGTAATCGACACCCGTACCGTGGATCGGACAAGCCTTCATCGCTTATGGAAAGCGAATCTCATCGGCATTGTGCTCGTCGTGGCTGCGGCGTGCTACTTCGCGCCGGCACTGCTGGCCGCGATCGGCGTACTTCTTCTCTTACTGCTCTGTGCCCGGTTGGTTTATCAGGGCCGCGACCGCTACATCCCAAACTTGTATGCCCGCGACACCAGGGTCTATGACGATGCGTACCGCGCGTTCATCCGCCGCTCGCTTGCGGATATGCGTCGGTGCCGGATTCCGGGCCACACACTGCTGTGGGAAGCATCGCGCCTGCCGCCACCACGCGGCAGCGACTCGGACGAGCTACTGCTCGATCTAGGCGTCTGGATCGGCTGGTCCACACGGCTCATATCTGACGCTACCGGCCGCATGGTGTACGGCTTCGATACCTTCGAAGGTCTTGTCGAGGACTGGCAAGTCGACGACCAGATCCTCGTCAAACAAGGAACCTTTTCGTTATCAGAACCGTTGGCACAGCGTCTCATTGCAGCTACTGGTGTGAGCTTGGACGACGGGCTGCCTGCCACGCTCGGCCGCAAGGTGCAGTTCATCAAGGGCAGCACCTACGACACGTTGGCGCCGTTCCTGGCCGAGCGACCCACCGCCCAAATCATGCTGTTCCACATGGATTTAGACACCTATGAGAGTTGCCTACACGGTTTAGAAACCTGCAAGGATCGCTTTACCGAAGGATCCATCCTCGTCTTTGACGAATACCTCGTCACCAACGCCGAAATGCGGGCGTTCTATGAGTTTCAGAGCCGCTACGAGTTGGAGTGGCACTACCGGGCGTGGGGCCTTGAGGCCATGGAGATGAATGCCGAGATGGTGACCGCGCGTTGGAAGCGCACGCTGTACTCCCTGCTCTGGATTGCAGCCTATTGGTCGATGGGCGACGGTAGCTACGTGTGGAAATTCTGGCGCAAGCGGTTCTGGCGATTTTGGTTGGGCGCACCTCTAGGCGACATCGCTTTCATGCTTGGTGCTGCGGGACAACGGAAGTCGGTCAGCCTTGAGATCACGGGCTTAGGCAAGCTTGACCCAAGCCGTCGACACGACTGAGCTGCTTTGCGGCGCTAGGTCCTAGTGGCGGACCAGGAATCCATTGGGCGCATAGGTCCAGCCGAATTTGTTCTCCCGCGCCACGTCATGCGTGTAGTCACTGGGGAATTCCTGCTCGTATGCCTCGATGGCCTCATACGGGCCTGGTCCCCACCCGGGAAGGACAGGGTGGCCGTTGAGCATGGAGTCTTCTACGACAAGGTAGTCGCCGGCGGAGAGTAAAGGCCGCAAGAGTTTCATCTCGGCCAGCACGTGGTTCATTGCGTGGTCGCTGTCCAGGATGGCGAAAATCTTGCCGGGGAACTCGGTCCTGAGGCGCTGGATGTAATCAGCGACAGCCGGGACTGTGGAGCGCGATTCGACGAACAAGATGTCGGGATCACGCTGCGCTGCCGGCTCGAGAAGTTTGTGGGTGGCGTCCACGGAAAGCACCTTGAATGGCTCGCCGATTTGCCTCATGACGCTGGCGAAATACAACGCCGAGCCGCCGTGCGCCGTGCCGAACTCAACCACCAAAGATGGCTTGAGATCAAACAGGATTTCTTGATAATTCCACATGTCAGCGACCGACTTCCAGCAGTCGACTCCCATCCACGTCGTCTTCTTCCAGACGTTCGTGTTGTAGTACCACTTGTGGTATTCCTCTGTCTCCGAGCCCACCGGCTGGTAGAAGTACGGAGCCAAAACACCACTCGCGATTCTTCGTCCGAGACCCGATGGAGTCGGCCGCTGCTCAATCAGAGCCGCGGTGATTCGAAGGAATGCGTTCTTGTCCACGTAGCTGGCGCCGGGCGCCCCCACTTGGGGGGTCAGTGCCAGATCGCTGTGGTTCGGATTCCGCTTACGACGTTGTTCACGCTGTGCTCGCACCGCAGCATGCTAACAACAGATCCCCGCTTCCGTCGCAGTTTGTTGTACAGGTGTGCGATAAAGCGCGGAACGGCGTACCCTTCCCGACCGTGACACTCACCGACCGGATGACCCGCTCCGTACTGTGGAAGTTCAACCGAAGCATGTACAAGTCGATGTACGGCTACCTCTCCCGCCACGCCGCTGACGACGTGATCTTCTTGAACTGCGCCTACGAAGAAGACCCGCCGATGGCCATACCGCTGGAGCCGGCCGACGAACCGTACCGCCACTCCATCCAGCTCTACCACGCCACCGCAACGCAGAATGGCTCACTCACCGACAAACAGATACTCGAAGTGGGCTGCGGGCACGGCGGCGGAGCGTCCTACCTGACCCGCACATTCAAGCCGGCGTCCTACACCGGGCTGGACCTGAACTCAGCCGGTATCGAGTTCTGCCGCCACCGCCACCAACTACCCGGGTTGGACTTCGTCCAGGGCCACGCTGAAAATCTCCCGTTCGCCCCAGAGTCGTTCGACGCGGTGATCAACGTCGAATCCTCGCACTGCTACCCCCACTTCGACCGGTTCCTCAGCGAGGTCAAAAGAGTGCTGCGCCCTGGCGGGACGTTCCTCTACACCGATGTGCGGCAGTCGTTCCAATACGACCAGTGGGAGGCGGAGCTGAACGGTTCCGGCATGCGGATCGAATCGGAGCGGGAAATCAGCGCCGAGGTGTTGCGGGGCATGGAACTGAACACGCCCGCATGGGAAACGGTCTGGGATCGCTACGCTCCGCGATTGGTGCGGCCCGTCAGCCATGCACCCATTAAGGGTGAGACGCTTTACCGGGACATCGAGAGCGGAAATCAGTCCTACCGGATGTACTGCCTCACCAAGGCTTAGTCCGCCGCAAGACACCTGCGATGATATTTGTCTTGGCGAGCTGGGGCAGTCGCGGTGACGTCGAGCCCAACCTCGCAGTCGGCGCTGAGCTGGTGCGCCGCGGGCACGACGTATGCATGGCCGTCCCGCCCGACCTGGTTAGCTTCACCGAGTCGGCGGGGGTTGCGGCCGTCGGCTTCGGACCGGAAGCGCGGTCGATTCTGGACTCGCATCGCGACTTCTGGACGTGTTTCTTCAGCCAGCCCTGGAAGATCCGGCGCCTGATCAGGTCGCGAATCGACATTGCCGGACCCCTTCTGCAGGGTTGGCAGGAGATGAGCACGACGCTGATGGGGCTGGCGGACGGCGCCGACCTCATATTCACCGGCATCAATTTCGAGGACGCCGCCGCCAATGTCGCGGAGTACTACGACATTCCGCTGGCGACGTTGCATTACTTCCCGTTGCGACCCAACGGCCAGACCTTGCGGTTCCTGCCGGCGCCATTGGCTCGGTCAGCAGTGAAGCTGTTCTGGTGGGTGACGTGGCGTGGCATGAAGAAGGCCGAGGACGCCCAGCGCCGTGAACTTGGCCTGCCGAAGGCAACAGGCTCCGCGCCGCGACGGATCACCGAACGCGGGTCACTGGAAATCCAGGCCTACGACGAGGCGTGCTTCCCCGGGTTGGCCGCCGAATGGGCGAAATGGGATGCACAGCGTCCCTTTGTCGGCACGCTGACGCTCGGGTTGGCGACGGATGCCGATCAGGAGGTTGCGTCCTGGATGGCCTCCGGAACACCGCCGATTTACTTCGGGTTCGGCAGCATCCCGGTGCAAGATCCGGCTGACACGATCGCCATGATCGCCGCGGCCTGCGCGCGGTTAGGCGAGCGGGCGTTGGTTGGCGCCGCCGGGACCGACTTCAGCAGCGCCCCGCAGTTCGACCACGTCAAGGTGGTGGGCACAATGAATTACGCGACCGTCTTTCCCGCCTGCCGTGCGGTCGTCCACCACGGCGGCTCGAGCACCACGCCCATCGCCATGCATGCGGGAGTTCCTCAGCTGATCCTCTTTTGGGACCTCGTGCATGCGGTCTATGGGGCGGCGGTCAAACGGCTGAAGGTCGGCACCGCTCGACGCTTCTCGACCGCGACTGAGGAATCTTTGGTCGCGGACCTGCGCCGGATTCTCACCCCGGAATACGTCACTCGGGCCCGCGAGGTCGCCACCCGCATTACCGAACCCGCCAAAAGCGCCGCGGCCGCCGCTGACCTGCTGGAAAACTTAGCTCGCCCTCAGCTTTCTGTGAGCTGAGTCACATCCGGCATCCGGAAGTTTTTACCGAAAATCTGGATCGGCTCTCAGCCCTCCAGTACTGTTTGGAACTTGTTCTACTCATGTCAACTAAGCGGCTAATCGCCCTACTTGCCCAGTTGAACGCCGCGCTTGTTGGTTCCCGGCTACCACGGCCCCGGCGCCCGAAAGCCCGGTTGAAAACCGCATCCCCAGAGAGGACCACGCCTTGACCATCGAGACGCCCATGGAGGCGCGTGAATCGCAGGGGGCGACTGGGGGGTTTGCAGTAGTCGGCTACGCAGT
>Ga0335072_10006114_pt1 | contig 17643 bp, 12 predicted proteins | sample Lox_Sample_21_FD_206725 | JGI IMG/M metagenome (GOLD analysis project Ga0335072, IMG submission 206725) | Soil microbial communities from Loxahatchee National Wildlife Refuge, Florida, United States - Lox_Sample_2.1 | ecosystem: Environmental > Terrestrial > Soil > Wetlands | place: USA...
ACAGTATTTAGGAATCGACGAGGGCGTCGAGATTCACCACGTCGCTGATCTGCCTGCTCGGACTGGATTGGGTACGAGTTCGGCTTTCACGGTCGGGCTTTTGTTGGGCCTGTATGCGCTCCGAGACCAAATGCGCAACAAACACGCGCTTGCTTGCGATGCCATCCATGTCGAACAGGAAGTGATTCGAGAGGCGGTTGGATCACAAGACCAGATTAGCGCTGCCTATGGGGGCTTCAATCGCATCAACTTCAATATTGATGGCAGTTTCGAGGTCAAGCCGATCCTAACTTCGCCCGATCGATTGGCCGCACTACAACAACACTGTGCGCTCTACTTTACGGGATTCTCTCGAACGGCCTCTGAAATTGCACGAGAGCAGATCCGAACGACCCCGCAGCGGAAGCATGAGCTTGACCTGATGTTTCAGATGGTAAACGAAGCTGAAGCCATCATCACAGATCCGAGCCGTTCGGTGGATGAATTTGGCCATTTGCTGCATGAATGCTGGCAAGTAAAAAGAACGCTGACGCAAAAAATCACGAACACTCACCTGGATGAGATTTATGAAGCAGGGCGCAGTGCTGGCGCGCTGGGAGGCAAGCTGCTCGGAGCTGGGGGCGGTGGTTTCATGCTGTTCTTCGTGCCACCGGAGAAGCGAGAGGCTTTGCGGATGCGATTGAAGAACCTACTGTGCGTTCCATTCGGGTTTTCAAATCGAGGCAGCCACGTTGTGGTGTATGAACCAGAGGAAGTGTATGACAGGTCGCTTGCAACCGAGCGGTGTGAGGTGTATGCCCACAAACCTTCCCGAGACTCTAACTAAAGGCGTGCTTGCCGAAACAGGAGATGCACAAATGCAATCAGAGCGCAACCTCCCTCCGTATGTTCTGATCACTCCGGCTCACAATGAAGAAGCGTTCATCAAGAAGACGCTTGATTCAGTGGTTCAGCAGACGATTTTGCCGCTGAAGTGGGTGATCGTAAGCGATGGCTCGACGGACAATACTGCAAGCATAGTCGAACCATACGCCGCCAAATATGATTGGATCGAACTGGTGAACCTACCCGATCGCAAAGAGCGACATTTTGCTGCGAAAGTGTATGCGTTCAACGCTGGGCAGGAGAGAGTGAAAAGCCTCGATTATGAGGTCATCGGCAACTTGGATTCGGACGTTTCATTGGAGAAAGACCATTTTGAGTTTCTCCTGAGAAAGTTCAAAGGTGATCCGCGCCTTGGAGTTGCCGGAACACCCTTTAAAGAGGAAGGCTACAATTCAGAAACCGATAGTTTCGAAGGACAGCTCCACGTTTCTGGTCAATGTCAGCTATTTCGACGGCAATGCTTCGATGAAATTGACGGATATTTCGCAAACAAAGCCGGAGGCATTGATTGGATCGCCGTCACGACCGCCCGGATGAAAGGTTGGAAGACACGATCGTTCAACGAAAGGTCGTTCTTTCATCATAGGCGCTTGGGAAGGGCTGGGCGTGGCGTATTAGCCGCATCTTTCTTTTACGGCCAAAAGGACTACATTCTCGGTGGGCACCCCGTATGGGAGCTATTCCGAATCTCCTATCGAATGACCAGGCGACCCTATGTCGTTGACGGAATTGCGCTAGGTTTAGGCTATGGGTCGGCAGCGCTGCGCAGACTCAAGAGGCCCATTTCCAGGGAGCTTATGGCTTTTCACCGCCAAGAACAGATGCGGAAGCTGAGAGCCATTCTGAAATCACTTCTAACGTTCAAACCAATTAATAAATTTACCCTCCTTTCGGAATAGTCAACGCTTTGACGCCGCAAAGTTAATATATCGATTAAAATGTCATTTAAGCGAGATCAAGGAAACTGTTGGCTGATTCCTGCTGTGATTTTACCATTCCCAGAAAATGTCGAATGACAACCAGATGTGCCATGCGGGCAAAGTTTGCTGCGTATCAAAGCCATGTCAATTGGTATCCTAGATTTGAATCGAATGGGGTCATATGTGCGGCATTTGCGGACAATATAACTTCAGCAGCCTAGCACCAGTTCGACGTTCGGACATAGAGGTGATGACGAAGTCCATCACCCATAGAGGCCCGGACGATGAAGGCTACTACTTCGACGGACCACTTGGATTTGGTTTCCGAAGGCTTTCGATCATCGACCTGGCAGGCGGCCACCAACCCATGTCGGATCGGGAAGAAACTGTCTGGGTAGTATTTAATGGCGAAATCTATAACTTTCGTGAGCTCAGGCGAGAACTTGAGAGTTTGGGCTCTGTTCTCCGGACCAATTCGGACACAGAAGTCATCATTCATGGATACAAGCAGTGGGGCGACGAAGTGCTCAATCGCCTAAATGGAATGTTCGGTCTTGCAATCTGGGACGCACGGCAAAAGAGGCTGGTTCTCGCGCGCGACGCGTTCGGGATCAAGTTGCTCTATTACAGAATCGATGGAGGGTCGCTTTATTTCGGTTCAGAGATGCGTCCCGTACGATCGGTCATGCAGGGCAAAACAGAGATCGATACAACTTCCCTGGACCTTTTCCTGCGATATCGGTTTACGCCTTCGCCTTACACGATAGTCAAAGGAGTGAAAAAGCTCGCGCCGGGGACAAAGCTTACTGTGCAAAATCGAGTATGTGAAGTCAGCCGATGGTACCAATTCAAGCCCGAGCCCTTCGAGCCAGCCAAGTCGCCGAACGAGGCCCGGGAGGAGCTGCTCTCGCTCTACAAGGCTGCAATCAAGCGTCAGCTCATCAGTGATGTGCCAGTCGGTTTGCTTTTGAGCGGCGGTATCGATTCCGGATTGTTGCTCGCGCTCATGAATCTGAACGGGTCTTCCTGGCCTACTTACACGGTAGGATACGGCTCGAGTTTTTCGGATGATGAACTCGTCGACGGAGCGGAAACGGCCCGTCAGTTGGGCTCGAAACATACGTCCGTGAAGATCACGCAGGCAATCTTCAACGAAGCCCTGCCAAAGATCGTCGCAGCATTGGAGGAACCGATCGCTGCGTCCTCCATCGTTCCGATGTACTTCGTGTGTGAGCGCGCCCGGCAGGATGTAAAAGTCGCGCTGGTCGGTCAGGGACCGGACGAACTCTTCGGCGGATATCGCCGGCACCTGGGCGTTCGTTACGGCGCGCTGTGGGGACAAATGCCGGGCTGGATGCGGACGTCCCTCTCATCCGCGGTGGCTGCCCTTCCGAGAAACGAAACCCTAAAGCGAGGCGTTTATTCTCTGGCGATCAGCGATCGAATGCGCAAGTATCAGCACGTCTTGTCAATCCTTCCAGGTACCCAGGTCCAGGATCTGTTCCAGGAAGGAGTGCTTGGTCCAAATTCCGGCGATGCGATCCTCGAATGCTGGGAGGACCTGGCGCCATTGATGACGGAAACGGACGAGCTCGGAGGACTGCAATTCATCGAAGTGCGGTCCACGCTTCCCGACGAACTTCTGATGTATGCAGACAAGCTCTCGATGGCTCACGGGCTTGAACTTCGTGTGCCGTTCGTTGACAGAGAGATTGTCGAATACGTAGAAAGGCTGCCAGCCAACTTTAAAGTTAGGAACGGTTCACAGAAATGGCTGCATCGGCAGGTGTGTCGCACATATCTTTCGTCTTCGATTTTGAAGCGGCGGAAGCGCGGTTTTGCTGTCAATGTCGTGGACGACTGGTTCCGCGACGCCATAAACAACAAAATGGTGGACACGCTGCGGGATTCAGGTTCCAAAATCTATGAATACCTGCGCCCTGCACCAGTCCGCGAGCTGTTCGAGGCACACACCTCCGGCAGGCAGGATAATCACAAGATCTTGTTCAGCCTAGCCCTGTTTGAAGAATGGCTCCGGGCACACGACACTCCCGTTGCAGCGTTCAACTGAATCGGTCGTCCAAAGATAGCTGCCGCGAGCTGCTCAGGTTGTTGGAAGCTCAAAGCAAGGGCCAATCTGACTGACGCAAGACTGCAAGAGAACTACTGCCACGGATTTCTGCTCGACAGATCTTTGACCCCGTCAGGAATCTGCAGTGTGCGCGTGAGCGAATAAGTATGGCGGTGGACGGCGAAATGACAGGTGCGCTTTGAAGATTGTGAACATAGACGGTAAGGACATGCGCGTGGAAGGAAAATTGGTCCGAGTCGTGGCTCTAGAGGGAGAAGCCTATAAGTTCCTGCATGATCCAGAGGCTATGCTAGCAGCCCTTCGTAAACAAAAGTCTGGTAGCGATCTGTTTACGTTTATCCGCCCCATTGCTGAGGCGGGTGTGAAATATCCGTTTGCGATGGAGTGGGATAACATGGCCGCCCTGCCAATCTCCACGTTTGATAATTGGTGGAACCAGCAGATCGGATTCAAGGCAAGGAACAAGGCCAAACAGGCCACGAAAAAAGGCGTGGTGATTCGCGAAGTCCCTTTTGACGACACACTGGTTCGCGGAATTTGCGAAATATACAATGAGTGCCCCGTTCGCCAGGGCAGACGGTTCCCTCATTACGGCAAGAGCCTCGAAGAGGTTCGCAGGATGAGCGCAACGTTTCCTGACTCGAGCATCTTTATAGGCGCTTTTGACGGCAATCAGCTAATTGGATTCATCAAGCTTACGATGGACGACAATCGCACTCAGGCGGGGATGATGCACATCCTCTCGATGATCCAGCACCGAGATAAGGCGCCGACAAACGCTCTGGTTGTGCAGGCCGTGCGGTCCTGCGCGGAGCGGGGCATTAAGCAATTGGTCTACTCGAATTTTGCATACGGCAACAAACAGCAGAGTACATTGAGCGACTTCAAGGAGAGGAACGGATTTCAGAGAGTGGATATACCTCGCTACTACGTCCCCTTGACTCGCTGGGGCGCTCTCGCGTTCCGCATGGGCTTGCACCGGCAATTCGCTGAGCGCGTGCCCGAACCACTGGCGGCAAGGCTCCGCGAACTTCGCAGCCGCTGGTATCAGCACAAGTTCCAGTTGAAGGCGGAATCCTTCTAGGAGATTTCAATTGCCAGGGATTGTGGGATTTATAACGAGATGGCCAAGAGTGACAGCCGAGCGCGAGCTGGACGCGATGATCCAGTCACTTTGCCACGAGCCGTTTTACTCTCATGGAAAGTGGATTGACGCGGAAAACGGAATTTATGTCGGCTGGGTCGCGCGGATTGGTTCTTTTGCGGACGGGATGCCCGTGCACAACGAGCGCGGAAACGTCACGCTCGTTTTTTCTGGAGAAGATATCCCGGACCCTGCCGTCTGTTCGGAACTTCGCAAACTCGGACACACGTTTTCACAAGACGGGCCGGATTACCTTGCGCACCGTTACGAGGATGAAGCGGATTTTCCGAAGCGACTGAACGGCCGGTTTCACGGATTGGTCGCCGACCGGACGAAGGGCTTGGCGACGGTCTTCAACGACCGGTACGGATTGCAGCGGCTCTACTACCATGAGGGCCAGGATTCGTTCTATTTTGCCGCGGAAGCCAAGGCGATCCTGAAAGTTCGGCCGGAGCTGCGGGAGGTTGATCAGCGCGGACTGGGAGAATTCATCGTTTGCGGATGCGTCTTGGAGGGCCGCACTTTTTTTCCTGGCATTTACGTTTTGCCACCGGGCTCGGCTTGGACTTTCCGTCGGGGGGTTCTAGAGAAAAAGACTGCATACTTCGAACCAAAGGAATGGGAACAGGAAGAACCGCTCAGGCCGGAAGAATACTACGACCACTTGAAAAATGCGTTTGTAGGGAATATTTCGCGCTACTTCAACGGGCACGAGAAGATAGGAATGTCGCTGACTGGAGGCCTGGACACGCGAATTATCATGGCATGGCACAAGGCCGTGCCAGATTCCTTGCCTTGTTATACATTCGGAAGCACGTACCGCGAGAATGAAGATGTGAAGTTAGCGCGACATGTCGCAAGGATTTGTGGGCAAAAGCATGAAGTGATCCCTACAGGCAAAGAATTCCTTTCGCGCTTCTCCCATTATGCCGAGCGCTCCATATATCTCACGGACGCTTGCGTAGACCTCAGCCGTTCGCCAGATCTTTACGTAAACGAAAAAGCGCGCGAGATTGCCCCCGTGAGGATCAGCGGCACATATGGCAGCGAAATCCTGCTGCACGCGGTCATGTTCAAGGCCATGCAACCTGCGGCAAACCTCTTTCAACCGGAACTCCTGCCGCAGATTCGGCTGGCGAAAGAATCCTACGACGCAGCTCTGAAGTGCCATCCGGTCACTTTTGTGGCCTTCCGGCAATCTCCCTGGAATCACTATGGCGTGCTTTGCCTGGAACAGACTCAACTGGCAGTTCGGACGCCATACCTGGACAACGATTTAGTCAGAACTGTCTATAAGGCCTCTGGAACCATCGAAGCCAATGCGAATGCGCGTCTGCAGCTCATCCGGGACGGAAGCCCCGAGTTAGCCGCATTGCGCACCGATCGCGGAAGTGGGGGGCTCAACAGCGTTCTGACACACTGGTTCCTGGAATTTTTCTTCAAAGCCGAATACGCGTACGACATGGGCATGCCGCAGTGGATCGCCCAGGTGGACCACTGGTTTGCGCCGCTGCATCTGGAGCGCATCTGGCTTGGCCGTCACAAGCCGTTCCATTTTCGAGTCTGGTATCGGGACCAGCTCGCCGGCTACGTTCGTGAAATGCTTCTCGATTCGAAATCGTTGGCGCGCCCCTATGTGACGAAGACAAGCGTCGAAGAAGTTGTGAATCGTCACCTGAGGGGCGACCGCAATTACACGACGGAAATCCATCGGCTGCTGACGCTCGAACTGATGCACCGACTCTTCTTGGATTCCAATTGAGCCTCGAGCTTCGTCTTTGTTTTACAGTTCTAGTGTTCGCATCCGCAAAAAGGTGATTCCATGAGTTCTCAACTAGATATAACAATTCCGCCTGTCACAGAGCAGAACTCCCGTGGCCTGCCTGTTGAGAACGTTCGGAAGTCCCTCCTCAAGTTCATGGACTGGCTCGATCGGTACGGCGAGGATTCATACGACTTTCAGACATTCTATGCGAGCGATCTGGGAAGAGCGGCGAAAGCGTTGTACTACAGGAAACCTTTGCTGGGAACCGCGGCAGTAGCCCCGATCATCTTCTGTGAAGCATTCGTTCCGTCCGCGAGACGGCTTTTCTGGAAACGACAGCGATTTCCGATAGCAGATGCGCACTATGCTATGGGATTCGCTTTCCTCGCGCGGGTCTTAGAAGAGGGAAGATACTATGAGAAGGCGGTCCATTTCCTTGAAATGTTGAAGAAGACTAGATGCACGGACTACAGCCACTACTGTTGGGGTTATCCTTTCACCTGGGAGACCATACGAGGCACGATTAAACAAGGAACGCCACTTATCACAACTGTACCCTATGTTTACGAGGCTTTTAAACAAGTTTGGGAAATTGACAAGAATGATGAGTGGTTTCGGATAATGAAGTCCATAGCCCAGCATGCGTATGAAGATTATAAGGATACTAAAACCTCTTTAAGCGCGTCGACTTGCTCCTACACACCCGATCCCCGACAAGTGGGAGTGGTTAATGCGAATGCATATCGCGCATTTCTCTTAACGAGTGCTGCAAGCGATTTCACAGATGATAAATTTTGGAAAGCAGCCGAAAGAAATTTGAATTTCGTCATTGAGACTCAAAATCCGGATGGCTCTTGGTACTATGCTGTGGACGGGAAGCGATCCTTTACAGATCACTTCCATACCTGTTTTGTTCTAAAGGCGCTCGTAAAAATCGAGGGACTCACCGGCCATCGGGGGTGTACACAGGCGATAGAACGAGGGGTTGCCTATTATGTGGAGAATCTATTCGACGAAGACGGTTTGCCGATGCCATTCTCCCGCCGTCCTCGGTTGACGGTCTATCGCCGAGAGCTCTACGACTACGCCGAGTTTGTCAACCTGGCGATCTTGCTAAAGGGGCGTTTTCCAAAACTGGACAGCCTCCTTTCTGTCGTTTTAAACGAGCTCCTAGACTCATGGCAAAAGCAGGATGGCTCATTTCGAAGTCGACGTCTCTTTTTAGGCTGGGACAATACCCCCATGCATCGTTGGGCACAAGCACAGCTGTTTAGAAGTCTTTGCCTCTTCGTATATCACAATGCCTAGATTTCCAAGACTGAAGGGATTAAGACGGGCCCAGTTAGCCGCATGCAAGCCTGATTGCATTTTGTGTACGAGACAGGTTCCCACAAAAGACTTCGTTAATTCGCGCGGCACCCCATTTCGATAACGCAGATTCTTTTCGAGGAGTAGAGAGGTCGCAGGGAGAAGGAGCGCATCTTGAGGGTCAGCATATTCGGTCTAGGCTATGTCGGTACGGTGTGTGCAGGATGCTTGGCGAAGGAAGGTCATGAAATCGTCGGGGTAGACCCGGTCCGGACAAAGGCGGAGCTGATCAATGCCGGCAAGTCACCCATTATCGAAGCACACATTGAGGAAATTATTGCGGCGGCAGTTAAGACGGGCCGACTCCGTGCCACCGAGGACACCGTCCAGGCAATCCAGGATACGGAGCTGTCCTTAGTTTGCGTAGGTACTCCCAGCCAGATCAACGGGAATCTTGACCTCACACATGTCAGAAACGTTTGCGAACAAGTGGGGCATGCACTTAAGGACAAATCACCGCGACATACTGTGGTCATGCGCAGCACGATTCTACCCGGGACAATGCACCGAGTGGTCATACCGGTTCTGGAGGAGAGTTCAGGGAAAAAAGCCGGCACTGACTTCGGGGTTTGCAATAATCCCGAGTTTCTCCGCGAAGGTTCGGCAGTGACCGATTTCATTTTCCCCGCCAAGACTGTAATCGGCGAATTGGACCGCGCCAGCGGGGATGCATTGGCTGTTCTGTACGCGAAGCTTGATGCACCCCTGATCAGGACAAACATTGAAACAGCCGAGATGGTCAAATACATCGACAACAGCTGGCACGCCTTGAAAATTGGCTTTGCGAATGAAATTGGTAATCTCTGCAAGTCCTTTTCAATAGATGCGCACGGGGCTATGGAGATTTTCTGTCAAGATAAAAAGCTCAATATCTCCCCAGCCTACCTTACACCCGGATTTGCGTTTGGAGGTTCGTGCTTACCGAAGGATCTTCGAGCCTTGGCTTATTCGGCCAAGTTGCACGATTTGGAACTACCCATTCTAAACTCAATTCTGCCAAGCAACGAACTGCAGGTTGTCAGGGGTCTTCAGCTGATTATGGAAAAGGGGCGAAAACGGATTGGGATTTTGGGTTTCAGTTTCAAAGCGGGAACAGATGATCTCAGAGAGAGCCCCATGATCGAGATAATCGAACGGCTCACGGGGAAGGGCTATGATGTACGCATCTTTGACAAAAACGTGCACGTCGCCAAATTGGTTGGTGCGAATCGCGATTTCATTCTAAATCGCATACCCCATATTTCGAGACTAATGGTTGACAACGTCGACGCAGTTCTGCAACACGCTGAGACCATTGTGATCGGCAATAAGGCTGAAGAGTTTGAGAGCATCCCTCAGCGACTGCATGCAGGCCAGTGCGTAGTGGATTTTGTGCGGATTTTAAAGGACAGGAGCATAGACGGCAAGTACAGTGGATTCTGTTGGTGAGAGAAACGGGGGGAGGCGTGATTGACTCAACGGGGCCGGTAACCTGATGAACTCATACGCCAGCTCGACGAATTCAACACACTGGGTTAAGAAGTTAGCTGGTCATTCATAAGGCATGAGGTCCTCATAATTGATAGGAACGAGCCAGTTCTCTTCGATCCACGAACTCGAAGTGGGGCTACTTCGATCCCAGAAAACGGATACGAATCGACAGTATTATGCTCGCGAGACCAGCAGGCACGGGCAACTAAAACGTACTTTTCTTGGTGATTTTGTCATGCCAGAACAACATGATTCGTACATAGCTTCCCCCAACGTGCCTGTCTTAATTACGGGAGCCGCGGGATTCATAGGGTCTAGTGTTGTCCAGGCCCTCCTTGACCGTGGATTTCGTAATCTCGTGTGTCTCGTCAGATCTACGAGTAAGCTTGGAAGAATAGACAGCATCATCAGGAATCAGCCGCAGGGAGCTCAGGTGAAGGTGCTGAAAGGAAATCTTCTCTCTCGCCAGGACTGCGAGGCCGCGAGTAAGGATGTCACGCTGATTTACCATCTAGCGGCGGGGACAGGGGAAAAGTCCTTTCCGGATGCCTACATGAATTCAGTTGTCGCCACGCGCAACCTCCTTGAGGCGAGTTTGAAACATGCCTGTCTACAACGTTTCGTGCTTGTCAGCTCGTTCTCCGTTTATACGAATTCCGGTCCGTCGCAAGGGCGAGTTCTAAGTGAATCATCTCCAACCGAAGAGTATCCTCATCTACGCGGGGAAGCTTACTGCTTTGGAAAGGTCAAGCAGGAACAAATCGTTACCGAGTACGGCAAGAATTGTGGCATCCCCTATGTAATCGTCAGGCCAGGCAGTGTGTATGGTGATGGCAAGCAGGCAATTCCGGGTCGCGTTGGAATCGACACATTTGGATTTTTTCTGCATCTAGGTGGGTCAAACATCATCCCGTTCACTTACATCGAAAATTGCGCGGAGGCAATCGTACTTGCGGGACTTGTCAAGGGCGTCGACGGCGAGATTTTCAATATTGTCGACGATGACCTGCCATCCAGTGGCACGTTCTTGCGTTTGTACAAGAAGAATGTAAAGGGTTTTAAATCTTTGTACCTCCCCCATATAGCCAGCTACACTCTGTGCTATTTGTGGGAAAAATACTCCGAATGGTCAAAGGGCCAGTTACCTCCAGCATTCAACCGAAAGCGATGGTACACATACTGGAAGAAAACACACTATAGCAACGAGAAACTGAAGAAGAGACTAGGCTGGGTACCCAAGGTCTCTACGGTGGACGGATTGCAGCGCTATTTTCGTAGCGCTGGCGGTGGCGAAACCAATGCTTAAGGTTGCCATCGTGGGGTGCGGCAAAATAGCCGATGGACATGCGTCGGTAATTCGAACAATCACGGGCTGCGATATTGTAGGCGTATGCGATCGCGAGCTGCTCATGGCGCAGCAGCTTCATGAGCGATTCCCAGTTGGGCGTTGCTTTGACGACGTCACTGAGCTATTGGAGCAGGCGAATCCGGACGTCGTCCATATTACTACTCCACCGAAGAGTCACTACGATATCGCCAAACTATGTCTAGAACACGGGTGTCATGTATACGTTGAAAAGCCATTCACTGTCCACGCGTTGCAAGCGCAGGAGCTGATAGAACTGGCCGAAAGGAAGAGGCTTAAGCTAACGGTCGGACACAACTATCAATTCACGCATGTGGCTCGGCGCATGAGAGCTCTGGTTAGGAGCGGGTATTTGGGCGGTTCGCCCGTGCACATGGAGAGCTATTATTGCTACGACCTCGCAGACCCCAGCTATGCCAGGGCGGTGTTGGGAGATAAGAATCACTGGCTCCGCAGATTGCCCGGAAAGCTTTTGCAGAATGTCATCAGTCACGGAATCGCTAGACTCGCCGAATTTTTGACGAGTGATGAGCCCTACGTCCTGGCGCACGGGTTCGTGAGTCCACTTTTGAAGCAAATCGACGAGAACGAGATCGTGGATGAGTTGCGAGTGATTATCTGCGAAGAGGAGCGAACAACGGCTTACTTTACGTTTTCAACGCAAATGAAGCCTTCGATTCACGAGTTTCGTATGTATGGTCCGAAGAACGGCTTGATTCTCGATGACGATCATGAGATTTTGATTCGACTTCGCGGGAAAAGTTTCAAGAGCTACGGCGAGAAGTTCATACCGCCTGTTTCATTCGCAAAGCAAAACATCGAAAATCTAACGACGAATTTGAAGTCGTTTTTAAAGAGAGACTTTCATATAGATTCGGGGATGGGGTGTCTTATCGGCTCATTCTACCGTTCGATTCGTGAGGACACCGCAGTGCCCATTCCATACCGCGAAATTCTGCTCACTGCAAGAATTATGGAGGCGATTTTCGATCAGCTGGCTGAGGGCAGGCCTCAACACAGCGGTGCCTTGCAAACGAGTTCGAAATCGTCGGATAGAATGGATCCACTCTGAGGCGACCTCTTCAGAGGAGCTGGTGCGCCTACTCCCTTGTATAGGCAGCATGACTTGCCAGCGTCGACTCCGGCGACTAATGGAACTGTCATAAGATGAGCCCTTCACTTGCAAACCTGGTTTACGCCTGCGGAATTGCAGGACTTTTCTATCTCAATCGAGACAATTCAGTTCGGACATCTCAAGCTCTCTGGCTCCCGGTTGTCTACATATGCGTCGTGGGGTCAAGGCCTGCATCAGTCTGGCTGGGCATGAGGCCGCCTGCTAGCGCAGGCGCTATCCAACTTGATGGCAATCCCCTTGATGCGGCTTTCCTTGGAGTATTGTTGATCGCGGCTATATGTGTGCTCGTCCATCGCGGGCGCCGGATATTTACCTTCCTCAACGCAAACTGGCCGATTCTGATCTATTTCTTTTTCTGTCTGTTGAGCGTTTGCTGGTCCGATTTCCCGGCCGTGGCCTTCAAACGATGGATTAAGGCCGTCGGGGATGTGGTGATGATTCTCATTGTTGTAACGGATGATCAACCTGTCGCCGCGCTTAGCCGCCTATTCTCTCGCACTAGCTTCATTTTGTTGCCTCTCTCTCTGCTTTTTATCAAGTATTATCCGAGTCTTGGGTCCGGGTATGATGAATGGACCGGGGCACGGTTTAATTACGGTGTAACGCTTAACAAGAATATGCTTGGAGTAATTACATTCGTTCTCTTACTGGGGGCGGTTTGGCGCGTCCTCGCGCTCCTTCTCTCGGATGAAATGCCCCCCCATCGCGGTAGGATTCTGCTTGCACAAGGGACATCACTCGCTCTTGGGATATATCTCCTGGCAATTGCAAATTCTGTTACCTCTAATGTGTGCTTCGTTATTGGGACTGGGCTCATTTTGGCGACAAGCCTGCGTTTCATGAGGCGGCACGCGGCCGCGGTTCACGTGCTCGTCCTGCTGCTCTTAATGACTTCTAGTTTGGTCATGCTACTCGGCGGCGGAGACAGCGCGGCTAAAGCGTTGGGTCGGAATTCGAATCTCACTGGGCGTACGGACATCTGGGCGGCCGTTATCCCATTGGCGCCTAACCCATTGGTTGGAGCCGGGTTCGAAAGCTTTTGGCTCAGCAAGAATGTACACGAGAGACTGGCGGAAGCCGAGCCTGGTCTCCCGCTCAACGAGGCTCACGACGGGTATATAGAGGTCTACCTCGAGCTCGGCTGGGTGGGGCTCGCTCTGATTGCACTCCTATTGATTGACGGTTATCGCCGCTCCGTAAAGGCCTTTCGCCGTGCCCCGGCCCTTGGCGGCCTAATGATCGCTTATATTTTGACTTCGATGGTTTACAGTCTCACTGAGGCCGGCTTTCGGATGCTGGATCCAATCTGGATCTTCTTTCTGCTTGCGGTTATAGGAGCAAGCGCCATCGCCGCCGGCGTAGGCGTTCTAGCATCTCAGCCACTAATCCGATCTTCCGATGGGGTCCCTGAACTGCCGGCCAAACGTAATCTTACCGTGAACCCATCTGGACGAATCATGGTTGAGAAATCAAATGGATAGCGTCATCAAGGCCCCTGTTAGGTCGACCCTACTACTTGAAAATTGACCGCCCGGTGGAATTAGCCCGGGTTTCGGGGTCAAGCACGAGCGATCATGAACTTTCTCAAAGAGCGGACACAGGCTATGTTAAAACGTACTGGCCTTTACAATCGGCTGAGGACATCAAGCATCCACGATCTCTACCGAGGGATCGCTGACAAGACCTGGATTCTAGCCAGGGACAAGCAGATCAATTTCTACCGCAGTCTGCTTCCTGAACTCCGCCGCGGAGACTTGATATTCGACGTTGGCGCGAATGAAGGCTTGAAAACGGATCTATTCTTGAGAATGGGGGCACGAGTGGTCGCAATAGAACCGGATGAAACGAATCGATTGATTTTGGAGGAGAGGTTTGTGAGGTACCGCCTGGCCCGAAAGTCCGTGGTTATCGTCGCGAAAGCGGTGAGCGACAATAATGCGACGGAATCAATGTGGATTGACGGCCCCGGTTCAGCCGTAAACACGCTCAGTCAAAAATGGGCAACCGCGTTGAGTGGAAACAAGGCACGGCATACGTACGGCCATTGCGGGCTAGATTTTGCGCAACGCAAAACGGTTGAAACGATGACGCTTGAGAAGTTGATAACCGTACATGGACATCCCCTTTTCATTAAGATCGATGTCGAGGGTTATGAGCTGAAAGCTATAAGGGGGCTCCGACATGCAGTGCCGTACCTTTCATTCGAAGTCAATCTCCCCGAATTCCGGTCAGAGGGTCTTGAGTGCGTCGCGTTGCTGGGGGGCCTTGCCGTCAACGGAGTATTCAACTATGCAGTCGATTGCGAACGAGGGTTAGCATTGGAGCGCTGGCTAGGTTCGGGCGAATTTCTGGGGGTGCTCGAACAGTGTTCAGAGAGCTCCATCGAGGTCTTCTGGAAGGGCTCGGCACGCCAATCATAGGCCTGCGTTGATCCCAAATTACGAGCGGAGATATCGCTCCCAAAGATACTAAGCGAATCTCTAGCTTCGCGCCCTCGTCTCGGTCGCTGTGGGGCGCCCCTTTCTTATAAATCGCCAAATTCGAGGTGACGACCATGAGCCGGTTACGCATATTACTCTTAGCGCCGGACTGCAATCCGGAAACTGTCAGCATTCCCTTTGTCACATATTCTCATGCGGCAGCGCTCGCGAAACTTCATGAAGTCAGTTTGGTAATAGGATCGCCCGTCGAGGAGCCTGTCCGCCGCGCAAAGGCGCCGTTTCACACAATCGAGGTTGTCCGAATGCCCTTGCTCGAGCGCATTTATGCCTGGAGTTTGCGCAGGATCTTCAAATTCAACTATGACACTCAGGTCTTGACCGCTTTCGGCTATCCGTTTTCTCTTGCCTTCGAATGGCGTGCCTGGCGGCAGTTGCGTCGCCGCATCTTTGCGGGAGAGTTCGACGTCGTTCTTCGCGTCCTACCGATGACACCGAGCTTGCCTAGTCCCTTCGCTTTTTTCCTGCGCAAGGGACCTATTCCCTTCGTGCTCGGGCCGCTCAATGGTGGTTTGCCCTGGCCGCCGGGTTTCGGACAGCTTGAGAACCAGAAAGAATGGATCTCCGACCTGCGGAATATGTATCGATATCTGCCTTTCGCTCGCTCGACATATCGCCACGCGGCAGCGATAATCGCTGCTTCTTCCCAAGTGTGTACCGAATTTGCCGCTTATCGCGAGAAGGTCTTTTTTGTCCCGGAGCCCGGCATCGCTGGCTCCCTGTGTTCCTCTGACTCGCGCAGTCCGGTCCCCGGCGCTAAACTTGACCTGGTTTTCGTTGGCGGTTTGGTTCCCCGGAAGGCTTGCGACCTTGCTTTGCGCGCGGCTGCCCCCCTTTTGCGAAGCGATTTAGCCCGTTTTACGATCGTGGGCGATGGGCCAGAGCGGAGCCGTCTTGAAGAGCTTGTGAGATCCCTCGGGATCCAAAAGGATGTGTCCTTCTGCGGCTGGATTAGCCATCAGGAAGTCCTTAGTCGCTTGCGATCTGCCGATGTGCTGGTGTTTCCATCCCTTCGCGACAACGGTGCAGGCATCGTTTTCGAAGCTCTCGCCACGGGTGCCGTACCTGTGGTCGCAGATTTTGGCGGGCCCGGAGATATCGTTCATTCAGAGGTAGGTTACAAAGTGGCTCTTACGAATGAGAGCGACATCGTGGGCCAGATTGAAAGGATTCTTATGGAACTGGCGCACGACCGGGATCGACTTGAGCGGCTACGCCGGCAAGGGATGGCTTATGTGCGGGAGTGCCTAACTTGGGACGCAAAGGCGCAGGCCACCACTCGGGTTCTGCATTGGGCCGTCCGGCAGGGTCCGAAGCCAGACCTTCCCCCTCCCAAGGTGTTGGCTGCTGGAATTGGCCGCTCCCGACAAAGAACCGCTTCTACGGCCAGCAACTCGGTGTCTGAATAGAAAGTTTCGAAGACATGGACCACAAGCGATTCGATGCATTTGGAGGCCTAAAATGATCTTCGTAGTGGGTGTGCATTCAGGTGTGAAGTCGCCAAACCGTGCCAACAAAAACCATGACTACTAAAACCGTCCGGTCCGCACTGATTACAGGCCTCAAAACTCTCAAAAAAAATCCGTCATTAGTTTCAGTAAAGAGATCTATTTGGAGAAGGTATTCTGATTTTCGCGACAGGTTTGTTGATTTCAACCGAATCAATGTATGTCGTACATTTCCGCTGTTCACCCCTCGCAGCGGGGGCAAATACGAAGATAGAGCGCGACTGACAATTCAGTCTGTCAATCAAACAGTCCCGCTCTTGAATGACTTTGCCGTGTCAGTCGGTCAAAAAAAACAAAATATTACCAGCATAAAAAGCTTTCCGGTTTCCGACGAAGATTTGGAAGCCGCCAGAGAGATCAAGAAATACTTCGATAAGTATGGCAGCGACAAAGCCAGCGGTCACGAATACCACAACATCTACGGACCGATCCTAAAAAATCGTGCTGAGATCAGAGGCGTGCTTGAAATAGGGATGGGCACGAACAATACGGATGTCGTGTCAAACATGGGCCTATGGGGAAACCCCGGCGCTTCGCTGAAAGCACTTAGAGATTTTCTGAAATCGGCAATGATATTCGGCGCCGACATAGACAAACGGATTCTTTTTAGGGATGAGCGGATTGAGACGTTCTTTGTCGACCAGACGGATCCCGTCACATTTACCGAATTGGGCAGATCCATCCCTTCTGATTTGGATTTGGTAATCGATGATGGGCTTCATTCGCCAAATGCGAACATTGAGACCTTGAAGTTTGGGCTAACGAAAATCAGGATTGGAGGTTGGGTCGTCGTCGAAGACATCGGGCCGGACGCAGTTCCCTTTTGGGAGCTCGTATCGGCTTTACTTCCGAGCAACTATGATCCCCATATTTTCCGGGAGGAAACCGGATGTGTATTCGCCGTCATGCGACTGAATTGAGAGACTAAGGCAGAAGTAGCGGCAAGCCATCCCGAGTCAGGCGGGTGGTGGCCAATAGCAAGAGCTAGATCGGCTTACTGATAGGTTGCCGACAGGTTTGTTGGCGCAGTTGGGGGGGTACCACCGGTTCCCGTCGTGCCGCCGGTGACGAGGGGATGCGGATAGGTGTAAGGCTCATAAGTTTGTGTCCAAGTATTTGTCGCAGTGCAGATGAATAGCTCTCCTTGCCCACCGCTGCCGCTCTGGTTCCAGCTCCCTTGGTCGGTTGCCCAGTAAGCAACGCGAGGAGTGCAAGTCGTTGGACGGTTTGCCAGAATCCCAAATCCGGTGCCCTGCGTCCCGTTGAAGGGAGATGTCGGAGAAGTCTGTAGAGACTGAGACACTTCGTAGTAGAAATCCCTGTTATTGATCAGCTTCTGCGTTCCGCTTTCGATTGGTGCATGGTTGAAACTGCCCGTGTGCGTGTCTCCCCACTCATATGTTGGGTCGAGCACTTCTCCAATGTTGCCTGTAGGACTTGGTGTTGCGCCGGAAAGAAGAGTGCCGCCGCTGCGCGAAGGCTGGTCAAGGCA
>Ga0335072_10006115_pt1 | contig 17643 bp, 13 predicted proteins | sample Lox_Sample_21_FD_206725 | JGI IMG/M metagenome (GOLD analysis project Ga0335072, IMG submission 206725) | Soil microbial communities from Loxahatchee National Wildlife Refuge, Florida, United States - Lox_Sample_2.1 | ecosystem: Environmental > Terrestrial > Soil > Wetlands | place: USA...
ATTTGGCCCTCGGTATCAAAGCCAACGCAGTTGTCGAAAGTATGAAGCAGCCGCAATGGATCGGGTCGGCACGCGACATCTGCGTGCTTCTGCGTGCATCTGCGGCGAACTTTTCTTCGCTGCGAGACCCGATTGTCTTCGGAATTACCCCGAGCCGTACGTGCCGCGGGCAGCAGAAAGAAGTTCTGCCGCAGATACACACGGATGCACGCAGATGTTCCGATGCTGTCGGCGGCTTCGCGGCTATCTATTATTTTTTCTGTGACCTTTGTGGCTTTAGCTTTTTCTATGAACTCTGTGTTAGAATACTGGCTTTGCTGCATGTCCCACAGGTTTGGGGGCGTGGCCGTTCTTTCACGGCGGCGCGCTATCCCTGCCTCTCTGCAAATGCGATTGCCCTGCCGTGACCGGATACGCCGAGCTGCAGGTCACGTCCAACTTTTCCTTCCTGCGCGGCGCGTCGCATGTCGAGGAACTGATGGCGCAGGCGAAGCTGATCGGCCTGCCGGCAATTGGCATTACCGATCGCAACACGCTTGCGGGAATCGCACGCTCGCATCAGCGGGCGGAGGATGTCGGGATACGGTTGGTGGTGGGGTGCCGGCTGGATTTGATGTTTGCTCCGACCCGCCGAATTGGCGGGCCTGCGCCCGCCATGACGCGGGGACAGGCTGCGTCCGTTATGGTGTCGGACAGCCCGTCAGTGCTCGTCTATCCGACCGACCGCGCCGCCTATGCGCGGCTATGTCGCCTGTTGTCGATCGGCAAGGGACGCGCGGGGAAGGGGGCTTGCGAACTCTCGTGGCAGGACCTTGCGGAGCATGGCGAAGGCTTGCTCGCCGTGCTGCTGCCGAGCGCGCCTGATGATGCACTCGCCCACCATCTAACGCGGCTCCGCGCCGACTTCCCCGGCCGCTGCTACCTGGCACTGACGCTGCGCCGGCGGCCCGGCGATGCCGTGCGGCTGCAACGCCTGGCCGACGCAGCGCAGGCCGCGCGCGTGCCGACCATCGCCACCGGCGACGTGCTGTACCATACGCCGGAACGGCGCATGCTGCAGGACGTGCTCACCTGCATCTGCGAGGGTTGCACGATCGACCAGGCGGGTTTCCGCCGCGAACGCAGTTTCGACCGGGCATTGAAATCCCCCACGGAAATGGCGCGGCTGTTCGCACGCCACCCCGAAGCCGTCGCACGCACATTGGAAATCGTAGAACGCTGCAAGTTTTCGCTATCTGATCTGCGCTACCAGTACCCCGAGGAAGTCGACGACCCGTCGCTAACCCCGCAGCAGACGTTGGAGAAACTGGTCCGGGAAAGCGCGCCGCAGCGCTATCCCGGCGGCCTGCCGGACGACGTGGAGCACCAACTGCAACACGAACTGCGGCTGATCGCGTCGCTCGATTATGCGCCGTATTTTCTGACAGTTCACAGCATCGTCCGCTTTGCGCGATCGAAAGGCATTCTGTGCCAGGGGCGCGGCAGCGCGGCGAACAGTGTCGTTTGTTATATCCTGGGCATTACCAGCATCGATCCGGTGCGTTCCGGGCTGTTATTCGAACGCTTTGTTTCCGCCGAGCGCAAGGAACCGCCCGACATCGACGTCGATTTCGAACATGAACGGCGGGAAGAGGTGATCCAGTGGATCTACGAACGCTATGGCCGCGATCGTGCCGCCATCTGCGCCACCGTGATCCGCTATCGCGGCCGCGGCGCCATACGCGACGTTGGTAAGGCGATGGGGCTGACCGAGGATGTCACCAGTGCTCTTGCCGCCCAGATCGGCGAATGGACCGAGGACGGCGTCGCCGACGAACGCGCGGCGGAACTGAATTTCAACATGCAGGACCGGCGGCTGCGGCTGACGTTGGAACTGGCACGCGAGTTGGTCGGCTTTCCGCGGCACCTGTCGCAGCATCCCGGCGGCTTTGTACTGACGCGTGACCGGCTGGATGATCTGGTGCCGATCGAGCCGGCGGCGATGCAGGACCGCCAGGTCATCGAATGGGACAAGGACGATATCGACATCCTGCGCTGGATGAAGGTGGATGTGCTCGGTCTCGGCATGCTCGGCTGCATGCGCCGCGCGTTCGACCTGCTGGCAGAGCATCGCGGCGTGCAATTGGATCTTGCCACCGTGCCGCCGGAAGATTCCGCCACCTATGCGATGATTCAGAAGGCCGACACGATCGGCGTGTTCCAGATCGAATCCCGCGCGCAGATGGCGATGCTGCCGCGTTTGAAACCGCGCACCTTCTACGACCTCGTCATCGAGGTTGCGATCATCCGTCCGGGCCCGATTCAGGGCGACATGGTGCATCCCTATCTCCGCCGCCGGGAAGGCAAGGAAAAAGCCGTGTTCCCGACACCGGAACTGAAGCGTGTGCTGGGCAAGACTCTGGGCGTGCCGTTGTTCCAGGAGCAAGCGATGCAGGTGGCGATCGTCTGCGCCGGCTTCACGCCGAGCGAGGCGGACCAGTTGCGGCGCTCCATGGCGACGTTCAAGGTCACCGGCGGCGTTGCGCATTTCAAGGACCGGCTGATCTCTGGCATGCTGGAACGCCACTACACGCGGGAGTTTGCCGAGCAAACCGTGGCGCAGATCGAGGGCTTCGGTTCGTACGGTTTCCCCGAAAGCCATGCGGCAAGTTTCGCGCTGATCGCCTATGCGTCGAGCTGGATGAAATGCCGCCATCCGGAGGTGTTCTGCTGTGCGCTGCTGAACGCGCAGCCGATGGGATTCTATGCGCCGGCGCAGATCGTGCGGGACGCGCAGGCGCATGGCGTGGAAGTGCGGCCGGTCTCGATCAACCACAGCCGCTTGGATTGCACGCTGGAGCACGATGCCGGTCGTAGCGAGGGGCGAAGCGACGAAGCGATCCTGGTCACCGGGAAGCCGCGCTTGCTTGCCGTGCGTCTGGGGCTGCGGATGATAAAGGGGCTGGCAAACGCGCATGCGGCGGAGATCGTCGCGGCGCGTGGCGACCACCCTTATACCTCGATCAACGAGTTGCAGCGCCGCGCGCGTGTTCCTCCGGCGGCGCTAGAGCGTCTCGCGGAGGCCGACGCGTTCCACGATATGCGGCTGGACCGGCGTCAGGCGCTATGGGCCATTCGCGGCCTGCGCGACGACGTGCTGCCCTTGTTCGCCGCGGCCGACGCGGGACGCATCGCACAGCCGGAAATCGTCGAGCCTCCCGTCGCGATCGCGCCCATGCTGGCCGGGCGGAATGTGGTGGAGGATTACGGCAGCGTCGGCCTGACTCTGCGGCAGCATCCGGTCGCATTCCTGCGCCAGGACTTGCAAGCGCGCGGCATCCTGCCCTGCGCTGCCCTGCTGACCAGCCGCGACCGCCAGCGCATCGACGTGGCAGGCCTGGTGCTGGTGCGGCAACGCCCTGGCACGGCGACCGGCGTCGTGTTCGTCACCATCGAAGACGAGACCGGCATCGCCAATCTCGTCGTCTGGTCCAGTTTGTTCGATCGGCAGCGCCGCATTGTGCTGGGAGCAAGCATGATCGGCTGCCGCGGTCGCGTGCAGCGTGAGGGCGAGGTGATCCATCTGGTGGCAGAGGAGCTGGACGATCTGTCCGATCTGCTGCGCAGCGTTGGACATCGGGGGGAAGCGGCGCCGGCACTGCCCTGCCGCAGTGATGGGGAACCGCTGCGCGCTGATCAGCGGGCGTCGGCCGAGGACGCAGCGGCCGGTCCGCGTGTTATGGGAACGATCCAGCGCGGCCGGGACCTGCGTCTGCAGACGCGGAGCTTTCGCTAGTGCCGGCAATCGGCGAAGCCGCGTTCCCGGTGCGCGTTCTAGCCCGCCAGCCAAACCGGATCCTTCAGTCTCCCGACCAGGGCCGCATGCGCCGCCAGCTCCGCCTCCGTCGGCATGATCGGCCGCGGCACGCGCGCACCGACAGCCGCATAGACCGCCACCGGCACCACCGCCTTCGCCGTCCCAAGCGACAACCCCCGCTGGCGTCCGCCGGTCAGCTCCACATACACCTCGGCCAGCAGCCGGCAGTCGAGCAACGCATTGTGCGAGGTGCGCGCCGACAAATCGATATCGAACCTTCGACACAGCGCATCCAGACTGTTCGGTACCCCCGGAAACCTCGCCTTCGCCAGGACCAGCGTATCGACCATCCGTTCCATCGCCAGAGCGGGCAGCTTCAGCCGCGCCAGCTCCGCGTTCAGGAATCCGAAGTCGAACGGCGCATTGTGTGCAATCAGCGGTCCGTCGCCAAAGAACGCCAGCAATTGCTCGGCAATTGTCGAAAACAGCGGCTTGCCCGCGACATGAATATTGGCGAAGCCGTGGATGCGCGTCGCATCGTCGGGGATGTCGCGCTCCGGATCGACCAGCGCGTGGAACTGCCGTCCGGTCGGCAGATCGTTCACCAGCTCCAACGCGGCGACTTCGATTACCCGGTGGCCTTGCACCCACTCGAGACCGGTGGTCTCGGTATCGAACAACACGGCTCGGGTCATCCATGCAACTCCCGGATCAGGCGCCGCAGCGCACGTTGGGCATGAAAGCGTGACAGGCCGGTGCGGATCACCACATCGGCGCGCCGGCGCTTCTCTGCGTCCGGCATCTGGCGGGCGATCACCGCATCGATGTCGGCGGCACTCATCCTCCGCCGCTGCCGCACGCGATGTCGTTGCACGGATCGCGGGGCAGACACGACGACGACGCGATCCACCTTGCGCCCGCCGGTCTCAAAGAACAGGGGAATGTCGAGTACTGCGGCATGGACGTGCGCGCGGCGAGCCTGGGCCAGGAAGGCTCGTTCGTCGGCGCGCACCATCGGATGCAGGATGCCTTCCAGCCGGTGCAACGCCTCGGGGTCGCTCAATACCGCGCGGCGCAAGGCGGCCCGATCCACTGCCCCGTCACGGGTGGTGCCTGGAAACGCCGCCTCGATCACCCGAACCGCGCGGCCGCCACGCGCCTGCAGCCGATGCACAGACGCATCAGCGTCGAACACCGGGATATGGGCGCGACGGAATGTGGCGGCGGCGGTGGACTTGCCCATGCCGATGCCGCCGGTCAGACCGATCACCTTCATTGGGCCAACAGGTCGGCGGCGACGAATTTGCGCAATGCCGCGTCGACCTGCGGTTCGACGCCAAACCACGCACGGAAGCCGGGCACGGCCTGGTACAGCAACATGCCCAGTCCCTCCACGGTACGCAGGCCCCGCGCCGAGGCAGCGGCGAGCAATGGCGTCGCCAACGGCACATAGACGATGTCGGCCACGGCGAGGCTGGCAGGGGCGTAGTCCAGGTCGATCTCCAGTGGCGGATGATCCTGCATCCCCAGTGACGTCGCGTTCACCAGCAACGCGTGGTCCGGCAGCGCCTCGTTGCGTTGCTCCCAATCCAGCACGCGCAGGCCCGGCAGATCGGCTGCCAGCGCCCTGGCATGGGTCAGTGTCCGATTGGCGACGGTGACGCCGACGCCTGCCTCCAGCAGAGCGGCGGCGATCGCGCGGGCGGCCCCGCCTGCGCCGAGGAGCAATACCGGCCCGGCGGCCGGGTTCACGCCATGAGCGCGGAGGTTGGCCAGGAACCCCCAACCGTCGGTGTTGCTGCCGTTGATGCGGCCGTCGCGAAACACCAGTGTATTGACTGCGCCCGCGTGTTGCGCGCTTGGCTCCACGCTGTCGCACAGCGCGAAGGCGGCGCGCTTGTGCGGGAGGGTGACATTGGCGCCGGCGAAGCCCGACGCCGCAAGTCCGCGCACCGCCGTGGCGAAATCCTCCGGCCGCACCGCGAGCGGCACATAGGCGCCGTCGATCGCATGGCGCTCCAGCCAAAAGCCGTGCAGCCGTGGCGAGCGCGAATGTGCAACCGGCCAGCCGATGATGCCGGCGAGTCGGGCGTGTCCGGTCAGGATAGGCATGGCGCAACCATCCCCGCCGGGCGCGGAAAGATCAATCCGGGCCGGGCCGGCTTAACGCACCGGCGATTAACCGCCGGTTAAGCCGGTTATTCCATCCTCGGCATCGCATTCCGCCATCGCGCCGGCGGGCCTGCCCGATGTCAGGGAACCAACAGAGCGCCGAGGCGGTGCATGAATTTTCGCGACTCGCCCCCGAACCTCGCACACGGTGTGGACTCGCAGAACCGTGCGGTGTCGGGCGCCGGCTTGCTCGCTGCCGTGTTTGAACTGTCGCCCAATGGGTTGCTGCTGCTGGATCCGGGCAATGCTGTAATCGCCGCCAATGAGCGGTTCACCCGGATGTGGGGGCTGCCGCACAACGTAACTCTTGCCGGTGCACGCGACCTGCCGGAGGCGATGATTGGCAGGGTGGCCGATCCGGCCGGATTTGCCGCGAAGCTGCGCCACCTCGAGCGTCATCGCCACGAGGAAATGCGGGACGATGTCACGTTGGCGAACGGCAGCGTGTTCGACTGCCACACGGCACCGATCGTCGATGCCGGCGGCAGCGGATGCGGGCGCGTCTGGTTCTTTCGCGATGTGACCAAGCAACGCCTCGCCGAGACGCGGCTGCGCGAGGAGGAGGAAAAATTCCGCAGCGTCGTGGAGCAAGACATCGCCGGCATCTGTATCATCGGCGATGAAGCCCGTATCTCCTACGCCAACGCCACCTTCGCTCGATTGTTCGGCTACACGACCGGGCAACTGGTAGGCCGTACCTTGCTCGATATCGTTCCCCCGGAAGAAAAGGGCCCAGTCGCGGCGCAGTTGGCCGGACAGCTCGGTGGCGACAACAAAGTGGTCCGGCTGATTTCCTCGGTCGCCGCGAAGGACGGCCACATCGTTGACGTGCTGGTCCACGCCACCGGCGCCCATTATCGCGGCCAGCCCGCATCCATCGCCGTCGTGCTCGACATTTCCGAACTGCAGCAGGCGAAGCGCGCGCTGGAACTGGCGGACATCATCGTTGCGCAAAGCCCGGTGATCTTGTTCCGTCTGGCGGCGGCAAATGACTTTCCCACCATGTATGTGTCGCGCAACGTGTCGCGCTTCGGCTACGCCGCCGCGGCGGATCACCCCGACGCATTCCGCTTGCTCGATCATATCCACCCCGCGGACCGGGCGCAGGTCGCCGCCGGCCTTCGCTTGCTCGCCGCCGGCGCGACCGGCGCGTGGTCGATGGATTGCCGCCTGGTCGCGCGTGACGGCCAGGTTTGCTGGGTCCAGTCGCGGACCGCGCCGCTGCGCGACGCCAACGGGACCGTGACGGCGCTCCAGGGAACCCTGATCGACATCGCCGAACGCAAGCAGGCCGAGTGTGCGCTGGAACGGCTGAACCGTGCGCTGCGCACGCTGAGCTCCGGCAATGAGGCCGTGGTCCGCGCCACGTCAGAGCAACAGTTGCTGGACGAGATGTGCCGGGTGCTGGTGGAAGTTGGGACGTACCAGCGGTGCTGGATTGGCCTCGGCGATGGCTCAGAGCAATCGGAGATCCAGGTGGTGGCGGCGTGGGGATGCGATCCTGCGACGATCGCGGTTGCGGAAACGCCGGCTCCGCTGCAGGCCCTGGTCAGCATGGTGCCGGTCGTGGCGGATGCCGCGGGCAGCGATGGCGCCACCTGGGTTGCGTTGCCCTTCACACTGGCGCCGGACAGGCGGGGCGTCATGGCTCTCTGCGCTGCGCCCGACGATAGCCTGGACGGCGACGCGCTCAAATTGCTGTCAGAACTGGCGAGCGATCTGGCTTATGGCATGCTGTCGCTGCGCGCCCATACGGCGCGGGACAGCAGCGAACAACGCCTGCGCGACAGCATGCGAGCCATTGTGCAGGCGCTGGCGAACACGCTGGAGATGCGGGATCCGTATACCGCCGGCCATCATCGGCGCGTGGCCGCGCTGGCCGCGGCGATTGCCCGCGCGCTCGGCATCGCGGCAGAGGATGTCCAGGGCATCGAGCTTGCCGCCATGGTGCACGATGTCGGCAAGATCCAGGTTCCCGCCGAGATTCTGACCAAGCCGGGCGCACTGACGCAGCTCGAGTTCCAACTGGTGCAGACGCACGCGCAGGCAGGCTACGATATTCTGAAGGGCATCGACTTTCCCTGGCCGATCGCCGACATGGTCGGGCAGCACCACGAGCGGATGGACGGCTCAGGCTACCCAAACGCCTTGCAAGGTGACGCGATCCTGCTGGGGTCGCGCATCATCGCGGTTGCCGACGTGGTGGAGACCATGATGAACCACCGGCCTTATCGGCCCGCGCTGGGCCAGGATGCGGCGCTGGCAGAAATCAAGTTTGGCCGCAATCGTTTGTTCGATGCCGAGGTGGTCGACGCCTGCCTCCGATTGTTCCGTGACGGCGCGTTCCACTTCACGTCGTAGCGCGGCATCGCCGCGCGGAGATGCGGCGTGATCGGCATGCATCCGTGGTTGCCGTGAACTTCGGTTCCCGCGGCACCGCCGAATATTGCCGAACCCTGTTATCGGCCGGCGGTGCCGAGGATCCGGTGACGCCTCTTCTTTATGCGCGGTGCACGCCCCAGAAAATCGGAAAACCCTCCGGCACGCCGGCGAGGTCCTTGCGGAACGCGGTCGGCAATTGTGCCACGCCGAGCGGATAGTACGGCACGTCCTGGAACGCCTCGAGCTGGTCCTCGACCCCGATCTTCCTCTGCGCATCGAGGTCCGGTGCGTTGAACCAGGCGGCGCGCAGGTCCTCGATCTTCGAATCGTCCGGCCAGCCGAACCACGCCCCCTTGCCATTGGCGCGCAGCGGCAGATGGCTGGCCGGGGTGAAGAAATCGAGGCCCGAGAACCCGGTGACAAACAGGTTCCAGCCGCCATCGGCGGGTGGTTTGGTCAGGGCGCGGCGCTGCACCACCATGCCCCAGTCGGTCGACTGATAGTCGACGTTCATGCCGACGCGCTTCAGCATGTCCGCCGCCACGTCGCTCAGCGCCTTGTTCTGCGGCTGGTCGCTCGGCACCATGAGCACGACTTTTTCGCCCTGGTAGCCGGCATCGGCCAGCGCCTTTTTCACCGCGTCGTAGTCGCGCCTGCCGGTCAATACCGACATGCCGGCATTGCTCGCCAGTGGCGAGGTTGGCGGGAAGAAGCCGCAAGGCACCGACCACAGCGAGGTGTCCTCGCCCTGCATCGCGATCATGAACTCCTTCTGATCGATCGCTCCAAGCAAGGCGCGGCGCACTGCCGGCTTGTCGAACGGCGGATAGAGATGGTTCGGCCGCAACAGATAAGGTGTGCCGGTGTGATCGGTAACCGGCGTCAGGATGCCGTGCTTCTGCATCAGGGGCAGCAAATCTGCGGTGGGATTTTCCCACCAGTCCATCTCCCCCGCCTGCAACGACGCGGCCTTGGTCGCGGGGTCGGGCTGGACGTGCCATTCGACGCGATCGAAATGCACGATCTTGGGACCGGCGGTGAAGGTCGTCTCGCCGTTCTCGCGCGGCTTGTAGCCCTCGAAGCGTTCATAGACGAACAATGAGCCCTGCACGCGCTCGTCGGGTTTGAAGCGGTAGGGGCCGCTGCCGGTGGTGTCGGTGATCGGCTTGAACGGATCGGTCTCGGCGACGTGCTGCGGCATCATCGCGCACATGTTGGCGGCGGCGTGGCCCAACGCGGTGGGGAGCAAGGAAAACGGCTGCTTCAGACGAATCAGGATGGTCTTGTCGTCGGGTGCAGACACTTCGTCGGTGCGCTGCATCAGCGCCTGGCCGAAGGCGTCACGCGCGCCCCAGCGCTTGATCGAGGCAGCGCAGTCGCGTGCCAGCACCTTCTCGTTGTTGTGGAACATCAGGCCGTCGCGCAGGGTCAGCTTCCAGGTTTTGCCCCCGTCGCCCACGACTTGGCCGGCGACCATCTGCGGCGAGATCTTGAAGCCGCCCTTCTGGCCGGTCTGGCCGTACAGCGTGTCGTAGACCATGTAGCCGTGGTTGCGCGTGACGTAGGCGGTGGTCCAGATCGGATCGACGATCGCGAGATCCGACTGCGGGATGAAGCGGAGCAATCGCTGCTTCTGGGCTCGCGCCAAGGCAGGCAGCGCCAAGCCGGCGGCAGATGCCGCCATGAAAGTCCGTCGTCGCATATTGTGTGTCTCCCCTGGGTCCCTGCGCCCTCTCCCCTCTGGCGGGGGAAGCGGGGTAGGCTGAGCGTATCGCGGGCGATGCCCGGACCCAAGAACTTTGGAGGAGATGGCATGCGAATGCTGTCAGAGGCCGCGGTGCGGCAGTACCAGGAACAAGGCTACTATGCGCCGGTGCGTGTTTTATCGACGGCGGAAGCGGGTGCGATGCGGGCGAGGCTGGAGGCGTTCGAGGGCGGCGGCGGTCCCATTGCCGGCAAGCTCCGCCACAAGTCGCATCTGTTGTTCACCTGGCTGCACGACCTGATCGGCCATCCGGCGATCCTGGATGCTGTCGAGGACCTGATCGGGCCGGACATCCTGTGCTGGGGCAGCAGCTTCTTCATCAAGGAGCCGCGCAATGCGGCATATGTGTCGTGGCATCAGGATTCGACCTATTGGGGGCTGGAACCACCCGACATCGTCACCGCGTGGGTCGCATTCTCCGACAGTAACCTGGAGAATGGCGCGATGAAGGTGATTCCCGGCAGCCATCTGCACGATCAGGTGCCGCATCGCGACACGTTCGCGCGCGATAATCTGTTGTCGCGCGGCCAGGAGATCATGGTGGATGTCGACGCGGCGCAGGCGGCGACATTGGAATTGGCGGCGGGCGAGATGTCGCTGCACCATGTGCGGCTGATCCATGGGTCGGAACCGAACCCGTCCGGCACGCGGCGGATCGGCTTCGCGATCCGCTATATTCCGACCCATGTGCGGCAGGTGGCGGGATCGCGCGACACGGCGACGCTGGTGCGCGGAGCGGACCGCTTCGGTCACTTTGAGCCAGAGCAACGGCCGGATGCGGATTGCTCTCTGGCGGCGCTGGCGCATCATGCGGAGGTGACGGAGGGGTTCTCGCAGATTCTGATGCGCCAGACCGGGCGGGACATGCGGGCGTAAGCCGGCCCGCACGCCGCGCATGCAGGTGTTGCCAGGCGTCTCTACTCCGCGACGGCGGGCACCATCGCGCCGCGCGAAATCCGCAGCACCAGCATCGAGGCCAACAGGCACGCGAGCCCGCTGGTGATGAATGCGAGCAAATAGGTTCCGGTCAGGTCGCGCACCGCGCCCGCTCCCAGGGCCGCCAGCGCGCCACCGACCTGATGTCCGGCGAAAATCCACGCCACGACCACCGGCGCCTCGCGTCGGCCGAACACTTCGTTGGTCAAGGCAAAAATCGCCGGGCCGGTGGCGACCCAGTCGAGGCCGTAGAACACTGCGAACACCGACAGGCTCAGCGTATCAAACTGCGTGAATGGCAGCAGCACGAGCGACAACCCGCGCAATCCGAAATACCAGAACAACAGCACGCGCGGATTGAAGCGGTCGCAGGCCCAGCCTGACAGTGTCGAGCCGATCAGGCTGAACACGCCGATTACCGCGAGGAAACTTGCGCCCGTCACCTCGGGAATGCCGTGATCGGCGCAATAGGCGATCAGGTGCGTGTTGATCAGCCCGTTGGTGGAGAAGCCGCAGATGCCGAAGCTCGCGACGAGCAACCAGAAATCGATCGAACGCGCGCCCCGGCCGAGTGCGGCGAAGGCGACGGAGAAAGGATTGCCTTGGCGTGGTGGCGGCCGCCATGCCGTATCGGACCCGTAGGCACCGATGCCGACCGAGGCCGGCGATTCCGGCAGCAGGATCCACAGCAGCGGCAACGCCGCCGCCATCGCCACGGTCACCCCCAACGCCACACCGCGCCAGCCGTACCCGTTCGCGAGCAATGCCAGCAACGGCAGGAACACGAGTTGCCCCGCGGCATTTGCCGCGGTCAGCAGGCCCATCGCGAGACCGGTGCGCAGCACGAACCAGCGGTTGGCAACCGCCGCGGCAATGCCTACCGCGCCACCGCCTGCTCCCAAACCGACCATCACGCCCCAGGTCAGGAACAATTCCCACGGCGCGGTCATGAACAAGGAAAGTCCGGTCCCCGCCATCAGTGTCGCCATGCACCCGAGGATGGTCCGCTTCAGTCCGATCACGTCGATCAGCCCGGTCAGGAACGGGCCGGTCACGCCAAGCAGGACGATATTGATGGAGACCGCGGCCGAGATCGTGGCGACGTCCCAGCCGAAGGCATGCTCCAGCGGCACGATCATCACGCCCGGCGCGGCGCGCACGCCGACGCCTGCCAGCATGGAGACGAATATGACGATCAGCACCACCCAGGCGTAGTGCAGGCGCCCGGAGCATAGCCTCGCAAGCCAGCCCGTGATCACGATGCGGAGCTTCCTTTATTTTGCCACATCATAGAATGAATGCGTCCGGCTTGGCGACCGTGCCGCTGGCATGGCAGGACGGCGTCCACGACGTCGTGCCGGACGGGCATGCTGTTTTGTGCTTATCGCCAGGCAGACGAGTGGGCCGCACCCCCGGACCGAAGTCCGGGGTACGGTCCATTTAAACCCTGGCGAGCGACGACTGGCGGCAGGGGCTTACTTGAGCCACCCCGCCAAAATTGCCAGCAGCAGGATCGCCACGATGTTGGTGATCTTGATCATCGGGTTCACCGCCGGCCCGGCGGTGTCCTTGTACGGATCGCCCACCGTATCGCCGGTCACCGCGGCCTTGTGTGCCTCGGAGCCCTTGCCGCCGTGGTGGCCCTCCTCGATGTACTTCTTGGCGTTGTCCCACGCGCCGCCGCCTGAGGTCATGGAAATCGCCACGAACAAGCCGGTGACGATGGTGCCCAGCAGCATCGCGCCCAGCGCGGCGAACGCAGCGGCACGGCCGGCGATGATGTCGATCACGATCCACAGCACGATCGGCGCCAGCACCGGCAGCAGCGACGGGATCAGCATTTCCTTGATCGCCGCACGGGTCAGCATGTCCACCGCGCGGCCGTATTCGGGCTTGGCGGTGCCTTCCATGATGCCGGGAATTTCACGGAACTGGCGGCGCACTTCCACCACCACCGAGCCGGCGGCGCGCCCCACCGCGGTCATGCCCATCGCGCCGAACAAGTAGGGAAGCAGGCCACCGATGATCAGGCCGATCACCACGAACGGATTTTGCAGCGAGAAATCCACCTTCAGCGCCGGGAAGTAGTCCGACAACCCCTGGGTATAGGCGGCGAACAACACCAGCGACGCCAGTCCGGCCGAGCCGATGGCATAGCCCTTGGTCACCGCCTTGGTGGTGTTGCCGACCGCATCCAGAGCGTCGGTCGTCACGCGCACGTCGCGCGGCAGGTCGGCCATCTCGGCGATGCCGCCGGCGTTGTCGGTAACCGGGCCATACGCGTCCAGCGCCACGATCATGCCCGCCAGCGACAGCATCGTGGTCACCGCGACGGCGATGCCGAACAAGCCGGAGACCATGTAGGTGACGATGATGCCGACGCAGATGACGATGGCCGGCAGCGCGGTCGCCTCCATCGATACCGCCAGGCCCTGGATGACATTGGTGCCATGGCCCGTCGTGGAGGACTGCGCTATCGAGCGCACCGGGCGGTATTCGGTCGCCGTGTAGTATTCGGTGATCCAGACGAGGGCGCCGGTCACCGCCAGCCCGATCAGGGCGCAGATGAACAAGTCGAGCCCGTTGACGGTGCTGCCCCCGGTCATCGCCAGCGGGGCGCTGAAGCCGACAAACCATGCGATGACGATGGCGATGCCGATTACCGAGAGGCCGCCGGTCACGAGCAACCCGCGATACAGCGCCCGCATGATGCCGTTGTCCGGCCCGAGCTTGACGAAATACGTGCCCGCGATCGAGGTCAGGATGCAGATGCCGCCGATACCCAGGGGCAGCATCAGCAGATGGTCGCGCACCTCGCCGGTGAAGGAGATCGCCGCGAGCAACATCGTGGCGACGATGGTGACCGCGTAGGTTTCGAACAAGTCGGCGGCCATGCCAGCGCAGTCGCCGACATTGTCGCCCACGTTGTCGGCGATGACGGCGGGGTTGCGGGGGTCATCTTCGGGAATGCCGGCTTCGACCTTGCCGACGAGGTCGGCGCCGACATCGGCGCCCTTGGTAAAGATGCCGCCGCCGAGCCGGGCGAAGATCGAGATCAGCGACCCGCCGAAGCCCAGCGCGACCATCGCGTCCAGCACGTCGCGAAGCTGCGCATCGGTGATGGTGGCGCCGTATGCCCCGCGCAGGATCGCGTAATAGATCGAAAGTCCGAGCAAGCCGAGGCCCACCACAAGCAGCCCGGTTATGGCGCCGGACTTGAAGGCGATCCCGAGCCCGGCACCGAGGCCTTGCTTGGCCGCCTCCGCGGTGCGCACGTTGGCGCGGACCGAGACGTTCATGCCGATGTAGCCGGCGGCGCCGGACAGCACCGCGCCGATCAGGAAGCCGATGGCGACATGGATGCCCAGCGTGACGCCGAGGATGATCATGATCACCACGCCGACCATGCCGATGGTGGTGTATTGCCGGTTCAGGTAGGCCTGCGCGCCTTCGCGGACCGCTGCCGAGATCTCCTGCATGCGGGTGGTCCCGGCGTCGGCGGCCAGCACTTCGCGGGCGGTGACGACGCCGTAGAGTAATGACAGCAGACCGCAGACGATGATCAGTATCAGGGCCAGTTGCATCTGGGGTTTTTTCCTTGTTGGAACCTCGGGGAGGCGTTCCGGAACCGGTTCCGATTGGGAGTGGATGGGCGTGGCGCGGGCATATGCCAGAAGGTTCCAGGTCAGGCAAATCTCGGCCAGCCAGGGCTGCGGTTGTATTGCCGGGAATGGGGCTGAAATCCTAATGACAGACCGCGGGCAGCCGGCAGGCGCAGATGCAAAGGCAGCTCAGCCCAGCAGCGTGTAGGCAGCGAGCACGATCACCGCGCCGATCGCCAGCGTCGCATGCAATCCGGCCATCAGGACGGGTAGCCGGTGGTGGCGCAGGCGCTCGAACAGGATTTCTGCTCCTGCCAGCAGCGCGACGCCGAGCAAGACGGCGGCGAAGCGGCCGAAATTGGCAAGACCCAGCGCCGCTCCTCGTGGCGGACCGCCGAGGCAGAGCAACAGGATTATGAAGCCTACCAGCCCGAGCGAGCCGTGCAGCGCCCACACCGGCCAGCGCGGCGGCCGCGTGCGTCCGGCCTGAAGATGCAGCCCGGCCAGCACCAGGCCGAGCAATGCCGTCAGCGACAGCAGGCAGAAAGCAAGAGTGAGCATGGTGCCTTCGGGACCGGATGCGCGCGTCATGGCAAATGGCGGTGCTTTTGTCATCATCGAGGGCCGGCGCCTGCCGCGGTCACCGCGCATGGAGAACGAGACGATTTCGATCGGAACGCGCGGAATTTTTTGCCGCCGTGTCATGACCATGGGCAAAGCGCCGCGTGGCTGCAATTCAAGGATTGCACGTCGGATGGTGCATCATCGCCGGCGAAGGCCTGTGTTGCGCGCGTGCGGCGATTACTTTGCCACACTCGGTACGGGCATCCGCGCTATCCGCGCAACTCGGCGCGCAGCTCGTCGATGGTCAGAAACGGGAAGCGCATCCAGAGATCGCTGGCCGGATCGTTGAACTTTTTCCACCAGGTGGTGGAGGTTCCGTAGATCCAGGCATCGAGGCCGCCGGGGTACCAGCGGACCGCCGGATTCATATAAGCGTGTCCGTCCACCGAATGGCCATAGACGATGGCGAGCTGGTCGCTCAGCGCGTCGGCGATCGACGATGCGATGCCACCCGGCGCACCGCAGGAACAAGCGTAGAGCACGATGCGCGGCCCGAATCCGCATGCGGCGCGAAGCGCGCGGGTGAACTCGTTGAGGAAGCCGCGCCCGATCTTCGCTGACACCATCAGATCCTTGATGCCGTGGCCGAAGTAGGCGATCGTGTCGAGTTGCGGCGGCGCCGCGCTGAGGGCAAGGAGTATCTGGTTGAATACCTGCCGCTCCGCTGCGTGATTGTTGAACAGCAGCTTGGTCGCCTGGCCGCCGTTCCTGGTACAGAATTTCTCGAACATCGCGGCACCCGGGATGAACGCTCCCGTCGCATCGTTGCCGTTCGGGTTGGCCTTGTTGGGCGGCTCATTGAGCATGGGCGCGAAGATGAACGCGTTCTTGGGGGCGAACATCGATGGCCTCCGGGCGGGCGGTTGGCTCGCACGAGCATATCTTGCCAAATGGGAAATTTACAGACTTTTCCGCTCACGCTCACGCTCACGCTCACGCTCACGCGGCGGGCGAGCTATTGGTCATGCGCGGCTGCGGGTCCCTCGGTAGGAAGCCCGCATCACAAACCCGCGAGCCCGGCCGGTCTTGCGAGATTGCCGATGCCGAGAGCATTGCGCCGCGATGCCGGACATGCCCGGCATCGCGTGCGCGGAAGCCCGCCGGCGTGATGCGTCACGCCCAATGTCCGGGGATCCAGTTGGGACCATTCCAATGCGGCGGGATCCACACCCGGCCGGCCGCGACGGGCGGCGGCGCATAAACGACAGGCGGCGGAACGGCAACGACCGGCGGCGCGATACCGACGACGACCGGCGGACCCCAGCAGCAGCCATGCCAGCCATAATGCCAGCCGGGATGCCAACCCCAGCCCCAACCGTGGTGATACCACGACGCCGATGCCGGCGATGGTATCAGACTGGTCATGGAAAACGCGGCGATTGCAACGGCACACATTGCAATCCGCGCGCGTGACGAGAAGTTCCGCATGGCAATTGCTCCTTTCGGGCCTGGCGGCACGCCGGTTGCGCGAGGCGATGCCGCGACAGTGCTATCCCGATTGATGACAGCGACGGTTCGGCGCATGGCGCGCGTCCGTGCGGGCGATATCAGCGGCCGCAACGATACGGGTGATAGTAGCACCAACCGCCGCCGCCGGGCTCGACGACACAGCCGCCCAGTCCGAGAGCGATGCTGACGAGCAACGCTGTGATGATTGCCGTTTTCATGTTGAACCTCACTCCTGTTTTCCGGTGACTCCGAATTCAGGGCCAGCGCGCCGGTCACGAAAGCCGCGCTGGTCGAGCGGCGAGGGCAATTCAAGTTTTGCCATCGTCACGTTGGTGCGCACCAATCGGATGGTGCCTCCCGCGGAAGCGGCCAGATCGTCCGCTATGCGAAGTCCGTCGCCGGCATCCGGCTCGCCCCGAAATCCCCAGCCGTCATCGCTGACGACCAGTTTCGTGCGGCCATCACTGCCGGTCGCCAGATGAACCGTGATCCTGCCGGTGACGCGTGCGTGCATGCCGTGCTTGACGGCGTTGCCGACGAATTCATGGGCGACACGCAGCACCGATTGACGCAGCGCTTCGGGACAGTCGCCGTCGACCGTTACATCCAGGCAGATCACCTGCGTGGCGTCGGCAAGCATTCGAAGCGTGCTCTCGCTCAGCGTGCGAAGCCGCTCGGACATCGGCGCCGGCGCGCGGGTCACGCCGAACAAGGCGTCGGAGATCTGCGCTGACAACAGGATGCGGCGCTGCAAATCAGCCAACAGCGCGCTGCCGCGCAGGGTGAGCTTCAGTTCATGTGCATGTTCCAGCCGCAGCAGAATCTGCTGCAGCACATTCTTCGTGTGATGGCGGAGCTGGCGAAAGTCGCACTCGCTCGCCGGGCTGCCGCCCACCGTGCGCCAGAGGTCGATCCAG
>Ga0335072_10006116_pt1 | contig 17639 bp, 19 predicted proteins | sample Lox_Sample_21_FD_206725 | JGI IMG/M metagenome (GOLD analysis project Ga0335072, IMG submission 206725) | Soil microbial communities from Loxahatchee National Wildlife Refuge, Florida, United States - Lox_Sample_2.1 | ecosystem: Environmental > Terrestrial > Soil > Wetlands | place: USA...
CGCCCGGCCCGCCGGCATGAAAAATGTTCCGTCCCATCGCCGCAAGAACCGGCCGGGCTTGCTCGAACGCCGTTTCCGACCCGCCCACCATGAAGGTCAGCGTCCCGGCCGCCGCCCCCGCCGTACCACCGGAAACCGGCGCATCCAGCATCTCCAGCCCCGCTTCCGCCGCCGCCGCGGTGACGGTGCGAGCGCTCTCGACATCGATCGTGGAGCAATCGATCAGCAACGGTTTTTCCGCCCGCACCGCCTCGATCAGCCCACCCTGGTGCAGCCAGACCTCGCGCACATGCTCGCCCGCAGGCAGCATGGTGATGACGAACGCCGCGCCGCGCGCCGCCTCGGCCGCGCTGCCCGCCACGCCGCCGCCCACCGCCGCAAGCTGCTGCATCGCGGCGCCGTTGATGTCATAGCCGATAACGCGGTGCCCGGCCTTGATCAGGTTCGCCGCCATTGGCGCCCCCATGTTGCCGAGACCGATAAAGCCGATGGTCGCCATGGATCAGAGTACCTCGTACACGTCGTAAACCGGACCCTCGGGCGGACGCCGCCCCGTGCCGACCGCGATGATGCGGTTCAGCCAGTCATATTTCGCCGCCGCCGTTTCGAACACCACCGAGATGCGAAAATAATAATCGGAAGCATCGACCGGCTCACCGCGGCTCACGCGGTCCATCACGGCTGGCGGACCATGGCGCAGGCCGCGATAGGTCATGCCGATGGCCGCACCATCGTCGGTTTCCAGCACCAGCCGCACGTCCAGCATCATGACGCCGTCTGATCGGAAGTTGATCCAGTCAGCGCCGCCGGGCAGCACCTTACCCTTCAGGCGCGCGCCCTCGAAGGTGCCGCCGGAGACGAGGCCGACAAGTCGATTGCCGCCAGGCGTAGCCCCGATCGGCTGCGCGCTGCCGACCTGCAGGCTGATGGTGAACAGGGGTGCGGTGCGAAGCTCGGCCATTGTTGTCCTCCCTTCCGGTTGGTTGCCGGCGATCACACCTGATCCATGCCGGAGAGACAAGGCGTGCCAAGTCTGCGTTCATACCGGCCGGGTGGCACGCAGCGAATAAGCAAGCGGCAGCCAGGGCTTGTCCGGCCAGCGATACAATTCCTCGTCATCCGGCACCAGGCAGTCGAACATGCGCCAGGGCACAACGGAATGCTCATGCAGCCAATCCAGCCGAAGCCCCGCCCCGATCAACGCGCTGATGACATCGCCCAAGGGATGCAGCCATTGATGCGTGGTCGCATTCGTCAGCCGCGCTGTGGGATCGGCGTAGTCTCGCGGATCGGTGGCCACAAACGGTTCGCATCCGAAATACGGCAGGGCGAAGGCAGGCCGGCCTTTGCCGTCCACCGCGGCATCGTCGAGCACCAGTGCCAACGGATGGCCCTCGGCGAAATAGAAAAACCCACCAGGCTTGAGAAAATGCACCACGACGCGCGCCCAGCCGCCAATGTCCGGCAGCCAGGGGATCGTACCCCAGGTCGCGAACACGCAATCGAAACTCATCGGTTCCGGGATCGCCGCTGGGGCATCGTAAACGTCCGACAATACGAAATGCGCCCGATCGGCCAGCCCCAGCTCATCCGCCAGTTGCGACGCGGCGGCGATGGCAGCAGGAGAAAAGTCGAGCCCAACCACCGTGGCACCACGCTGGACCAATGCCAGCGTGTCGTGGCCCACATGGCATTGCAGGTGCAGCATGCGCAGGCCGTCCACCGGCCCAAGCTCGCCCTCGACGATGCGCAACCGTCCACGCCCGGCCCGCAAATCGCGCAAATCATAGCCACCCGGCCCCAGATGCACCGCCACCCGTTCGTCCCAATTCGCCCTGTTCAGCCGCCGCCAGTCCGGATCGTCGCTCATGATGTCACCGCTGTGTTGGCAATCCGATCGACAATCAGCCGAGCACATGCCTCGGGTGATGCATTCGTGGAGTCGATCGCGAGATCATAGGCCACGCCCCGGTGCACCAATTCCGCCTGCGAGGCTGCCATCCCCGGCACGCGATCACCTCGTTGCGCTTCACGCCGCGCGGCCACCACAGGCTCGCAACGTACGCCCACCCACAGGATATGCCGGCCACGCAGTGCCGCGCGCCAGCGTTCCTGCGCCGCGCCACCGGACAGGAATACATCATCGATGATCACGCCGACACCCGCACCGGCGATGCCAGCAATGCCGCATTCCCACGCTTCCCGCAGGCGGCGGATGCCCGGGCCAACCGAGATGCCCCCATTCGGCAAGAACACCAAGCCATCCTTGGAATTCTGCATGGCAGGTGGCAGCGCATCGACGAAATCGTCAACGCCAAACGTCAGCCAAGGCTCAGGCAGCACCCCCTGCAATGCGCGAGCGATACTGGACTTGCCGGAACTCGATCCGCCATTGAGGATGACGATCTGGATCGGCACGTCAGACAACCTTCAAAACGTAAGCAGCGGGATTGAAGCCACGGACGTATAGAAACAATCATAGCGCGGCCGACAACCACAACAAAATGGTGGCATGGACAGCCGGCCGGTCCTCGAGAGCGTCAGGCTGCCACAACTGATCGGGTCGGCACGCGCCATCTGCGTGGAATTGCGTGCATCTGCCCGAATCTGCATTGAACCTTTCCTGGCCACGAACCTCGATTTCTTCGGAAGGACTCGTACCACGGGCAGCAGAAAAAAGCGCGCTACGCGGAGACCGATCCACCCGGAGCCACGCAGATGCTCCTGCCTGCTTTTGACTTCTCGCCCTGCGCAATCCGAAACTCCGGCCAACGTTCAGGGAGACAGCGCGCATGTCCTCTTCACCTTCCACCCTGCGGCCGATTGCGACAATCGGCTTCATCGGCCTCGGCGTGATGGGCGAACCGATGTGCGGCCACCTCGCCCGCCGTTCCGGCCGCACGGTGCTGGCCCACGACCTGCGTCCGGACCCATTGACGCGCCTGGCCGAGTTCGGCGTGTCAACCGCCTCGCCGGCCGAACTCGCCGAGCGTTGCGATCTGATCCTGCTGTCCCTGCCGGACGGCAAGGCGGTGCAATCGGTGATCGGCATGCTCGAACCGCCACTGCGCACGGGCCAGTGCGTCGTCGATACCAGCACTTCGCCGGTGGCACTGACGCGCGCCATCGGCGAACGGCTGGCGGCGCGCGGTATCGGCTTCGCCGACGCACCCGTCGCCCGCACGCGCGAGGCAGCCGCGCGCGGCGAACTCTCCATCATGGTCGGCGCGTCAGACCCAGTGTTCTCCCACGTGCGGCCGATCCTGGAAACCATGGGCAGCGACGTCACGCATTGCGGGCCGGTCGGCTGCGGCCAGGTCGTGAAAATTCTCAACAACATGCTGGTGTTCCAGAACACGCACGCAATCGCTGAGGCGATTGCGCTTGGGCGCCGCAACGGCGTGCCGCCCGACGTGCTGCTGCCGGCGATCGCCTTGGGCTCCGGCGATTCTTTCGTGCTGCGCAACCACGGCATGAAGTCGATGCTGCCGCGCACCTTTCCGGAACGCGCATTCTCCACACGCTACGCGATGAAGGACCTGTCCTATGCGCTTGACATGGCCGCGGAAGCGGGCGTTGCCGTGCCGGGTGCGCAACTCGCAATGGATCGGCTGCGCGAGGCGGAACACCAAGGCCATGGCGAAGAATACCACCCGGTCGTGCTGCAAGTGATCGATCCGGCGTAACCACGGCCGAACCCAACCCTGACCATTCCCTGTTCCTGACAGCGCAGCGCCGCGCGGCGTTAATCCTGTTCATTCTTCCACCGGATAGAGACACGGCCCCCGATAGCGTGCCGGCTCCGCTTGCCCCCTCATCCCCGTCGTGCTTGAAACCCTCATCCGCCGCCGGAGGAAACATGAAGATCGAGCGCGTTGAAACATTCCAGGCCGACGCCGGCTGGCGCATGTTCTCCTTCCTGAAGGTCACCACCGACGACGGCATCATCGGCTGGTCCGAATTCAACGAAAGCTTCGGCTCGGTAGGACTGTCCGACGTGATCCGCGGCCTGTCGCCGGTCCTGATCGGCCGCGACCCCCGCATGTTCGAGCAAGTGACGCAGCATTTGCACGTGCTGACGCGGCAGTCCCGCGGCGGCCTGAACCAGCAGGCGATCGCCGCGATCGAGAATGCATTGCTCGACGTCACCGCCAAATCCTATGGTGTCCCCGTTTACGCCCTGTTCGGCGGCCCGATCCGCGACCGCATCCCGGTCTATTGGTCGCATTTCGCCACCTATCGCACGCGCAGCGCCGCGCTGATGGGCGTGCCGGCGCTGAACAGCTACGACGACCTCGCCCGCCACGCAGTCGAAGTAAAGGAACGCGGCTTCCGTGCGCTGAAAACCAACATTCTGCCGATCGTCGATGGCAAGTTGACCTCCTACGTGCCCGGCTTCGGCCGCACCGTCGGCTGGCCGGAATTGAACTGGGACAATCGTCTGACTCGCGGCGTGATGCAGCAGTTGATGGCCATCCGAGACGCAGTCGGTCCCGACTTGGGCATCCATCTCGACATCAACTTCAACTTCAAGACCGAAGGTTTCAAGCGCATCGCCGAGGCGGTCGCGCCTGTCAATCTGACCTGGCTGGAAATCGACACGCACGACGCGCCGGCCCTGGCCGAGATCAAGCGCGGTGCCCACTGCCCCATCGCTTCGTGCGAAACGCTGCACGGGCGTCGCGAGTTCAAGCCGTTCTTCGACCATTACGCAACCGATGTCGCGATCGTGGACGTGATCTGGAACGGGTTGAACGAATCGCTGAAAATCGCCTCGATGGCGGATGTGTATGAGATCAACGTCGCACCGCACAATTTCTACGGCCACCTGTGCAGCGCCATTAGCGCCACGTTCAGTGCTCTGGTGCCGAATTTCCGGGTGATGGAAATCGACATCGATTCCGCACCCTGGCGTGACGAGTTCTATCTGACCGTGCCGGCGATTGAGAACGGCGAGTTCGTCTTGCCTCGCGGTCCCGGCTGGGGCATCGACGTGAACGAAAAGGCGGTGCGCGCGCGTCCGCCGAAGACCTGACCCCCGCTCCCGTCATGGCCGGGCCTGCCCCCGGCTGTCTGCCCCGGAACCTCCGTGCGTGGATGGCCGGGCCAAGCCCGGCCATGACGTGGTAGCGATAGCAGCAAGGAGACTGACATTGGCCAAATTCAAGATCGCCACGCCCCAGGGCGCCAGCTTCACCGTCGCCGGTGGCGGCTACGCGTTGGAAATGGAGCCGCTGGAAGGCATCGACGCCGAGATCGTCGAAGGCCCCACGGACGAGGACGGCTTCATCAAGTTCTGCCAGGATGCTGATGCGATCTACGCGAAGGGCATTCGTTTCACCAAGAAGATCATCGATGGCCTGCCCTCCCGCGTGCGTGCGATCATATTGGGCAGCGTCGGCGTGGACAGCGTCGATGTAAAAGCCTGCACGGAACGCGGCATCCCGGTGACCAACTGCCCCGATACCTTCATCGAGGAAGTCGCCGACCACGCGATGATGCTATTGCTCTCCACGTTCCGCCGCACCATCGAGCAAGACAAGATGGTGCGCGAGGGGCGGTGGCGCGAAGGGCGTCCGGCTCTGCTGCAAATTCCGCGCCTGATGGGCCAGACACTGGGTTTCGTCTCGTTCGGCCACGTCGCCCGCGCAGTGTGCCGCCGTGCCAGGCCCTTCGGCCTGCGTATGATGGCCTACGACCCGTTCATCGAGGAACTGGTCATGGTAGAACATGGCGTGCTGCCGGCCACGCTGGAAGAAGTCCTGTCACAATCCGACTTCGTGTCCATGCACGCGCCGGCGCGCCCGGAAGTGGAAGGCATGCTCGGCGAAAAGCATTTCCGCCTGATGAAAAAGACCGCGATCTTCATCAACACCGGCCGCGGCCCGACGGTGCAGGAGGTGGCGCTGATCAGGGCGCTGGAGGAGAAGTGGATCGCCTATGCCGGCCTCGACGTTCTGGAGACCGAGCCACCGGGCAATAACAATCCGCTGCTGACGATGGACAACGTGATCCTGAGTGCCCACACGGCATCCGCGTCCGCCCGTTTCGATCCGGCACGCAAGCGCCATGTCGGCCGCGAGTTGGCGCTGGTGCTGGAGAACCGCTGGCCAATGAGCTGCGTCAATCCTGAAGTGCTGCGTCACACCAAGCTGCGCCGCTGGCAGCCGATTTCGATGGAACGCGGCCCGAACTCGTAATGACAGTAGTAACCTCTCCCGCGCGCAGCGCGGGAGAGGTTACTACCCCGCCCAAACCGAAACAAACTCCTCCGCGTTTGGCCGAGGCGCCTGGATCCCTCCCCCCACCTGCTTTCCCAAATAAATGAACCCCAGAATATCGTCGTCTGTCGTCAGCCCCAGCGCCTGCTTCACCGTCGCATCATAAGCCGGCGCCCCCGTCTTCCACATCGCACCGTAACCCAACGCATTCGCCGCCAGCATGATGTTCTGCGCCGCCGCCGCGGCCGCTGCCATTTGCTCCACGTCGGGAATTTTATGCCCCTTTTGCACGCGCGCCGCCGCCACCACGATGATCGGCGCCCGCATCGCCTTGTCATGCTCGCGCTGTAGCATCTCGGCCGTAGCGTCCGGTTCACGCCGGCGCATGCAATCCGCCATCAGCGCGCCAAACGCACCCCGTTTCTCCTCCGGAATCACCACGAACCGCCACGGCCGCAGCCGCCCATGGTCCGGCGCCCGCACCGCGCTTTGGAAAATTGCGTCCAACGCCGCGCGATCCGGCCCGGGCGGTTCCAGCTTCAATGCCGATTCGCGCGACAGCAAAAGTTCCATGGCATCCATGACCATCCTCCAGGCAGGGCAGCGCACCGCAGCGCAGCGGCTCGACATGATCGGCCGAAGTTCTGCGCTACGCAATCCGGCGCGCCCGGTTTGCCCGGCCATCCGTTCGGTATCATGCTGACCACGACGCAAATTGGAGGAACGCCAGCATGGGCATGACCATGACCGAGAAGATCCTGGCGCGCGCCAGCGGCAACACCATGGTGAAGCCCGGTGACGTCGCGGTGGTGAACGTGGAAACCGCTGTGCTGATGGACATGACCTTCCTGTCGGAAAGCTGGCGCGAGATCCTGAAGGTCCACGAGCCCAACAAGGTGGTGATCGTGTTCGACCACTTGGTGCCGGCGCCCACCGCGCAGGCCGCGGCCGCCCACCGCACCGGCCGTGCCTTCGCGGCAAAATTCGGCATCGGGCGAATGCATGATGTCGGCCCTGACCAGGGTATCTGCCATGCCGTCGTGGCCGACAACGCCTATGCAATTCCCGGCTCGGTGCTGGTGAACGGCGACTCCCACACCTGCGCCGCCGGCGCGTTCAACTGCGCGGCGCGCGGGGTGGGCGGGCCGGATATGCTGTACGCCGTGACCACCGGCAAGGCATGGTTCCGCGTCGGCGAAACCATCCGCTACGACTTCACCGGGCGCCTGTCGGAAGGCGTGTCGGCAAAGGACATCTTCCTGACGATCGCCGGCACCTATGGCGCGCATGTCAACCAGAACGTCGAATATGGCGGCCCCGGCCTGGCATCCATCAGTATCAACGGCCGGCGCACGCTGGCGACCATGGGCGCAGAACTCTCTGCCGAGTTCGTCATCTTCGAAGCGGACGATGCGTTGGTGGAATACGTCCGGGAACGCAATACCCAACCCTTCGAACCGGCACGGCCCGATCCCGATGCGACTTACGGCGACCGCCGCAGCATCGATCTGTCCGCGTTGGAGCCGCTGGTCGCCTTGCCCGATGCCGTGGTGAACAATTCCGTCCGCATCAGCGAAGTTGCCGGGCAGAAGATCGACCAGGCGTTCATTGGTTCCTGCGCCAATGGCACGTTGGACGATCTGGCGGTGGCGGCGAAAGTCGTCACCGGCCGTAAGGTGGCGCACGGCACGCGCTTCATCGTCACACCCGGTACGCAGGCGATCTATCGTGCGGCGCTGAGGGCCGGCTACGTGAACGCGTTGCTGGAGGCGGGCGCCGTTGTCACGCCGGCGACCTGCGGTGCCTGCTGGGGCGGCCACATGGGGACGCTCGGGCCGGACGAGGTCTGCATCACCGCCAGCACGCGCAATTTCAAAGGCCGGATGCGCGATCCTTCGGCACGCATTTATATGGGTTCACCGGCGACGGTCGCGGCCTCGGCCCTGGCAGGGGCGATTGCGCATCCGGGTGAATTCTTTCGCGGAGACGCCGCATGAGTGGCGAAACCATGCTGGCCGGACGAGTCTGGAAGTTCGGCGATAATATCAACACCGACCTGATGTTGCCCGGTCCTTACCTGGTACGCAGCGAAGAAGAGCAAGCCAAGGTGGTGTTCACGAGCAATCGCCCGGAGTTCCTGCGCGAGATGAGAAAAGGCGATGTCATCGTGGGCGGCTTCAACTACGGCATGGGCTCATCGCGTCCCGCTGCACGCTCCCTGCGCAATTGCGGTGTCGGCTTCCTGCTTGCCGAAACCATCAACGGGCTGTTCTTTCGGAACAGCGTCAATCACGGATTCAAAGCGTTTGAATGCCCGGGTGTGACGCAGGCGTTCGAAGAAGGCGATACGGCGGAACTGTCGATCGAGGACTGGACCGCGACCAACCGCCGGACGGGCCAGACCCTGGCGGTCACGCCAGTGCCGAACATGCTGCTGGAGATGATGCTGGGCGGCGGCATTTTACCGGTTCTGGAAGCGCAAGGTCTGATCGCGCCGCGGTAAGGTAGCCGATGGCTCGTTGTGGTAAAAGCTCAAGCGATAGTCCCGCAGAATGGCGTTGCCATCCACGATGTCTTGCGCGCTGCCCCCCTGAACCTGGCCCCATTCGAGTGACTCGGCCTCCGCCTCCTCGATTTGTCCCGATCGCAGGATACTCTGCAGGTGCTCGCCATACTGCCTTCTGGCATCGGCCATCCCCAGTTCGTTCCTGTCATCGATCATGCTGAACGTCACGACAGCAAGGCCAAGCAGCACGGCGATCACCGCGCTGGAGCGGGACCGTGGCGCATGCCAGGCGAAAAACACCAATGAGGCGGCGACGGAGATCAGAGTCAGCGCGGAATAACGCGATGCCGCTGCGTAAGACACGCCATAGGGCAGTCGACCCAAGGCGATAAGCGCCTCTTCTCCAACACCCAGCAGCACCAGGCACAACAGACCCAACGCAACAGCCTGATCGGCTTTCGCCAAACGAAGCCAGATCGCGGTAACGCCGCAATAGCATGCAAACAGTAACGTGCCCGCGGTCATGTCGAGCGGGAGGTACGGCTCGTTATGAAAGAAGCCAACGAGCGAATTCCCCAGGCCGATCAGGAAGAACTGCACGAACGCCCATGGATGCGATGCAGAAAAACCGACGCCGATCTGGTGTCCAAGGCCGTGCAGGTAGCCGGCAATCGAAACACCGCCGACTGCAACATACACGATCAAGCCGGAACCGGTGCGGGTCTTATGCAGCAGATATGACAGGGTTATCTGCAGTGCATTGATGCCCCACACAACAACGCCGCCTCCCATGGAGAACAGTGCCAGTTCTGAGACTGCGATACTGCCGAGAAACGCCGCCGAGAGAAGCCGCGGCCTCGGCGCGACGACATATCGGTGCATCAAAACGATGGCGGCCACGCCGAACGTGATGGTCGCGAAGAATACGAAATTTATTGGCAGCAGCAGGTCTTCCCACTGCTCCAGCGCCGACACCAGCAATGCGCTGCAAATGAAGGCGGCCGCCATGGCCATGTCACGGCCACGGAACAGATTGATGCAGGACGACAGAAGAACCAAGCCGGTCGCGGCAATGAACAATACGCCGATGTCGTCGGCGTGCACCAGGTTGAATGCGTCAAATTTTGCTGATGCAAGCAGTACGGCGTTGAGCAATAGCGTACGGTTCTCGTTGTGCGCTGCAAAGAGATCAGTTGCAGAAAATCCGCCAGACAACGCGCGGCCAACCATCGGCAGGTAGGCCCAGGTGTCGGCGTAAACAACGTCGACTGCGGTGCGATCTATGTACCAGACCAAAAATGCCGTGCTGCCCGACAGGACAAGGAGACAAGCCGCGATGGCGGCGATAGAGCGGTTCCGGGCGATGTGCTGATGCCGCATCCCTGCCGCGTTTGGCTTATTCATGCCCTGACTGCGGGCTGCCGGTTGGGGCGACGACCGCGGCATTCAGCCCTTTACGCCAGCAATTCGCTCACCACGCGCGCCGCCGCCGAAATGCCCAGAATGACAGGCGCTCGCAGCCCCTGACGCACGCGATCCTTCAACACCTGCGTATAGCTCATGCAATCCAGTACTACGAGATCGGGCGACAGCGCACCCATCTGCTCCACCGCCCCTGCGATCTCCTCTTCCGCACCGCCCGGCGTCATCGGCACGCTGACGATCTCGATGCCGTCGCGCCGCCATTTCTGGTCGAGCGTGCCTACCTGATCGGGGATCGGCACAAACAACCCCAGCCGGCCGCGCCGCAACAATCCATGCACGATGCCGGCCAGCACGGCGGACGGCAGGACAACAGCCGGCTGACCTTCGAGCAGTGGAAAATCGCCGGTGCAGCACATCATCGCGGCAGTCACGCCCTGCGCCGCGAAAGCATCCACCACGCCCAGGGCGCGGCGCTCCACCGCCTGCTTGCTGATCTTGACGGCCTCGCCGCTGGGCAGCCGCGTGAACAAGGCGTCGTAGCCATTGGCGGGCTTGAGTTTCGCAATTTCGTCGCGGCTCATGCCGTCGAGCGCCCCGCGCAATGCGATGGCGATGTCGGCCGGAATCACAGCACGAAGTTGCGCGACAATATCCGGACGCGGACTCTGCCCCACCACGACCACGCCAAGCGTTTTCGTTGCCACCGCATTCGCGCACATAATTCGCTCCGCCGGAGGATTCAAGCTGAGTCGCATTATAGGCTTGCACGGAGGAAAGATCGACATGGAACGCGACGGCCCCTTGGATCACCGCAACGGCCAGGCCAGCGTGATGAGCCAGGTGCCGAACGTGGCCACCACGATCGACAGCGGCAGCCCGAGCCTCCAATAGTCGCCGAACCGATGACCCGCCGGCCGCATCACCATCGTACTGTTCTGGTGCCCGATGGGGGTCAGGAAGTCGCATGCCGCGCGTCAGCTCGCTGTGATCATGCGGGGCGCGCCGGTTTCCGTAAGTGGGGGTCCGCACGCATAATTGCGAGGGGCGCAGGGACGAAACATCCTGGGTTGCGCGGGGTCCGAACGATCGTGGGACTTGCCCGAACGAGATTGCTTCGTCGCTGCGCGCCTCGCAATGACATGTATTTCTAACGACATGCATTTCCAATGACATGTATCTCCAATGATTTGTCTGTCTAAACGTTGAATCGGAACAGTAGGATGTCGCCGTCCTTTACCAGGTACTCTTTCCCCTCCACCCGCATTTTTCCTGCCTCCTTTGCCCCCTGCTCTCCCCTGCACGCGACGAAATCGGCATAGGCAATGGTTTCGCAGGCGATGAAGCCGCGTTCGAAATCCTTGTGAATGACGGCAGCAGCTTGGGGTGCCTTGGTGCCGGAGACGATCGTCCAGGCTCGGGTCTCCTTCGGGCCGACCGTGAAATACGTGACCAAACCAAGCAGGTCGTAGCCGGCGCGGATCACGCGATCCAGGCCGCTGTCGTGCAGGCCCAGCCCTTCGAGGAACTCTGCTCGATCGGCATCGGGCAATTGCGCAACCTCGGATTCGATCGCGGCGGAAATGACAACCGTGCGGGCACCTTCCGCCGCGGCCCGCGCGTCCACCTGCGCGGAGAAGGCGTTGCCCGTCGCGGCCGCTGCTTCTTCGACATTGCAAACGTACAGCACCGGCTTGGACGTCAGAAGCTGCAAACGACGGACTGCCTCCTCTTGTCCCGGCGGAATGGCAGTGCGTGCGGGCCTGCCGGCTTGCAGCGCGGCCACCACCGGTTCCATCAGCGCCACCGCCGCGATGCTTTCCTTGTCGCCGCCGCGGGCACGTTTCTGGGCCGCGGTCAGGCGTTTTTCCAGGCTCTCCAGGTCTGCGAGCATCAGCTCGGTTTCCACCACTTCCGCGTCGCGGATCGGATCGATCGAGCCTTCCACATGCGTCACGTCGGAATCCTCGAAGCAGCGCAGCACGTGGATGATGGCGTCCACCTCGCGAATGTTGGCGAGGAACTGGTTGCCGAGCCCCTCGCCTTTTGACGCGCCACGCACCAGGCCGGCTATGTCGACGAATTCCAGCGAGGTAGGGATGATCCTCGCCGACTTGCCAATTTCGGCCAGCACCGCGAGCCGCGGATCGGGCACGGCGACGCGGCCGACATTCGGTTCGATGGTGCAGAACGGGTAGTTCGCCGCCTGCGCCTGAACCGTGGCCGTTAGAGCATTGAACAGAGTGGACTTGCCGACGTTGGGCAGGCCGACGATGCCGCAGTTGAAGCCCATCTATTTCGGTCCCTGCGTCGACAGCGCAATGCGCGTCATGAAGTCCTCGGGTTTTCCCCCCACCAGCAGCGGGGCAGCGTCCGCCACGGCATCCAGCACTGGCAGCAACCAGTCGCGGTCGGCGGCGACGAAATCGCTCAGGACGTGGCCAAGGACACGTTCCTTGCCGGGGTGGCCGATGCCCAACCTCACCCGCCAGTAATCGGGTGAGCCCAGCATCCGGTCCATCGAGCGCAGGCCGTTATGTCCGGCCGCACCGCCGCCGCGCTTCACCCGTACCTTGCCGGGCACCAGATCGAGTTCGTCGTGGAAGGCGGTGATCGCCTCGACCGGCAGCTTGTAGAACGCGGACGCCGCCTGCACCGATTCGCCTGATGCGTTCATGTAGGTCTGCGGCTTCAGCGCCAGGATCTTTTCCCCGGCGATGCTGCCTTCCGCAACCAGGCCTTTGAACCGCGCCCGCCACGGCGCGAAGCCGTAGCGGATCGCGATCGTATCCACCGCCATGAAGCCGATGTTGTGCCGGTTCCGGGCCATCCCCGGCTCCGGATTGCCGAGTCCGACCCAGAGCAACATGACGAACCTTTGCGGCGCTACTTCTTGGCGGGCGCCCTGCCGCCGCCGGCCGCACGAGCACCGCCCGCCGGGGCCGCAGCACGGGCACCGCCAGCCGCAGGCGCTGCCGCAGCGGGTGCGGCTGCCCCGGGGGCTGCCGCCGCTGCCCCAGGCTCGGCGGACGCTTCCACCGCCTTGGTGGGCGGCGCCACGGTGGCGACGACGAAGTCCCGGTCGATCACCGAGCGGGTATTCTCCCGTCCTTTCAGGTCGTGCCAGCGCACATTGTCGTTGAAATCGAGGTCGGCGAGGTTGGCGGTGAAGTACTCCGGGATCTGGTCCGGGTCGCAGTACACTTCCACGGCGTGGCGCACCACGTTCAGCACGCCACCACGCTTGAGTCCGGTGCTGAGGCCCTCGTTCTCGAAGCGGACCGGCACCGCGACGCGGATGCGCTCGCCGGGGGCGAGGCGCTGGAAATCCACGTGCTGGGGGGCGTCACTGACGGGATGGAACTGCACGTCGCGGATCAGCGCGCGGGTGGCGTCGCCGTTTGTCTTGATCTCGTAGAGGCGGGATTGCCAGCCGGGACGCTGCAGTTCGCGCAGCACCGCGCGGGGTTCGAGCGCGATCAGGCTGGGGGCCCGGTGGGCGCCGTAAATGACCGCAGGCACCATGCCTGCGCGCCGGGTCGCCCGCGCCGCCCCCTTACCGGCTCGCGCGCGTGCCTCGGCCTCGATCGTGACAGCATTGGCCATGAAGGGACACTCCTGCGAAACGCCAAACGCCGGCCTCCAGGGGTGCCGGCGAAGCGGGGCGGTGTAGCGGAGGGGAGCGGTGGCGGCAAGGGCGGGCGCTGGCAAGTCTCGTGGATGTCTCAGTTCGCATGTTCCGACACAGAGTTGGGGGGATTTCGCGGGACGTTGGTGGCGCGGGGTATTGGGGGGGCGTGCGGTGCGGTTGGGGGATAAGAAGACCTGCAACGCTGAACCAACGGCTGAACACAGCGCGGCCATCGGCCGCAACCAAATGCCGCCGCGGCGTCCGTGCGATATTGCGCGGGCATCGCGGCTGACCGGACTTCCGATGATTTCACCACGAATCCTCGGCTAAACCAGTGGGGTTTTAGCGGCATCGGTGAGAGTGCGACGCGGCAGCGCCATTCTTCGTGCCTTCGTGGCTTCGTGGTTTATAAAAATATCGACTGCCCATAAAACAAGGCGGACCACGATGAGCGAAGGAGGCAGTCTGCGCCTCACCCGTCGTCAACCACCGCTCTTCCAATCTTCAAAAACCACGAAGCCACGAAGGCACGAAGAAGCACACTGATTGATGCGTACCCTCACTCGCGGAGGGTAATCGGCCGAGCTATCGACTGCGATCTGCGGGGGGTCATCGATACCCCAGAGACTGCTTCTTCCGGTTCGCCGACGGCAAACTCGTCGGGCAGAAAGGCGTATGGGACAGCCTGAGCCTGATGCGCCAGATCAATGCAGATTTGTCCTGATCCGCAGTTGGTGCGCATCTGCTATTCGATGACCCGCCGGCAAAATTTGGCAGACTACGCTTGCTCCCCCGCCAGCCATGTCTCGCAGCAACCCTTCGCCAGCGCGCGTACCCGCCCGATATAGCTTGCCCGTTCGGCCACGCTGATCACCCCGCGTGCGTCGAGCAAATTGAACAGATGACTGGCTTTGATGCATTGGTCGTAGGCGGGAAGAGCGAGGCGGTCGGCCAGCAATGCGCCGCATTCCTTCTCCGCATCGGCGAAGTGGCGCATCAGCAGCCCGGTGTCGGCTTTTTCAAAATTGAAGGCGCTGTATTCGCGTTCGGCGCGCAGGAACACGTCGCCATAGGTGACGCCCGCGCCGTTGAAGTCCAGGTCGAAGATGCTGGCCTTGTCCTGCACATACATGGCGAGACGTTCCAGGCCATAGGTCATCTCGAAACTGGGCAGCTCCACGGGGATGCCGCCCACCTGCTGGAAATAGGTGAACTGGCCCACCTCCATACCGTCGCACCACACTTCCCAGCCCAGGCCCCAGGCACCGAGGGTCGGGCTTTCCCAATCGTCCTCGACGAAGCGGAAATCGTGTTCCAGCGGGTCCAGCCCGAGCATGCGGTAGCTGTCCAGCAGCAGCTCCTGAGCATTGTCGGGGCTCGGCTTCATGATGACCTGGAATTGGTAATAGTGCTGCACCCGATTGGGGTTTTCGCCGTAGCGCCCGTCGGTGGGGCGGCGGCTGGGTTGCACGTAGGCGGCGCGCCAGGGCTTGGGGCCCAGAGCGCGCAACGTGGTGGCGGGATGGAAGGTGCCGGCGCCCATTTCCACGTCGTAAGGCTGCAGCAGGACGCAGCCCTGGCGGCCCCAGTAGTCGTAGAGGGTCAGGATCAGCTTTTGAAAATTCAGGGATTCGACGGACATCGGGGCGACCTCGGCCGGTGGGTTAGAGAGCGGGCTTGTTGATCAGTGGATTTCTTTGTGGGCGAGACAAGAGCACCGTCCCCGACGGGAACTTTCCTGCGAGGAGCGGAGGGACGAGGCGATGGCCTGCGGGGAAGTGCTCGGACCGTCCGTGCCCGCTCTTGACCGCGGTTGCTTCGTCGCTGCGCTCCTCGGAATGACATGGGATCGGCAAGGACATGGGATCGGCAATGACCACTGATCGCATCGCCGTCAACGCCGGTTCAGATGTTCCAGCAGCAGCACTGCGCCCGGCAGTTCTTCGCGTTTCTGGCGCAGCAGTTGCTCGCCGCCGACCGCGTAGACCGCGGCCGCCGTCAGGATGTCGCGCAGCCGTCCCGGGGCGTTGGGATCGAACGGCAGCACGCAGCCGCCGGTGCGGCGCGCCAGGTCCAGGAACAATTCGGCGTCGCGGCGGGCCTCCCAGTGCGACGTGTCGTGCAGGACGATCAGCTTGATGCCGCGCACGCCGAGTTCGTCGGCGAGTTTCCGGCCGCGCGGCAGGGATTCCTCGAAGACGTCGCCGATATAGGTCACCACGCGCACGCCGGGCTGGCGCAGGCAGCGGGACAGGATCGCCAACAGTCGCGTCGGGCCGGCGAGGCAGCGTATGCCGGCGGCACGATCGCGCAGCGTGTTGGCGTCGGCGGTGAACGCGGTGAAGGTGTGCAGCAGTCCGCCGCCATGCACCGCCAGCGCCACGTCCAGTTCGCCGGGCAGCGCCCGCACCAGCGCATCGGTCACGGTGCGCGCGGTCGTCCAGGCCGGTTCGCGCGAGGCGGTGGCGTCGAAGCCGAACACCAGGCGCGGGCGGCGCGGGATGTCGTCGGAAGGCGCCGCGATGGCGCGGGCGGCGCCATCCGGCAGCAGCGACAGGGCGAAGTTGCGGATGCGGTCTAGCAATCCCTCGCGCGGTGGTGGTTGCTGTCCCGGTTGGGGATCGGGTTCGGTGGGGACCAGAACGAAGTTCGGCTTGTCGCTCATGGGCTGTCTCTGCGCGGCGACGTACCCGCGCAGGCCACGATAGGCGAAGGACCGGGTTGGGGACAGTGGAAGACGCCGCAAGGGTATCGGCGGCATGCCACCAACCGTCGATCAAGCCTTCAGGCCGCCGCCCTATCGGTCCAGACACGCCCGATGCGTTGCCAACGTGGCACGCCGTGCCCATGCTCTGAACCAAAAGGCGAGGCCCGCATGCCCATTTCCGCCATCCTGCTCAGCCTCCTCGGCCTGGCGCCGTTCATCGGCTGCGGCCTGGTGGCGCTGGGGCCGCACGCCGCCAGCGCCGACCGCATGCTCACCGCGCTGATCGCGTGGGGCGCGCTGGTGTTGGCATTCACCGGCGGTCTGCACTGGGGCATGGTGCTGCGAGAGGCTGGACCCGCGCCGTCCACCTCATCGGACCGGCAGCCGCATGCACGCATCGGCATGGCAGTGCTGCCGCTGATCCTGGGCTGGGTGGCGCTGCTGCTGCCGTTGGTGGCGGCGGCATGGCTGGGGTTGCTGCTGCTGATCGTGGCTTATCTCACCACGCTGGCAGCAGAGCATCGTTGGGCCCGATCCTATGCGTGGCCGACTCGCTATCTTTGGCTGCGCTGGGGGTTTACCATCGTCGCGGTGGCAATGCTGATCTCCGTCATGACCCTGCGCCTGCTGGGACAGACGATTGTATTATGAAACAAATCTCTGGTTTTCGACATCAGTTCACGATATATTAATAAAAATTGCGCAGGAGACCATGTACATGTCCGCCGATGTCATCCCCTTCCCTCTTCGGCCCGCGCTTGCCGATGCCGGGCAGGAACGACTGCAACGCGCACTTGCAGGGCTGGACGCGGCCCTGGCCAGCCAGCGCATGGCGGTGGCGGAATGGCGCAAGTCGCTGGCGCAGTTGGGCGAGACAATGAATGGGCTTGGCTCAAGCCTGAATCGGTACCGTGGCAGCCTGGACCAATTGGAGACCAAGGTCGGTGCGCTGAACCGGGAGGCGGTGGCCCTGGAGGCATGGGCAGATCAGGTGTTGTCCAGCGCCGAGGGATGAGCGCACCGCGGCGCAATGCGCGCCCGTCGTGACTGAAGGGCCGGTCTTCCATGTCGAGCCGCAGGGCGGACTCGGCAACCGCATGATCCAGTACATGGTCGCCTTGAAGTTCCGCCAGCTTCTCCCGGAAGCGCGGA
>Ga0335072_10006117_pt1 | contig 17637 bp, 17 predicted proteins | sample Lox_Sample_21_FD_206725 | JGI IMG/M metagenome (GOLD analysis project Ga0335072, IMG submission 206725) | Soil microbial communities from Loxahatchee National Wildlife Refuge, Florida, United States - Lox_Sample_2.1 | ecosystem: Environmental > Terrestrial > Soil > Wetlands | place: USA...
CAGCATGCGCTCGCCACGCGGCAGATGCGGGGCTTCGGCGGCTTGCTGTCCTTCGAGGTGCGCGGCGACGGCGATGCCGCGCGCCGCCTGGTGGACCGGTGCAAGCTGTGCAGGCTCGGCCCGAGTCTGGGCGGAATCGAAAGCTTGATCAGTCAACCGATCGCGACGTCGCATTACAGCGTGCCCGCGGCGACACGTCTCGCACTCGGAATACCCGACAATCTGGTGCGACTCTCCGTTGGCATCGAGGCGGCGGAAGACATCGTCGCCGACTTGGCGCAGGCGTTGGAGGCGGTATGACGGAGGTCGATCTTGCCGTCGTCGGCGGCACCGTCGTCACGGGCAGGGGTGCCGAGCGTGGCGACGTGCTGATTCGCGGGGAGCAAATCGCCGCCGTCGCGGCACCCGGCGAACGCCACGATGCCGCGCGCGTTATCGACGCCACGGGCAAGCTCGTGTTGCCGGGCGGGGTCGACGTGCACACCCATTTTCTGGTCGGGTTCATGTCGTGCCGATCGGTTTACGACTTCTTTTCCGGCGGCGTCGCGGCGCTGAGAGGCGGGACGACCACGGTCGTCGATTTCGCGCTCCAGCGCCGGGGCCGGAGCTTGACGGACGGGCTCAAGCATCGGCGCATGCAGGCCGATGCCCGGGTCGCGGTGGATTACGGGCTTCACATCGTGGTGACCGACGTGAACGAAGCGACGCTGGCCGAGATCCCGGCCGTCATGCGAGAGGGCGTGACGTCGTTCAAGACCTATATGACGTACGAAAAGGACGGCCTCATGCTCGATGACGGCGCCCTGCTGGCGCTGCTGCGCGTCGCGGGTCGCGAAGGAGCCCTGGTCGGCGTCCATGCCGAGAACGAGAAGATCATCGCTTACGAGACCGCGCGTTGTCTCGCCAAAGGCGAAGTCGCGCCTCGTTTTCACGCGCTCACCCGCCCGCCCATCGCCGAGGCCGAAGCGGTGCGGCGCGCGATCTCGCTTGCGGAAGCCGCCGGCGCGGGCATTTACATTTTCCACCTGGCGCTGGGCCGCGAAGTTCCCAACATCCGGGCGGCGCGTCGGCGCGGTCTGCCGGTATTCGCCGAGACCTGTCCCCATTATCTGACGCTCGACGATTCCCGCTACGAGCGCGCCGATGGTACCCTCTACGTCATGAGCCCGCCTCTCAGGACGGCCGAGGACCAGAAGCTCCTCTGGGCGGGTCTTGAAGACGGAACGCTCGCCGCGGTCGGCTCGGACGATGCGTCCTTCAGCGCCGAAGCGAAGACCGCGTCGTCGGGCTCGTTCGCGACGACGGTAAACGGCGTCTACGGCGCCGAGTTCAGGTTGCCGCTGATCTATACCTTCGGCGTCGAGACGGGGCGGCTGACCCTTCCGCAGCTCGTCCGAATCTGGAGCGAGGGGCCGGCGCAGCTGTTCGGGCTCGCGCCGCGTAAGGGCACGATCGCGCCGGGCAGCGACGCGGACCTGGTCGTCATCGACCCGGAGCGGCGCACGCGCCTCACGGCTCAGTCGCATTACGGCCCGGTCGGCTACAACATTTACCCCGACGTCGACCTGTCCGGCATGCCCGTCTGCACGGTCCGGCGCGGCGCGGTCGCGGTGGAGGAAGGTCGTTATCTCGGCACCGCGGGCGATGGGCGCTTCATCAAGCGCGGCAAGCCCGATCTCGCCTCGGGCATCGGCGTCGGAGCGGCGCCGTGAAATATTCCCGTCTGCGCGACGATCTCGACGCGTTGGCGCGGTTCGGCGCCGAGCCGAGCGGGGGCAATACCCGGCGCGCCTATACGCCGGCCGATCTCGATGCGCGGCGCTGGCTTGCGGAAAGAATGGCGGCCGCCGGCTTGGTGGCCCGCGTCGATCCTGCCTTCAACGTGATCGGGCGCTTGCCCGCTTCTGTCGGGACGGGCGAACCGGCCGTCCTCATGCTCGGCTCTCACATCGATACGGTGCCGAACGGCGGGCCGCTCGACGGCACGCTCGGCGTGCTCGCGGGTCTCGAGGTCGCGCGCCGGCTCCAGGACGAGCGGGCGAACCGGGCGCGGCCGCTCGAGATCGTCGCCTTCGAGGACGAGGAGGGCCGGTTCGGCGCCTTCACGGGTAGCCGCGCGATGATGGGGTTCCTCGATACGGCGCAACTTTCCCGGATGCGCGACACGGGCGGCGTGACCCTTGCCGACGCGTTGTCGTCGGCGGGACTGTCGATCGAGGCGCTCCCGAATGCGCGCCGGCCCGTCGACGAAATCGCCGGCTATCTCGAGCTCCACATCGAGCAGGGTCCGATCCTGGAGCGCAAGGGTCTCCCGATCGGCATCATCGATGCGATCGCGGGCCAGGCGCGATTCTCCATCCGGTTCGAAGGGCGTCCGGACCATGCCGGCTCGACGCCGATGGGCGATCGCCAGGATGCGTTCGCCGCCGCCGCCTTGTTCGCGACGTCGCTGCGGCAGGTTGTGGTCGAGCGCGGCGAGGGTCGCGCGGTCATGACCATAGGGATCGTCAAGATCGAGCCCGGCGCCGGCAACGTCGTGCCCGCGCTTGCGCGCCTCGGGCTCGAGATACGCGACACGGACGGCGCGTGTCTGCGCGCGTTGACCGACGCGGTCGAGCGCGAGGCGCGGAACGCGGCCGCAACGCACGGCCTCGAGGTGCAATGTCGACGGATCTACCAGTCCGAGCCCGCCGCGATGGATGCGCGGCTGCGCGGCATTCTCAACGCGTCGGCGCAGGCACTTGCGCTCCCGTCCCAAACGATGGCGTCGGCGGCGGGGCACGATGCGCAAATCATCGGACGCCAGATTCCGTCGGCCATGATCTTCGTGCCGAGCAAGGGGGGCCGGAGCCATTGCCCGGAGGAATCGACGGCATGGGAGGATGTCGAGGCTGGAGTCGATCTTCTCTATGAAGCGACGCGCCGGTTGCTCGAGGATCCACGCTTTCTGAGTGGCGCCCGCGACGGCGCTTCGTGAGGCGATTCCAGCGGGCGTCGGCGCACAGCGGCCGCCGACCGGCTGGATCAGGGACGGGAGAACGCATATGAGCAGCCTGTACTACGAGGAATTCGAAATCGGCCAGGTGTTTAAGACCCGCGGGCGCACGGTCACCGAAAGCGATATCGTGACCTTCGGCGGCCTGTCGGGCGACTATTCGCCCATCCACATGGATGAGGAGTTTGCCAAGGCGTCGCCGTTCGGCGGGCGGATCGCCCATGGATTCCTCGGCGTCGCCCTGGCCTCCGGCCTTCTCGTTCAGCTTGGAATCAGCGAGGAGACGGCGATTGCGCTCCTCGAGTTCGGTTGCCGCTTTACCGGCGCCATTCGAATGGGCGACACCATCCACGTGCGCCAGATCGTCAAGGAAAAGCGCGAGACTTCGAAGCCGGAACGCGGCATCGTCACCTTCGAGCTGGAAGTGGTCAACCAGAAGGGCGAGGTCGTGATCGCGGGCAACGAGAAGATCATGATCCGGCGGCGCAGCTGAGCGGTCGCGGTGTTTCCGGCTTCGGTACCGGCGCGCGAACGGCACGAAAGGCTCCGTCGATGACCAGGCCGCTCCCTTTGTGGATCGTCACCGGTTTCCTTGGCAGCGGCAAGACGACGCTGATCCGCTCCTTGATCCGGCGGCCGGAATTCGGTCGGCTCGCCATCGTCATCAACGAATTCGGCGAGATCGGACTCGACCACGACATCATCGAGGCCTCCAGCGACGACGTATACGCGCTTGCGGGCGGCTGTCTTTGCTGCATGGTCCGTGGCGAGCTCGGCGAGACCCTCGCCGACATGTTCGCAAGGCGCGCCGTGGGGGAGTTGCCCGCCTTCGACGGCGTCGTCATCGAGACGTCGGGGCTCGCCGATCCAGGACCGGTCGAGGAACTGCTGAGCGGCCAACCCCTGCGCGGATTCTTTCGTCTTGCGGCGATCGTCACGGTTTGCGACGCCGTGAACGGCGCGAGAACGCTGGCGCAGGAGGCCGTGGCGACCGCGCAAGCGAAGGCGGCCGATATCCTCGTCATCACCAAGGCCGACCTCGCTCCCGGAACGACGCTGACCGCGCTCGAAACGAGGTTGCGCGATTATGCGCCGGACGCCGCGCTCGCACGAAGCAGCGAAGGCAGGCTGGACCAAGACCTCGTTGACGCTCTGATCCGGGCCGTGCGCCCGGAACGCCGGCGCGCGAAGACGCGTACCGGTCCGCCCGCCCATGATTTTGACCGGATCCGTTCGCGCACGTTGACATTGGATACGCCACTCGAGCCAAGAGGCCTCGAGGCGTGCGTCTCGGTCCTGAAGGCGCTCGCCGGGCCCCATTTGATGCGCGCGAAGGCGTTGATCGTCCTGCCCCCGCCGCAGAATCCGGTGATCCTGCAAGCGGTGCAGGACACGATCTATCCGCCCATGCGCCTTGCGGCGGTGACGCATGAGTCGCCGCTTTCGCGCATGATCTTGATCACGCGGGGCATCGAACAAGACGCGATCGACGCCGCGCTACGGAAAAGCGGGCTTGCCGATTCGGTGCGGAAAATGGATGAGCCGCCGCGGCACGGTTAGAGGCGGGCGGCGGCTGGGCGGTCATTGGCAACGGGAGGAAAGCGGCATGAAGGTCGGTTACAAGGAATTGCTGGCCGAGGCGGATCGCGCCGTCGAGGCCGTCACGGTCGAGCAGGCGGCGGCGATGCGCGGCAAGCCGGACGTCGTGTTCGTGGACATCCGCGATATACGCGAACTCAATCGCGAGGGCACGATCGAGGGCGCGATGCACGCGCCGCGGGGGATGCTCGAATTCTGGGTCGATCCGGAGAGTCCTTATCACAAACCGGTTTTCTCGTCCGGCAAGCGCTTTGTGCTCTTCTGCGCAAGCGGCTGGCGCTCGGCGCTGGCGACGTTGGCGTTGCAGCGCATGGGGCTTGCGCCGATCTGTCATCTGAAGGGAGGCCTCACGGCATGGAAGAATGCCGGCCTGCCGGTCGCGGCCGTCGCGATGGCGGAAAAATCCCAGGCGCGGGAAGAACCAAAGCCCTAACCGGCCGCAGTCGCGGCATCCGGATCCCGAGGTGACCAGTGCCTGCCGAGATACAGCACCCGTTTCCAGCACCCTTCGATCGGTTCGAGACAATCATTCGACCGGAATGGATCGATGCAAACGGCCATATGAACCTCGCTTACTACGTCGTCGTATTCGACCTGGCGACGGCGGCGCTGTTCGACGCTCTGGGGATCGAGCCCCTCGACGACGAGAACAAACGCTTCGGCATATTCGCCGCCGAGACCCATACGCTATACGAGCGCGAGGTGCGCGAAGGCGAGCGCGTCAGGGTCGCCTCGCAATTGGTTGGCGCCGACGTCAAGCGTCTTCATGTCGTCCATGAGATGTTTCACGTCGAGGGCGGCCGCCGGCTTGCGATGCAGGAAATCATGTTCCTCCACGTCGATCTGAGCTTGCGCCGGGTCGTCCCGTTTCCGAGCGCGTCGCAGTCGGCGATCGGCGCCGGGATTGCCGCCCATGCCGCTCTTGCGCGCCCGGCGGGAATCGGTCGGCGCATTGCGGCGATCGGCGATTAGACGGAGAAGCCCAACCTATCGAAGATCGGCTCGTTCCCTGACGTCGGCACGGCATATTGGATTCTTTTTGTCATTCCGATGTCTCTTCTCGGGGACAAGTGCCGAGGTCGAGGTTTCGAGAGACGTGACGACAACCTGCGGGTGAACTCCGTCGTGGCGGCGGAGGCTGCCGGCGCTTGACGCAAGCGGGTTCGACGCGCAAGCTCCGCCCGACTGGACCGCGGCTTCTCGGCCAAGCGGAGATCATCGGCGGGGATCGAGCCCCAGTTCATCGCAGACGGTCGATCGGACGAACGGACGCGATCGGGTCGATGGCCGCACGAGCGGATTTCATTTTCGATATCGCTCCGAAAAGGAGGCGCCGTGGAGTTTCGCCAGCTTCGCTATGCGATCGCCGTCGCGCGACGACGCAGCTTCACCAAGGCGGCGCTGCAACTGAATATTTCGCAATCGGCCATTAGCGAGCAAATAAAGTCGCTCGAGGCCGAGGTCGGTTTCCTTCTCTTCCGCCGCACCGGACAAGGCATCGAGCTCACCGAGCGCGGGCGCATCTTTCTCAATGAGGCCGACCGGATCACGAGCGAGCTGCGCAACCTCGCCGCCCTCACGCGCCGCCTCAAGGGTGGCCCGACGGAATCCTTCGTGCTCGGCATAATCTCCGGCGTGACCCAATTGTTCGTTCCTGCGATATTCAGCGGCCTCGCCGAAGTCAGCAAAGATGCGCGCATCGACATCGTCATGGCGCCGACGCGCAGCATCTTCGATTATCTCCACGACGAGCGGATCGATGCCGGGATCGCGATCGAGTCCGACCCGGATCGCGTGCCGGCGGGGCTCGCCTTCGAGCGCCTCGCGGTCGTCCCAATGAAGGTCATCACGCGTCCGAACCATCCGCTTGCGCGCACGCGCAAACGCGTCGACATCGGCCTGCTCGCGGCCGAGCCGATCGTCATGAACGAGCTTTCCGTCGGCTACGGCGAGATGGTGCTACAGCTGTTCACCGATCTCGGCATTTCGCCCAACATCCTGAGCATCGCCGACAACATCGAGACGATCAAGGTTGCCGTCCAGTCGGGCCGCGGCATTGCGATTCTGCCCGAGAGCTGCGTCGAAAACGAATGCGCCCTCGGTACGCTCAAGGCGCTCGATATGGTCCAGCAATGCCATGTTGCGATAAACCTGTTCTGGCGGCGCAAGCCCATGACGCGCCAAAAGGACGCCTACTTGGCCGCGCTGCGGCACACGCTCAAGTCGCGGTCGAAGTAGGCTCCGGATCGGAAATACCGATTTTAGGATCGGAAATTCCTGTTTGGCGGCCCTGGAACGCTGAAGATACCATCGTTTCAAGCACACGCGAATGGCTCCGCTGGCCACGACGCTTCAGCGAGATCCACAAACGAGACAAGGAGGTTTCAATGGCAGCATCATTTCTCGCGCCACGCCGCGCGATCGTCCTCGCCGCCCTGCTTGCGCTCGCGGGTGGTCTTGCGTTGCCGACGCACGCATCCGCGGAATCGACGCTCGACAAGATCAAGCATTCCGGCACGATCGTAATCGGGACGTCGGCCGCCTATGCGCCGTTCGATTTCGTCGAGGACGGTAAGATCGTCGGCTTCGACGCCGATCTCGGCAAGGAAATCGCGCGCCGAATGGGGGTAAAGGCCGAGTGGCAGAACATCGACTTCAAGGGCATCATCGCCGCGCTCAAATCGAAGCGCGTCGACATCCTTATCACCGCAATGACTCGGACACCGGCGCGCGCGGACCAGATCGCGTTCTCCATTCCCTATTACGACGCCGGAATCGGTGCTGCGTATCCGCTCGCCCATCCGATCTCCAAACCGGCCGACCTCGTGGGCAAGGTCGTGGGCGTGCAGCTCGGCACGTCCGGCGAGGCATTCGTGCGCGCGATTGCGGGCGTCAGGGAGGTCAAGACCTACGATTCCATCCTCTTGGCGCTCAAGGATATGCAGAACGGGCGGGTCGAGGCGGTGGTCGATCCGCTGCCGCCGATCAAATACAATCTGCGTAACATCCCCGGAATGGCGACGACGGCCGTGTGGAAGAGCAGCGTCGTCGGGATCAACACGCGCAAGGAGGACACCGCCCTTTTGGCCGAGATCAACCGCCAGCTCGGTGCGCTCGAAAAGGACGGCTTCCTCGCCAAGCTCGACAAGAAGTGGTTCTAGCGCGCGCGCCCGTCCGCGGGTCCGGAATCGGAACCGCCGATGGGTGCATCATCAATCGATATTGGACAGCCCGGCGCGCGGGACCCAAAGTGGCGACCGTTAGTTCGACATCATTTCCGGACGCGGAGGCGGAAGAATGGTTGCGTCCCGGCTCCCGATCATCGACGTATCGAGCCCCGACGCCACCGCGGTCGGTCGCCAGATTGACGATGCCTGCCGCGACCTCGGCTTCTTTTTGATTTCCGGTCACGGCGTTTCCGAGGACGCGATCGATCGGACTTACGCGGCGGGGCTGGCGTTCTTCGATCTGCCGCTCGGGGAAAAATCCGCCGTCGCGCGGCCGGCGCCGGACGTAAGCCGCGGCTACAATCGCGTCGGCGACCAGAGTCATGCCGCGACGTTCGGCGAGGCGCCGACGGTCGATCTTCAAGAGAGCTTCGGCCTCGGGCCGTCGGAGGCGCGGCCGCAACCGAAAACGCCCGAAGAGGCGGCGGCATTCGCGCCCAACCTCTGGCCCAGCCGGCCGGACGATCTTCGGCCGGCGCTCGAAGCCTATTACCGCGCGATGGAGCGCCTGGCCCTGCGCCTGATGGAATTGTTCGCCGAGGCGCTCGGCGTGCCGCGCGAATTCTTCAATCGCCACTTCGACCGTCACGCGAGCATCCTGCGCTTGGTCCATTATCCGGCGCAGGCGACGCCGCCGCTGCCCGGGCAGCTGCGTGCCGGGCCGCATACGGATTTCGGCACGCTCACGATCCTCCGCGTGGATGCCGCTGCCGGCGGCCTTCAGGTGCGCGATCATGGAGGCGACTGGGCCGCTGTCGAGGCCCGGCCCGGATGCCTGGTCGTCAACATCGGCGACCTGATGCAGCGCTGGACCAACGATCGGTGGCGCTCCTCGATCCATCGCGTCGTGAACCCGCCGCGTGGCGTGGCGGCGAACAGCCGCCGGCTGTCGCTGGTTTTCTTCCACGAGCCGGATCCGGACACCGTCGTTCGTCCGCTTTCGTCCGGCGGTCGTCCGCCCTCTTATCCCGACACCGTCGCGGCCGCGTATCGTCAATCGCGCGTACGCACCCTGCGCGGGGTCCCGACGAAGTCCTAGCGAGGAATCGAAACACGCGCCTCGGGCCCGCGCGCATCGCGGCGCGCAATGGAAAGCATCGGCAACGTCGAAAATGGATGGCATATCATGGCTCTGGAAGTCAGAAAATTCGAGCTCAAGAACGTTCAGGACGCCTCCGGCATGGAAGAGGCGATCGTCGGCGGGGCGTTCGCCGCCGATGAAGTCGTCGCCGTGATCGGCAAGACCGAAGGGAACGGCGGCGTCAACGATTTCACCCGCATTCTCGCGGACCAGGCGTTCCGCCGCGTGCTCGAGCGCCACGGCAAGCGGAGCGCCAAATCGGTCGCGGAAATCCCCATGGTCTGGTCGGGCGGGTGCGACGGCGTCATCGTGCCCCATGCGACGGTGTTCGCCCAAAACGCCACGACCGGTCCGGCATCCGAGAGCCGGCTTGTAATCGGCGCCTCGATGAGCGCCGAGCTCCTGCCCGAGGACATCGGCCGCCCGGCGATGGTCGAGAAAGTGGCGGAAGGGGTGCGCGCGGCGATGAAGAACGCCGGCATCTCCGATCCGGCCGACGTCCATTACGTCCAGACCAAGACGCCGCTGCTCACGGTCGATTCGGTGCAGGATGCCGCGCGACGGGGCAAGACGGTCGCGTGCGAGGTCCACGATTCGATGGGCGTTTCGAACGGTACCGCGGCGCTCGGCATCGCGGTTGCGCTCGGCGAGGTCAAGATGCCGCGTGCCGATCAAATCTGCAAGGACCTCGCGCTTTACTCGTCGGTTGCGTCCTGCTCGTCGGGAGTCGAGCTGTCGCGCGCGCAAATCGTGCTCATCGGAAACAGGGCGGGGGCCGGCGGACGCTACCGGATCGGCCACAGCGTGATGAAGGACGCGCTCGACATCGATAGCGTCTATGCCGCGATTCGAAATGCCGGTCTCGAGCTGCCGGAACGTGCCCGCGCCGACGACATCAAGGGCCGTCTCGTCAATTGCTTCATCAAGTGCGAGCCGCATCACAATGGCAAGCTGCGCGGCCGCCGGCAGATCATGCTCGACGATTCTGACGTCCACTGGCACCGGCATTCGAAGGCGGCGGTGGGTGCCGTCGCGGCGGCGGCCATCGGCGATCCGGCGGTCTACGTCTCGGTCGACGCGATGCACCAGGGGCCGGAAGGCGGCGGGCCGGTGATCGCCATCGTCGACCTTGGCAAATAAGCGCCATCGCGAGGGGCGTGCAGTGCCATGACAACCCGGACCCTCGGCGATCTGTCACGGAAGTCCGCGACTGCACTCGTCGCGCTGATGCGCGCCAAGAGCGCGAGCCCGGTCGAGGTGCTTCAGGCCCATCTCGATACGATCGCCCGTGCGAATGGCAAGGTGAACGCGATCTGCACCCTCGCCGCCGAGAGTGCGATGGAGGCGGCGCGGCGCGCGGAGCGGGCGATCCTGCGCGGCGAGCCGACCGGGTCGCTCATCGGACTGCCGGTCGGGATCAAGGACGTTACGCCGACCGCCGGTATTCGCACGACCTACGGCTCGCCGCTCTTTGCGCATAACATCCCGACCGAGGACGCGGCCGTTGTTGCGCGGCTCAAGGACGCCGGCGCGATCATTCTCGGCAAGACCAACACGCCCGAATTCGCCGCCGGCGCCAACACCGTGAATCCGGTGTTCGGCGCGACCCGGAATCCGTGGAACCTTGCGCTCACGGTCGGTGGGTCGACGGGCGGCGGCGGTGCCGCGGTGGCCACCGGCATGATCGCGCTTGCCGAGGGCACCGATTTCGGCGGATCGCTCCGCGTTCCCGCGGCCTTCTGCGGCGTCGTGGGCTTGCGCCCGACGGTCGGGCTGGTGCCGAGCCATCCGGCGCCGCAACCGTGGGACGATGGCCGCACCCACGGTCCGATGGCGCGCACCGCCGAGGACGTGGCCTTGATGCTCGAGGCGATCGTGGGCGTTTCGAACCTTTCGCCGATTTCGACACCGGCGCCGTGGCGCGATCTCGCGGCGACCGTTGGCGCGACGAGGGATGCGCGCGGGCTGCGCCTCGCCTATAGCGCCGATATCGCGGGCGTGGGCGTCGATCCGGAGATCGGCGCGGTTTGCCATGCCGCGGCGCTGCGGCTCGTCGAGGCCGGCGCGTCGGTCGAGGAGATCGCACTCGATTTCTCGGAAGGGTGCGATGCGTATCGCACCCTGCGCGGCCAGTGGATGGTCCAGCAATATGCCGAGCGTCTCGACTCGCTCGACAGGTTCGGCCCAAATCTCGCGCGCAACGTCGAGGCGGGACTGGCGCTCACGCCGCGCGAGATCGCGGCCGCCGAGGCGACGCGCGCGCGCCTCTGGCACCGTTGGCGCGCGGCGCTCGAGCGCTACGACCTCATCCTCACGCCGACCGTCCCGGTGCCGCCGTTCCCGGTCGAGCAGAACTATCCCGAGACGGTCGCCGGCAAGAAGATGCAAACCTACATCGACTGGATCGCGCCCACCTTCCTGGTGACGCTGGGAGGTCTTCCGGCCTGCTCGGTCCCGTGCGGCACGACCGTGGCGGGCATGCCGGTCGGGCTTCAGATCATCGGCCGCCGGTTCGACGAGCCCCGCATTCTCGGCCTCGCCCAGCTGGTCCAGAAGGCCCATCCACTCGGTTGGCCCGGATTGGGGGCCGGCGATGCTTGACCCCTACGGCGCCTTCGTGCCACACGCCGCCGCGCGCCTCGAGGGTGCGGCGACGGGTCCGCTCGCCGGCCTGAGCTTCGCCGCCAAGGACCTGTTCGACGTCGCGGGCTATGTCACCGGTGGCGGCAATCCCGATTGGCTGGCCCTCCACGCGCCCGCGGCGCGCACCGCGCCGGTCGTCCAGCGCCTGGTCGACGCGGGGGCGACGTTGGTCGGGAAGACCCATACCGACGAGCTCTCGCGCGGGATCTTCGGCGAGAACGCCCATTACGGCGCGCCCAGGAACCCGAAGGCGCCGGGACGGGTCTCGGGCGGCTCGTCAAGCGGCTCGGCCGCCGCCGTCGCGGGCGGCTTGGCGGATTTCGCGCTCGGCACCGACACGGGCGGCTCCGTGCGCGTGCCGGCGAGCTTCTGCGGCATCTACGGCATCCGCCCGTCTCTCGGCAGCCTGTCCCTCGAGGGCGTGATCGGCCAGGCGCGCAGCTTCGATACCGTGGGCTGGCTCGCCGGCGACGCTGCGCTCCTCGCGCGAGTTGGCGCGGTCCTGCTGGACCAAGCGCCGACCGCGGGTTCCCCCTGGCAGCGCCTGATCCTGGCCGAGGATGCCTTCGCCGTCGCCGAGCCCGAGACGCAGGATGCGCTCGAGCCCGCGCTCGACCGGTTGGCGCGGTTGTTCCCTAAGGTCGAGACGCGGCCGGTATCCTCGAAGCCGCTCGGCGAGTGGTTGCGCCACCAGGGCGCGGTCCAGGGGCGCGAGGCCTGGTCGACGTTCGCCGACTGGATCGACCGGCACAATCCGCGCTTCGGCTTCGAGGTCGCGGACAATTTCCTGCGCGGGCGCCAGGTGGAGGACGCGGCCTTCGAGGCCGGCCGCGAATTCCTCGCGGCGCGGCGGCGGGAGGTCGCGAGCTGGCTCGACGAGCGTACCGTCGTTGCCCTGCCGACGACGCCGTTTCCGGCCCCACCCATCGGGCTTCCGCGCACGGAAATGTGGCAGCGACGTCAAGCCGTGATCACCCTGACGTGCATCGCCGGAACTCTCGGATCGCCCCAGGTCAGCATTCCCGCGGGCGAGATCGGGGGCCTGCCGGTCGGCCTATCGATTCTCGGTGCGCGCGGCACCGATGGGATGCTTTTGCGCCTCGCTTGCCGCTATGCTGAGGTTTCCTAGGAACGCAGGATCGCGGGAGGTCGCATGGATTTCCAATTCAACATTTTCCTCGCGTCGATGCCCTCGCTGCTCACGGGTGCCTTGGTCACCGCCGAGCTCACCGTCATTTCCCTGGGGATCGCCCTCATGATCGGGCTGGTGGGCGCCTTGGGACGCATCTCGCGCCATGCCGTGCTCCGCGGCATCGCGTTCTCGTATACGACTCTCATGCGCGCGATCCCGCTCCTGCTCACGCTCATGTTTCTCTATTACGCGTTGCCGTCGCTCGGCATCGATCTCTCGGCCTTCACGATCGCGATCATCGCGCTCTCGGGCACCTCGGGCGCCTATATCACGGAAATCGTTCGCGCGGGCATCCAGTCGATCGACTCGGGCCAGATGCGGGCGGCCCGCTCGCTGGGCATGTCCTATCCTCTCGCGATGCGCCGGGTGATCCTGCCTCAAGTCGTGCGGCGCGTGCTGCCGCCGATCACGAACGAGGCGATCACGCTGCTCAAGAGCACGGCCTTGGTCTCGACCATCGCCCTCGGCGACCTGTTGCGCTCGGGCCTCGAGGTCATGACATGGAAGGCGAATACGTTCAGCCCGTTCGCCGGCGTCGGCTTGATCTATCTCGCGATGACGCTGCCGATGATCGCCTTCCTGTCGTGGCTGGAGAAGCGCTTTATCGTTCCGAACTGAGCAGGATGCGCGCGATGGGGCCGCTGGTCCAAATCAAGAATCTCTGCAAGAACTTCGGCCAGCATCGCGTGCTGGACGATGTGAGCTTGGCGGTCGACCAGGGCGAGGTGGTGTGCATCATCGGCCCGAGCGGCTCGGGCAAGACCACGCTTCTCAACTGCATCAACTTCCTCGAAACCTACGATTCGGGCGAGGTGCGCCTCGATGGCGAGCTGATCGGCTATCGCCAAGGCCCCGGCGGGGGGCTGGTCCCGGTCACCGAGAAGGTGCTCAACGAGACGCGTCAACACATCGGCATCGTGTTCCAGCAGTTCAACCTGTTTCCGCACATGACGGCGCTCGAGAACGTGATCGAGGCGCCGATCCACGTCCGGAAAATTGACCGCGACGTCGCCCTGCGAAAGGGCAGGGAGCTTCTTGCGCGCGTCGGCTTGTCGGCGAAGGAGGACGCCTATCCGGCGCGCCTTTCGGGCGGCCAGCAGCAACGCGTCGCGATCGCCCGGTCGCTCGCGATGGAGCCGAAGGTGATGCTGTTCGACGAGGTGACGTCGGCGCTCGATCCCGAGCTCGTGGGCGAGGTTCTGCAGGTGATGCGGAACCTCGCGCAGGACGGACTCACCATGATCGTCGTCACGCACGAGATGGCGTTCGCCCGGGACGCCTCGAATCGGATCGTCTTCATGGATGCCGGCCGGATCGTCGAGATCGGCGCGCCGACGGAAATCTTCGGCACCGCGCGGACGCCGCGGCTCAAGGCCTTCCTCAATCGGCACCTGTCCAACCAACCTGACTGAGCGCAGCGAGGCGCCATGATCGACCTTTTGATAAAGAACGTGCGTCCCTGGAGCGAGGCCGGTCCACGCGACCTCGCGGTATCGAACGGCCGGTTCGTCGAACCCACCGGCCGCGACGGGGATGCCGCGGCGACCATCGATGCCGGCGGGCGCCTCGCCATTCCCGGTTTCGTCGAGCCCCACATCCACCTCGACAAGGTCCTGATCAACGAGGACGTGCGCGCCAACAAGACCGGGACCCTGACCGAGGCGATCGAGATCATCTGGGAGCGCAAGCGCACCTACACCAAGGGCGAGGTCGCGGCGCGCGCGGGACGCGTCATCGAGCTCGCGGTGCAAAGCGGCGTCAAGCATCTGCGCACCCACGTCGACGTCGACACCATCGGCGGGCTCACGCCGCTCGAAGGCGTGGTCGCGGCGCGCGACCGCTACCGGGATTTGCTGGACATCGAGATCGTCGCCTTTCCCCAAGAGGGAATCCTCAAGAACGCGGGCGCGGAATCCCTCATGCGCAAGGCGATGGCGGCGGGCGCGGACGTGGTCGGCGGCATGCCGTTCAACGAGGCGTCCGCGGTCGACAGTTGGCGCCATATCGAGATCGCCTTCGAGCTCGCCCGCCAGCACGCGGCGCCGATCGACATGCACGTCGACGAGACCGACGATCCGGGCGCGCGCACGCTCGAGATGCTGGCCGAGCAGACCGTCCGCAACGGCTATCAGGGACGCGTCTCCGCCGGGCACACGTGCGCGCTCGCGGCGTATCCCGAGGACCATGCCGCGAAAGTGATCGCCAAGGTCAAGGCGGCGGGCATCCACATGATCACGCTTCCGGCGACCAACCTGATGCTCCAGGGCCGCCTCGATCGCGAGCCGAAGCGGCGCGGAATCACGCGGGTGAAGGAGCTCCTCGCGGCCGGCGTCAACGTCGCCTTCGGTCAGGACTGCGTGCGCGACACGTTCTATCCCTTCGGCGTGGCCGATTCCCTCGAGGTCGCCGCCATCGCCGCCCACGCCGCGCAGATGAGCCTGCCGCACGAGATCGATACCGTCTTCGAGATGTGCACCACGCGCGCCGCGCGCGCATGCGGGCTCACGGACTACGGCCTCGAGCTCGGCGCACGCGCCGACGTCGTGATCGTGGACGCGAAGACGCCGGTCGAGGCCATCCTCAAACGCGCGGACCGCCGCTGGGTGATCAGGGCCGGCCGCGTCGTCGCGGAAAATCGAACCGAGCGCGTGCTGCACGGGCCGGGAGCAAGCGGCGACCTGTCGGTCGAGCGCAAGAAAACGGGTAAAGGAGGCGATCGATGAGCGGCGCAAGCGGCAAGGGTTTCCGGCGTGTCGGGCACATCGACGTCGCGGGTGGCGGGCAGGTCTCTGTCCAGGACGGCTACGCGTTCATCGGCCATATCGACCCGCCTCACGGCACCACGATCGTCGACATCTCCGACCCCAGGAATATGCGTGTCGTCTCCGAGCTTCAGGTGCCGATGCATACTCACTCGCACAAGGCGCGCGTCTTCGGCGACACGATGATCATCAACTACGAGCAATACGGTCCGCACGACCCGGCGTTCCAGGGCGGCATCAAGATCTTCGACATCGCCGACAAGCGCCGGCCGCGCGAGGTCGCGTTCTTCCGTTGCGACGGCGGCGGCGTGCATCGCTTCGACTATGACGGGCAGTACGCCTACATATCGCCGCAAGTCGAGGGCTGGCTCGGCAACATCGTCATGATCGTCGACGTGCGCGAGCCGTCCCGTCCCGCCGAAGTGTCGCGCTGGTGGATGCCAGGTCAGTGGACCGCGGGCGGCGAGACGCCGACTTGGGAGGGGGCGCGCCACCGGTGTCACCATCCGCTACGCTACGGCGACCGGCTCTATACGAGCTACTGGCACGGCGGGTTCGTGATCCTCGACATCGCCGACATCACGCAACCGCGCCTCGTCAGCCATGTCGACTGGAGTCCGCCCTATCCATGCCCGACCCACACGGCGTTGCCGATCCCGCACGCGCTGCAGGGGCGTCGCTTCCTCGTCGTGACCGACGAAGAGGTCAAGGACCGGCTCGCGCCGACGCCCTCCGCCTTCCTCTGGATGGTCGATGTTTCCGACGAGCGACACCCGGTCCCGGTCTCGACGTTCCGCGTGCCCCACGACAAGCCGTTCGACCCTGTGTGCTCGTTCGGCGCGCATCAGCCGCAGGAGCAGGTGGACGGCAATTTGCTGTTCGTGACCTGGTTCGCGGGCGGCCTGCGGGCGGTCGACATCGGCGACCCCTATGCGCCGCGCGAAGTGGGGCACTTCCAGCCGCAGCCCGGGCGCGGCCAGAGCATCGTACAGAGCAACGACGTGTTCCTCGACCGCAAGACGGGCCTTATCTATTTGATGGACCGATTGTGCGGCCTCGATGTTCTCGAGTTCACGCCTTGAGCTGACGCGATCGTCGCTGGAGGTGGTCGTTTCATGTCCATGATGCGCGCCGGGTCCGCATTTCGGATTGCGTTGGCGGAAGGATTTTGTGCGCGTGCGGAGCACGTCGAGTGACCGTCGCCACGCTAGCGGCGCATCTCCCATCCCGTCCGCGCCGCGCGCCACCCCCGGGGGCTTGTGATTGCCATGCCCATGTCTTTGGCGCGCCCGACCGTTTCCCCGATCTTCCGGCGCCGCCGACACTTGCCAGCCGCGAGCGCCATCTCGAGTCGCTGGAGCGGCTCAGCGCCACGCGCGGCGTGTTGGTTCAGCCCACGACGTATGGCACGGACTGCCGGGTCTTGCTCGATGCGCTCTCGGCGGCGCCGACGCGCTTGCGCGGCGTCGCGGCGTCAGGTAATGCGGACGAAGCGGCGCTCGCGCCGATGCATGCGGCGGGAGTGCGCGGTCTGCGCTTCGTCGCGATGACGACGCCCGCCGGCGCGCCCTATCCCGGCGGTGTCGCTATGGACGCGCTGGAACGTCTCGCCCCGTCTCTCGCGGCGCTCGGCTGGCATGCGGAGCTCTGGGCGTCCGGCGATTATCTCGCACGATACGGCACGCGTCTCGCCCGTATCGGCATCCCCCTGGTGATCGAGCATATGGGTCTGCCCGACCTCGCCAGGGGCCCGACCGATCGCGCGTTCGCGGTCGTCCTCGACCTTGCGCGTGCGGGCTTCGCGTGGGTCAAGCTCAGCCTTTGCCGTGTGTCGCGCGCCGCGCCGGAGTATGGCGATGTCAGGGCGTTCCACGACGCGCTGATCGACGCGAATCCGGATCGCATGCTCTGGGCGAGCGATTGGCCCCACATCTTCATGGGCGACGCGGCACCGGACGCCGCCGTCCTCCTCGACCGGTTTCTCGATTGGGTGCCGGACGACGCTCTCGCGCGCAAGATTCTGGTCGAGAACCCGGCGCGCCTTTACGGCTTCCCGCCTGCGGAGTCTTGAAGGCGGGCAAGTGCCTGCTGGTAATAAGAGAGGTCCAGGAACCGCTCGGTCTCGGGTACGCGCCCGT
>Ga0335072_10006118_pt1 | contig 17637 bp, 13 predicted proteins | sample Lox_Sample_21_FD_206725 | JGI IMG/M metagenome (GOLD analysis project Ga0335072, IMG submission 206725) | Soil microbial communities from Loxahatchee National Wildlife Refuge, Florida, United States - Lox_Sample_2.1 | ecosystem: Environmental > Terrestrial > Soil > Wetlands | place: USA...
TGACGTTCGCTACTCCGTATGGCATTTTCATTTTCTCGCAATACGGGCGCAGCATCCCGATCGAGCTCGACGAATCGGCGCGCATCGATGGCGCATCGCCGTGGCAGATCTACCTTCGCATCTACCTACCGATGATGGCACCGGCGCTGGTTGCCGTCGGCACGTATGCATTGCTGCTGGCATGGAACGAATATCTCTATCAGTTCCTGCTGCTGTCGTCGAAGCGCAACATGACGGTGCCGGTTGCGCTGGCACAGTTTCTCAACAGTGACGAGGCGCCGTGGAATTATATGATGGCGACGGCGATTGTATATGCGGTGCCACCGCTGATCATCTATTACAGCTTCCGCGGGCGGATGACGGCGGGGCTGACGGCGGGCGGGGTGAAGGGCTAACCAACCTCATTGCGGGTTGACCAGTGGCCGAAGCGGCTGACCCGCGGCTGGATGGATCTGCTTCCAAGTCATTGGGAGGCCCGCCCCGAAGCAATCTCCTCCGACGGCGCGCTCGTACGTTTGACGTCCTGCCGAAATTGGCGGTTCGGTCGCCGACCGGCCATCGCCCCCGGTGACCCACCATCATTGCCGCGCCATCTCGCCACTGGGGGCCGCGCCTCTTCTAGCCATGCGGTTCGACAAGGTAATATTTTAGCCCCCGCCTGTGGGCCGCTCCGCTTTTGTTGTTCAGGTCGGAAACCCCGACAGGCTGATATGACAAAAGATTAAGTACCACTTGCCGGAGCGCGGATCATATCGTCCAGGAGTTGTCGCGTCCGGCACCGGAATGGAGGGGCGCCCGGCCGCGCTATAGCCTAACAACCTGACGATCTCCGCCAAGCGGTCGGTCTGACGCGCAGAAGGCGCTGGTAGTGCCGGAAGACGTTCGGCGAAGTTCTGGCGATCGCATCGCTCGTTCCGGCAGCACCAGCGACCCACTCGCGCCCGGATCGTAACCGGTGTCCCCTGAGCGGAAAGATCGCCAAGCGTGCGGGAGTAGACGCTATGACGCGAACGCGATGGCACGCCACAAAGCGGACAGGAAGCGCGCTCCCCGCCAGATATCGTTACCAGCCATCGCGAGTCTTCTTGTTCGACCGGGGTCACGTTCAGGTATGGCGAAGGTGCCCAAATGGCCAGGGCTTTCATCACGTCGAGGCTTCCGTTCCCCGATCACGATGCCACCGAGATCATCTTGCACCAAAAAGTGAATCAGAGGCATCGAAGCGGCAACGTGACACGCGGATTTGTCGAACGCGATCCAATGATCCCCTTCAGGGTGACGTCCTCACTCTCCGCGCGGCGAATCTTGCCCGACACAATATCGTCGATGGTCTTACGAGTATTCTGATGACAGCCGTCGGGAGCTAAAATCGGAAGGCGATGGGCGTGGTCCAGGCGTGCTAACTATTGAGCCTGCTCCTGACGGAGGCTATTCGTGGATGCAATCGAGGCGATACACACCCGGCGATCCGTGCGCTCGTACACGTCTCGTTCTGTTGAGTGCGATCTCATCGAAGAGATCATTTGGGATGCCGCCCAAGCTCCCCCACCCCACAGCGGGCAAGTACCTTGGACGTTCAACGTGGTGGACGGGGCCGAACGGGTTTCGGTTTATGGCGATGAAGCATTGAAATACGCTAGGGATAACCATCCCAACGAGCCGGGATGGGAATGGACCGAAAGGTCCAGTTTCCAGGTCTTCTGGGGTGCTCCTGTCGTGATCATCATATCAGGGCGGGTCGAGGACTGCTGCCGTGCCGGCCAGAACCTCATGTTGTCGGCCCATGCAAGAGGTCTGGGCACTTGCTGGGTCGGGTCACCGATGTTGTGGCTACGCACCGCATCTGCTAAGGCAAAGCTCAAAATCCCAGCCGACCTGACGCCAGTTAGCGCATTCTGTTTGGGCTATCCAGCAGTGGTCCCGGAGTCTCCTCCCCGACAACGGCCTACCATCATTTGGCTCCCGTGAGTTACCATTCTTGTAGCGTGAGATCGTGTCCTGGCAGGTCATGCGCTTGCCATGCTTCGACGCCACCTCGATACCAGTATACGCTTGTGCAGCCGAGCCAAACCAATCGCAACGCAAGGTTGTATGCGGTCAGTCGTTCCGAGTTCACGCAGAAAGCGACGATTGGAGCCGCACGATCGCCGTTGGTGAGTTCGATGATCTTGCGCCTAAACCTGTCCTGCACCGTTTGGGAGAACTCGGAGCCGTAACCCACTCCTTGCAAGCCGATAGCCCGAGGTAGCGATTTGCCCCAGCTACCCAGAGCAACGTCGATCAGAACTGGTGAGCGTTCCTCAAGCAGGGCCACCAGTTCTTCCGTCTGTATCGTCATTGCGCCGGGGCAAGAGAGGGGAGTTCTTCCGATCGGATCTGGCCATAGCGATTGACGGGGAGAAACACCGAAATCCGATGCCTCGTCCGCATATTCGCGCAGGCCAGCGAGCCGCAGCCCTTCAAATATGCGCCGGAATTGTCCAACGTATATAAGTCCCGGCAGACCTCGTGGTTCGTAGAACGGACACAGACTACGTATTGTCGCAAACGGCCAAGATCGGTTTGCCTCGCGCAGAATACGCGCTGCACTGTCAATGTCGCCGATCAATGCATAGGCACTCGCAAGATGCAGATTTTGTTGGCCTTGGCTTCCCCGCTCGTTCTCAGAAGTCTCGCTCAGGCCACGCTGCAACCACTCAATTGCCTCCGACGCTTTGCCTTGCAACAGGAGACAGTTCCCAATTGTCGCGTAGGAAATCCTGTTCAGCGGCGGTAAAGGGTCGAGGGACAAACATTTTCTAAGAAATTCGATTGCATCTCCTGGCCGCCCCATAATCATCGAGCAACGTGCAAGGATATGATGGGCAGCATGGTTGTTCGGATGCTGAGCAATCAGCCGCCGTAGTATCAGGCTCGCCTCGCTCCAATGGCCGCGCGCTCGAAGCAGCGAACCCCGGTAGAACATAAGCCATTCGTCATTTGGTTCACTCTGCTCAGCCCGCGACAATAGTCTGTGAGCTTGATCGATCAGGTCGGGGTTCCCCCAATCGCTCGTATCAGGAGTAACAAATCTGTGGATCAGTCGATCAGCGAGACTCAAGAGCACCGGCACCATGGACGGTGCCAGTTGCAGGGCTTGCTCCAGCAACTCACTTGCTTCGACGACGTATCTTTGCTCGTCTGATCTTTTGAACAGAGACCATGCCCGGAAGAGCAGATCAAGCGCATTGGGATTGTGCGGGCGTTCTCGAAAACTATTCATGATCTCGGCGTCAAGCATTCGCGAGTCAATCACCGTGCTGATACGGCGCATGACGGCATCGTGCCCAACTGCAAGACTCTCCGAGGTCATATCAAAGCGATCCGCCCAAATCTGCTTGCTGGTGGCCGTGGCAATCAGTCGCACGCTAATGCGGAGGGTATCACCCAGTCTACGAATGGTACCTTCGACAGCGTAGCGTACTCCTAATTCCTCGCCGATGTGTCGGTAGTCGATAGCCCCGTCCTTGTAGGACATGGCGGACGCCCGGGCTATCACCAGTGCTCCTGGGATGCGGGCGAGTTCAGTCGTCAGGTCGTTGGTAAGTGCTTCGGCGAGGTCATCATTGTCTGACTTGCTGCCGATCGCCCGAAACTGGAGGACGACAACCGACAGACGCGGGAACTCTTCCATATTAATGAAGGGCATTGGCAAACCCGACGGCGGCCTTTGCTCTGCACAGAAAGGCGGGGATAGGACGAATGCCTCGACCAGCCGGGCTATATTCTTTAGGTGAAGCGGACCAAGCTCTTCAAACACCAATCCCAGTCGTCCATGCACGTGGTCCCGCACAGATCGAGACACGCAGATCCCACCGGGGGGGCATTCTGCCTGAAGCCGCGCTGCGATATTCACGGCATCGCCATGCAGATCGGTGCCATCGGGAATGGCATCGCCGAGGTTGATCCCTATGCGGAACCGTATAGCCCGGTCTGGCGGCTGGTCGGCATCCAGGGTTGGAATCCCCTGCTGCACCTTCACTGCACAACGTACCGCCCCGTCTAAGCTGTCAAATACGACCAGGAGCGAGTCGCCGCCTGTTTGGACGATCCTGCCGCCATGCTCCTCGACGGCCGGATCGATCAGGGTCTGCCGAAGGCCACGTAACCGGTTCAGGGTTCCAGCGTCGTCCAGGCCGATTAGGCGGCTGTAGCCCACCATGTCGGCATAAAGGACGGCGACGAGCTTCCGCCGATCTCGTTGGTTTCCGGTCGGATCCGATGGCTCGGCGAACGGCATTCTGGGCGACCCTGCCAACCGATACCGCTGTTCTGCTAGAGAATATACCCCCGGACGTGGACTGACGCGAGGTTGGCAAGCTACCTGGCTCAATGGCAAATCCCAAATGTTGGCCGCGAATCCGTGCCACCATCCCGCAACCGTGACAAGCGAAGCGTGGTAACGCCGGGATAGGGCGCTCGTGTCCCCAGCGGCAGACCGTCATGCCGTTGCCCAAGATGTCGGGCCGCCTGGCACACGGCCGCCCCAAACACGCGCCGGATCGATGAAATCCTGAGCTCCCTCAGCTCGAGCGGCGAGGTGCTGCCGTGGGTGCCGGCTGGAACAGGCGGTCCGAAAGCTCGTCGAGAAAGCGGAGCACGCCGTCGACGTTGTAGCCGGCGAGCAGTGCCAAGGCCGAGATGCCGAGACCGCCTACGGCGTCCGCCTTCCCGATATAAGTCGCGAACAGCCCGATCACGCCACCGCAGAGTATACCGAGAATGGCGCCCTGGACGATGCGGGCGCGGTCCGTGTAGCTGAGCAGCGGGGAATCGTCCTTGCGGCGCAGTCCGCGCATCGTCGCTGCCATCGCACCCAGGAAGCTGTAGAGCACGGGCAGCAAGTAGAGCGTAGTGCTCCCGGGGATCGAGCGCGCGACGTTACGGGAGCGGTTTATCTCGTCCCACAGGAAGCTTTCGCACGTCTCCTTCCTGATCGACTCGTTGGATAAGCCGGGCCGGATCTGCTTGCAGAGGCTACCATCGCCACTCTCTTCCTGAGCGAAGTGGGTGAGCGTCGAGGGCATAACGCCGAATAGCGGCGCCACCGGAAGATAGAACTTGCTTAGTCCCTGTGTGACGGCACTTCCCCAACTTTGCAGGTGCATCGTAACCACGAAGAGGTTGAGCAACGCCCTGCTCCGCTCCACGCACAGATGCGCTTGGTGAGCGGTCACGTAGCGCGGAGGGAGCTGGTGTTGCCAGGGCAGCGTCGTGGTCGGCGCATTGTCCGCAACGCGATAGCTTCCGTTCCCGGCCGGATCGATCTCGTGCATGTCACACAGCGCGCTAACCGATGTATGGTCTTCCGGCGCGAGTGGAAGGTTCGCCGCCTTAAAGATCTTGTCCTCCAACGCCTCGACCTCCGCATCGATCTTCGCCCAAGTTGATTCCATGTCCTGCTCGTTCTGCAAGATACGCCGGCCCGACAGAGCGTAGATCGACACGCAAACGGTGAGCGCCACGGCGACGATCGTCATGTATTCGAACGCCTGGACGCGAGTCGCAAGCTTGCACGCGAGCTGCTTGCGGGTGGCTTCCTCCGGCTCGCGACACACCGTGGGTGCAAGTACTGGCTGGTCTTTTCTGCGGCCTCCCCAGAAGATGGAGGGCACCCACCGCCTCTGGATGCGGCAGACCATGTAGTCGCGCGTCAGCCGGATCGATTCTGCGGTGGCGGGTGCGGCCACAGCGGCGAGGAAGTCACGGCTCCAGAAGACAAAGCCGATCGGTGAGAGCCCGTACGTGTCGCCCGGTTCGGGCGGGTAGTTTGCGGGCAACCGTATCGCTGTGGCCGCTTTGGAACGCGGCCTCGATCTGGAGCAGCCGGTTGAGGAATTCGGAATACAGACCACAGGGCGGCGCGGGCGCGCCTCGGCCCCGCATCCGGTATGCGCTTTTGCGTATCCTCGAAATACGCGAGAAGCCGAGCGTCCGGCATCTCCCCGAGATGTTGGAGCAGGATCGAAATGTCAGACAAGACGCGATCCACTTCGCTCCGGGTTTTCGGCTGATCACTGAGCCAGCTGCGATCGGTAGCTTCGTGGGCCTCCGCTCCCGACATGTCGCTCCCCCGTCAATCGGTGTGCGATTACATGTCCGGATTACGGCCTCTTAGTAGGGCATGCACTGAAACGCTTCACACCTTTGACGCCACATTCCTGGCGCTACAGTGCCCATTCGTCCCATCGGTGCCGAGCCAGGCGGGCGGGGTGGGAATGGGAGCTTGTGTTCTGACGACATATGTCGCGAACTTCGCAATCTTGTCTGCGTTCCCAGTCCTATTGGCCTATGGCCCGGCGAGACCGTCCCAAACCTGGGGATGGAGTGCGCCCCTGGGAGGCGCCTCGAGCCAAGCACGGCCGAGTGCTGGCACTTCTAAACGCTCTATCAAGATTGCGGCGCCGGACACCCCGATACAAAGCAAGGCGCCCGGAAGCAGCTTTCGGACGCCTCGAGAAAAGCCGGCTAGGGGATCAAGCCGCTCGCGGCTATCCTCCGCCGCGCCTGACATGGAACTATGTTCAGGACAGCGCGGAGAAATGGATTTTTGACCCAGCCGGTGAATCGCGCGGGCATCCATCAGCAGGAAGCTGCACAAAACCGCCCCACCGACTCCCATTGGATATTCCTTCTAACAGGTCTGACTACGATCGCGTAGGCTGCGGACGGTGAGCACGGCCTAAAGGGCGCGCACGCCGTCCGCACGTCGATTCTCGGTTGGATCTGCTTTGTGCCTAAAGCGGAACTGGCCTATTGCCGAGCGGCGCTGCGACAGACACGAGAGAGAAACCGGTCTGCAAGGCCTGATCAATGCCGGCTGCAACGACCTGGTCCCGGCCTACCGCAGCGCTGATCCTAACGGTTTACTGCGCAAAAGCCCCCTTCGTGATTCGCCCAATGCTCGAAATGTCTGTCCGGCGGGCATCCCTCGTGGGGACGATGCGCCGGCTCTCCACCATACCAAGCGCGACAATACCCGTATCCGTCGCGGAAATAGCCATTGCCGCACGATTCTTCGATTTGCACGATCGGCGCCTGACTCGCAGGAATGCCAAGTGCATCGGCCGTTGCGGCAATTGCCGTCGCTGGCGGAACCCCGCCCAGCAGCGGAAGCACCGCCAACGCAGGAATCAGAAACTTTGCCATGTACTTCTCCACCCATTTCTCGACGAGAGTCGATCTCTTGTCGTGTTTCCCATTGTGAGCGCAGAGCTGGGCGGATGGTGTGACTCGAGTCACTCCCTCTTTGACGGCTCGCGGTAACTAGGTCGTGATCGTCCGCGCAGGCAAATACCTCGCTTGCAATTCGAACTGCACTGTCCTTTCGCGTCTACCGAATAGCGTGCGTCTACGTGCTGCCGACGGGTATCCGCCGCGCGCGGACCGGTCAGTCCATCGCGTCAAGCAGCGCCTTCGCCGCCTTGAGATCGGGGGTAGCGTGGCCCTCGGTGAACCATCGGTAGACCTGGGCGAGCAAATCGCGGGCTTCGGTGCGGCGGCCCTGGTCGCGCCACATCCGAACAAGGCTCGCGGCGGCGCGCAACTCCCACAGCCTCGCCCCCTGCTCTCGGGCGATGCCAAGCGCCTTGCGGTAGTGTACCTCGGCTGCCGGAGGTTCTCCCTGCCGCAGCAGCAGCCGACCCTTTTGCCGGTTCAGCTCGGCCGCAAACCAGCGCGCCCCGGTCCGCTCTGCGATTGCCAACCCTTCATCCAACAGGGTCAGTGCTTGTTGGATTTCGCCCGCGACCTCACAGGCCTCAGCCAGCAGGGCCAGGAAATGGGGCATCCACAGCTCCGCCGCTCTGGCGCGGTAAGCGGTCAAGCCGGCGCGCAGCAAAGATATTCCTTCCGTCAGATCGTGTTGTCTAATTTTGACCCACCCTTGATACACGTTTCCCTGCGCACCCACCGCGAAACCCTGCTGGTTCGCCACGCTGGCGAGTTCCCCGGCTCGCTGCTCCAGGGCTGCATCATCGCCAACAAGCACCAGCAGTCTGGAACCCAATGCCAACGTCACGGCCAAAGACCGCGGATGAACCAGTCGCCGTGCCTCGGCAATGGCGGCGTTACCACATGCGAGTGCTTGCTCTGGAAAGCCGAGGCAGAAGAGGACGATCCCCAAATGCGCCTGTGCTGCCACGTGCGGGTGGAGTCCGGTCTGAGGCACGAGTGAGCGGAGCGCGTGCGGATCGTAAACCGAAAGCGCCGCTTCCAGATGCGATCGGGCCGCGGCAAAGCTGCCGGCGTGCATGAGATTCCGGCCGGATGACATGTGCCCCAGGACCAGCACATCTGGATCGTTGCTGTCCAGGTTCTGATGAAACAACTCCTGATCCAGGCGCAGCGCCAAAGCCAACTCGCCCCGGTAGGCGTAATAGCGGGACTGCCCATGAGGGATATGGAGAAATTCCGCCGGACGGCCCAGACGCTCCCACAGTTTACGAGCGCGGGCGTAGATATGGCCGGTTTCGTTGGCAGAATGGCCCTCAACAGCGTTCAACGCCACACCCAGTGCGCTCAAAAATTCGAGTTCCTGCCGCCGGTGTTCAGGGGTGTCCGGCAGCAACCCAAGTTGATCCAATCCTTTTCGAAATTGCGCCGCCGCCTCGATCATCGCCGAGTGGGCGACGGACCAGTGACCGGCTCTACCCCAATACTCGACGGATTTTTCGACAAGCCCTGCCTCGGCGTAATGCTGTGCGAGAAGCCCGGGCTGGCTTCCCATGATTTCCGGAGACTGGCATTCGAGCGCATCGGCGATCTGCGCGTGTAATTGCTGCCGGGCATTGCGTAACAGACTGCCGTGCGCCGCATCCTGCACCAGCGCGTGCTTGAAGCTGTAGAACGAGTCGGGTGGCGTGCCGCGTTGAAAGACGAACTCGGACGCGACTAGACGCGCGAGCGCGTCTCGCAGCTTGTCCTCGGGAAGGGAGCACACGGCGCGCAATAGCCAATAAGGAAACTGACGTCCAATCGCCGCGCCGATCTGCGCGACATACCGCTCCGGCCCGAGGCGGTCCAGCCGCGCCAACAGCGAAGCGCGCAGGGTCGCGGGGATCGCAAGCGGCGGCAACGGCTGGTCGAGCACGAAACGACCATTCTCCTCGCGCAGCAATCCGCTCTCCAGGACGCTCTTGGTCAGTTCCTCGACGAACAGCGGCACGCCGTCGGTGCGATCGGCAATCCGGCAGACGACCTCGTCGGGCAAGGTCTTGTTGCCGGCGATCTGCGCGACCAAAGCGGCGCGGCCGTGCCTGTCAAGACGGTTGAGAGTCAGCATGCCGACCTGCGGCTGGCCGGTCCAAGGCGGCTCGAAGTCCGGGCGGAACGTCACGATCAGCAGCACCGGCAGGCTGCGGACACGCTCGATGGTCAGGTCGAGCAGCTCCCGCGAGGTGGGGTCGAGCCAATGCGCATCCTCGAACACCGAGACCACCGGCTTTTCGCGCGCCAGGCCCTCGAGCTGGCGAATCAACGCGTCCAGTGTCCCTTGCTTTTTCCGCTGTGCGCTGAGATTTGGCAGAGGATGGCGTGCCGCGGCCGGCAATGACATTAGATCGGCGAGGAACGCCACATCCTCGTCCGGCGGGGCGGCGCGGGCCAGCAAGCTCTCAAGTTTCTGCAGCTTCGCAGCAGCAGGATCGTCGCGCGCGAACCCTGCCGCCCGTCCGAGTTGGTGAATGACCGGGAACAGCGCACTGTCCTGGTGCGATGGTGAGCAGAAATAACGTAGGCGGAAATGTTGCTCGGTGCGCAGGCGTTCTTCAAATGCTGCGGTGACACGCGACTTGCCGATCCCCGCCTCGCCCGAAATCAGCATGATCTGTCCGTCGCCCGTTTTGGCGCGCACCCACCGGCGCAGCAGCAGGTCGATCTCTTCATCGCGGCCAACCAACGGGGTCAATGTCGATCCGCGCAAGGCCTCGAAGCGGCTCGCCACGGCACTCTCGCCCAACACCTGCCAACGGCGTACCGGCTCGATGTCGCTATGCGTCTCCAATACGCCAAGATCGCGGCCATCGAACAAGTTGCCGACCAGGCGCCAGGTGGTTTGCTCGATTGTCACGGTGTCCGGCTGTGAGGAAACCTGCAGCCGCACCGCCAGGTCCGGGGTGCCTCCAGCAATGCTGTGGTCGCCGCGCCCGCCGGTGCCGGCAAAATCACCAACGATGACCGTCCCGGTCGCTATTCCGATCTTACACCGCAACGGTACGCCGGCATCGGTTCCGAGCGTGCGGACCGCCGCGCACAATTCGAGCCCTGCGTGGATCGCCCGCTCGGCGTCATGCTCGTGCGCCGCAGGATAGCCGAACAGGACGAGGACGGTGTTGCCGAGACGGCTGGCGATAAACCCGCTATGGCGACCGGCGATCTCTGTGACGCAATGTTGAAAGGCGCCGATATCGCGAACCAAATCCTCGAGATCGGTCCCGTCGGCTCGCGCCGCGACGCCGATGGCTTCGCAAGCCATGGCGGTTATGTGCCGGCGCTCGGCTTCACCGTGTTTCGTGGCCCACATCTCGTCGGCAACTTCTGGCGGCTGCCGCTCGACCTGGAAGCTGGAGCGGTACTCGCCGATCACTCCGTCACCGATCGGCGCGGCCGGCCGATCGGTCATCACGTGGTTGGTTCCCTCGGCGCGCGCGGCATCCCGGCCCGCCCATTCGGACTCAATCTCGGAGACGTTGGCCGCGGGTCGCTGCGGGGTGGGAATGAGAACGGGCGCAGGAACCTGTCCAGCTCTGTCGCCTGCCCCGAACGCACGGATCTCGCCGGTGAATTGGTAGCCTCGCCCCGACACCGTCTGGATCAGCGCACGGTCCGCGCCAAAGGCTTTGCGCAGCGCGGAAATCTCGCCCTGCAGCCGGTTGTCCTCGACGACCCGGTCCGGCCAGACCCGGCTCAACAACTGGTCCTTGCTGACGACACCACCCGACGCCTCAATCAGCGTCATCAGCAGGTCGAAGCTGCGCCCGCCAAGTCTTACCGGCCGGCCATCGGCCAACAGCTCGCGACGGTGTGGCACGACCCGGAAACGGCCGAATTCCAAGGTCGCCGATCCGTCGGACACGGTAACCATAACGCATTTTATAGCGGCGTTTCAGAATATTCCAGACTTTCGTAGCGGGGGGTTGGGGCCGACGTCGCGCGGCACGGGGCCAGCCAGCATTTCCCAGAATTACGCAGTCCAATCCTGGGACTTCAAAGCCGGCATCTGTTAGCGTTCTCCGTGTCGCCGACCTGACCGTTGGCAGTCGGCGGCGGCGTCCACGATTATCACTCAGTCACCGGTCGTGTACATGAAATGCGCGACGTCCCTGCTTGGTTCGGGCCGAATTGACCGCTCACGCGCAGGCCGACCCCTCCTGCAATTGCTTGCCAGCCCAGATAGGGGTGGCATCGCCAGCGACGTGGATAGGGCGCGCCGCAGCCAGCCCGAGCCCAACGCGACAGACACCGTTACGCTCGTCGAGCGTCTGCGGCACCACCGCGTGCTGGGAAAGCTTGGCACTGACGACCTTGGTTTGCTCGTACGACAGGCTGCCGTGCGGCGCTTTCCCGAACGCGCGCAGATCTTCCAGCAGGGCGACGAAGGCCACAGCGTGATGGTGGTCGCGGACGGCTACGTGAAGCTGTCGGCCATTACATTCAACGGCCGTGAGGTGGTGCTAGAGCTCGCTGGCCCAGGCAGCGTGTTCGGCGAGTTGGCGGTGTTGAACGGCTGGCCGCGCGCCGCCACCGCCACCGCGCTCGCTGCGTGTGTGCTCCTGTCGATCGAAGGTGCCGCCTTTTCTCGTGCGCTCGGCCGCACGCCAGCCGCCATGCTCGCGTTACTTCGCTTGCTCAGCCATCGTCTCCGCAAAACGACGGAGCAGATGACGGACGTGATCGACATGCCAGCCCCTGCCCGGATCGCCAAGACGCTGTTGCACCTCGCCGCCCTGCACTCCAAACCAGTCCCCGGCGGCGTGCAGATCGAGCTCGCGTTGTCGCAAAGCGAGTTGGGCGGCATGACAGGATTGATCCGCGAAATCATCAACCGCCATCTGGGCAACTGGCGCGATGCTGGTTGGCTGCTCCTGTCGGACCGCAGTATCGTGCTGAAAGACGTGCAGGCCCTGCGCACGCTGCTGGCGGACAATGAGTTGGAGTGACGCCGCCTCGCCCCGCCACCGGCGTAGTCGGACCTGGCCAGGCTTGTTCCCGCCGTCCGCCTGTCTCGCATGGCTCGAGAGCGTGTCCTTCGATACCTAGGCAGTCAGTTTTGGGCGTGCCAGTTCTCCTCAATGAGTAGACTCCGCGGAAAACGCCGGGAGTGGAACCGAGTTGGGGGTAGCTTTCGCGGTTGGCTACTGGTTCGCCTTGTCGATCTGGGGTGGGGGAAGAAACGACCGACGCCGGTGCCGAAGTGGACTATCTGGGTCGAGACAGCGCGACCAGATGGCACGACTGAGCGCGTTGCAATTGCGGGCATGAAAGCCGTCCATGCGCATTCTCGCCCATGCCTTCGGCCTTGCCGCGGCGCCGGTCGGCGCCCTGTTGGTGATGGTGCTCGCGCATTGGGCCGCACCGCTGCCCGCCCTTGCCGCCATGGCCGTCACCGTCGCCGTCGCTCTCGCCATTTCGTTGGTTTGGACCCATCGGCTGGACGTCGTCACTGATGCCGTGCGACGCGTGGCCGCGGAAGGCGGGGGAGAATCGTCCGCCCGCCCCACGCTTTCCTCCCTGGGTCAGCTCGCCCGCGAGGTGGATCGTCTGTCTCGCCGCGTCGCCTAGCATAAGGATCCCTGGGGTGCCCGGCGACGGGTGGGCCGGACGCCGCGGCAGTCTGGCTCGGATGAAACCACCGGCCTGGCGGGCACCCCAGGGATCCTTATGCTCTCGTTGCACCTTGGTCACTGTCGACGACGGCGGTGACCGCCGTGGAACACCGCGCGGTGGACGTGCTGCGGTGGATAACCCTGGAGGTCGATTCGGAGACCGTTTCGGCCCTGCTGGAGCACCCTTGTTCGGCTTCGGTCATCGCACCGACTTCGACTTTCTGCATGGTGCCCCGAACCTTCGGGTCGGTTTCACGCTCTCTGCGCGGGATGGCGCGGCTGCCAGCTTTGTCCGCCGCAAAGGCCGACGCGACACGCCGCGCGACGTTAACCCGACTTTCGCAACTCGCCTCCGGAAAACCGCCGCACCCGCGGCTTTCCCGGGATCGTCACCGGAAGGTCGGCACCACAGGCGGCACGGTCATGCCGCTGGGGCAACATCTGCCGCGGCAATCCTCGGCGGCGGCTGAGCCGGTAGTTCCATCTTCAGCTGCCGCAGCAGGAACAGCTGGTCCGGCCCGGGTTCGGTATAGCGTGAGAGCAAGACGGTACGGCCGTCGGTGGTCGGCAGATGGACATCGACCATCTGGATCGCGGCCATCTTGTCCAGCATCGACCGCGGGGTCAGTGCCGGGGCCAGCGACCGCAGCCGCTGTTTCAGCGTGACCTGCAGGCCGTAGGCGAGGAACGCCACGAAGATGTGCGCTTCGATGCGCGCATCGCTCTGATGGTAGATCGGGCGGATCGCCAGGTCTCCCTTGAGTTCCTTGAAAGCCTGCTCGATTTCGACCAACTGCAAATAGAACGTCCAGAGCCTCGCCGGATCGCTGTCGGTGAGATTGGAGCGCAGCAGGTAGCTGCCCTCTCGCCGGCGTGCCTCACGCAATTTCTGCCAGTTCAGTTTGAAGCAGAACGTCTCCGGCATGACCGGTTGGTCTTTATCAGGGAGCTGGATGTCGGTCAGCCGATAAACCGCTGGCCCGGCCTCCTTGCGTGCCGCCCCGAGCTTGATCAACAGTTGGTCGCGCGTCAGCTTCTGCTGGTGTAGTTCGTGCAGGCGTTTGACCAGCTTCTTCAGGCGCCGGCGCCGCATCGCCTGTTCTTTGTCCCGCCGCCCGCTGCTGCGCGCCAGGATGTAGAGTTCGCCATCCTGTTCGACCAGCTTGACGTGGACGGTGTCGCGAACCTCAGCCCAGGGCTTGCTTAGGAAATCCTTCTCTAATTAGCTCAGCCGTCCCCGCGGTGTGCCGACCAGATAATAGGTGGGCTTCGGCGTTGCCCGCATCTCGGCCAGCACGTCTTCCGTCGGGATGCCGCGGTCCATCACCCAGGTGCGACGGGCCTTGCCAAACTGGGCTTCGATCCGCGCAAGGAAGTCGTGCAGCGTGGGTTTGTCCGACGTGTTGCCCGGCATTACCTCATAGGCCAGGGGAAAACCCTCGGGCGTCACGATCAGGGCGATCACCACCTGCACGCAGTCCGACCGATGATCGCGCGAGTGGCCGAACCGCCGCTTGCCGGCGTCTGGGGGATCGCACTCGAAATACGTGCTGGTCAGGTCGTACAGCAGCACCTCGAAATCGGCCTGGAACAGCATCTGCCAGCGCTGGCGCAGGAAACTGAACAGGTCCGATTTGTGTACCAGCTGCTTGTCGAGACACCTATATAGAGTGTCTTTGTTGGCCAGGGCTAAGACTTCGCCCAGCAGATCGCCGATGGCGCTTTGCTCATACCATTGCCGATGCAACCGCCACTCGCTGCCGGGATCGATCAGCCGATACGCCACCAGGATCTTCAACACGCTCAGCCAGCGCGTGCCTTGCCGCGACGGCGGCAATCGCGGCGACCAGAAATCATCCAGCCGCAGCTGCTCCCATAACTGACCGGCCAGCCAACACGCACCCCATTGTCGCGGCCGGTGCAGCCGAAGCCTGCTGAGTTTGACATGCACCACATCGCGATCCAGCGCCGGGGCGGTACGGTCCTGCGGGAACAGCGCGATCTCCCGGCGGTCCGGATCGGTCTCGTCGAAAGCCTCAATGGTGCGACACCGGGCGGCTTGCTGACTGTCATTGATCTCGCCCAGGTACAGTACGTGCCTCTGCACCGTGCGTCCGCCTGGCACGCGGCGGTTCTCGACGATGCTCCAGTAACGGTGCTCCTTGCCGTCTTTGCGGCGAATCTTGTGGCGCAAGAACATGGTGCGACATTCCGCCCGCCACTGAGCGCGCCGCAAGCTACTTGGTCAGCACCGCAGGCGATCTTCGGGCCTCCGGCGATCGTCGCGCCAAGCCGATCAAGCACTTGGACTGCCGCCAGTCAGCAAAAATATCTGATTCACAGGGCGAGTGGCGAAAGTCGGGTTAACGACCAGCCTGTGCCCGATGAATCCTTGCGGAGGTTTCTCGGCGGCACCAGCCGCGTGACGGGGATTGACCTGCGGGACGGCGCTTCGGCGCGCGAACAGGATGTGGGAGGCTGAAGGACGCGGCCTGGCCGAATCCGACGACGAAATCAATTCGACCAAGCCGCTTGCAACAGGAGCGTTGCTCGGGATGGATAGCACAGCGATTCCGCGTCCGCACAAGCCCCTAATCAAAAGTTTCCGCGATGCCAAAATTTTTGGTTGGCGACGCATACGTTAGTATGCCAAAATCTTTAGCGAACCCGCTTCGCGGGTATCTCTTGGGGAGGTCCGGGCGTGAGCAAGCGTGCACGCGACACCTTCTAAAGAAAAGGCCGGACATAGCGCCCGGCCAACTTTATTGGAGGAAACGTCCAAGAAAACAGCGGGACAGACGCTGCGGTCCACGTTCACTCGCGGTTCCGCATGTGGAGACACTCCAGACACAGTACTGTGTCTGGAATTCAGTTTAGGCCCCGACGCGGCAGCCGTTGGCTTTCACGAAGTCGCTCACCCGGGTAAAGTCGCTCTCTCCGATCACCCAGGAGTCCTTCAGGAGATAGATCGGACTGTCCCTAGCGGTCTTTCCGGGAACCTTGCTCAACTTCATTGCCGTCGTGCGCGGCTGACCGATTATCACCCGCGCCATAGAACCGTCAAGCGTGATAGCAAGGACTTCGAGCTTATTGCCGAACTTTCCCAGCTTCTCGCGGATCTTCGCCATTTCTTTCACGCAGGCGTCGCTGGTGAAATATTCCGGGGTTTGAATCTGGATCAGGACTTTCGCCTGTGACAGTGCCGTTTCCCACATCTTGAGCCAGTTATCGTTCACCGCACCAATCGACACGTACTTACCGTCCGCAGTTTCGCCTGTAGTGGGATTGAAGTAGTTGTCGGGCTTTCCGCGCAGGTCCGGTTTGACTTCGCCGCCGTTGCGGCTGGCGACGTTATCGAGAAAGACCGCGTTCTCTGAGTAGTAATCCAGGTCCTTCATCAGCCTATCGCGCAACCAATGAACAAACAGATCACCACCACCGGCATTCGCGAAGCTCAGTATTATCCTGGTCTTGTCGCTTGTATAAGGCATCGTCGTCTCCGTCTCTTGGTTTACGAATTACCAACGGAGCGAACTGCAGCGACGCCGTCAGAGCTCCGTCGTGTGCCGATGTAACCTCCCACAGGCGGTGATCGCAGTGACTCGAGTCACACAGGGGACGAAAAGTTGGGCGCAGGCGGGGCTTGGCTGGACATAGGCGGTCTCCATGATTGGTCGCTGATGAAAGTGTCGTCTTCCGATCATCGATCGACCTGGCACATCCAAACCGACCGATGACCGGATCGTCATCGCTATCCCACGACGTGCCGGAGCCACTGCTCAACCTCGGCGGTGCTGATCCAATCCTTGCAGCTTCCATCGTGTTCGGTACCGCTGAACTTCGGTCCAGCGAAATGGATGCGGAACTCCTGTGCGCGGTCGCGGATTTCCTCCGCCTCGACTTCCAGGGTCGCGACCTGCTCGCGCAGCTTTATGATGTAGTTCGACATCACGCCGCCTCCTCGTCGGTGTCGGCGCTGCTCAGCCACTCGGCCCGCCGAGCCAGATCAGAGGGTGGCACGAACGTGTTGCGTTCGTGCAATATGTCCTCCTCCTAGTCGTCTTCGAAATAGGGCTGCGGCGGCGTGTGCAGCTTCAGGAACGTCGTGCGGCCCTTGGCATCGACCCGGCGGGTCGAGGCGCCTCGGGCGCCAAGCTCGGGGCGGATCCAATTCTCGAACGCCGCACCGGTTGGCACCTTTGATTGTGTCTTGGCCATGCGGATCGCCGTAAAGGCCTGCGCCTTCGGCGCACCGCTGCGCGGCTTCGGGCCTTGACGGCGACGGGAGTGGAAAAACGCTGGTCTTCCTATGCCGACATCGGAACGACACCGCGCGATTTGAGACGCCCATCCAGGACCGCCGCTCTGACCAGCGCAACGCGATGAGCACCGCACGGCGACCAACGCATGCGTTGCTTCTTGGCCATCCGGGCGTTGGCAATCTCGTCGACACATCCTTCCGCCTCCAAACTCGAGACCGGTTGTTTATCGTGGTAGCGGCGGTGGTAGTTTATAATGGCATCACGGTTGTTCTGCGCGTATCCTTGCAGCTCCATGCAAAGCCGGGTCAGGTCCTTCGACGATTCTTGGGCAGGCACCCCATTTCGCTCAGCGATTTTGCTGCCGTGGCCAGAGAGCAGGGCGATTTCCTGATCCGCCTCGTCCGCACGACCATGCCACAGCAAATGGCGTACGCGCTCGATCGAAGCCTGCGCTATCTGGACAGGCTCGGGGTCCTGGAGCTGGCGAGCGGATAGCCCCATCAGGACTTGTT
>Ga0335072_10006119_pt1 | contig 17636 bp, 13 predicted proteins | sample Lox_Sample_21_FD_206725 | JGI IMG/M metagenome (GOLD analysis project Ga0335072, IMG submission 206725) | Soil microbial communities from Loxahatchee National Wildlife Refuge, Florida, United States - Lox_Sample_2.1 | ecosystem: Environmental > Terrestrial > Soil > Wetlands | place: USA...
TTATATAAAAAAGAAAGAATAATTATTGATAATAATTATTGATAATTATTAGTATTATTGTTTTAATAAATATATGTATATAAATTTTTATAATTATAATATAAACAAACCAATTAAGCATATATATATTTATATACAGATTGTACATGAAAAAAGGATAGTATTGATAAATAATTTTTTGTCAATTTCGGATACCATGAACTTTAAAAAATTTTCTGTATCAGATAGAGAATCTGAAGAAGGAAGTTGGTCTAGTCTATCTGTTTTAAAAGCAAATATATCTTTATGAACAGAAAGATGATTTTTATCATCAAATGCTAAAGATATAGGTACATTATACCTAATATTTGCTTTATTTTCAGGATTATTAGGTACAGCTTTTTCTGTATTAATAAGATTAGAATTAAGTGGACCAGGAGTTCAATATATAGCAGACAATCAACTATATAATAGTATAATTACTGCTCATGCTATTTTAATGATATTTTTTATGGTTATGCCTGCTTTAATAGGAGGTTTTGGTAATTTTCTATTACCATTATTAGTAGGAGGTCCTGATATGGCATTTCCTAGATTAAATAATATAAGTTTTTGATTATTATTACCTAGTTTATTCTTATTTATATTTGCTAGCATTATAGAAAATGGTGCAGGTACAGGATGAACTCTTTATCCTCCTTTAAGTGGTGTACAAAGTCATAGTGGGCCTAGTGTAGATTTAGCTATATTTGCTTTACACTTATCTGGTATAAGTAGTTTATTAGGTGCGATAAACTTTATAACAACTATACTTAATATGAGAAGTCCTGGTATAAAATTACATAAACTGGCATTGTTTGGTTGAGCTGTAGTGGTTACAGCTGTATTATTGTTACTATCATTACCTGTTTTAGCTGGTGCAATAACAATGGTTTTAACAGATAGAAATTTTAATACATCTTTCTTTGAAGCAGCAGGAGGTGGTGATCCTATATTATACCAACATCTATTTTGATTTTTCGGTCATCCTGAAGTTTATATATTGATTATACCAGGATTTGGTATAATTAGTACTACAATATCAGCTAGTTCTAATAAGAGTGTGTTTGGATATTTAGGTATGGTATATGCTATGATGTCTATTGGAGTTTTAGGTTTTGTTGTTTGAAGTCATCATATGTATACAGTTGGTTTAGATGTAGATACAAGAGCTTATTTCACGGCTGCTACATTAATTATTGCTGTACCTACTGGTATTAAAATATTTAGTTGATTAGCTACATGTTATGGTGGATCTTTACAATTAACTCCTTCAATGTTATTTGCCTTAGGGTTTGTATTTATGTTTACAATAGGGGGATTAAGTGGAGTGGTTTTAGCAAATGCATCTCTTGATATAGCTTTCCATGATAAACACTTGTTTTTATTCTTTATTAGTAATATAGTATTATATAATACTATAAATAATAGAGAGAAAATTTGTTATAAAATATATAATAATGATTATATAGAAAAATTTTGAGTAGGTTTAATGGATGGTAATGGTGATATACAAATAAATATACAAAAGAAGAAAATATTAAAATATAGACTTATTATTAAATTAAATTCTTTAAAATCAAATTATAATATGTTAATTAACATAGTTAAAACTATAGGGAGGAAATATTATAGTTACTAATAAACAAATAATGTGGTTATTGGACGATAAAAAGTGTATTTTTTATATAATGAAGATTTTCGAGAATTATCCACCTTTGACTACTAGATTATATAATCAATTTGCATTTTTCAAAGCTTGTTTAACAAAAAATCTATTTTTAAAATCTTCTACAAGAAATGATTTATATAATTTTTTAAATAATAGAAAATCAAGACTTGATTTTAAAATTAATATTGTTAATAAATTTAATAATAAAAAAATTGATTCTAATTTTTTTTGTGCTTGGTTAAGTGGATTTATGGAAATAAAAAGTTCTTTTTTACTTAAAATTAAAATGGATAATTCTTATTCTTATTTATTTTCAATAGAACATAATCAGGATTATTTTGTTTTATATAAAATATATAAATTATATAATATAAATGTTAATATTAAAAATATTAATAATATGTCATATATACTAAAAACTTCTAATAAAAATATATTAAATAATATCATAAATCATTGCATATCATATCCTTTACAGGGTGAAAAATCTAAATTATTAAATCAATTTATTAAAATATTTTATAAATAATTAGTAGTGTCATGTTGTCTTGTCACTATGGAATTAGTGTTTTGTTTTTGTCTTTCTTTTACCATTTTTTCCGGTAATACTTGAAAATTATTGCTAACGGTGGAGTTTTATATAAGTTTATAAAAGCATATACATAATAGGATATGAAAGTATACCGTGGAAACCAAAGCATATATTGAATATAAAACATTGTATGTAAGTAGGATCTGTAGAGACTATACGTGACAATCGAAGACTTTATAGTTAAGTTATTAGATAAAATCTAGTCCATATAATTTAAAATGAAAGATTAATTAAAAAAATTTTTTTTAAAAGTTAGGTTAGTTAGTAATTACATATTAGTAGTGGTATACCACCACTGATGTTGCCAAATATTTTTATACTTTAGTTAGTATAAGTTGAATAACCAGCCTGTATCAACAACAACAGAAAAAAAAAGTTATGATGAATGAAATCATGGATTTAGTTAATCAAATTGATGGGTTAATACCGCAATTTGCAGGATTTATAGATCAATTTAATACATTAATAATTCAAAAAAGTCTTAATGTAATATCTGATTCTTCGGGGAACATGTCAATAGATGTACCTCATGACATGTCAAATAAAGAAGCTGAGAATGTTAGTAAGAGAATAACTATTATAGACAGTTTAATTGAATCTCATAATATTACTATAACAGATTTGTTTGAAAGAGGGTTTAATGTAGAAAAGAAGTTAAAAGCAGATAACCCTAATTACATTTCAGAATTAGTTAATAAAAAAGCTGAATTTAATAAACTTAGAGATTCTTATAAGCATTTTCGTTAATTTTATTGTTAAAAAATAGTTCTTATTCTTATTCTTATTCTTATTCTTATTCTTATTCTTATTCTTGTTCTTGTTCTTGTTCTTGTTCTTGTTCTTGTTCTTGTTCTTGTTCTTGTTTTAGACTTACTATGTTGTAGCACATTTCCATTATGTTTTAAGTATGGGTGCAGTATTTGCATTATTTAGTGCTTGATATTTTTGAATTCCTAAAATGTTAGGATTAGATTATAATAAAATGTTAGGTAAAGTACATTTCTGAATATTCTTTGCAGGAGTTAATATTACATTCTTTCCTCAACATTTCTTAGGGCTTCAAGGAATGCCTCGTCGAATAAGTGATTATCCTGATGCTTTTGCAGGTTGAAATTTAGTAAGTTCATTTGGAAGTATAATAAGTGTAATAGCTATATTTTTATTTTTACATATAGTTTATTTACAATTAGTTTATGGTAAGGCTACAAGTCGTTATCCATGATTAACTCCACAATTCTATAGTGATACTTTACAAACACTTCAGAATAGATCTTATCCTTCTTTAGAATGAGGTTTAAGTAGTCCTCCTAAACCTCATGCATTTGTAAGTTTACCTTTACAAAGTTAAGTTTTACTCTGGCTTTTATAAAATATTATTGATATAAATAATAATAATAAGATTAATTAACAATATTAACTTATAAACAGGAATTGTAATTATAAATGACTATGTACTATAAATTCATATATTAAATATAAATTAATATATTTAATTTATATTAAAGAATATGTTGTAGATGGTTCTACGTTTTGACTGCAAATCTTAAATATGAGGTTCGATTCCTCCATATTCTTCAAGTATATTAATGAATATAATATTATTAATATTCTATGTATTATTATACATTACATGTATAAAGTACATTTTAATATAAAGTAGTAACTTATTTAGTGTTTATTTTATTTTATAATTTAAATAGTTTAGATTTATACTTAATTTAAGTGTATATAATTAAATTCTTTAATTAAAATGATACAAGCTGCAAAAATAATAGGTACAGGGTTAGCAACTACAGGTTTAATAGGTGCTGGTGTAGGTATTGGTGTAGTATTTGGTGCTTTAATATTAGGTGTAGCTAGAAACCCTTCATTAAGAGGTCAATTATTCTCATACGCTATACTAGGTTTTGCTTTTGCTGAAGCTACAGGTTTATTCGCTCTTATGATGGCATTCTTATTATTATATGTTGCCTAATTTATATATTTTTGATATAATATAATTATATTATATAATTCTTATTAGCTTAATGGTAGAGCGGGATACTTCTAATATCTAGACCCAAGTTCGAGTCTTGGATAAGAGTTTTTATTTGTAACTAACTATTTTTCTTCATATTTTAAATTTAATAATATATGACTTTAGAAAAAAATAAAGTTATTTTTAAACCTATAGTTTAATTATACTAAAATGAGTTGAATGTATTATCACTATATTTTTTATATTAACTATATATTTTATATAAATAACTATGCTTTATTTACCCACTTTAATTTCAATATTAGAAGTTTTATTAGTATCTGTTCCAGTTTTATTAACAGTAGCTTATGTAACTGTAGCGGAGAGGAAAACAATGGCCAGTATGCAAAGAAGACTAGGTCCTAATATAGTAGGATATTATGGTCTTCTGCAAGCATTTGCTGATGCTTTAAAACTTTTATTAAAAGAATATGTTTCACCTACACAAGCTAATTTAATTTTATTTTTTCTTGGTCCTATTATAACTTTAATATTTTCACTATTAGGTTACTTAGTTATACCTTATGGGCCTGGTTTAGCTTTAAGTGATTTTAACTTAGGTATATTATACATGTTAGCAGTATCTTCATTATCAACATATGGTATATTATTAGCTGGTTGAAGTGCTAATAGTAAATATGCTTTTCTTGGTTCATTAAGAAGTACAGCACAATTAATAAGTTATGAACTTATTTTAAGTTCTGCTATTTTGCTTGTTATAATGTTAACCGGTAGCCTAAATGTTACTGTAAATATAGAAGCTCAAAGAGCTATATGATTTATAGTTCCTTTATTTCCTATATTTATTATATTTTTCATAGGGTCTATAGCAGAAACTAATAGAGCTCCTTTTGATCTTGCTGAAGCTGAATCTGAACTTGTTAGTGGGTTTATGACAGAACATGCGGCAGTTATTTTCGTATTTTTTTTCTTAGCTGAATATGCTAGTATTGTATTAATATGTGTATTAACTAGTATTTTGTTTTTAGGTGGCTATTTGTATATTTATATACCTTATTTATTTGAATTAGTTCAATATTTTGATTTTGATTATTATATGAATAATAAATATAATGAAAGTGTATTATCAAGTCCTTTAATTGAGGGATTAGTGTATGGTTTAGCTTTGGGGCTTAAATCATGTATTATGATTTTTGTTTTTATATGAGCTAGAGCTTCATTTCCTAGAATAAGATTTGATCAATTAATGTCTTTCTGTTGAACTATACTATTACCTATTGTAATAGCTTTTATAATATTAGTACCTTGTATACTATACAGTTTTGATATATTACCTAGTAATATACATTTATTATAATAGTTATAAAAATTATAGAAGGATAGTATTATAATAATTCTATTTATTATATTTTTTATAGCCTATAGACTGTATAGTAAGGTATAGTGTTAGTAAAGATTAAATTAATAATCCTGAGGGTGATTAGTTTGTCATCTAAAATAAGATGTTACTTACATTATTACTATGTATACCTATATTAGGTATATTCACTATATCAGCAGGAATGTCTTACAATGTATCTAGTTCAAATACTTTATGAATAAAAAAAGTGGGTATAACTACTACTATATTAAATTTATTAGTATCTTTATTAGTATTTTTTTTATTTGATTATAGTAGTAATCAATTTCAATTTGTTAAAGAATATTATGAGATAAGCTATTTTGATTTTTATTTAGGATTAGATGGATTGTCAATCTATTTTGTGTTATTAACAACTATTATTAGTCCTATAGCTTTATTAAGTAATTGAACATCTATTAATGAGAATGTTAGATCATATGTTATTATAATTTTATTATTAGAAACATTATTGTTAGCAGTTTTTTTAGTATTAGATATATTATTATTTTATATATTCTTTGAAAGTATATTACCTCCATTGTTTATACTAATAGGACTATTTGGGTCAAATAATAAAGTTAGAGCTAGTTTCTACCTTTTCCTATATACATTATTAGGATCCTTATTTTTACTATTATCAATATTAAGTATTTCTTCAATAATGGGTACTACTGATTTTGATGCTTTATATAAAACTAATTTTAACTATTCTACACAATTATTTTTATTCTATGGTATATTTATAGCATTTGCTGTAAAAACTCCTACTATATTTTTAAATACATGATTATTAAAAGCTCATGTTGAATCACCTTTAAGCGGTAGTATAATATTAGCGGCTATTGTACTAAAACTAAGTTTATATGGTATTTTTAGATTAATATTACCTTTATTGCCTAAAGCTTCTTTAGAATATACTTATATAATATATCTTATAGGTGTAATAACAATAATATATGCCAGTTTTAGTACTTTAAGAACCATAGATGTTAAAGAACTAATTGCCTATAGTTCTGTATCACATGCAGCAGTATATCTTATTGGTGTTTTTAGTAATACAATACAGGGTATAGAAGGTGGTATACTTTTAGGGTTAGCACATGGATTTGTATCTAGTGGTCTATTTATTTGTGCAGGAGGTGTATTATATGATAGATCTGCTACTAGATTAATAAGTTTTTACAGAGGTACTGCACAAATGATGCCATTATTCTCTATATTGTTCTTTATTCTATCTTTAGGTAATTGTGGTGTTCCTCTTACTTTAAATTTTGTAGGAGAATTTATGTCTCTTTATGGTGTATTTGAAAGATTACCTTTACTAGGTGTTTTTGCTAGTTCTTCTATAGTATTTTCTGCTGCATATACTATTTATATGTTTAATAGAATAGCTTTTGGAGGATCCTTTAGTAAATTTTTCGAAGCTAATTTACCTGATGTAAGTAAGCGTGAATTTTTTGTTTTATTTACATTAGTTATATTTACAGTAATATTGGGTATTTATCCTGCCCCTATATTAGATGGTCTACACTATTCAGTTTCTTCATTAATATATAGTAATATATCATAAAAATCTTTATGATAAGTTATTTGTGTATACACAAAGGCAACTATAAGAAAAATAAAATTTCCAAGTAATAATATAAACAATATTTAATATAAAAAATTTTTTCAAAGAACTTTATGAAAAAAAATATATAGTAATTTTAAGATAAAAGATTATTATATACTTAAAATACTCAAATAATTTTTGTCTTTAATTAGATAACAATGAATAATCGCACATCTATCATTAAAAAAAAGATATAAATATAAAAATGCCACAATTAGTACCATTTTACTTTATTAATCAAGTAATGTTTGCTTTTACATTCCTTATAGTAATATTATATGTATTGTCAAAATATGTATTACCAAGATTTGTACGTTTATTTGTATCTCGTATGTTTATAAGTAAGTTATAATATTAACGAAAATATTATAAGGTATTTATAATATTCTTGATATATTTTAATAGATATATTTATATCTAGTGTGGAATAATAACAATAATAGCTTAAATATTTATTACAGTAAAAACAAGTTAAGCTATTATTGAATATTCTTAGTGTAAATATTATATCTTTTAATAAAAATTAAAAAAAAATATTAATATGCATAATAACATATTTAATATTGCCAGTCCTTTAGATCAATTTGAAATAAGAAATTTATTAAGTCTAGATGCTCCTATATTAGGAAATCTACACATTTCATTAACAAACATAGGATTATATTTAACTTTAGGTACTATATTTATACTTAGTATAAATATACTGGCAACAAATTACAATAAAATAATAAGTAACAGTTGATCAATAAGTCAAGAAACATTATATGCCACTATACATAGTATAGTTGTAAATCAAATAAATCCTACAAAAGGACAAATATATTTCCCTTTTATTTACACTTTATTTATATTTATATTGGCAAATAATTTAATAGGTATGGTTCCATATAGCTTTGCATCAACAAGTCATTTTATATTAACATTCTCTTTAAGTTTTACTATTGTTCTAGGTGCAACTATATTAGGATTCCAAAAACATGGTTTAGAATTTTTTTCTTTACTTGTGCCAGCTGGTTGTCCTTTAGCTCTATTACCTTTATTAGTGTTAATTGAATTTATATCATATTTATCTAGAAATGTATCTCTAGGACTTAGATTAGGTGCCAATATATTAAGTGGTCATATGTTATTAAATATTTTAGCAGGTTTCACTTATAATATAATGACATCAGGATTTATATTCTTTTTTTTAGGATTAATACCTTTAGCTTTTATTATAGCATTTTCTGGTTTAGAATTAGGAATTGCATTTATACAAGCTCAAGTTTTTGTAGTTTTAACTAGCAGTTATATAAAAGACGGTTTAGACTTACATTAACTTAAGTTTTTTTTAATAAATTAGAGTTTAATATATAATATTGGGTAATAGATTTTCTTAGTTCGAGTCTAAGTATATAATGTATAATTACATACTATTTTATAATATTAATAAATCCTTTTATTATTTATAGTATCACACATTGATTCAAATTGCTGATTCAGTTTTGAAAAATATGTTTGATAGTCAATAATTTGGACTATATTTAAAAGATTTAATTTAAAATAGTGTATTAATTAAATAATTTTATTTAAAACTAATGGTAAAATTCAAGGTATAGCAACACTTAATATATATATATATTCCCTATATATATATTCCCTATTTATATATTTTCTATTTTTATATCTCTTAATTCTTTTATAAGAATTATACACTTTAACTTTAATAAAGTTAAGTTTTTTTTACAAAAAAAAATACATATTTCAGTAATATCTATAGTATATACTATACAGTATAGGAAAGTCCAAAACTTATATAAATATACTACATAATAAATGAGTAAAATGCAAAAGCATAGGTATTTAAGAGAAAATAATAATCATTTTATGTAATAAATAATATAAGAGAATAAAGAATGATTTATGAACACACAAGCCTATAAATAAGTCTTTTTATAGATTAATGCCTAATACAGGAACCGGCTTAAAGATATTCTGATTTTGAAAAAGACTTGAATTAGAGATTACATATTAGTAATGGTATAAAATTACTAAAAATACCATATTTTTTTTTGAGTTTGATGATGGCTCTGAATGAACACTGTTCAAGTGCTTGACACATGCTAATCGTACGTCTAATTTAATGTATGAAATAATGTATTTTATTAGAAGTGGTGTACAGGTGAGTAAAATATATTTTGACTACCTCAAAGTAAGGTATAAATACCTTATAAACTAAATAAAGAAATTATTATTTCGCTTTGAGAAGACAATAAATATAACGGATAAGTAGTAGATAAGGTAATGACTTAACTAGCTTAATATTCCGTAATCGAGACTGAGAGGTCGATCGATCACATTGGGTCTGAAAAAACCCCAATACGTATAGTACAGCAGTGGGGAATATTGGTCAATGGCCTAACGGCTGAACCAGCAACTTGAAGGAATGTATAGCTTCGGCTAACTAAACTTTTTTTAATTGAAAGATAGCAGTCTAATAATTTATTATTAGATTATTATTAATTGATTAATTAACTGCATAAATTGAAATAAAAATTTATTAAATTTTTAACTGAATTAATTCAGGCAGAAAGTAAAGTATCGATTTTGTCGAATAAAATTCTGAATATTAAACTGATAATGACAATTTAATATTTATATGTCTTGACCAAATTGCGTGCCAGCAGTCGCGGTAATACGTAGAAGACTAGTGTTATTCATCTTTATTAGGTTTAAAGGGTACCTAGACGGTATAAATCAGCCTAAAAAAGGTACGATTTTACTAGAGTTATATGTGATGAGGGGAGTATTTAAGGAGTAGAGTTGAAATTTTATGATACCTTAAGGACTGGTAACGGCGAAAGCGACCTTTTATTTAATAACTGACGTTGAGGGACGAAGGCTTGGGTAGCGAATAGGATTAGGTACCCTAGTAGTCCAGGCAGAAAATGATGAATGCCATAGGTTAGATAACAATTTAGCCTATAAATGAAAGTGTAAGCATTTCACCTCAAGAGTAATGTGGCAACGCAGGAACTGAAATCATTAGACCGTTTCTGAAACCAGTAGTGATGTATGTTATTTAATTCGTAAGTACGCGAAAAACCTTACCACAATTTGAATATTATTTTTATTAAATTTATATTTAATGAGATATTACAAGTGTTGCACGGCTGTCTTCAGTTAATGTCGTGAGATATTGGTTTAATCCTTTAAATTAACGGAAGCCCTTGCTTTATTTATTTCTTAAAAGAAAAATAAAGTAGTTCACCAGTACATTGGATATGATAACAGGGACCAAGACAAGTCATCATGACCTTAATATTGTGGGCGATCGACGTGCCGCATATTCCTATACAAAATGATGCGAAAATGTGAATTTGAGCTAATCTAATTAAAATGGGATATAATATGAATTGTAGTCTGAAATTCGACTACGTTAATAAGGAATTACTAGTAATCGTGAATCACCACGTCACGGTGGATTTAATCTCAGATTGGTACTTACTACTCGTCAGGCGCCGAAAGTAGTGTGTGCAATAAGTTTGGTTCATTATTTTTAGTTACTCTAAAGAATTAACTTTAGCTTTAAGAATAATAAATCTTCGTATGCGTGACTTCAATGGGTGTTAAGTCGTAATACGGTTCGTGTAGTGGAAGTTGCACGGGAATCATTAATTTTTAAAAATAAATATTTTATATATATGAATATATAAATTAAGTCTTTAAGGAATATATTATACAGATTGACAAAATAACAATTGTATTTAATTTCAGTTCAATTCTGAAATAGACTTTTTTCTAGTAAAAAAACTTTTGCTGTTGGAAAATTAGGGAGAGAATTGTCCCTTTTATAAATTATAAAAAAAAAATAACATGTGTAAATATAAATTATGGAAACCATATAAAATTTATGTAAATTCTAGATTAAATAAAGATAATGCTTTACAAGAAAATAAAAATAAAGCTGGTATTTATTTGTGATATAATGCTATCACTGGAAAGTATTATGTCGGAAGATCTATTGATTTAACTAGGAGACTTTTAGATTATTATAATCCAAAATATTTAAATAAACATAGTGATAAAGCTATAATTAGAGATTTATTGGATTATGGTCATTCAAATTTTGATTTAATAATTTTAGAGTGTTGTGAAGATTATGGAGATTATGGAAATTATGAAGATTATGAAGATTATGTCAATAAATTTATGGAAAATCAAGAACAGTATTACATTGATTTAATTAATCCCGAATACAATATACAAAAAAAAAGTACTAAATATACTCCACGTAAAGGTTGTCCAATAACTATTACAAATATAAAAGATAACACCACAAAAAACTATCTATCCATACGTGCTGCGGCACGTCATACAAAAATTAATTATTCAATATTACTTTGTCATTTAAAAAATAATAAATTATTAAATAAGTGTTGTTTAATAACTAAAACTTAATATAATATAAAGAAATGAAAAAATTTTTTCATAAAGGAAGGTTCCGTTTGTTGGTATGGCGGGTTGAGCTGTAAACTCAGTAGCATTATGCTGTCGAAGGTTCGATTCCTTTTCTTCCTATTTATTTTATTTTTTAGACTTTTTAAGTAAATCAAAAATTAATTTGCCCTTATAGCTCAACGGTAGAGCAAGATACTGTTAATATCAAGATATATGTTCGACTCATATTTAGGGCTATACTCACAATTATAAATATAAAAAGCGTGTTAGCATAATGGCAATGTTAAGTGTTTCGGCCACTATTATGCAGGTTCGAATCCTGTACACGTTTATTTTACTTTATGTACTATTATATCCTCTTAAAAATATTTATCTAAAATTTTAGATAGTGAGGTTTTTTACAATTAACAAATATTAATAATTTATTTATTTTAAGTGAAAATTATACTAACGGTTATAGAGCAGAAGTATTAGATATCATTTCACTATTAGCTATACTATGTGGAATACTTGTTATTATAAGTAAAAATCCTATAGTATCTGTTTTATTCTTAATAGGATTATTTTTAAGTATATCTAGTTATTTAATTATCCTAGGTCTAAATTTTATTGGTTTATCTTATTTATTAGTTTATGTGGGTGCTGTATCTATACTATTTCTTTTTATATTAATGTTAATTAATATTAGAGTTAGTGAGTTGTTAAGTTACACTAGCAATAGTATACCACTAGCTATACTGATTACAATATTCTTTAATTATCCTATTTATCAAATATTACCTTATAGTATAGCTGCTTTTAATAGTTATACTGTAGATTTAAATAATACATTAAATGATATGTGATACAATAATTATAGCGATTATTTAAACAAATTCTTTAAATTAAATAATATGGAATTAGATAAAGGTGAAATATCATTTGTAACAAGTAAAATATGAGATGGTAATTTAACAGAAACTAGTCATATTACAACTATAGGTAATATTATGTATACTAGTTATAGTACGTGATTAATAATTACTTCTATTATATTATTATTAGCCATGGTGGGTGCCATTGTTATTACAATAAAACAAAAAAATTAAATTAAAAATTAAAAATTTAATTTTAAGGAATTAGCTCAATGGTAGAGCGACCGTTTTACACGCGGTAGGTCAAGTGTTCAAATCACTTATTCCTTATATAAATATGATATGTATATTATACTTTTCAAAACATAAAATTATATAAATTTTAATAAACTTTATGTAAAATATTAGATACTAAGTATGTAAAAAATATTGTTATACTTTTTATATATTAATATAAAAAAGAAAATTTTAAATCATTAAATAACATTATTATAAAAATTATAAAAAAGATTTAGGTATAATAAATGAAACATTCAAACAGAAGTCTTTTTCAGGGCCATCCTTTTCATTTAGTTTCTCCATCACCATGGCCTATTTATACAAGTATTAGTTTATTAAATCTTACAACTAGTGGAGTATTAACTATGCATGGTTTTGCACATGCCCATTATTTTTTAATAGCTGCTTTTATAGCTTTAATTAGCTCAATGTCTTTCTGATGACGTGATGTTATTTCAGAAGCTACTTATTTAGGTAACCACACATTAGCAGTACAAAAAGGACTTAATATGGGTGTTGTTTTATTTATAGTTTCAGAGGCATTGTTTTTTTTAGCAATTTTTTGAGCTTTTTTCCATAGTGCATTGTCACCTACAGTAGAATTAGGAGCTCAATGACCCCCTATGGGTATAGAAGCTGTTAACCCTTTTGAATTACCTTTACTTAATACAGTTATATTATTATCTTCAGGGGCTACTGTAACATACGCTCATCATTCTTTAATCCAAGGAAATAGAAGTGGAACACTTTATGGTATGATAGCTACAGTAATATTAGCTATCATTTTTACTGCTTTTCAAGGTATAGAGTATACAGTTTCTTCATTTACTATTAGTGATGGTGCTTTTGGTTCTTGTTTTTACTTTGGTACAGGTTTTCATGGCCTACATGTTATGATAGGTACAGCTTTTATAGCAGTAGGTTTATGACGTGTTTATGCTTATCACTCTACTGATAACCATCACCTTGGGTTAGAAGCTGGTATTTTATACTGACATTTTGTTGATGTAGTTTGACTTTTCTTATTTATTTCTATATATTATTGAGGTTCTTAATATATATAAATATAAAGTTAAGAGATCTTAGTTTAATGGTAAAATGCGAGACTTTTAATCTTTGTGATACGGGTTCGAATCCCGTCGATCTTATATTTTACTTTTATATCTTTTAGTTAAAAATTATATGGAATAATTTTTAAAACTTTTATAAAAGTTTTAACAGTTATAGGTTAATGGTAGACTTGCTTCCTTCCAAGTAGTATGTATCGGTTCGAATCCGATTAACTGTAGTTCCATGAATTGGAATATTAAAAATAAATTATTAATAAAGGGTTAATATCCTAATTGGTAAGGAACTCCTTTGTCAAGGGAGAATATATCGGTTCGAACCCGGTTTGACCCGTCCCTAGTAATTATAGCATTATAATAATTGCGTAATACTATTATTATATTGCCATATATAAAATAATATAACCTAAGGAAAGGTTGCTATTGGTAAAGCGGGCCCTTTGCTAAAGGGTGTCTTATAGACATGAGAGTTCGAATCTCTTCTTTTCCGTGTAAGAGTGTAGGCTAATGGTAAACTCAGAAACTTCAAATTTCTCATTATCCGTTCAAATCGGGTTACTCTTGTAATCATAACTGATCATTATTTTTATAATTATAATATGGACAAACCAATTAAGCATATATAATCTATATATGAATTGTATATGAAAAAAAGGACAGTCTTGATATAATAAAAATGTATTTAAAAGATAAATATATTTAGATTCTTTAACTTAAATGGTAGAGTGCATTTTTGATAAGGATGTGGTCCAAGTTCAATTCTTGGAAGAATCAATTGAATAATTAATAGTGACGAGTTTGATAAATATTCAAATAAGTATTATTTACATTCACTTAAATTAGAGATTATCTGTAATAAAAATTGAGTTACATAAAGAGAATTGACTGAGTGGTTTATAGTGGCTAGCTTGAAACTAGTTTAATTTAATAGATTACATGGGTTCGAATCCTATATTCTCTGTCATATGCATTAAATTAAAAACAGGTTATAGCTAAATTGGTTAAAGCGCTTCCTTTGGGTGGGAGATCTTCTTAGTTCGAGTCTAAGTAACCTGATAAGTGTATATTATAATATGTACTATACTATATATGTAATATACACGTATAATCTTTATTACTTATTAGTAATGTAATGTGATTGATATCAATAGAAAATTTTTATATTATAAAAATTATAATATAAGGAAGTATACAAAGAAACTATTACGGATACCTAGCTATATATTAAAGAGAGTGCTATTTAATTTGTGTTTTAAATTATAACACATGTACTCTTAGAGAAATTCAATATTAAACAAAGTGAACTGAAATATCTTAGTAACTTTAGGAAAAGAAATCAAATGAGATTCTATGATTAGTGAGAACGAAAGTAGAGAAGCCTAAAAAAATATCAGCATATCTTAGTATATTATTATAAGTATTAAAAAAAGCTATTATTAATGATAGTAAAAAATAAAAAAAAAAGCATAATATGAAATAAATATAATTGTAAAAAGCAATTAAAAATTCACTGATAAATTAATTAAGTAAAATGGGTATAACCTGTTTGAAAAAAGGGGAACCTTCCTCTAAGGCTAAATATAATATATAAGCGATAGTGAAAAGTACCGTGAGGGAAAGGTTTGAAATAGTAGTTTTATAAGCAGCTCAAGTAAATTATAATAAATAAGTAAGAGCGTACCTTTTGCATAATGGGTCAGCAAGTTAATGATAGATGCGAGCAAATGTATTATATTTGCCCAGATAAACCAATTATAATCTAATGAAATAGTATCTAAAATTAGACCCGAAGCCTAGTGATCTTACTACAATCAGGATTATAAAAGTCCGAACGGGTTATCGTTGTAAAGATATCCGAAGAATTGTGGTAAGTAAGTGAAAGACAATACTGACTAGGATAGCTGGTTTTCTGCGAAATCTATATAAGTAGGTAATTCAAATTACATCTTAGCAGGTACAGAACTGTGATCTCAGGTAATTATCATTAAATATTTAATATTTATATCAAATATAATGAATTTACATATATCGGGCAACCGTGAAGGTTTTATCGGTGAGTATTCGCACTCGGAAGGGCAAGGATGAATATTGAATTGTCAGACATAGTACGATAAGGTTGTATGTCTAAAGGGAAACAGCCCAGAACAAGTGTTAAGGTTCCAAAATTAATGTTAAGTGAAATTAAGGAAGTTATTATCTAATACAACTAGGAAATAGGCTTAGAAGCGGTCACTTTTTAAAGATCTCGTAACAGAGCACTGGTTTAATAAATTTAATTTATAATGGATAGTAGCACCGAAAATTTAACGGATCTAAACAATATACCGAAACCTTGTCCATATTTACGAATAATATAAATTATTCTATTTAATGGGGTAGTGGAACATTGGGTAAATCTTAAATTAATTCTTTGTAAGGATAAAAATAGATAACCCAAGAGATAATGCTGACATGAGTAACGATAAAGGGTAATAATCAACCCTCGCCTAAAGCTTATGGTTTTAGAAAAGTAACGGCCTCTAAGTTTACAACCCTAAAGGGTTAAACGATGAGTAAATCTTTGTTATATAGTAACAACCTTCTTTAAAGTGAATAAGGTTCTGGAAAAACTATAACAATATATATACATCTATCACTATAAACTAATTAGAAAAAAGTGATAAGATGAAAAGATAAAATTTTTATCTTTCCTTAGTATTTTACTAAAGATTATATATGATAATAAACCGTACCTAGAATTACTACCGCAAGTAAGCTAGTAGAGAATACGAAGGCGGATGAGTGAACAATCATTAAGGAACTCGGCAAATTAACTACCGTAACTTCGGAATAAGGAGGGCCATTCCTCCTGATTAATATCAGGTAAAGAAAAGGAGGCACAGAATAGTGTTGTACGACTGTTTAATTAAAACAAAGCACTCTGCAGTAAGATAATAAATCAAAGTATTGAGTGTGATTTCTGCCCGATGTCGGCTGGTTAACGGATTAGCTGGGCTGATTAAGCTTGGTTTTGAAGGAACCCCCGATCAATGGCGGCCTTACCTATGAGGGTCCTAAGGTAGCGGAATACCTTGGCCGTTAAATGCGGTCTTGCATGAATGATTTAACGATACAACAGCTGTCTCGATGATTGGCTCGGTGAAATTGGAATAACTGTGCAGATACAGTTTACCTCTAGTTAGACGAGAAGACCCTATGCAGCTTTACTGTTGCTAATTATTGGATATGATACAATGATTTTTAGCGTATAAGGTAGCATTATATACATAGTAGAAATATTATGTTAGTTCAATTGAAACACCTTTATTCACATTTATCATATTGGTAGCTTTTAAGCTACATTAGAATATAAATTTTTTAGTTTATATCCTAATTAACCTTTTTAAAAGGGACAATTGTTAGGAGGCAGTTTATGCGGGGCACAGATCCCATAAAAAGTACCTGGGTGTATCCAAAGTAAACTTTGTTAAATTATCATAATTCTTTATGATAAGAGAATATACATATTTTTTATGTATGTTGATTTTAGTTTGTAATTTTGTGTAGTTTTTATAAACTATAATTAATTCAATTATATATCCTTTTAGTTGGAATTAAAAAATTTTTTTTTAAGTAAGATTTTAACTATATGGGAAATAGTTGTAATTAAAACATTAAGTTAAATATTATTTCTAATGTTTTTAGTTTTATTATTAGTTTGTTTAAGGTAAACATTAAATATA
>Ga0335072_10006120_pt1 | contig 17636 bp, 23 predicted proteins | sample Lox_Sample_21_FD_206725 | JGI IMG/M metagenome (GOLD analysis project Ga0335072, IMG submission 206725) | Soil microbial communities from Loxahatchee National Wildlife Refuge, Florida, United States - Lox_Sample_2.1 | ecosystem: Environmental > Terrestrial > Soil > Wetlands | place: USA...
AAATGCAGCGCGCACCGGTCGCCCCCGCGCGGTCCGCCGCGCCTGCTCCTCGAGCACGATGGCGAGCGCGAGGTTCGACGGACCGAATCCGATTCCTAAGACGTCGAGAACGTCATCTGTCGAGTCGGCCGCGGCTCGAGGCGAGCGGCTGACGGAGAGATCAGTCATCGATGGCAGCTAGCGGCGGGTGGCTATCGCGGCTGGGTCAGCGCGCATCGCCGTCTGCTCTTTCCTCGGGCATCCAGTACAGGCTCAACGCCACGAGCGGCTCGTCTTCGGAGTGGTTGACCAGGATATGCGGCTCTTGCGGGTCCATGAGGACAGCCGTGCCCGCCGGGGCCGGCCTGGCCGAACCGCCGGGGACCTGTACTTCGCCGCTGCCCTGGATGACAATGAACAGTTCCCGGTCGGGATGCTGGTCGACGTCGCTGTGACCGCCGGGCGGCACCACGCACCACATGGCTCCGAAGGGCAAATCACCTGTTGTCGTGTACTGAGTCCACCGCCCGACAGTGATGCCGAACTCTCGCGAAAGCTCCGCCGAATTGCTGGCTAAGACCTGCACTGTCACATCCCATAAGGCACGACTATGTGGTTACTGGACGTTCAGTGCGACTCTACAGTGAAATGACGGAAACGGCCGGTATCGTGACGGTAATACTTTTGGCTCCTCGGCGCCACATCGACGGACCTTGTCCCGGCCGCGGCCGCCTAGGGCTAACGCGGCCCGGATAAGAACGGCGGCCGGCACGAGGGATAGGGCGCCGCCTGATCAAGCGCTCGGGGTGCCGCAGGCGGACACGCCCGCGGCAGCCAACGTTGTGAAACCCGGGCCGGGCCTGGTCGGACAGCGGCTCACAACGCGAAGCGTGAGCCGGATGCTTTGGTCGCGGGGGAGCCTGCCGTGGGCGTTGTGCGGCATCCACTTTGGCACCGCCTCCCGCGTTCACCCGCTACGGCGTGCAGCGCTGTCGGTCGGGCACGACGGAGTGCAGGCGGCCTGGCAGGTGGCGCTCGAACAAGCTTGTGAGCTTGTGAGCATGTGAGTGGGCCCGCCCAATTACCTTGACGTCGAGGCAATGCAGGCCACGCCAGGCACGACAGCCGCGTGAGCCGCTAGGATGAGGCGTCCCTCGCCAGCGACGGTGTCGCCGGAGCACCCGCCAAGAGCAGCTCCCGGGACTGATGTGGGCAGGGATTGGGGTTCGAGCACGAAATAGTGACCGGGATTTCACGGGTCACAACGGGATGTAGCGCAGCTTGGTTAGCGCGCCTGCTTTGGGAGCAGGAGGCCGCGGGTTCGAATCCCGCCATCCCGACGCGGTTTTTCGAATGTGTTATCAGTCTTTGCAAGCAGGGGGCCACTCGTCGGCATCTGTCGCCTGATGCCGGTCGGCGTGGCTGGGTGGCTGTGCAGGTGGGCTGTCCCTTGGCTCCCATGTTGTAGAGGGCTGCGGCTACGCCCAGCTGATCGAACTTCAGTTCACCCGATCGCAGCAGGTCGGCTGCGCCCTGGGTGCGCATGGCACGGCAAGCGTGCGAGTCGCTCATTCCAACCAGCGCGCAGCGACGACATCTGAGTCCGACGAACCTCGGCTACCTGAGCCCTCGATTTCTTGCTCTCATGCCTGATGTGCGGTCATCCGACATTCATCGGGACCGCCCGCGTGGACGCGCCTTTCAGCGCATGTTGAGCTGCGCCATGGTGCCGTGTAGCCGCCAGAACATCGATGGCGGTAGCGGTGTGCCCAGGCCTGCGGCCTCCAGATAAGTCAGGTGGACGCACCATCCATTCCGGTACGACTCCGCGAGGTCACCGAGCGCACTGTGGGTCAGCCGGAGGTCGGTGATGCCACCCGACTCGTCGAGTTCTATTGCTACCTTTGAGGCTGGCTCATCGGGGAAGTGCCAGGTGAAGTCGAGCCTGCTTGGCTCGGCGCAGGCTACGACGGTCGATCGACAACAGTAGCCGTCGCCGTGGTCGACCTCGAAGTCTGAACCAGCCCCGACCGCACCGCTGACCAGCTCGCCCAGCCACTGACTGAGCAGGTCGGCATCCGTCAGGCACTGCCATACCCGAGCACGAGGAACCTCGATGCGCCACATGAGGCTGACGTCGACCGATTCATCAATGTGGATCAACGGCACGGCAGCGAGCCTATTGGCTGACTGCACCAGGAGCGTCCGCATCCGCCGCATTTTGGGCGCGCGCGTTCCCGCTCGGGATATTGTCTCGTGGCCGACTTCAGGCTCGTTTAGGATCGGGCGACGGTTTCGCCAGAGACTGGACCTGCCTCTAGAGCCGCGAAGATCAGCAGGTGCATGGATGACGATTCCGGAGCGGACAGCGACTGACAACTACCTGACACGTGCAGGCCTGGAACTGGATATTGCCTTCGACGTTGATCTCGGCGAACTGGTGCGGGGTCATCACGTGGTCGCCGGCGGCATCATGTTCGGGCAGCTGGTGCGGGTTCCCCCGCGTTGACATTGACGAGATCCGCGCGCTGGTCAACCAGGCCGGTGCTGCCGGCAACAGCGGCGGGTTCCACATCTGCCGCCCTGCCTCATCAGCTCCTCGCGAGTTCGACGAGCAGCTGACTGAAGCTGAACTGCACTACGAGTTCGTGCCTGGGCTCAGCCATACCGAGGCCGATGGCCAGTTCGACTGGGGGTGGAGGCTGTCGGCCTCTGACGACGTCGGCAGCGAGTATGCCGACCGCGACAGCGGCGCGTTCGACGGTCGGGCCGGGCTCGCCGCCGCCCACGGCAGCAGGGACCTGGGCGGCCAGATCCAGCCCGAAGCCAGCCTGCTGACGCTGCAGTTCTAACCGTCCAGCGGCTGGACCCCGGCAGCGCCCTGGTGCCAGCAACTCATCGTCAACCTGCGCGATAAACGCCTTCTCAGCGCCCACCGCCACTGACAGTACGACCTAGGGAGCGGACCACGACTTCACTCTCATGCCGCCGACGGGTCGGTGTGGCGCCGCCGACGAGCGAATCACACGTACGCTCGTTAGAAATGGGAGACCAATCCGACGCCTTCGCGGTCACCGAATATGAGCCTCCGGGGGCAGCTCAGTGGTCGGGCGGCTGCCTTGTAAGCGGCGGGCCGGGAGTTCGATTCTGCTGACCCCTACGCAGATCGCCCTGGTCACCTGCGAATTCCGCACCCGGCCGGTATGTGGGCGACGATAGAGGCGACACCCGCCGCGTGATCAGCCAGCGGGTCGCAGTCAGCACCCGGTATCGAGGAGAACAGTGCGCAACCACCTAGGCCCGGCTCTGCGCCGGCGACTCGCGCTAACGCTGGCATGGGCCTTGCTGGGCTCCGCGGCCTGCCTCACCACATTCGCGATCTCCGCCATTCCTATTCCGGCGCCGTGGCCCGACGGCCGCAACATCCCCTTCTGGCTTGAGTGCGCCGAGGCATTGCTAGCTATTGCGATGATCCCCGCCTGCGCGCTGATTCCGGTGCCCTTGCTCATTTCCGTGCGCCGCCTGCTGCGCGGACCGATCCGCGCATCCCGGAACTGGATCATCGCATGGACCATCACCGCCTCAGCCGGAGTCGCGATCGAGGGCCTGTTCGTCTGGCGGCTGGTACGAAACCTCTCCACGCCGTACGCGAACCTGCCAGCCCCAAGCTGGCACGCCCTGTACTTCGGGGTCGGCTACCTTGTGGTCGGCATTGCCATGACCCTGGCCCTAGCCGGAGCGGGATGGTCAGCTACCGACAACAGCAACGTCTCGTGACAAGACCTCAAATCCGCAGATGCCGCTACCCAGCAGACTTCGCGAGCGCGTTCCGCCCATGTTCCCCCAGCGGCGAACCTCCAATCTTGGACGTCCCGCCCGTTGTTTCGTGCGCCGCCAGGCAGCGCCGCAATGGCAGCTCGGCGCCGCGGTTGTCCAGAACTCTGCACGTATGTTTATGCAGCGTTAGCGCTCGGCGTGATCGCTCGCTCATGCCGCCGGTGGCGCATGGATGGCCTTGAGGGCGATCTCCGGCTCGGCGGCGTATACCCGATTCGTGGGTTACGCGTCTCATCTGTCAGAGAACGTGTCGGGCCGGGTTAGGACCGGGCTCGGCGGTGCTCCGGGTGGTGGCTCATCGTTCCGAGGCTGGACGATAACTGAAATGGGCTTCCTTGCGCGGTGTTCTCAGCGGCCCGCGCTGCAGGGAGAGGACTAGGAATGCCGGCGACGGTCTGCGAGTGTGATCATCAGCAGCTGCACGACAAGCAAGAACTAGCCGAGCGGCTGGCGCTGTATTCGTTACGCACCTCCAGCGGAGTGGCCGGCGAGAAGCAGGACGTGTGCTGGGTCCAAGTGCTTTCCACCGATGGGTTTCAGATCAGGCGAGACGTATGGCGCCGGCACCAACCATGGCAGGCTGACAGCGAGGGCTGGGAACCGGAGGGAGTGATCTGGCCGACATGGCCAGTCAGGCCAGCTGACGAACCCGAAACCTCGGAATCCGCGCTCACCGGCGTGCAGAAATACTGGAACAAGACAGGGAACCGGCTCCGTGACTCCGCCAAGTGGATGGCAACCGTCCTCGGCGCGGCGCTGGCCACACTGATCGGCACCTCGCCCCTCAGCTCGATCAGGAATCATCACTCGACGGGATCGATCGCCTGCTTCCTAATCGGCCTGCTGCTGCTTGGCATAACGCTGCTCCTTGTGGTGCAGGTCATGCAACCGCAGGCTGTGTCCTTCAGCGACGTCCAAAGTGCCCCCGCTGAAGATAGGTGGTCGGCGCTCGGCAATTGGAAGAAGACCGTCGAGTCGCATCAGGATTTGTATCTCCCGTGCGGCGTGAAATGCCTGACGAGCCTACGGCAGTCAATGATCATCGAAAAAATGACACTTATGGCTCTGGCTCAAGCCAAAGAGCACGACCCAGGCCGAGAAATGCGGAAGCAACTTGAGGAAGCTCAAGAGGCCCGCGTACTCCGGCTGAACGAGCTCCGCCGGGCAGCGGCTAGCGTCGCCATGATCGGGGAATACTACAAGCTGCGTGGCAGGAGCACCCGCGCTACATACGGCGGGATAGTTCTCACCCTTCTCGCCAGCGCAGCGATCGTCGCTGCCGTCGCCTGGCCATAGAGCTGAGCCTAAAACAGGTGAAGTTTTGCACCCAGGCAGATGCTCCAACCTCAGGTCGCGCGGACGCTCGCTCATAGCTCATCCGCAACCTGTGCGGCGCGGTCTTCCTCAGTGCGTCGAGGTGCACTGCTGACCCGCGGCGCTCAGAACTGGGATCAGAGTCCCCGAACTCGCCGCGGCGGGTCTGACCCGTGAGAGATTGCGTATGAGCGACTTGTGACGTTGGTTCAAGGAGGCCATCTGTGACTGAGGTTGCTGGGCAAGCGCCAGCGCCGGCTGCGTGGCTTGTTCGCGGTGGTGAGAGCGGCGAGCGCGAGGACTCGGCGCTAGCTGAAGGGTTTGTCATCGCCGGGTGGAAGGAACTCGGTGACATCCACGACTGCACCACTCGCGAAGGCATTCGCCAGGTGCTCCGGCAGGCGTACCCCGATTTCGCCGACAACGTCATCGCGAACTGGACAGGTCAGTTGTGGCGGTTCAGGCACCAAATCGCTGAAGGTGACCTGGTCGTGATGCCGCTTCACACAAGGCCGGGCAGCGTCGCGATTGGGGAGGTGACTGGCCCCTACCAGTACCTGGCGGACCAGCCGGCTGGCTTTCGGCATGTACGGCCGGTGAAGTGGCTTCGGACGGATCTGGCGAGGGACGCATTCCGGCCTGACTTGCGCGCGAGTATCACTTCCTTGCTCACGGTCTGTGGTCTGGCGCGCAACAACGCTGTTCAACGCATCGCGGAACTGGCCGAAAAGGGCATTGATCCCGGCATCGAGGGCGGCGAGCAGATCACCACTGCCGAGAAACTCCTCGAGGATGCGGCATCCAGGGACCCGGCTGACCCACGCCGCCTGAGCATCAGAAACCTGCTGGAGCACTGGGGACAGACGCGCCGGAGCGGTGGAGTTGTCGCGACGATCAAGGGCGATCTTGCTGATAAAGGACTGACTACCCGCCCTCCATTCACTGAAGGATCAGTCGACGACGAGATCGCACTGGTCGCGGTTGTTGAGCCGGGCGAACCCAACAAGGCAACGGGCAACACAGAAGATGTCTTCCAGCAAGCACCCGCGACTCTTCGGATTGGTAGCTTGCCGCCGGCAAAGCTCGTAGTGGTGTCGACGGCATCGACGCTGACGTTCGCCAAGTCACTGATGCTGAATCGCCAGTTCTCCCAGCTAGCGGTCATCGGCGGGGACCAAAGATTCCTCGGAGCGGTGAGCTGGGAGTCGATCGGCAAGGCACATATTGCCTCGGCAGAGCCCAGTCTGCTCGATGCGATTACCTCCGCAACCGTTGTGGATCACGACGCCTTCTTGCTCGAGCAGATCGACGTCATCTACGGCAAAGGCTACGTCTTCGTCTTTAACGCCGACCGCTCACGCGTAGCCGGCATCGTCACTGCTGCCGACCTCACGCGACAATTCGGCAACTTGGCCCGGCCATTCGTATTGATCGAGGAGGCCGAGAATCGGCTAAGGCGACGCGCCAACGAGGTCTTCAGCGTCGACGACTTGCGTGCAGCAGCGCCTGGATACCGACGTGCCCATATTTCCAGTGCGTCAGATCTCACCCTGGGCAACTACGTCTACCTGATGAAGCCAGCTGAACTCTGGGCCAGACTTGGATGGAACCTAGACCGCGAATACTTCATCGAGCGACTAGAAGAGGTCGTCGACGTCCGAAACGAGCTTATGCATTTCACTCCTGACCCTTTGTCGACGAAGCAATATGAAGCGGTCGAGGGCTTGCTTGAAATGCTGCGAACAGTAGACCCAAGGCCCTGAGCACCTGGTGCGGCTCGCGGTCAGATCATCCGCTCTTGCCGCGAACTGCGCGGTCCACCCTCGGCTGAATTTCGTCACGGCCGTGGTCGGGCACCTGTTCGTCGGCGGGCGTCGTTATGGTAGTTGGCATGACAGCGCAGCCAGCAGTACCCGATCAAGGTGGGCCGTACCAGGTGATCCATCTTGGAGCTCAGGAAGCGGCGATCGTCCCCCTTAATGACTTGCGGCGCCTGCAGGCTGTCGAGCGCCTAGCGCCGGCCGAGGTCGTCGAAGCAGCGGAGATTGAGAGTACGCTCACGGCGCATCATGAGTGGGTGGCGGCCGGTCGGCCTGGCGCAGTGTCCCATGAGCTAGCCATGGCAGAATTGCTCACCGGGTCGTGAGGATTGAGTGGTCTCCGATGGCTCGGGCGTCGGCGCGGCGGTTCATAGCCGACCAGGACGGGATGCGCGCCATCGGTGCTGCAGTCGAAGCGTTAGCCGACGATCCACTGCCGGGGACAGGTTTCCACGCCGGGGAGATCATCGTCTGCGCGTCGGCAGTTACCGAGTCGTCTACATAGTCGAGGCAAACCTCATCACAGTCAGCAGGGTCCACCGGGTCGGTGCCTGAAGGGTTGGAGTTTAGCAAGCCGACCCGGAACCTGTGCCTCGAATAGCCTCCGTGTGGGAGCCAACATACGCAGACATGGGGCGGCGTCGGCCACGTCTAGCCAGTATCAGTCCAGGTAGATGCCACACCAGCGACACAGGGCAATGTGTGGCGGCTGGGTGGAGCTGATTTGGGAGCAGCAGGCCGCGGGTTCGAATCCCGCCATCCCGAATGGTCGCAGATATTTTTCGAATGTGCTGCCAGTCTTGTAGCTTCATCGTGGCAGGCGGCGCATGGCACCCCTCAGGCTCGTTGCGCGGGGACGGGCCGTCACTTCTGTTGCGCCTCGGCAGAGCGTCTTGGCCTTCGGGCGAGGTCAATGCGGACATCGAGATTGAGGTGTTCGGCGAGGAGGTGTTTGAGCTCTCCGCCTTCGATGATGCGCAACCGGTTGTTGCGACCGGCGAAGGCCTTTGTTTCTGGACTAACCCATGCCGTGGTGACTAACACTCCGCTAGTTGCTCGCTTCTCTTCTACCGATCCCGCCAGCGCACGAACGTCATTGGTCGGCACGCAGTTGCTGTAGCGCTTGGCCTGAATGAGTATCTCGGCTTGGTGGACGATGTCGGTCTTGTTGTAGGCGACTGCATCGATTCCCTCATCGCGAGAAGACTGCGTCACGCGCACTTCCAGCCCCATAGCTTCGAACAGCTGCCGGATGAGGTTCTCGAACTTGTACCAGTCCATCGCGAGCAGGTCCGGCCGTGAGTCGATGCCTGCAAGGGCATCAACTGGCTCGGCGAAGCGGTACTTTGCCTTCTGGAACTCGATCACCGGCTCAACGGCCTCCAGGTCGTACGGGTGGCGTGAGACGATCGCTTTAAGGTACTTGAGGCACGAGGCCGGATCTAGCTGATCAAGTACCAGCTCGGCGAAAGTCGTCCTGCTCGCCGGCGCACTGACTAGGTGGAGTTCTTCCGACCGACCCGTGGCGCGATTAGTGCCGGCCACGATGCCATTGAATACGACACCGTCGACGACGTCTTCCCCCGCCGAGGCTGCGAGGCACTCCCAAATTGTCCGCAGCGCGACTTGATGTGTTACCGACGCATAGAGCTCCTTGATCTCCTTAACAGGTCGGGCCAGCTCATCAATCTCACCACGGGTTTTGACGTAGCGGAAATCTCGCGCCCCAGGGATCACGCCGACAGACGGCAGCCGGTACTCGATGACCAGCTCACGGGGTTCCTGACGATAGGCGATGCGATACTCGCGGTTAAAACCGCTTGGATAATCCGATAATGCAAGCAACTGAGTGAAGTACTCCTCTACCGCATCGGGCTTGCCCAGCTTGAAATCGGCTTCCAGTTCGTCCACGGCGGTATTGTGCTCGCGGACTTCGGTCTGGACGCCTTGCACCGTTCGCTCGTACGATCTGCGTGCATCATTGAGTTGGCGAACGCGGTCGTTCTCAGCGCGCTCATGCTCGGCAAGCGCTCGCTCAAAATCCGACTGGGCCGCCTCGACGGCTCGAGCGTGGCGTGCCTTGCCACCCACAAGTCCCGAGAGAAGACCTGGCAGCGGCGGCGCGAACGCGTCCCAGGCCGGAACCGGCAAGGGTTCGGCCAAACCACCCGGATCGAATGAAGGCACCATCGGAGAACGCTTCAGGCTCGCAAATGACAGCTGTGGCGGCTTTGCCAAGGCCGACGTCAGCAGGGTCCGCAGCTCCGCTAACCGGGCCTCAAGTTGCTCCTTCAATGCCTTGGCGGCAGCGATACCCGCCTCGTGCGCCAGCTCCTGTTGTCGTTTGCGCTCGGCTACGTCTGCCCTCGCAGCTTGGCGAGCTGCCCGCTCGCGCTCTTGAACCAGTAGCGTGACCATCTGCTGCTGCGACCGTTCTCGGGCAACTGCAACTCGTTGGCGTCGGTCCATCTCTTGCTGCAGTTCCGACCACAATGACTTCTTGCGTGCCATTAGCGCCTCCACACTCCACAACAGCAAAAAATGGCCATGCCGACAAGCCCACGGCAGCCCAGGCTCCGCCAGATGCGCCCTCGCCCGAAGTCGCACAGGTGCCCCCAACTGACGCGCTGCGTCTCTAATGAGAACAGACGAGAATCACAAGTGCTGTCAGCTCCTTGAGTGCTCTTGCGCGATACGGCCGCGAATTTGGGGCGCCGGGAGTCGGAAATGCCTGCCCTTGATGGGGCTTGGTGCACATACGCTGGTCAGCGTGACCGAGACTGTCGGGCGCCTCGACAGCCGCCTGCCCAAGGCAGTGGCGGCCGAGCTCGCCCGGCTGCGGAGCGAGAACGCGCGTTTGCTGCGCCTTCTAGAGCTAAGCCCCGAGCAGGCAGCGCTGCCCCGCCCGGCACAGTCCGGTTTCTTTGATGCGCCGCCCGGATCGGTGCACGGCGGGTCGACGCCGGAGGAGAAGGTGGCGTTCTTCGGCGCCCTGTTTGCCGCCCGCACCGATATATACGCGCTTAGGTACGACAACCGCCGGACCGGCAAAGCTGGCTGGGTTCCGGCGACACGCGGCGGGTTCCACCGGAGTGTTCCGCACGGCGAGCGGGACTACCTGCCGCTGACCGCGGAGGTGCTGGCCGCGCACCTGTCCGGGAAGATGCACATCGGTCTGTACCCGCTGCTGGACGGCGACAGCTGCTGGTGGATGGCGGCCGACTTCGACGGGCCTGATGCCATGATCGAGGCGCTGATGTACCTGAAGGCGGCGCGGGCGTTGCAGGTGCCGGCTGCCTTGGAGGTGTCCCGGTCGGGCGTGGGCGCTCACGTCTGGGTCTTCTTCACTGCCCCCGTCCCGGCGGAAACCGCGCGGAAGCTCGGTACCGGGTTGCTTCGGGAGGCGATGGCGCTGCGAGGCCGGATGAAGCTGGCCAGCTATGACCGGCTGTTCCCGTCCCAGGATCTGCTCCCGTCCGGCGGGGTCGGCAACCTTATCGCCGCGCCGCTGTTCAGGCCAGCCCGCGATGAGGGCCGGACTGTATTCGTCGACCCGGGGTTGCTGGAACCTTTCCGGGACCAATGGGCGTACCTGTCGGCGCTGGGGAGAATGAGCCCACGGGAAGCCGGCCGCGCAGCCGACAAGGCCGGGCGCGTCCTGGTGGGCTCGGAGGTCAAGCTTCTGGCCGCGGCCGCGTCGACAGCAACCCGGCCAGTGGCCGCGCCGGTCATCCACGCCCGGCTGGGCGCCGGGATCCGGCTGGAGCAAAGCGAGTTGACACCTGCCTTGGCAGCGGCGCTGCGGCACGCCGCCTCGATGCGCAATCCCGTGTTTTACGAGCGCCAGCGAATGCGGGCCTCCACTTGGAACGTGCCCCGGTTCCTCTATAGCTTCGATGAGACCGTCGACGGTGGCCTGATCGTGCCCCGTGGCCTAGCCAGCACGGTCACCTCACTCGCGGAGGAAACGGGCAGCCGCGTTGAGATCACCGATGAGCGGTCGGCCGGGACAACGCAGGACTTCACCTTCGCCGGGACGCTGACAAGCACCCAGCGTGCGGCTGTCGATGAGCTGGCTCAGCACGAGCTCGGGGTACTGGTTGCACCGCCAGGGTCGGGCAAGACGGTCGTCGCCTGCGCGCTGATCGCCGCGCACGCGACGTCGACCCTCATACTGGTTGACCGGAAGGCCCTGGCCGACCAGTGGCGGGCACGGGTCGGCGAGTTCCTCGGCGTTAAGCCCGGGCAGCTTGGCGGCGGCCGGGCAAAGCTGCGCGGGAGCATTGATGTCGTCACGCTGCAGACCCTTAGCCGCCGCTCCGACGTCGGCGAGCTGACCGTCGGCTATGGCCTTGTTGTCGCCGACGAATGCCACCACGTCCCGGCCGCGGCCTTCGAAGACGCCGTGCGGCAGATCCCGGCACGCCGCTGGCTGGGCCTGACCGCCACCCCGTACCGGCGAGACAAGCTCGACGACCTCATTGCCTGGCAAGTCGGACAGATCCGGCACACCATCAGTCTGCCCCGCGAGCGCACCGCAGAGGCGGGTCGCGAGGAACTCGCCCTGCCCGGTATCGCGGCGCACGGAGCCGTGGCCAGGCCAAGGCCAGTTCTTCATGTTCACCCGACCGCCTACTGTTACGACGGTGATGCTGACCCGCAGGCACCGGGCGGGATGGCGGCGATCTATCGCGACCTGGCAGCCGATGACCAGCGAATACGCCAGATCACGACCGACGTCGTCGAGGCTGTGCGCCGAGGGCGCCACTGCCTGGTCCTCACCCAGTGGGTCGCCCACCTGCAGAACCTGGCAGAGGCCTTGCAGGCGGTGGGTTACGACCCGGTCGTGCTGCGCGGCGGGATGGGCGCCAAGACCCGCGCCGCGGCCCTGTCCCGCTTGCAGCCCCAGCCTGGCAGCCCGCCGCTGCTGGTCGTGGCCACTGGCCCTTACGTCGGCGAGGGCTTCGACTGCCCGGCCCTGGACACCTTGTTCCTCGCCGCCCCGATCAAGTGGAAAGGACGCCTCGTCCAGTACACCGGGCGCATCCTGCGCCCCTACCCCGGCAAGGAAACCGCCGAAGTCCACGACTACCACGACGTTGGCACCGGCGTGCTCGCCGCCAGCCTGGCTGGCCGTGCTCCCGGCTACACCAGCCTCGGTTTCCCCGACCCCCGGCGGATCCTCCCGCCCAGCGCACCGAGCCCGGCATCACGGCGATGAGGGCGCGCGTGGCCAAGCCCGCATCCGGTGCAGGCAACCCGGACATGACCGATCAGTTATAATAGCTGCGTGGCATGGGAGTTAAGGCTCCATCATGAGGTCGAGGCCTGGTACCTGGCGCTCTATGAGAGCGACCCTCAGACAGCCGACCTCATCGAGGATGCCATCGACCAGCTCGCGGAGGAAGGCCCTGCACTTGGACGACCGCTGGCCGACCGGGTTAAGGGCAGCCGCTTCCACAACATGAAAGAGCTGAGGCCACCATCGGCCGGCAGTACCGAGATACGGATGCTGTTCGCTTTCGACCCTAGGCGTGAGGCGATCTTCCTGGTCGCCGGCGACAAGTTCGGCAACTGGGATGCCTGGTACCACAAGGCCGTCCCGCTTGCCGACGAGCGGTTTGCCCAGCACCTGGCCGAGCTAGAAGCAGAGGACAAGCGATGAGTGACAGCTACTCCAAGTGGAGCGACGTCAAGGCCAGGGGCAGAGCGGCTGACGAGCGGACCGACGACGAGCGGGCCCGCGGCAAAGCGGCAGCCCGCGAGCGCCGGGAAGCATATGTGCGCGGGCACCAGCTGGCCGAAATGCGCACCACCGCCGGGGTTACCCAGGCAGAACTCGCTGCGGCGCTTGGCGTGTCACAAGCCCGCATCTCCAAAATCGAGCACGGTGAAATCTCGGGTATCGACGTGGTGCGGGCCTACGTCACCGCTCTCGGCGGAAGCATTGATGTCGTCGTCAGGCTCGGCGACCGTAGCTGGAAGGTAGCCTGACCGGCCTGGTTGTCGAGGTAGACCTCATCACCGTGGCCTAGTTGACCGCCTCGAAGGCGGATGGATCGAGCCGCCAGGCTCTTCGATAGTCCCAATATAACGGCCTCCTGGGGAGCCAAAGTGGGAGCGCCAACGAGCACAGACACTGGGCCACGTCAGGCGACGTGCAGCGTGCATCGCCTCAGGTGAACGCCATACCGGGCGACACCAGACCACGTCCGGCGACCGAATGAAGCTGATTTGGGAGCAGGAGGCCGCGGGTTCGAATCCCGCCATCCCGACGCGATTTTTCGAATGTGTTGTCAGTCTTTGCAAGCAGGGGGCCACTCGTCGGCGTCTGTTGCCTGATGCCGGTCGGCGTGGCTGGGTGGCTGTGCAGTTGGGCTGTCCCTTGGCTCCCCTGTTGTAGAGGGATACGGCTACGCCCAGTTGATCGAATTTCAGTTCACCCGATTGCAGCAGGCCGACGGCGATCTGGGGGCGTATGGCACGGCGAGTGCGCGAGTGGGTTGTTCCAGTCAGCGCGCAGAGCGAGGTCATGTGAGTGCCCGACGAACGTCGGCTGTGTGAGCCATTGCTTGCTGTCATGCCGAATACCGGGCGTTGGCCAAGCGCATGCTTATGCGTGGCACTGGCGCTCCACACCCGGAAAGGGCAGCGCCCGGGCAAGGGGCCGGGGCCGTGGATGTGGTGCCCCACGACCGACGCAGCAGCAGCGCCCGGCGCCGTTAGGCTGCAGGGAACGGCGCGTGAATTTTCGTCACCACGTTGAACCGTTCCGCTCTCGGGTGCGTACCACGTGATGGCCCGGTGCCCCCGTCTTGGCGGGCACGGCTAAGACGAGCGGGAGGCTGACATGCGCGGATTAGTGAAGACACTGCTGGTGTGCGGAGCGCTGATAGCGGCCGGGCTGGGCACGGCCGCGCCCGCTGCCGCCAGCGTGGCCGGATCTACCACTGTGGCGGGATCTACGATCGACGGCTGCAGCGCCACAGTAAGCAATATTACTCAGGAAACGCTTAACGGTAAGGCGGTCGTAACATTCACCGGCCAGGTCGAATGCAATTCTTCCGCTACGCAGATCTATCTTCACACGAACCTATTTAATTGCTGGAGCGTACAGCCGCGAGAGAGTAAACCATTTCTTTTGGCTAACTGCGGCAACAAAACGAATGCCGAAACGTTCGCCCCTGAGGAATCCGGAGTGACGTATACGATCTCCGAGGAGATGCCAGCCGCTGTTGCTTATTATGCCCCAGTACTGAGCTTCAACATCGGCGGTACGACCGTTAGCGGTGCGATCACCGGTGGTACCGCTAGCGGCCCGATCTATGGCACGCCAGTGCTGTGCAGTAACAGCTCGTGCACGAATGTGACGTACGCTGGCTGACCGAACCGGTCAGCCAGCGGCGCCAGGGATCGGCTAAGTGGGCTCGGGGTTACTCCATGAGCCCACTTCCTTTCTCTCCAGTGCAACCTGCCCGTCGACGAAGATCCGCACAAGGCCGCCTACGCTGATTCCGGAAAAACTCGACGTGTTGGGTCTCACATCATCAAATGTCAGAGACAGCCGAAGGTCAGAGGCTGCGACCCTCATCTCATGGCCGAACCCTCGGTTTCCATCCCAGACGCGGTAGTGAGGCAAACACATCGGATCGGCCAAGAAGGACTTGGCCTGGATGACCAGCTCCCTATTGTGCATCTTGGCCGCGGGCGCCACGCGAACACGGCCGAGGGCCGGCCGAGCCCCCTGATACGCGATCTCTCAGGAACGGCAGGGCTGTGGTTATCCCGCACTCGGGTGGTTCCCGCTGAGGATCGTTCACCGCTCTGGCCCGAACCGGATGGCACCACATGACCCGCACCGGACGTACTCACATGCCGTTGCGACACGAGGTCGCACCCTGCGAGTGAACTCGCGGATTGGAGGGCCGATTATGTCGGTCGCGTAGTTGCGGGCGCGTGCTCACGCCCGGCCCCGCCCTGCCGTGCGTCGCCGGTAACGGCGGGGTGCGGAGCACAGGGGAAAGCCCGAGGGTTCCCGTCCCATCCGGGGATTACAGGCGAGGAGCAGGCCGGACGGATGAATCGCGTGAACCTCCGTTGATGCCTCGTGATGAGTAGCCCCGCGATGGGATGTGAGTGCGGGGTGCAGGGACTGGCCGCTGGGAAGCGGCAGGCGCTGGCCGGGCACGGCATCCGGTTAGGGAGAGCACCGCCGTCCCCGGGGTCGAGGAGGCACCCATCCCGGTCGTATCTCGCTGGTGCGGAACGTGGAAACCCCGTCCGGGTCCGGGCTTGTGGCCCGGTAAGCCGACCGTGAGGAAGGCCCAGTTCCCGGGCGGGAACAGGATGACCCGACAAGCCAAGGCCGGTGGCCGAAAGGCAGCAGGAAACCGGGACCATAATGGCTGGCTCCTCCGCCAGCGGTGCCGGATAACTGGCCGGATACCGGGCCGCGTGCCCGGGCCCGAAAGGGCGCTGACGCGGGTCAGGTGAGCCTGTGAAGGATGACGATGACAACGACGCGGTGTCAACGGCAAGCGAAAAGTGACTAGCTGGTCTGCCGTCCGACGATGCGCGCTCATGCCGGTGGTCGATCAGGCAGAGTGCGGTGGAGTCGGCTCATCGCGATTCCAGACCATGGCTTGGGCCACGATTACGCTTGTGCCGTTGAACGTCGCGGCGGGGCCTCCGCGCAACTCGTACCCGAGGTCGAGCGCTTCGCTGACTCGGAGGCAGAAGTTCGCGTCATCTGGGCCTGTCAGCAGCCGGTACCGCGGGAGGCGCTCGGGTTCCATGGACTGAGGCTATTGGGCCGGCGCGCGTTTCAGCTAGCTGGTGCCCGCGCACGCAGGCTCGGCGACCGTCGCTAGATCAATCGGCGGTGGCCGGCCGTGCCTTCAGAGCGTGATCAGCCTGAGAGCATTGTCGAGTTGACGCAGGTCACCGGGATCAGAGGTAACGACGGGCTGGTTTGCGCGACGAGCGCAGACCACCACATGGGCATCGGCGATGTCGGATGTCCCGCTGGCGGCTAGCAATCTGCCGACGTTTGTTGCGTCGACGCGGTCCAGGCTGATGACATCGGTGGTCGGCTGGCGAATCAGCCGTGCTAGCCGGGCTTGACGGTCGGGCCGCCGGATAGCCTGGGCTAGTGCTGAAGCTGGCACGGTGACGCGGGCGCCTGTTTCGCGGGCGCGGGCCAAGAGCACGACGACGCGACGGTCGTCACGGTCTACGGCTATCAGGCCCCCGGCATCGAGAGTCACTCCGGGCATCAGGCTGCTGGACGAGAGCTGGTGCCGAGCACGCCGTCGGCCCAGGCTCGCTCATCGTCGGAGAGCGCGCCGCCGGTCTCGCGCAGTGCCTCAGCAAGCATCGCGCCCCAGCCAGCCACGTCGTCTAGGGCAACAGAGACCGCGTGCTGCACGAAACCGGACACGCTGGGGGCGGCCTGGGCTTGCACCAGAGACCGAATCTGGTCGAGCTGAGCCTCGTCGAGGGTGATAGTGACCTTCCGGGTTGCCATACCAGCTACCATACCACTGACCGCGGCTTCGTGTGCTTGCGTCCAACGCTTATACAGTCCTGGACCTCCCTGCTGGAGCTGCGGTAGCGTGGGAGCCAAGGTGGGAGCCAACATGCACGGACACTGAGCCACGTCAGGCGACGCGCAGCGTGCATCGTCCCAGGTGAACGCCACGCCGGGCGACACCAGGCTATGTTCAGCGTCCGGGTGGAGCTGATTTGGGAGCAGGAGGCCGCGGGTTCGAGTCCCGCCATCCCGACGCGGTTTTTCGAATGTGTTGTCAGTCTTTGCAGGCAGGGGGCCGCTCGTCGGTGTTTGTCGCCTGATGCCGGCTAGCGTGGCTGGGTGGCTGTGCAGGTGGGCTGTCGCTTGGCTCCCCAGTCGTAGAGGGACGGCCACGCCCATAGAGGTGGTGTATGAGAAGGCCACCTCGAGATCTATTCCTATCTAAGCACCAATAGCCTCAATGGTCACGCTAGTTTCATCATTGCCGTCGGCCTTTTCCGCTGCCTTCTGGCTGGCGGCGAGAATTTCGGGGCCCATATAGCGGCGCGCCTCGATCCATTCGTCGTTCTGCTCGGCCAGGACCGCGCCGACGAGGCGGATGATCGCCTCGCGGCCGGGGAAGATGCCGACGACGTCGGTCCGCCGGCGTATTTCCTTATTGAGGCGCTCCTGCGGATTGTTGGACCAGATCTGGCGCCAGATCTCGCGGGGGAAGGCGGTGAAGGCCAGGATGTCCTCGCGGGCGTCGTCCAGGTGCGTGGCAGCGGCCGGGAACTTGGCCTCCAGCGCGGTGACGACCTGGTGATGCTGAGCGCGGACGGAGGCGGCGTCGGGCTGCTCGAAGATCGTGCGCACCAGAGTCGACACCCACGGCTGGGCGGACTTGGGCACCTTGGTGGCCAGGTTGCGCGAGTAGTGCGCACGGCACCTTTGCCAGGCTGCGCCGGGCAGCACCGCGGCGATCGCGTCCCGCAGCCCGTGGTGACAGTCGGAGGTGACCAGCTGTACTCCGGACAGGCCGCGGGCGGCCAGGCCGCGCAGGAAGGCCAGCCACCCCGCCCCGTCCTCGGAGGACGCGACGTCCAGGCCGAGGATCTCCCGCCTGCCGTCAGCGTTGACGCCGGTGGCGATCAGCGCGTGGACGTTCACCGTCC
>Ga0335072_10006121_pt1 | contig 17635 bp, 16 predicted proteins | sample Lox_Sample_21_FD_206725 | JGI IMG/M metagenome (GOLD analysis project Ga0335072, IMG submission 206725) | Soil microbial communities from Loxahatchee National Wildlife Refuge, Florida, United States - Lox_Sample_2.1 | ecosystem: Environmental > Terrestrial > Soil > Wetlands | place: USA...
GGCCCCCTGGGACACCTTCGCGCGCAGCGCCTTGAGTGCGCTGGCATAGTCCAGCGGCTGACGGTCTTCTACCGGCGGACCCCAGATCTGGCTGGCGCCGATGCAGATAATCGCCTCCGCCTGCTCAGGCGCCTCGGTCTTGACGTCGCCGCAGATCAAGGTGACGCGATCGGTGATGCCGCGCTGTTCGGCGAGCCAGCGGCCGTGCGCGATCGCCTCGGCGTCGGTATCGATGCCGACCCCGCGCACGTCTGCGGCAGCGCTGGCAGCACGCAACAGCAGCTCACCCCACCCGCAGCCAAGGTCAAGCACCAAGCCTCCGCGCAGATCATGGGTCAGGTGGTGGATGAGCACACCCGCCCGTTGCTCCGACAGCGGCGTCATGAATCGCAGATGTTCATGTGGCGGGGTCATGTCGATGATCATTTCCGCAAGTGTGGGGTCGGCGCCCAGGCAGATCAACTGATTTTGGTGCCCGGCCCGGCCGGTGATTGCGGCCCAGGAGGCATCGCCGCGGTGGCTGGGCACCGACCGGATCGACCCATACCAGATTCACCGTTATGCGCGACGGCGGTCCCACGGGAACCTGGCGGCAAAGTGCCCAGAACGGCGGTTCTCGCCTCCGGCGTCGCGAAGCGCAAGTCGGCTTGAGACGGGATTCCGGTACTGTTCGGGCATGCCGAAGACCGTGGGTGCGGGATGGCTGGCGGGACAGACCAGCCGGCTGCTGCGCTGCGGCATGTGGGCGGGGCCGATCTTCACGGCCACGTTCCTGGCGGAGGGGGCGGTGCGCGACGGTTACCGGCCGCTGCGCCACCCGGTCAGTTCGCTGGCGCTCGGGCCGCGCGGCTGGGTCCAGACGGTGAATTTCGCCGTTACGGGCGTGCTGACGCTGGCCGGTGCTGCGGGGCTAGGCCTGGCGGGCGACCGCCTGGCGGCCAGCCGTCCCGGGCCGGTCCTGGTGGCCGCGGCGGGCGCCGGGCTTATCGCCTCGGCCGGGTTCCGCACCGACCCGGTCGGCGGCTACCCGCCGGGAACACCGGACATGCCCGCCACGTTCGGTCGGGCTGGCACCGCGCACAACCTGGCCGCCATCCCGGTGTTCTTCGGACTGCCTGCTGCGGCGGCCAACTACGGCTGGCGGAGCTGGCGAGCCGGCCAGACACCTGGTTTCGCGGTCTACTGCGCTGCTACCGCAATGATCATGCCCGTCACCATGGTGCTGGCCGGGGCAGGTGCCAGCGAGTCATCCCGGCTGGGCGGCTATGGCGGCCTGTTCCAGCGGGCCTGCATCATCACCGGCTTCGCCTGGCTCACGGCCCTGTCGGCGCGGGCACTTTCCGGGATCCCCGGGAAATCCTGATATGCGCGCCCTCAGCCAAGGAGCGCTCAGCGAATCGCCGCCCGCAGATTCAAGGCGGTTCCGGCTTGCCGGGCAGCTGATGGGCTGCAGGCAGCCTGATCACATTCGGTGCCCGGAACGTAGGTCGTGACGGTCGGTGTCCGCATGGGCAATCAGGCGGGCTGGAGTACATGGCGTAACGCCGCCAGGGCTGGTATCCGGCGCGCCGGTAGAACGACTCGCGGGTGGTCCAGCCGATGTGGCAGGCGCGGACGTCGGCCTGGCTGAGGATCTGGGAGGCGCGCACGACCAGGGCAGTCCCGATGCCCTGCCCGTGCAGTGACGGGGCGACGCCGCCGGAGCTGATGGTCGCTGCGGCCGGGCCGAGCATCGGCGTGAACACGCTGTCCGCGCCGGGGCCCTCCAGTAGCAGGGTTCCGGCGATGGACCCGGACTGGGTCCGGGCGAGCAGGACGTGCTCCGGGCGGGCGGCGGCGAACCAGCGGGCCCAGCTGGGGAAGGCAGCTGCCTCGAATGCGCGCAACAGCCGTGCCGATGGACGATGCGCCGTGCAGCAGAGCGTCCAGTTCTGGCGCACGCTGTTGCGTCCTCATCGGCACGAGCGGATGACTAGCCATGCCCGGCCGACGTCAGAACCGGAACCGAGTCAGGCCGCCCGGCTCGGCCGACAAGGTCACGATCGCCGAGCGTGGCTCAATGCGGTACACGTACCACGGCGGTGGTCCTTGCGATGGCGCGTTGAACGGGGCCGTGATGCCCGACCCGCTGTCGTCGGGTTCGGCCGGCCAGCCGTTGTCCGCCCACGCCTTGGCGATACGCGCCAGTGCGCCCGGCTCGGTCACTCGCGCAGCGTCACCCTCGATGACGACGTCCGCGTCGCGGATCGAGACCGCGACCGAACACCGGGGATCGCGCGCGACATTGCGCCCCTTCCGCGTGCCGGCGCCCGTCTGGAACCAGAACGTGCCGTCGAGCCACAGGGCACCGACCGCGGTCACATGCGGGCTGCCGTCCTCGTTGACGGTGGACAGCCAGGTGGTGCGGGAATTCAGCGCGTCCGGAGCCGGCGCCGACCCTGCATCAAGCTTCTCGGCAACTGCGGCCCAATCCACCGGCGGCAGCCCATCCGCCTCACCCAGATTGATGATCTCCATCAGGCATCCCTTCATTGTCCAGGGGGCCTCCTGGCTAACAGCTTCTGATAGATAAGACGCGCGATGACCGCGTAAGTCATCGCGCATCCCTGCGTCACGAGCCGTCCGAGCGCGCATACATCGGCTATGAGCGCACGCCCCTAGCGACCGGCCGACGCGCACATCAACCAGATCTGCATGCCCGGGGATCAGCTGAATCAGGAGACCAAAACCGTGCATAGCGGCGGGACTGCGCGCTCTGCTTGGTCTCTCGCGTGACCCAACGTGATGGTGGAATGGTGGCGTGGACGTTCTGAGCAGCCGGATCCTCCTGCGGCCCGGCGACCTAGACCGCAGCCTCCGTTTCTACCGCGACGTCTTGGGCCTGGCTGTCTACCGGGAGTTCGGCCCTCCGGACCGTCCCGGGACGGTTTTCTTCCTCGGCCAAGGGCTGCTCGAGGTCTCTGGAAACGCATCCGGCCCGGTAGGGCGATCGGTGGTGATCTGGATCCAGGTGCGGGATGTCCGTGAGGAGCATGACCGGCTGGCGGCGGCCGGGGTAGCGGTCATCCGGGAGCCGGTGACTGAGCCCTGGGGCCTGACCGAGATGTGGATCGAGGACCCCGACGGCATCCGGATCGTCCTAGTGGAGGTTCCCGCCGATCACCCTCTCCGCCGTGACCCGCGATCGGCTTGACCGCTGCGATAACGACCGTTACGCGGCAGAAGAGTGCCCTACTCCAGTTGCTTGAGGTCAAGACAATCAGTTGGCCGGTATCTCACGTGCGTTCGCACCCTCGCAGCGGCATCATGGTGATCGTCATGGGCGGCTCGAGTCAGCTGTGCTGTTACTGCAACGAGGTCACCGAACGGACCTCCGACGGTGACAGATTGGCCTGCTCGATGTGCGGACGGCCGTATTCGATTGCCCCGGACCAGCCGATGCCGTACACCCGCCCAGCTGATCTGACCCCACATGACCAAGCATGATGACCCCAGAGCGGCATGTGCGAGCGTTGTTGACATCGGGCGAGTGCGTATATTCATGCGGTTCCGTCCAACATCATGGTGCCTGCAGTAACGGCGGCGTCCTTCAGGTGCGCGTAGCCGCCGACCTAATCGGTATGTGCACCAAGGAGTAGATATGCCAAGAAGCGCACATATCCGGAAATTCTGTTATCCCTTTGAACCAGATTCAGCCACGGGTCATAACTCATTCTTATCGTCCGCTACACGCCACTTTTCGACTGTGCGGCGTAGCCCGTGGGCAATGTCCACGAAGGCGGCGTCCTGGTCGGACCACGTACTGACGGCCTTGCCGTTCTTAGGAAGTGCCTGCAGTCCCTCGAGGCCCGCGCTTTGCCAGTCTGCAGGTCTGAGAATCACAGGAATCACGATCGCCTCGCCGTGGCGATGCCGTTCAAGAGCCCGGACGAGTTCGACCCTGCCTATGTACTCAGATCCAAGGAAACTGGATGTCACGAGCAGGAGAATGATGTCGGCTTCGTCGAGCCGCCGGATGATCTCGGGCGCCCATTCCTGGCCAGGAACGATCTGGCCGTCGTTCCATTCTGAGATGTAGCCGCCGGTGCGCAGTCCGCCGAGGTGGTTAGAGAGCTTGTCGCGCAGTCGCTCGTCCTCCCGGGCATATGAGACGAACACAGAAGCAGCCTTCCGCCGGCTTTGCTGTTCACGCTGCCCGGCTCGAAGACGTTCGTCAGTGTTTCGCTCCAGAGCTGCGCGCAGCTCGGCCTCCCGGGGAGCGTCGCCCTGACCCTGTTGGAGGTCTATCAGTTCCTGCTCAAGCGTCTGCCGCTGTTGTTCAAGGCTGAGCAGGTCCGAGACGACTGCCTGCGGCTGCTCTGGCTGACTCGGCAGTGGCTGCGTGGTTTCGTGCGCGGCAACCAGGGGAACTCGGCGAGCGAATTCTTCATAGAAGGCCACGTACTGCATCGGCGAAGCCAGCGTGCGGGACATGAGCATGATCGACACGCTGAGCTGCCAGCTGCTCTGGCGCAGTACCGCGTTGATCACCTCTGCCATTGCCGCGGCTGAAGCCTCGATTGGGTAGCCGGCGGCGCCGGTACCCAAAGCTGGGAAGACGATAGTCCTGACGCCCAGTGGCTTCATGAGGTCCAGACAGGTGCGCGTTGCGCGCCGCACAAGGTTCGCGACGTCCAGGATTTCACGCGGATCGTTCCAATCGTCCGGCCCGATCGTAACAACGTGAAACACGTACCGTGCAGACAGCGCCCCTGCGGTCGTCACCACGACATCACCCGCCTTCCTGGGCCCTGCCTTCGCGGTATCCAGCGCCAGGGCACTCCCAGCTGCCGTGCGGATGGCAGCGGACACTCCTCCGCCCATCGTCAAGAGGTAATCGTCGGAGCTAACCACTACCTCGGCCGGGACATCGAGCACGCTGCCGAAGTCGATCACCAGCTGGCTACCCGCTATCTGATAGGTACGCTGCGTGCTCATTCCCGGCCTTTCCAGCGCGGCTCATGACATAGACTGCCCAGTCTAAGCCTATCGAAAGATGCTTGATCTGTAGTTCGAGAGGCACCGTCTAAGCATCCCGGCGCAATCTAGTTTGTGCCGTGGGCTGCCCAGGGATTCGCGAGCGAAGATGACGTGTAACCGGGTGGCGCGTCCTTCGCGATAATGCCCGAGACAATATGCGGTTGCAAGAAAGTGATCGACGCCTAATCAATCATGATGCCGCGGGGCACCTCATATCGCCTCAGCATAGTCGTCAGGGTAGGCTCCGGCTCCAAGGAAGAGACCTGGAACTGGATGATATGTGTGCGATGCATCGCATATCCGGACAATCTAGGCGGCGGAATAATCGGCACTCGATCCACCATGCAGGTCAGCGCATAAGTATGCGAATGCGCAACGTCCGCTATTCGGCTACTGAGCGTGTCCAGACGTGCTATGGCGCGTTGCAGCGGCAAGCATGCCTATGGCGGCGTGCCTGAGCTGACGGTGGGAGCCTGCGCAGGCGCGGCCCTTGCCGTGTGCGCACGGACTGCCTGCGCTTCACATCCTGGTACGCCTGCGGGTGTTGTGCAGCGCGCCTTCCGGCCGGCAGCTACCCGCCTCAGGCCTGCCGGGATACTGTGGCTGCAGATGACCTGCGCAAGACCATGGGGAGGATATGCATGGATCGCGCGCAGCTGCTGGCCGAGCTCGCCGACGCCGGCACTCAGCCCGGAGAGGCCGTGTTCGTCGAGCGGCGAGGAGCGGACTATCGGTGGAGCCGCCTTCCGCCCGGTGAGGTGCCGGTCCTGGCCGCGTACGAGCTGCCTGGGCCCGATGCCTGGATCGTCTACTGCGGCCCGTGGCCGGCGGGCCGGCCGGCGGATCTGGTCCCGTTCTTGGAGGACTTCCTCGCGGAGATGGAGTCGATGTGCGGGGGAGCCGACCGCTGCCGGTGGCCGCTGGACGAGCCGTACCCGCCGGGGCATTAGCGGCATGCCTGTCATCGTCACTGCCGCCGACCGGGCGTCGTTCCGGCGGTGCCGCCGGCAGTGGGACTTCGGTGCCGGGATGCGCCAGGATCTCGAGCCGGCGCAGCGGCCCGGACTCCCGGACCTGGACCGGGCTGTGCGCGACGCGCTGGCCGTCTACTATTTTCCCGGGATGTGGGACTGGGACCGCGGAGTCCGGCTTCCGCTGGTCGGACAGGAGCTCGAACGCGCCCTGACCCGGCAGCGGCAGCGAGCTGGCGCCAGCGGCGACGCCCGTGCCGATGTCTGGCAGCAGGCGTCGGGGGAGGGGAAAGCCCTGCTGGCCCGCTACGTCGAGTGGGCGCCCATCGCGGACCGGTTCGCCCCCGTGCTGGTCGAGACCGACTTTGAGGTGACCGTGCTCGACCCGGCCCGGTCCGACACCGCCGTGATTGCCGGCCACGGTGACCCTATCCGGTACAGCGGCCGGATTGACATGATGGCCGTCGACCAAGACGATGCCTACTGGATCGTGCGCCATCGGGTGGTTAGCACGGACTGGCTGCCTGCGCAGCAGCTGATCGCCGACGAGGAGAGCCTGACCGCGTGCTGGGCCTGGGAGCAGTTCTATCCCGGCATGGCCATCGCCGGGACCATCGACGACGAGCTGCGCCTCCCGCCAGGCCCGGCCGCCAGCGCCGTCGGCCCTGCGCTGGCCACGCCGGGAAAAGCCAGACGGGGCTGGCCATGGCCGCGTCGGCTGGCAAGGATCGCGCCCCCCACCGTGCGGCAGCATGAGCCAAGCGGCGGAGGCCGGTCGATTCCCCAGCACCGCCGGATGTACGCCCGGGCCAGCCACCCCGCCCGGGCCGAACCGGTCGAGCAGCTCACCCAGGACGGGTTCCGCCGCACCTGGCTGCGCCGCACGCCCGCCGACGTCGCCGAGGCCGGCCGCCGCCTCGGCGACGACGTAGCCCAGATGGCCCGCCACGACCTCCACGTCTACCCCGAGCCCTCTGACCTCAACTGCCCGCCTTGCCCCTTCCTCGAGCCGTGCCGGACCATGCAGGCAGGCCGCGACGAAGTGCCCATTATCCGTACCCTCTACCGCAAGCGGCCGCCCGAACCACCGCAGGAAGGCCGCCTCGGCGGCCGCGCCTGGGGCCTGGGCCGCGGTGCCGCGCCGCCACAGTTCCCACCCCGCCGGAATGGAGTTCAGGGAGGCGCATAACACAGTCCGGGTAGTTCTCGAATATGAGACTAGGAACTCGGCAGTTGGCCATGGCGTGACCGGACACAGATCACGCGGTTCGGCGCGGCGTCAGCCGACCATCTGGGCAACCAGGCTGCCGATTAGAGCGGCGGATCCAGCGCGCAGGCAGGCATCCGTTCGGCGTGGTCACAGGGCGTGAGGCCTTCGGTGTCGGCGTGGCCTTTATGAGCTGCGCCGCGGCGGGTTCGGCTGTGCTGTGGGACTTCCTGCCCTGATTCCTGCGATTGCCGGGGCCGCGGGAGAAGATGCGGCTGTGCCGGGAGGCGGTAGCGGCGGGGATGCTGGCGAGCTTTGCGGCCGGATCGCCGGCAAGCGGCGCTGGCCGGAGCGTTCGGTCGTGCGTTCCTTCTAGCGCGGAACGGGCGCGGCTGATATGAGATTCCATAGACAGCGGGTGCTTCCAGACGCGCTGAGGCCGGGAGGCGAGATGGCGTTGCGTACGACAGTGGTCGGGTCGTGGTGGCCGTATCCAGACGAGGAGGCCGAACTAGGCCGCTATCATCGCGGCGAGCTGCCTGGCGAGGATGGGCGGGCGCTGCTGGACCGGTGCGCCACCAGGGCGATTGGCGAGCAGCGGGACCTGGGATTCACGGAGTGGTCGGGCGGAGAGTACTTCGCGGACCGCTTCGTCGTGCACCTGGCCAAGTCCCTAACGGGCATCAAAGTGGACCAGCCCCCTGAGGATGACGAGTTCGATTACGACGATCTTGGCCATATCAGCATCGTGGGCGACATTGATGCGCCGCACGGGCTCGGCCACGCCGACGCATACCGGCGTGAGGCCCGGCTGCCCGGAGGCGTCCGCAAGGCAACCGTGGTGAGCCCGTTCGAGATGCTCGTCGCCGCCGCCGACCAGCAGGAGGCTTTGCAGCAGCAGATGCCCGGCCTGCTGCGGATCGTCAACCAGGAGATCCGCGCGCTGGCCGCCGCCGGCTGCCCGCACGTGCAGCTCGACGCCCCGGTGCTGGGCATCATGGTCAACCAGCAGATGATGGAGCCGGCCCAGGCCGCGGCCATCGTCTCCGCCTGCTTTGAGGGTGTCAGCGGCGTAACAAGGGGACTGCACCTGTGCAACGGGAACAACCGCGGGCGCCCGTTCTCCGCCGTCTTGCGCAACGCGCCCTGGGTGCCGATCCTCGTGGAGTTGGACGGCATCATTGACGTGGCCAATCTCGAGGCCTCGTACTTCAGCCAGTACCTGGAACGCGAGGCGTTCCGGGACCTGCCGCAGTCGATGGAGCTCGCCGCCGGCATCGTCGACGAGGCGAACTACTGGGTGGAGCCGGTGAAGAAGATCAAGCAGAGAGCAGCAGACTGGGCCCGGGTGGTCGGCGAGGAGCGGCTATGGATTCAGCCGTCGTGCGGATTCGGGCGGCATGCCACCCGGGACCGGGCGGTCCTCGAGCCGAAGATGACCAACCTCATCGAGGCCGCCGCGAGCTTCTGAATCACGCCACCGATGTTTCGGGCCCAGGCTGCGGCATCGGCCGCCGGGCAGTTCGTGGCGGGTGCCGTCACCAGCATCCACGCCAGCACACCCCGCGGGGACGGTTCGCCGTCGCGGCCGGCACCAGCGTTATCCCCGGCGCGATCAACAGCAGGGCAATGCCGGCCAGATTGCCGCGCATCGACGTCGGCACTCGCGTGTCGGCGTCGACCAAGCCCAGCCGCTGAGCGTCATCCAGCTCCCGGCCCAGGTCGTAACCAGATCGCCGAATATTCACTTCTCTCCAGCCCAGCAGGCTCAGTGGAAATCGAGCGCAGATCCGCCAGTTCGGCGCGGGCCGCTAGTGCCGCGTCGGGGCACTCCTCTCGTCCGGGCGAGCCTGGAGTGGTTTCACCTGGAGCAGTCACCGGAGCGGTAGATATTTGCCGACACCCCGACCGTGTGGTGCTGGACTGGTTCGTCGATGGGGTGCGTTTCGGAGAGCCAGGCGCTGCTGGTGCACGTCGAGCCGGGCGAGGGCAAGACCGCGCTGCTGGGCTACCTGACCGGGTGGGTTTCGGAGGGTTGCCGGCGGGTGCTGAGCGCGTAGCAGGAGGTGGAGCTCGCCTTCGCCGGGCACTAGGTATACGCGCCACTGCTGGATAGGGCAGAGGGGGTACTACCGCCGCGTTGGATCTGTGTGACTGTGAGTCGATGCAGACCTCGGGTGGCGATGTGGCCGGCGCCGAGACCAGGACCGCGAACTAGGTTCTGGGGTGGGCTGCGGCTGCGGACACCAAGACATGTAAGTGGCAGACGGCGCTAATTCTGAGGGCCTTGACTGGCGGTGCATCGAGTCCCAGGCGACCGCGGAGGCTGTGCCGTGCCGCGACGTCACCGTTCTTGTGCCCATCACTCGCGTTTACCTGGTCGAGGTGCTCTGTAGGTCCCGGAACCGAGGCGTCGAACGATTGAGAGTGATCCCGCCTATGCAGAAGCATCGCACACGGAAGACGATCTCACCGAGGTCCCGGTCGGCCGACCGGGGACGCGGGCTAGCCGAATCGATCCCCTACCTCAGCGGCGGCCGACCCTGCCTGCCCGGTGTTAGCCAGGGTCCGACGCAGCTCGCGGCGCGAGCCGACCCCGAGCTTGGCATAGACGTTACGCAGGTGCCATTCGACGGTCCGGGCGGACAGGAACGTCTGGGCGCCGATCTCGGCGTTGGTGCGGCCGTCCACCGCCAGCCTGGCGATGTAGGCCTCCCGGTCGGTCAGATCGCCGGCCGTCGCGGCGGTCCGCTTGCGGATCGTCTCGCCGGTGGCCAGCAACTCGCGCCGGGCCCGCTCGGCGAACGCCTCGGCCCCTATGCCGGACAGCATGTCGTAGGCGGCCCGCAGGTGGACGCGGGCGTTCAGGCGGCGGCTCTGGCGGTTGAGCCACTCCCCGTACAGCAGGTGCGAACGGGCCAGCTGGATGCGGCTGCGGGTCCGGGCCAGGTGCTCGATCGACTCCTGGTAGCCGACCTCATCGCCGCTGAGCAGGGCGCGCACCCGCGCCTCGATGCCCAGCGCCCACTCGTTCGGCGCCACGCGGGTGCGTTCGGATACCCACCCCAGCGCGGCCCGGACCAGTGCCACTTCACCGGTCCTGGCCGCCGCCTCGGCCAGCTCCGGCACGGCAAATACCCCCAGCCCTAGCACTTGATGCTCCCAGGCCCGCAGTGCGGCGTCGCGCGCTGCCGCATACCGACTCAGCCCGTTATAAAGCACCGCGGCTGAGCAATCAGCGAAGGTGGCCGAAAAGCCCTGCTCTCGTGCGGTCGCTTCCTGTACGGTGGCCTCGATCAGCTCGGACGCCTCCTGCTCCCGCCCTTGCCAGGCGGCGAGCATCATCGCGGCATAGGCAACTGGAGGCGTCCCCGTCGCCTCCGCGATCAGGCGCTCTTCTTCGACGAGCCGCGCCGCGGCGCTCAGGTCGCCCTGCAGGACGTTCGCCGCGGCCGAGAAGATCATGGCGCTCCGCAACTGCACGAGGGCGCCCATGTCACGGGCGGCTTGAGCCTGGCGAGTGGCGAGGATCCCCAGTGAATCCCAGTCGCACAGATCCATCGCGATCGTAACGCCAGCTCTCCCTGCGGCGAGGAAAAGCCAACGGCGCCCTTCGCTAGTACCGACGTCCAAGGCGAGGAGCAGGTCTAGCGCCCGCCTTAGCGCTGTGCAGGCGGCTGCGTATCCTCGCGTCACCAGCAGCGCCAGCGCGTCGAGTACGGCGTCTACCGGCCGGGATGCCTCAGCATCGGGCGCCGCGCCGCGCGCCGCCTCGGCCGTCTCCTGCACGCCGCCGGGCATGAATTCCTCGCCGACGAACACCGCGGCCGTGAGCGCCTCGAGGTGCGTCTCCCGTGCCAGCGAGGCGTTCAGCGGCTCAAGAAGCCGGGCGGCGCTGAGCAGCAGCCGGACGGCGTCGCGGCCACGGCGCTGGTCATAGGCGATCTGCCCGCGCAGGTACTCCGCCTGCGCGGTCTGCACCTCATCTAGTGGCCCGGCCATGGCTGCGGCCAGCAACGCCAGCGCCGCTTCTGCCGTACCTGCCTCGCGCGTTGCCCGCGCCGCGCCTAGCGTCCGCTGGGCCCGCCGACCGGGGTCGGGCGTCAGCGCCGCGGCGCGCTCCAGGAACGCGGCCGCCGCAGCCAGCCCGCCGCGGGCCTGCGCCCGGCCCGCCGACCGTTCTAGCTCCGCGGCGACATCCTCATCCGTGCCCGCCGCGGCCTTGCCCCGGTGCCAGGCCCGCCGGTCAGGATCAGCATTTGGATCGGTGGCCTCGGCCAGCGCACCATGCATTTCCCGCCTGGCCAGCGCAGGAGCCGACCGGTAGGCAGCCGAGCGGACCAGCGGGTGCCGGAATCGCACCCGCGCGCCGAACTCCGCCAGCCCCCGCACCGCCGGGCTGGCCGCCTCCACGCCGATCCCCAGCCGCCCGGCGGCCCGCCACACCAGCACCGGATCACCCGACGGGTCGGCCGCCGCCAGCTGCACCAGCCGCCTGGTCTGGTCCGGCAGCGCCTCGATCTCCCGACCGAAGCTGTCCTCGATCCGCCCGTCCAGCGGTCCCGCGCCGGGCAGCCCGAACCCGCCCGCCAGCTGGGCCGCCGTCAGCCCGCGCGGCAGCTCCAGGAGGGCTAGCGGATTCCCGCCCGTGTCGGCGATGATCTGCTCCCGCACCCGGGCGTCCAGCGGCCCGGCCAATACCGAGTCCAGGAGTACCCGCGCGTCCTCCTCGGCCAGGCCCTCGACCACCAGCTCTGGCAGCCCGGCCAGGTCGCCCTCAGGCACCCGGGCCCCGAACACCATGCCGACCGGGTCGGCAGCCAGCCGCCGCGCCGCGAACCCCAGCGCCTGCGCCGACGCGCGGTCCAGCCACTGCACGTCGTCGATTACGCAGATCAACGGCCGTTCCCCGGCCGCCTCCGACAGCAAGTCCAGCACCGCGAGACCCACCAGGAACCGGTCCGGCGGCGGGCCGGCGGACTGCCCCAGCGCGACTCGCAGCGCGTCACGCTGCGGGGCCGGCAGCGGCCCGGCATGATCCATCATCGGCGCGCACAGCTGATGCAGCCCGGCGTAGGCCAGCTCCATCTCTGACTGCACCCCCGCCGCCCGCGCCAGCTGGCACTTCGAAGCCCGCCCGGCCAGGTACTCCAGCAGCCGGGTCTTGCCCACCCCCGGCTCGCCGCGCACCACGAGAGCCCGGCCCTCACCTGCCCGCACTCCACCCACGAACCGGTCCAGCACGGCCCGTTCGCTGCGTCGGCCTGTCAGCCCCGGCGCGTGGCCCCCGCTATCAGATTGAGCGCTCATCGGCCGACGCGACACAAGATCCCGGATGCCGGCGCCGCTCTGAACCAGAGCGCCGTCCTGTGGTCACCCAGCCAGGCGAGAGCATTCATATGGCCTCCCGGCCGGGCACCGCTACCGCTGACCGCCAGCCTAATCCCTGGGTCCGAACCCTGAAATCAGCGGTCCGCGCGGACACTAGCCCGGGGCCCGGACCACAACCCAGGGTACCTGCCAGGGACGTCAACGGGCGCGACGGGCCTGGCTGAGCGCGACGCTGATGCCAGTACCAACCCGGTCGACGCCCACACCGGTTCCAAGCTGGCGTCAGGACCCAGGGCATCGTCCGGCCAGGCATAGAAGACTCTACTTCCCGAACCAACGTTAAGGAGCTGGTGATGAAATACAAGGTCGTCGAGGACGCCGACGTCGTCACCTACGTCGTGGTGTGCGACCCGGGCGATGAAGCGGTCGCCGCGCTGACGCAATTCGCCCGGGCCGAGCGGCTCGAAGCCGCGCAGATCACCGCCGTGGGCGCCTTCGAGCACGCCACCGTCGGCTGGTTCGACCGCGCGGCCAAAGACTACCGGCACATCCCGGTCACCGAGCAGTGCGAGGTGCTGGCACTGCTCGGCGACGTGGCCGAAGGCCAGGACGGCCCCATCTTGCACATGCACACCGTGCTCGGCCTGTCGGACGGGACGACACGCGGGGGCCACCTGCTGGAGGGCAAGGTCTTCCCGACGCTGGAGGTCGTGGTCACCGAGACGCCCGCGGAGTTGCGCAAGGTACTGCGCCCCGACATCGGGATCGCGCTCATCGACCTGGACCGGTCCCAGCCATGACCTCCCCGCGTGCACTGCTCCCCGGCTTCGAGTACCGGCGCGTGGACGTCGAGGGCGTCACCATCAGCTGTGCCGTCCGGGGGTCCGGCCCGCCCGTGCTGATGCTGCACGGCTACCCGCAGAACCACCTCACCTGGCGTCACGTCGCCCCCGCCCTGGCCGAGGATCACACGGTCGTGCTGGCCGACCTGCGCGGCTACGGCGACTCGGACAAACCCGATCCGGACGCCGCCGGCCTGGTCTACGCCAAGCGGGCCATGGCCCGCGACCAGGTCGGCCTCATGCGCCAGCTCGGCTACGAGTCCTTCCAGCTGGTCGGCCACGACCGCGGGGCCCGCACCGGGCACCGGCTGGTGCTGGACCACCCCGACGCCGTCACCAGGTTCGCGGTCCTGGACATCATGCCGACCCAGTATGCCCTGCGCCACCTGACACTCACCTCGGTCACGGCGAACTACCAGTGGTTCTTCCTGGCCACCGGCCACGGCATCCCCCAGCACATGATCGCCGCCGACCCCGGCTTCTGGGTCCGCCAGCAGACCGCCCAGCTGATCGGCTCAGGCGCGAGTATCGAGCCTGAGGTGATGGACGACTACATCCGCTGCTTCCGCGACCCGCGAGCCATCGCCGCTGTCTGCGCCGACTTCCGCGCGTCCCCGGGCCCCGACCTGGTCCACGACGAGGAGAGCATCGCCGCCGGTCAGAAGGTCCAGTGCCCGGTCCTCGTGCTATGGGGCACGCAAGATCCGGCCGACCCCGGTTGCGATCCCCCCGCTGTCTGGCAGCAGTACGCACCCGACGTCCGCGGCCACGCACTGCCCACCGGCCACTTCATCCCCGAAGAAGCACCCGGCCCGGTCGCTGACGCGCTACGAGACTTCCTCGACTAGCGCATGCAACTCGAAGCACTAGCGCAGTGCTCGCTACCACCACATGAGATTCGGCCCCAGTGCGTGAGCCCGTGAAGACAAAGGAGATACCGATGAACAGGAACATAAGCACGTGGAAGCCAGACGGGTCCGGATGGCGTGCACGGATAGGGGTGCTCACCCACGATGACAGCACGATATCCGAATCAGAACTTTGGACCATGGCCCCCGACGGGGTGTCCCTCCACACGTCCCGAATATTCTTCCCTGATCTCGCGACATTCGCTGATCCACCCGGTCCCGAAAACGCGACGGAACTGCTTGCGAGATTGCCACTGCAGGCGATCATTTATGCCTGGACAGTAGGGAGTTATCTTCTCGGCACGGCCGGCGAGAAAGAACTCGTGAGTCGTGTCGAACAACATTCAAATGGCATTCCGGTCCTCATGTCGGCACCTGCGGCAACGGCCGGCTTCCGGGCGGTGGAAGCGGAACGCATCGCGCTGATCCACGGTCCCTTCTTCACTGACGACTTCGACCAGAAAGGAGCCGCATACTTCCAGGAGCGCGGATTCGAGGTCGTTCACGTCAGCCATCTGCTGCCGCCGGTCGAGGTTCCCCACCCGAATACAGGCTCGGTGGCGACTCCAGCCCAGATTTACGAGTGGGTTCGCAGCCATGTGCCATCCTCTGCGCAAGCCGTGTTCATCGGCGGGAACGCCGTCCGCGCGACCGGCGTGATCGCCGCGCTGGAGGAAGACCTCCGACGGCCGGTACTCACTGCGAACCAGGTTTCTTTGTGGTACGCGCTGCGCGCGGCTGGCACGGAAGTCGGAATCGACGATTACGGTCAGTTGTTCAAGCTGTCACGTAGATAACCGGAAATTTCCTCGACCTGGCATTGGACCAAGGAACTGGTTTACCGGTCCCGCGTACGTCGCCACGGTGTCAGGGTCTCGCCTAACGACGGCCAGCGTGCACTCCACTCCAGGCGACCCGACGGCGCGGCACCGCGTCCTTATGGCCGGGCTCTTCACGCCACCGAGGGAATCAGACGGGGCCAGGGACATGGGGTCCCCGTCGAGATCATCGGACCGGGCTGGGTTCGGTCCTCGGGCCGGAACTGCCCTAATACGTTGCACGGGATGTTGTCCAGAATGCCCGACCGATCGAAAGGAATGCGCTATGCAAATCGACCACCCTGGCCGTGACAGTGAGCGCGGGCCGGCAGAGCAGTTCACCGGCAGCGTGTGGACCGACGTGATCGCGGCGCCCACGCAGTCCTCACCGGTCGCCGTCTACAGCGTGCATTTCGCCCCGGGCGCACGCACGGCATGGCACGCCCATCCCGCCGGCCAGATAGTCCATGTCACCGAGGGAGCCGGCCTGGTCCAGGTCAAGGGCCAGCGCCCGGAGGAGATCCGCGCTGGGGACACGGTACAAGCCGAGCCCGGCGAATGGCATTGGCACGGTGCCGGGGTGGCGACGTTCATGACCCACCTGGCCGTGCAGCAGGCTGAGGGCGGCGCTGTCGTGAAATGGGGCGATCTAGTCGCGGACGAGTATCCGGCCTGACGGCGGCCGCAGGCCGGATCCAGGCGAGGAGGCTGGCTGGCGCTCGGGCAGGGGAACCGTGAATGTCACCACTGGCTGCTAATTAGCTCGCGCAGAATGCCAAATTCTGCATCATCCGTCACCTTAAACGGTGGCGAGGCAGGATTGTACAGAACGGCGGTTCGCGGATGCGGTGACTGTCAGCGATCTCTCCGAGGGCGTTCCCGGGATTAGATCTGCCTGGCCGCTGAGAGTGGCCAGGCAGATCGCGGGTGCGGGCTATCTGGCTGCCCCGGCGATGAACGCCGCGACGATGTAGGTCGCATGCCGGTCCAGGCTCGTCCGCGCGCGACCGCATGGTGGTCCGCGGATCGGCGTGGGAGGCGGCCTCCTGCACGTCCCGCAGCGGCACCCCAGCGTCAAGCGCGGCTGTGATGAACGCATGCCGCAGCGTGTGAGGGCTGACGTGCTTGGCGATCCCGGCGCGGCGGGTTACCCGCCGGACGATCCGGGCGGCGCCGTGCCGGTCCAGCCGCCGGTCATCGCCAGCGAGGAACAGCGGCCCTTCGGCGCGCTCGCCGATTGCCAGCTCGATCGCCCGGGCGGTACGCGGCGCGAGCGGGATGGTGACGACTTTGCCGCCCTTGCGGGTGATAACCAGGGTGCGGTGCCCACGTTCGAGACCCAGGTGCTCGATGTCGGCGCCGGTGGCCTCCGATACCCGTAGCCCGTTGAGGGCGAGCAGGGAGATCAGGGCGTGCTCGGCGGGCGGCCCGAGGCCCGCAGCGACCAGGAGTGCGCCAAGTTCGTTACGGTCCAGGGCGGTCGCATGGGACTCATAGTCCAGCCTCGGGCGGCGGACGTGTGCGGCCGGCGAGTGCTCGAGGAGCTCTTCCTCGACGGCGTACTTGTAGAACCCGGCGATGGTGCATAGTCGTCGGGTCACGGTGGCGCGGGCCCGGCCGCGGGCTTCCAGTTCGCGGGCGAAGGTCTCGATGTCCGCGCGGCGGACCGAGAACAGTGGCAGGGACCGGGCTCGGCACCAGCCGGTGAACTGGCGCAGGTCGAGGGTGTAGGCCTCGCGCGTCAGGCCGCGGTAGCCGGCCAGGAACCCGGCGAGCGCGAGCCGCTCGGTGTCGGTGAAGGTCGGCTGGATGGTAGTGAGAGCAGTGGAAGTCGTGGCGGTCATCGAGGCACCTCCAGGGACAGCCGGGACCTGGAAGGCTGGGGCGCTGCAGGTCCCAGCGATGAACGATGCCCGCAACCTATGACGACCGCCGAAGACGAGCTACGCCAAGATCGGTAGTTGGTATGCCGTCTCAACCGCAAGTCAGAACTGCTTCATACCGCCGAATCGGCGCGGTCGGCTGGCTGGCCTGATGCGACCGCATGCGATCTGATCTGCCGGTTACGTGCGTCACGTGGGCACGGAGCGGCAGGCGACGGTGGATACATCTGGCGCCGGGACGCTACCGGGCGCCGACAGCCCAACCATAAGTACTTCCACGATATTATCACTGTGCTTATAATTGACTCATGCTTATGGATCCTGTGCGTTGGTTGAGAGACTCCGGCCTGAGGGTGGATGATCTCACTCCTACGGGCGCGGCCGATGCCGGCGTGGATGCCATCCTTGACGTGGCTGTCGGCGACCGCAGCGCGCGTTTCGCCGTGCAAGCCAAGACTCGCGCGCCGTATCCGCATGAGGTGGAGCGACTCCGGCGGTCATGGCATGAACTGGAACTGCGCGGCCGCCCCCTGATGGTCGCGCCGTTCATATCCGAGTCTCTGGGGTCACTGCTGACCAGGGACGGCTGGTCCTGGGCGGATGCCCAGGGGGACTTTGACCTGCGCGCGCCAGGGCTCGTCGCTCGGCAACGACGG
>Ga0335072_10006122_pt1 | contig 17635 bp, 13 predicted proteins | sample Lox_Sample_21_FD_206725 | JGI IMG/M metagenome (GOLD analysis project Ga0335072, IMG submission 206725) | Soil microbial communities from Loxahatchee National Wildlife Refuge, Florida, United States - Lox_Sample_2.1 | ecosystem: Environmental > Terrestrial > Soil > Wetlands | place: USA...
ACGACCCCGGGATCGATGGTAATTGTTCCCAGGGAGAATCCCGTCAGTTCAAGGTCGCTACCGCCTGTCAGCGACACGTCATTGGCAAGAGCAGTCTCGTTGTAAAGTGCCACGCCACCGCTATCGGCCACGTCGATTGTGCCTGACACGCCGGCCAGATTGTCCAGCACCAGCCAGCCGCCGGTTTCGCTGACATCGCCAAGCACAGTACCGCCGGACACAGTCAGAAAACCGCCCGCCAGCGTCAGGCCGTTCTGAACAGTGACGCCGCTCAGCAGGTTGGCGGTATTGCCGGTAACGGTCAGTGCGTCGGTGGCGCCCCCGACCACGGTGCCGTCGCTGATGGTGCCACCGTTGATGACCAGCCCGGCCAGGCTGCCAACCAGCGCATCGATCGTCGCACCGGAATTATCGATGACGCCGGAGAGCGCGATGGAACCCCCGCTCCGTGCGATGCTGCCCACGTCGCCGGTGGCAAGGCTGCCGTTCAAATAGATCGCGGTGTTCACCGTCTGCACCACGCCGGCATTCGACCAGTGCGGGGTATTGTTGCTGGAACCCAGAGTCAGCGTGCCGCCGACAGCGCTGATGGTACCCAGGTTCGCGAAATAGCCGCCCAGGTAAAGATTGGCGTTGGTCGCAGCGATGGTGCCGTCGGCGGCATTCACCCACGAACCACCCTGGTTGTAATCGACGTACAGGTTGCCGCCGTCCTGCGCCGCCATCAGGCCATCGTTCTGGAAAGCGGTGGGATCCACCGTCAGCGACTGGCCGTCGGCTGCTATCGTGCCCTGGTTGTCCACCGACGCGGCGCCGCGGCCATACGGATTGTCACCGATCGAACCCGAGCCGCTGATCACCACGCCGGCCGCAATCACGTTCGGCTGCAGCACGGTGAAGCTGCCGCGGACGCCTTCATAATTGTTGTCGGAACTGGCGACGGTGAGGCCAATTGTATTGCTGCCGGAATTCAGCAACCCGTTGGCATCGTCCAGCACGACATAAGTGCCGCTGCCGCCGCCCCACCCGAAAATTCCGGTGACCTGCGTCCCGTTCAGGCTGAGATAGCCGCTGTCGTCTGCCTGCACCCAGCCGGTGATAACCGTCGCCAGCGGGTTGAGCGTGCCGAGATTGAACGTTTCGCTGAAGCTATACGGCGCCACCGGCTCGCCGCTGATCACATCATACGCGCCGATCCAGGCGCCGGTCGCGTTGTCCGGCTCCCACCCGCCATACACATTGCTCAGCACCACCGCCGACGTGCCGGTTACGTTGACGCTCCAGTGCGGATCGGTCGAACCGCCGGACAGCGCGGTCCCGTTGTTGTCGACGCCCGTGGCGAAGATCGGTTGATCTGCCGCGGCCGGTGCGCCGGCGAAATACAGGTTGCTGCCGTTCAACACCACGCTGCTGGCGAAGCTGCCGGCGCTGTCCAGCTCCAAATTCGAATTGTTGAGCGTGATGGTGCCGGGCCCGGTGCCCGCGGCGTTGTCGACGCTCGTACCGTTGCTCAGCGCCAGATACCCATTGTTCAGCGTCAGCCCGCCCAGCACGCTGACATCGGACAGCACGTTGTTGGCATTGTTGGCCGCCCCAAGCCCGCCGTTCGGAGCGTCGATCAGCGTTCCGCCGCTGATCGTGGCACCCGACAGGACCAGGTTGGCAAAGCTCCCTTGTGCGGCATCGATCGTGGCGCCGGTGTTGTCGATGCGTCCATCCAGAGTGAGCGATCCGCCGCTGCGGTCGATCGTGCCGGCATCGCCGGTCGTGATGTCGCCATTCAGCGTAATGGAGGAGTTGGTCGCATCAACCACGCCCGTGTTCGACCACGGCGTGGTGTTGTTGGAATCGCCCAGCACAAGCTGGCTGTTGTTGACGAGAATGCTGCCCGAATTTTCGAAGCTGCCGCCGAGGGAGATATAGGCATTCTGCCCCATGATGGTGCCGGCACTGGCGAAGGTGTCCCCCGCGCCGGCATTGCCGGCATAGAAGCTGGCACCATCCACGACGACCGTGCCGTCCGCTGCATTCAACCCGAACTGGCCGTCGCGGTTGTTGTAGTCCACCTCCAGCACGCCGCCGTTCACGGCCTGCATCAGCCCGTCGTTCACCAGCCTGGCCGGGGCGATGCTGAGGTCATTGCCGCTGACATTGGCGAGGATGGTGCCCTGGTTATCCAGCGCTACCGGCCCCTGCCCATTGGGGTTGTCGTAAACGTCGCCATTGCCTTGCACCACCACGCCGGGCGCGATCGTCACCGGTGCGGCCAGTCCGCCGGTCAGCCGCACAGCGTCCAGGTACTGGTCGGACGACATCATGGTGATGGTCAGCGTATTGACACCCGCCACCAGCCCGTTGGCCTGCGACAGCAGATACTGGGTGCCGCCCGATCCGGTGCTGGCAACCTGGGTGCCGTTCAGACTCAGCGTGCCGTTGTCGTCGACATAAACCACCCCGGTAATGATGTCGTTCCGTGCCTGGGCTGCCGTCAGGATGAAGGTTTCAGTGAAACTGTAGGGCGCAGGCGGCTCCGTCACGCTGTCCCGCACGCCGATCCAGGCCGAGGAGGACGTGTCCGGCACCCAGCCGGCCTGGGAGACGATGGACCCATCCAGCACCACGGCCTGGCCGCCGGTGGAGACACTCCAGTTGGGGTCGGACGAGGCTCCGGGCAGCGCCGCGCCTGCTGCATCCACCCCGGTATCCGGCACCGCATCCGAAACGAGCGGCGCGTTGGCAAACCACAACGTGCTGTTGTTCAACTGAACACTGCTGGTTACTGTACCGTAGCCGTTGAATTCCAGGTTGCCGTTGGTAACCGTTACGCCATTATCGGCGGCCGTTCCCTGCGCGAACTGCAACCACCCGCCGCTATAAGCAAGACTCCCCACCACAGTGACGCCCGTCAGGGAATTCGCGTCGTTGCTGGTGACGGAAATGCTGCCGCCGATCGGGGCCAGCGTACCGCCCGCGATCACGCCGCCATTCATCGCCAATATGCCGGCGTCAATCGTGAGCGTACCGCCGACGGTGAGTGTGGACCCGACGCTCAGCGTGGCGCCGGTTGCATCCAAAGTAACATTCTGCGCAACCGCCGGGGTTTTGATCGCGACGGTGTAAAGCCCGTCGGCAGGGATGGAGACGTTGTCGTCACTTCCCGGAGGCGTGCCGTCATCCCAATTGTCGCCGGATTGCCAGTTGCCACTGTTACCTGCGAGCCAATCCATGTTTGCCATGACGGCCCCTCCCCCGCAGTTGGATTGGAGGACGATATTGTTGCGTATCGGATCGGTCAATCATTTTCGGATTGATTTATTTGTAGTACATTTATAATCTGAAGGGGTATAACAGATGATGGATTAAGGTCTTATTGATCAAGACTAGGGTTTTTAAAACATGTCACCTCGCCTTCGCAGAAACGCAGGATGCGGCAATGTGACAAATCGATGGAAAACCGATAGCTCGTTTTTTCGTCAATCCGATCCAAAAATCTGGTGCACTTCTACCATGCGCGGAACGGCGTGCCGGAGCGTATGTCTGCAACCTACGGCGCGATGAGCCTTCCGAACCGGACGACAGATGCGATGACCTCCGCGCGATGACAATATACGCCACTACATCCTGCACTTATGCCGGCATTAATTCGTTACGATCAAATATAGCGTTGCAATAGCCACATGCGCTGACACACCGAACCAAAAAATGCCTGCCATTCCGGCACGCGCTTCCGCACAAGCAGGCTCTGCCGCTCGATCAGAACTACATCGGCCTGCGCTCCACGGCTCCGATAGACTGTTGAACGCTGTCCCGCATCTTCGTGCGCGGCCGCGACCCGGGGTTATCGCGACAACGCCAGCGTTCCGCCGGCCTGCCCGGGAGGATCGTTCGCGTTACGTTCCGGTATCAGGACGAACTCAAAGACGGCGCCCCGCGGTCGATTCGCGCTCGCCCGCACCCGTCCTCCGTGATCCTCGATGATCGAACGGCAGATCGCGAGGCCCATCCCCATGCCGTCGGGCTTGGTTGTGTAAAACGCCTCAAACAGTCGATCCAGCCCTTGTTGGTCAAGCCCCGGACCCGTGTCCTGCACCCTGACGAACACGCCGGCCGGCCCGGTCTTCCCGGTGCATATCAGCAACTCCCGTGCTCCGTCGCTGACACCGCCCATGGCCTGGATTGCATTGAGGATCAGGTTCAGCATCACCTGCTGCAATTGGACTCGATCTCCCCGAACGGTCGGCAGCTCCGGGGCGAGTTGGACTTGCAAGGATACCCCGTTCCTGTGCATTTCGGTGCGCGTCACAGTGATGACTTCGCTGATCGTGTTGTTGATATCCAGCCTGTCCTTCCGCGGCGGCGTCTTCGCGATCAGTGCCCTGATCCGGCTGATGACATCGCCCGCGCGCGTGCCAACCCGCACGATGCGCCGGAAAATCGACCGGATTTCATCCAGATCCGGCACTGGCCTGTCGAGCCAGCGCAAACCGGACTCGCCATCTATGACGATCGCGGCGATCGGCTGGTTGATTTCATGGGCGATCGAGGCCGTCAGTTGCCCCATCGTCGCGATGCGATTCGCATGCGCCAGAGCCTGCCGCTCGTCCTCGGCACGCCGGCGCTCGGTCACATCCATCACAGTTCCAGCGAATTCAGCCAACCGGCCGGACGCGTCGAAGACGGGGTGGCCCACGACATGAACAGTCTTGATCCTGTCTCGCGCCATCAGCAGTCGGTGTTCAAAATCGAGATCCCCGCCGTCTTGTATGGCGCAATCGATGGCCTGCTGGACCCGGGCCCTGTCTTGCGGGTGAACGCGCTGGATTACGGCTTCGACCGAGGGCGGGTCGCGCCCGTCGTATTCGAAGATGCGGAAGGTCTCCGCCGACCAGTAGATTTTGCCGCTGGCAAGGTCCCAGCCAAAACTGCCGGTATGGCTTAGCCTCTGGGCCTGAGCCAGATAGGCTTCACTGCGCCGCAAATCCGCGGTCCGTTCCGTCACCTTCGCCTCGAGTTCGTCATGGGCTTTCCGAAGCTTTCGCTCGCTCTCGCGTAACGCTTCTTCGGCGCACCGGTGATCGTCCACGAGGCGTGCCATCCGAAATGCCGTTGCGGCATGCGTCGCCGCCACTGACAGCAGCAGTCCGTCAATTTCGTCGGGAAAACCGCCGCGGCTGCTCGCCGCCGCAACCAGGCCGCCCTCGGCGCCGGCGCCGATGGGAATGACGATGCCACGGCTTCCCGCTGAACCGCCGTCGATGCCTCCCACGATTTCCCGGCGCGACAATTGGCCATGGACCTTGAGATATTGCTGCAGCCATTGCGGAAATGCCTGCCACGCGCTTCCCCGCCTGATTTCTACCGCAGCACCTTCATTCGGATGGCACAATCGTACAAAAACGAAATCCAGATCCAGTGAATTGGCCAGTATGTCGACGAATTCCGCAGCGATGGCCCCCGATTCCTTCCCCACCCACACAATCGGAATGGTGGAAAGTGCCACCAGGTCTCGGAGCGCCGTTCGCAGCCGCTGGGCATCGGTGTCGAGAGCCATCGGACCGCGATCACTCCGGGATCAATGTATTTGCGCGGCCCGGCGCCGTTCCTGAAGTTCAAGCAGGAACTGGTCAGGAGGTACGAAGAACGGGTTCTCCTGCAACACCCCTCCGATGATGACGAGCGGGTGCGTCCGCATCACGTCCATCACGACACTGGCATTGAACTTCGCCAGATCATAGGTGCAAATCACCGGATCTTTGTATTTGGCAAGCACATGGTTCAGACGCGTCTCGTATTCGACCAGATCTTCCACGCCCGGCCGGTCAAGCATCGCCCACGCACAGCCCCCCACCAATCGTGTGAGCGGGTAACCGGAAGCCGCCGATGTTTGTAATACCTCCTCGATCAGGGTCAGCATCGCCTCCTGATCAAAGCGATCCTGGCGCAGGTAGGCGTCCTGCCAGCGCAGCATCTCGAGCTGCCCCGAACCCATCGCACGCCCCACGTCGATGCCACCGTCGGCAAGCTGCCGGAGATGGTCTTCCCACCGATCGGGGTCAACGATATGGAACGCTTTCTCTCCTCGTTCGAACCCTTCCTTGAAGAACGAACGAAGCACCCTGTGTTCCTCATCAAAGCTGTTGAAGAACGCACAGACGTGACGGTGCTGACCGAGAGTGCCGCCGGCACACTGCAGAGTATCGGCGTTGGTTCCCATTGTTCACCTCTCGTCGCCAGGGGCATGCCGCGGAAGCAGCCGGGTCAACCACCCCCTGAAAAGAGCTTGGCCACGCAACCGAGGCGCTGGGCGCGTTCCGGCGTCGCCTGGCACACCACAATGCGAAGCCGTCCGATACGCCTTCAGCAGGCCACCGACCAGGGCGGCGCCAGATCACGTTCAGCCGCGCCGGATCACGTTCAGGTGACAGGCGTTTCGTATCGCGCCACAGCGCCTGCCGCGATCCCTCCTGCTCCGCTGACGCCGCCCGACACGCATCTGAGACTTGTAGGTAAACTATTAGACGAACGTATAGGGCACCCTTCCCAGGAAGTGATTGCCTCCTATTCTAATATCGCGACGATGCGAACCGCTTCTCAGGCCACACGGCGGCCCCGCGGAAAGTGCGCGCGACCCCCATCAGGAGAACCGGGATGGCGACCGAAATAGCAGGAATCAAAGTTCCTGACAGTAAGCTTGCGCGCGAGATAACTGAGTTCGTGCACGACACGGAATCACCACTGCTGTTCAACCATTCCAGTCGCGTCTTCTACTGGGCTGCCTTGACCGGGCTACGCTGCAATCTGACGTACGACGCCGAACTGCTCTACGCCGGCGCGATGTTTCATGACATGGGGTTGACGCAACGTTACAGCAGCCCGGATGAGCGCTTCGAGGTGGACGGTGCCAACACCGCCCGCACCTTCCTGCACGATCATGGCATTTCACAGCAGGACATCGACATCGTGTGGACCGCCATCGCGCTGCATACCACGCCGGGAATTCCCCAGCACATGCATCCGGTGATCGCGTTGCTGACAACGGGCGTCGAAATGGACGTGTTGGGCATTGCCTACGCCGAGTTTCCTGAGGCACAGCGCGCGGCGGTGGTACAGGCACATCCGCGCACCAGCCACTTCAAGGAAGACATCATCCAGGCCTTCTACGACGGCATAAAGCGCAAGCCGCAGACCACGTTTGGCAACGTCAAAGCGGACGTTCTTGCCGACAAGGATCCGCAATTCGTGCCAGCAAATTTCTGCAGCGTGATCCGCGGCTCGCTCTGGAACGGCTGATCGCATCCCATCGCGACCCAGCCTGCAACCAGCACCCCGGAATACAACCCAGGAGCACATCGTGTCCGAAGCGAAGCGATTCACCAACGCCACAGGCGCCCCGGTCGCCGACAATACCAATATCATGACCGCCGGCCCGCGCGGCCCGGCTCTGTTGCAGGATATCTGGCTCATCGAAAAGATGGCGCAGTTCGACCGCGAGGTGATCCCGGAGCGGCGAATGCACGCGAAAGGCTGGGGCGCCTACGGCACCTTCACCGTGACGCACGATATCACCCGCTACACCCGCGCAAAGCTCTTCAGCACCGTCGGCAAGCAGACTCCAATGTTCGTGCGCTTCTCGACCGTCGCCGGCGAGCGTGGCGCCGCAGACGCGGAACGCGACATTCGTGGCACCGCGGTGAAGTTCTACACCGAGGAAGGCAACTGGGACATCGTCGGCAACAACACGCCGGTGTTCTTCTTCCGCGATCCTCTGCGCTTCCCGGATCTCAACCACGCCATCAAGCGCGACCCGCGCACCGGCCTGCGCAGCGCCGACAACAACTGGGACTTCTGGTCCCTGCTGCCGGAAGCCCTGCACCAGGTGACGATCGTGATGTCGGACCGCGGCATCCCCAAAAGCTTCCGTAACATGCATCTGTTCGGCAGCCACACCTTCTCTATGATCAACGCGGCGAACGAGCGTGTGTGGGTCAAGTTCCACTTCCGCACCCAGCAGGGCATCGCCAACCTCACCGATGCCGAGGCCGCTGCGGTGGTTGCCAATGACCGCGAGAGCCACGGGCGGGATCTGCTGAACGCGATCGATAGCGGTGACTTCCCACGTTGGAAACTGTTCATCCAGGTGATGACGGAAGCGCAGGCGAAGACGCACAAGCACAATCCCTTCGATCTGACGAAAGTCTGGCCGAAGAAGGACTATCCGCTGATCGAGGTCGGCGTGATGGAGCTGAACCGCTATCCCGACAACTACTTCGCGGAAGTGGAGCAAGCGGCGTTCTCGCCGGCCAATATCGTGCCGGGTATCGGCTTTTCGCCCGACAAGATGCTGCAGGCGCGGTTGTTCTCCTACGGTGACACGCAGCGCTACCGGCTCGGCGTCAACTTCAACCTTATTCCGGTCAACGCGCCGAAATGCCCATTCATGAGCTATCATCGCGATGGGCATATGCGGACGGACAACAATCTGGGCGGCACACTCTCCTTCCATCCCAACAGTGCGGACCTGTGGGCCAACCAGCCGGATTTCAACGAACCGCCAATGCCGGTCGATGGCGAGGGGGCGCATTGGGACCACCGCGTCGATGACGACCATTGGGAGCAGCCGGGGAACCTGTTCCGCAAGATGACCCCGGCACAGCAGCAGGCACTGTTTGAGAACACGGCTCGTGCGATGGGTGACGCACGGCCGCACATCAAACAGCGCCATATCAAGAATTGCATGCGGGCCGACCCGGCCTACGGTGCGGGCGTCGCGCGCGCGCTGGGCATGGGGGATGTGGTACTGGCCGCAGCGCAATAGCAGGCAAAGCGGGAATGCTGCCGTCGCCGTCCATAAGGGCGGCGGCGGTCAGCGCGCTTCGTCTGTCATCATGGCACTTGAAATCCGCCCGGGGTGATTCGTCTTCGGCCGTTCATCGTCGCAGAGAGGCTCATCAAATGCATCGGATACCGATCGTGTTGCTCCCCCTGTGCGCGCTGCTCGTGGCGGCAGCCGGACCGGATGGCAGCGTCATCGCTCACGATGGCAACGGCCATGGCGCATTGGCCTGCACGACCTGCCACGGGCAGACGTTCCAAGGCAACCCTGCTATTCACGCACCGGCGCTCGCGGGTGAGCCGGCCACAACGGTTCTTGCGCGTCTGGCGCATTACGCCGGCCCGAGCGGACACAACGCGATGATGCGCCAGGTCGCGACGTCATTGAGCCCGGCCGAACGCCGCGCAGTCGCGACCTATCTCGCCAGCCTCCCGAAATCGTAATCATGAAACCGCGCCGGATCAGCGGCGCGGTATTTCAATTCCCGTCGCTGCGTTAGCCTCGCATCGATCGCCCGCCTGTTCCAGGCGGATGCTGCGGTCACCACGCCAAGGCCGGAGTCATGACGGCGTCACCCCAGCCGGGCCGGACCGGCCAAGTGCGACATTGACCCAATCAAGCAGCATGTCCTCTGTGAACGGCTTGGACAGGTAGCACAAAGCCCCTTGGCGCATTGCCTCACCGCGGGTCGCGTCGTTCGGGTTGGCGGTGATGAAGATCGTCGGAAGCGCCTGCCCGGACTCGACGAGCTCACGGTGCAGCGCAAGGCCGCTCATCGTCGGCATGTTCACATCCAGGATCAGACATGCCACGCAGGACCTGTTCGCCAACGCCAGGAAGTCCGCCGCCGAGTCGAAGGCTCGCGCCGGGAGTCCTACCGACCGAATAAGACTTTGCAATGCCAAACGCATGCCCTCGTCATCGTCTATAATCGCAATCAACGGCATAGTCGGTACCCACGTCCTCCTGGCTGGACATCCACCCACGTTGCAGTCCGCAACGTCAGCCCCGACGCCGCAGGCCGCGGAGAGGTAGGCCGCCCCGAGGGTCATTGCAGCGGTATACGCCCTATACGGTGGTTCAGGTGCGTGCGTTGAAGGTAGAACCTGTATCGTCTGGCTGTCCGCCGGTAACGGCCGGGTGGACTGCCCGGCGCGCCTGCGCTTATCGTGCCGCACAAGGACCCGGTTGTGCCGACCGGATGCGGGTTGATCCGGGACTGATGGCAACACGGGATCCCGCCATGCCGGCATCCGGGCCGGCACGGGGCAGGTGTTGTGGCAAAAGCACTCGCAATGACTGAACCAGAGGCAACGATCGTTGTCATCGACGACGATCCGGAGGTGCGGGAAGCGCTCGGGGGCTTGCTCCGCTCGGTCGGCTTGCAGCCGCGACTACTCGCGTCGGTGCCGGAATTTCTCCAAACCGGGCGGCCGGACGGGCCGACCTGCCTGGTGCTGGACGTCCGACTGCCGGGGCGCAGCGGACTGGATTTCCAGCGCGAACTGGCGACGGCCAACATCCATCTGCCGATCATTTTCATGACCGGCCATGGCGACATCCCGATGTCAGTGCAGGCGATGAAGGGGGGCGCGATCGAGTTCCTGACCAAGCCGTTCCGCGACCAGGATCTGCTCGACGCGATCCAGGTTGGGCTGGCCGAGGACCGCGCCCGGCTCCAGAACGAGAAGTCGCTGGCCGACCTGCGCGCCCGCTTTGAGACCCTGACAACACGCGAGCGTGAGGTGATGGAGCTGGTCGTCACCGGCAGACTGAACAAGCAGATCGCGCATGATATCGGTATCAGCGAGGTGACCGTGAAGGTTCACCGCGGCCAGGTCATGCGGAAGATGCACGCCGGTTCATTGCCTGAGTTGGCCCGCATGGCCGACCGGCTAACGCTCGCACCGAAAGCCGGGCGGCATTCCTGAGCCGATCGCTCCATTGGCAGGCGGGCTGGTACTTTACGCCGATGTCTTGTCTGTTGCTACGCGGGGCGGCCTGCGCGGCCAGTCGGGCCGCTAAACCTTGGTATTGGGTGACTGCCCATCATGATTGCCGGTTCGTACTCTCAGCCAATGGCACCGGCTGGTACTCGGTTGTTACCTTTCCTCTGCCTTCAGGGCCGATGCGTTGGTACCTGAAAACGCAATGACGCAATCAACGGCAATGCGGATTTCGGCCGCTTGGACCGGACCGTATGCCACACAGGGGAAGGTAGTCGACCATGTCTGCAGCTGCTTACTCCATGCCGCCCGACACCGGTCTTTCGCGCTATCTGCAAGCGGCGCACGCGATGCCGATGCTGTCCGCGGAAGAGGAATTTCGCCTCGCCCATCTGTGGCGCGATAAGCACGACAGCGCCGCAGCCAACAAGCTGGTCACGTCGCATCTGCGCCTGGTGGCCCGCATCGCGTCCGGTTACCGCGGCTACGGCCTGCCGCTCAACGACCTGATCAGCGAAGGCAATGTGGGCATGATGCAGGCCGTCCAGCGGTTCGATCCGGATCGCGGCTTTCGGCTCGCCACCTATGCGATGTGGTGGATCCGCGCTGCGATTCAAGAATACGTGCTGCATTCAGCCTCGCTGGTGAAGATGGGCACCACAGCGTCGCAAAAAAAACTGTTCTTCAATCTCCGCCGGATCAAGGGGCAATTGAACGCTTTGGACAACGGCGACCTGGCACCGGAGCAAGCCGCCAAGATCGCCGAGGCACTGGATGTGCCGGTGCACGATGTGATGTCAATGAACCTTCGCATGGCGGTGCCGGATCAAAGCCTGAATACGCCGATACATGACGACGGTGCAGACCAATGGCAGGACCACATGCCGGACGAATCGGAAAGTCACGAAACGGTGCTGGCCGACCGCGAAATACTTGAAATGCGGAAGGAATGCCTTGCCAAGGCTCTTCCCGTCCTGAACCAGCGTGAGCGCCGCATCCTGAGTGAACGTTGGCTGAAGGACGATCCAACCACGCTCGAGGACCTCGCCTGCGAGTACGGCGTCTCGCGCGAACGCATCCGCCAGATCGAATCGCGGGCCCTGGTCAAGCTGCGCAAGGCGATGAAGGTATCGGCAGCGGCACGCTTGCCGTCAAAGGGAGCAACCGCAGCCCGCGCCGAGGCTCATGGCTGACCTTCGCGCGCTGCGCAAAGGTTGCGATGGTTTTCTTGCACGCTGCAATTCTGTTGCCGTTGGGGTTGGGCACAGCGCCCCTTCGAACATGAGTAACCGGGCTAGACAAAGGTATAGGGACGCTTCCCCCGGGTAGCGCTTACCTGTTCTCCGGTTTCGCGACGATGAGAACCGCTGGTCGCATCCCGATGCGGCTTCGCGCGCAGGCGGCACGAGGGAGGCAGTTCCGATGTTACCGCATGGTTCGGCCAATGTTCGTCACCGGCGTCGTGAATTGCTCGCAGGGGTATCGGGCCTCGTCTTCAGTCTGCTGACCGGCGAAGCGCACGCGCGAACGATCCAGGGGGCGTTACCATGGTCGCCTGGTGGTGCCGTGCCGCCGGCCAACACACAATCAGGACCATGGTTGTTCTTCACGCCCGAGGAAGCGAGCGCTGTCGAAGCCCTGGTCGATCGCCTGATCCCGCCGGACGAGAAGGTTCCGGGCGGCAAGGACGCCGGATGCGCCGTGTTTATCGATCGCCAGCTCGCAGGTCCGTTCGGTCAGGCAAGCGGGCTCTACATGCAGCCGCCATTCGCCGCCGGGATGCCGCAGCAGGGTGACCAGTCACCGTTCACGCCGGCCCAGCTCTATCGCCACGCCCTTGCCGCACTTGATCGGGTGACCCGCGAAAAGTTCGCCGGCAAGGGCTTCGCCGAGATTCCTGCCAGTGGGCAGGACGCGCTGATCGCCGGCATGGAGAGCACTACGGTGCAGCTTGGTACCGTCCACAGCAAGGCATTCTTCGAAATGCTGCTGCAGAACACCAAGGAAGGGTTCTTCGCCGATCCCGTGTACGGCGGCAATCGCGACATGGCGGGCTGGAAGATGATCGGGTTTCCCGGTGCCCGCTACGATTATCGCGATTGGATCGATCATCATAACCAGCGTTATCCGTTGCCGCCGGTCGGGATCATGGGTCGCCCCGCATGGAACACTGCCAGCAACTGAACCACCACGGCTGAACACAGGACGAGCGGACTCTGCATGGCAAGAAAGCTTCCGGCGACCGACGTCGTCGTCATCGGCCTTGGATGGACCGGCGCGATACTCTCGCAGGAGCTGCTGCAAGAGGGGCTGCGCGTGGTGGCGATCGAGCGTGGTCCTTGGCGCGATACAGCGTCCAGCTTTCCGCCAGGCTACGCGCCGGACGAACTGCGCTACGCGATCCGCAACGGTCTGCTGGTGCAGCCGGCTCAGACGGCGATGACCTTCCGCAACAAGCCCGGCCAGACCGCGTTGCCGATCCGCAGCTGGAGTTCATTCCTTCCAGGCAACGGGGTCGGCGGCGCAGGCGTCCATTGGAACGGCCAGACCTGGCGGTTTCTGCCGACCGACTTTGTCGCCCGCACCCACCTGACCCAACGCTATGGCGCCGGCTTCCTCCCGTCCGATATGACGATCCAGGATTGGGGCGTCACCTATGATGAGCTGGAGCCACATTACGACCGCTTCGAGTACCTTTGTGGCACGTCAGGGACCGCCGGCAATCTCCAGGGGAAAATTCAGGACGGCGGCAACCCGTTCGAAGGGCCGCGTTCGCGCCCCTATCCAACGCCGGCCCAGCGCCAACCCTATGCCGCCACGATGTTCGCCGACGCGGCCAGGCAGCTTGGCTATCATCCATTCCCGCAGCCATCGGGCAATCTCTCGCAGGCCTACACAAATCCGCTCGGCGTGACCCTCGGGCCCTGCACCTATTGCGGATTCTGCGAACGGTTCGGGTGCGGCAATTACTCGAAGGCCAGCCCGCAGACCACGCTTTTGCCGGTGCTTGTGCGCAATCCGAACTTCGAGGCGCGCACGCAAAGCGAAGTCACCCGTATCAACGTCGATCAATCCGGCACGCGCGCAACCGGAGTCACCTATGTCGATACCAGCGGCAACGAATGGGAGCAGCCGGCAGAAATCGTGCTGTTATGCGCGTTCCAACTGTTCAATGTGCGCCTGCTGCTGCTGTCCGGCATCGGCAAACCCTATGACGTCAACACAGGACAGGGCGTGATCGGCCGGAATTTCTCCTACCAGACGACGTCAACGGTGGAAGGATTCTACGACAACCGGATTTTCAATCCATTCATCGCCTCCGGTGCGAACGGGATGATCATCGACAACTACAACGGCGACAATTTCGATCACGGCGCCCTCGGGTTTGTCGGTGGCGGCTATATCGGCATGATCCAGACCAACGGCCGTCCGATCGAGACCACACCGGTCCCCCCGGGAACCAAGCGGTGGGGCGCCGAGTGGAAAAAGGCCGCGGCAGACAACTACCTCTCGTCGATCGCCTTCTTCTGCTCCGGCAGCAGTTACAGTTACCGCGACAACTATCTGGACCTCGACCCGACCTACAAGGACCATCTTGGCCTGCCGCTGATGCGGATGACGTTCGACTTCCATCCCAACGAGGTGACGATGAGCGCGTATCTGACCGATCGCGCCGCCGACATCATGCAGAAAACCAACCCGCGCCAGATGGTCAAGCAGCCACGCACCGCCCCCTACAGCATCGTTCCCTACCAGACCACGCATACCTGCGGCGGTGTGCTCATGGGAACCGACCCAAAGACCAGCGCCCTCAATCGCTATCTGCAAAGTTGGGACGTCCCCAATCTGTTCGTCATGGGTTCCAGCGCCTTTCCGCAGAACGCGGGTTATAACCCCACCGATACGGTGGCCGCGATCGCGTACTGGTCCGCCAAAGCGATCCGCGAGCAATACCTCAAGCGCCCCGGCCCCCTGGTGCAGTCATGATGTTCCACCGCATCGGCTTGGGCCTGGCGGCCAGTGCGCTGATCGTAACGTTCGCGGCGGGCGCGGCCGCGCAGACCGCGACGCCCGATCCGCAGAATTTCAGCCAGATCGCGTATGGCCGTTACGTGGCGGTGCTGGGCGACTGCGCCGCCTGCCACACCAATCCGGGCGGCCCAACCCTTGCCGGAGGCCGGCCGATCGAAACACCATTTGGAAACATACTTGGCGCCAATATCACCCCCGACCGCGACACCGGCATCGGCGCCTGGACCGATGAGCAATTCATTCGCGCCATGACACAAGGCCGCGCGCCCCATGGCGTCAGGCTCTATCCGGCAATGCCCTACCCTGCCTACGCCAAAATGACCAGGTATGATCTGATCGCGCTCAGGGCGTACCTGAATACGTTACCCCCCGTGCATAATCGCGTGCACAGCGACCAGCTTCCCTTCCCGTTCAACATCCGCCTCGGCATGCTGTTCTGGAACGCGCTTTTCTATACGCCCGGAACGTTCAAGCCCGATCCGCACAAATCCGCTGATTGGAACCGCGGCGCCTACCTGGTCGAAGGACCGGCACATTGCGGCACCTGCCATACTGCGAAGAACTTCCTTGGTGCCGACAAAAGCAGCCAATACCTGCGCGGCTTTTCTGTCCAGGGTTGGTTCGCACCAAACATTACCGGCGATGACCATGTCGGGATCGGTGCGTGGTCGATCGACGAGATCGTCTCGTATCTCCAGACCGGGGTGAATGCACACGCGATCGCGTCCGGACCAATGGCCGACGAGGTCGAAGAATCGTCGTCACATATGACAGTCGCGGATCTGCGAGCGATTGCCGCTTTCCTCAAAGACCAGCCGGCCGGCAGCAATCCGTCCGGTCAGGCAATGCCGGCAAGCGATCCCATCATACAGGCCGGCGCGGCGATCTACACCGATGAATGCGCGGCATGCCATACGCAGGACGGTGCCGGCATTGCCCGGCTGTTCCCAACATTGAAGGGCAGTCCATTGGTGCAGTCGGCAGAACCGACCTCGCTTACTCATGTCGTTCTTGAGGGAAGCCGTGCCGTGGCAACGGATGCCGCCCCCACCGCGCCTGCAATGCCACCCTTCGGCTGGAAATTGTCGGACCGGCAGGTTGCCGATGTGTTAACTTATATACGCAACGCCTGGGGCAACCACGCATCACCGGTCACTGCAGGAGACGTCAAAGCCGCGCGCCGAACGCTCGCCAGCACTGCCCCTTAGGGCCTGAGGCGAAATAAGTGCGTCATTCGCGCGGCGGCAGTGCTCGCCGTGTCATGGCCGGCGCAGGCCGGCCATCCACGGCTTTCCTTACTCAGCAGTCGGCAAGTAGGGCGACAGTTGCTATACGCGTCATGGCCGGCGCAGGCCGGCCATCCACGACTTTTCTTGTTGCCAGCAGCGTAGTCGTGGATGGCGGGCCTGCGCCCGCCATGACGGCCGTAGGCAGTGTCGCCTTACATCCCGACTTCACAGTAATAGACGCTGCAAAGACGTGGATGATGCGCCTTCGCGCACCATGACACAGGAAGGCTGGTGCGTCGCTCGGCTGATTCGTTTATTCCGCCTCAGAGCCTTAGTACTATCCGATCCAGCACGCGTCGCGATTGCAGTTATCATCAGAAGACGCTGGACACACACCATCCGCAACCCCAACTGACGACCCATACCAGAAGTTGGAGGATTGGCGGTGGCTACCGATGCGACAATTCGTGTCGTCGGACCAGCGGGATTCGTCGCAGACACGGCGCAGACGCCGGGCTCGCAACGGCTCGCGGCAATTGCTCCGGGCCGGGTCGATTCCGTCCTGTGGGGCGGTTTGTTCGTAGTGCAGCCTGGTGCGCGCACCGGGATTCATCACCACGGCGAGCAACAGACGGTCGCCTATGTATTGCAGGGCGCATGCGAAGTGCGTTGGGGCGCGCATGGCGAATATGCAGCGACGGCAAAGGCCGGCGACTTCATCCACGTTCCCGCCTACCTGCCGCACATGGAAATCAATCGTTCTGAGTCGGAGCAATTCGTCTGGGTCGTGGTGCGCAGCACCGCCAACCCCATCGTCGTGAACCTGCCGGACGACACATGGCCCCAGGGTTGGGACGAACAGTAAAGCGACAATTCGAGGAGCATTGAGAAATGTTGGATGAGGATGCGCAGTCGCGGCACGCCGTGACGCGGCGGCAGGTGCTCGGTACCGGCGGTGCCGTCACCGGAACCTTACTGATCGCAGGCGTGCCTGTGGCGGCGAATGCTGCCGGTTCCGCGCCGCCCACGGGTCAGGACGCCGGCGCCCCGGAACCCGGCGCGCTTGTCGAAGTCACGTTGCAAGTCAACGGCCATTCCCTCCCGTTGCGGCTTGATCCGCGCACCACATTGCTGGACGCGCTGCGCGAGCATCTGGCCCTGACCGGCACGAAGAAAGGCTGCGATCACGGCCAGTGCGGCGCGTGCACCGTGCTGCTGAACGGACGGCGCATCGATTCCTGCCTGACGCTGGCGGTGATGCACGATGGCCAGGAGATCACCACCATCGAAGGCCTCACGGAAGGCGACGCGCTGCACCCGATGCAGGCCGCCTTCGTCGAGCATGACGGTTTCCAATGCGGCTACTGCACATGCGGCCAAATCTGTTCTGCGGTCGGAATGCTGGCGGAAAGCCGGGCCGGCATGCCGAGCTACGTCACCGGCAACCTCTCGGATCCGCATCCCACACTCACCGATGAGGAAATCCGTGAACGCATGAGCGGCAACATCTGCCGCTGCGCCGCCTACCCGAACATTGTGGCCGCCATCAAGCAGGCCGGAGGCGTGGAATCATGAAAGCCTTCACCTACCAGCGC
>Ga0335072_10006124_pt1 | contig 17633 bp, 21 predicted proteins | sample Lox_Sample_21_FD_206725 | JGI IMG/M metagenome (GOLD analysis project Ga0335072, IMG submission 206725) | Soil microbial communities from Loxahatchee National Wildlife Refuge, Florida, United States - Lox_Sample_2.1 | ecosystem: Environmental > Terrestrial > Soil > Wetlands | place: USA...
AAAGTGTATCAGTCACGATTGAATTGTACTTAGGAGCCAAGGACTGTTAAGTCTCGATATTGAAATCGACTAGTAGCCAAAACTGCCAACCATGAACTTTATCTGAAATGCCAAGAATGAAATTGCTATTACAGTGAGAATCGTAGAAAATATAACTTGTCTGGCTTGTCCAGATAGGCTCATGTTGAGTCCTTACGCCAGGGCATGGAATAAACACTTGAACGAAGGAACGAATTCTCAGCTTCCAGCTGCTTCAATTTGTCCCTCATTGTATTCACTGCAGAATTCAGCTCTTCGCAATTTTTGCTCAGCTGATTACACTGTTGCTCAGCGGTTATAAGCTTTTCTACAAGCATCCGTCGCTCTTTTTCTTGGCGTTGACGAAAGTTGCGTTGGGCATTTCTATTTTGAATTCGACGGCGCTGCTGAATAGATAAGCAGACTGTGAAGAAATGCAGGAAAATACTTGAGACGCACTTGAACGGCATGGCTAGTTGGCTCCTTCTCGATCACCGCATGGGTACTACGATCCTCTGCCTCCAGGTCATGGCAATAGCTATTGGTCATAAAAGACGCTTTCTCGCCCCAGTGGCTATCGATTCCACTGACTTCCGAAGATTTACAGGTGCTGTTTGATGAGTCTCGGCCATCTGTATCCAGTGCGGTGTAGCCCTAGGAAACTTTTTGGTTAGTTTACCTCATTCTTATCCCAATAATATGCGACATACGCTTGTAGTTGTTGACTGATCAGACCACTGCCACACTCCCGGGGCGGGAGCCGAGGAAATGGCAGGAGATGATAGATCTCCAAGGCTGAAGATCCCAGGCTCGTTCACAGACCAGCTGTTAAAGAAGTCCATTTCAAGCCTCAGAAGAGATAGAGAGCTCAATCAAAATCCGAAGAGATTTATTCAGCTTTGTGAAGCTTTGGGAAAAAATTATTCACTCGAGCTTAGTCCTCTGATATATAGAGAGACGGAGCTCAAGTCAACCGACTCCATACTTCAGAGTATATGTGATGACAATGGAGCTTGTCATGTCGATTTGGGCTGCATTCTGCATTGCAGTTAAGGACTGGCATGTGCTGATCTTCTAGAAAAGGGAAGCGCAATGTATCCAATGATTGCAATTCTTGTCATTCCCGCCATGCACTTGACCAGATCAGGAATAAGAAGATAAGAACCAGGCCAGTTCCATCGGGCAGTCCCATCGGACTGCCCCGTATATTCTGCCGGTTCAGGCGCCACACAACGCTACAACTCTGTATAGTTGCTTTATATAGTATTAGATATAGCGATTCAATTAAAGTTAATCTACAAGTACAAACTTATCCTGCAATTGGGAAGTCTCTATATTCTTCTTTTTCTTTGCGTTTACAAAGGTCTGTACTAAAAGTTATAGAACTGCGCTAATAAAAGGACGCTGGAGGTTTAGCGATGAAGCCCTGTAATTTAGTGATGTGTCCCCTAAAATTTAGCGAAAGTTATCACTATAGAGCTTGACTGGCGCATTCTTAACCTTCATAGCTTTAGCTCTAGCACTAGGAGCAGGTATAAGACCGTGGTCAATCTGCCACTGCTGTGACTCCATAGTCCTAGATGCCTTTTTGACACGGCTAGATCGACGAAGCTCGCTGTCCCTCTTATCACTAGGTGAGATCTTGAGAGGCTGAGCTTTACTGCCAGGCTCGCAGCTCCGCCCCACCTGCCCCACCGCCTGAATGACAGCTCCAGCTTCAGCTTAGCCAGCTGTCGTACTGTACTTGGATCTTAATGATGAAGATCAGCTGGAAAATGCTAATGGAGTCAGCAGGAAAAGAGCTCGTCCTCTTCGTCGGGCGCCTCATTGGATGTCCCTGACGATGAAGATGATGCCGGAGGGCAGCGATAGCAGCATCAAGCTTTGCGCGAAGCTTAGCTGTCACAGTTTCACTAGCGAACCCAGCAAAGACAGGTTCCATAGTTGAATATATCTAATTAATCTTAAGAATTACCTACATAGAGCGACGATGAACATAATATTGAAGCAGCAGCGACAGCTAAGTAGTTGGGAAGTCGAACCTCACTAGATTGTTGTAGCTGGTGCTGATAAGCTGATCACCGCCCGCTTCCGATGACTGCCCGATGAGACTGCCCCGAGACACTCCGGATAAGAACGGTCCGCTGATTGCCCGATGTCAAGCCAACGGTTCGTGTCTACAAGCATCTTATTCCTTTCTCCCTGCGAAAGAATGAATCTCCAAAATTATCAATTGTCCATATACCGTACAGCGTTCATCTTCAAAATTCAAATTTCTGAAAAATGCTACCTGTACAGATAGCCTCCGTAGAGTGCCTCATTCCAAATACCGAGATTATTTGTAATCAAGAAATTTGTTAGCCAGGTAGCCCGCGGCATACCCGGATTCTCTTACAAAGCCATTATAAGCACTTATCAATTCCGGAGCTCATATCTTAAGCCGCAGATCGGCTTTGCATCATAACCCCGCTAGCACCGCTGTACCGCTGGGAATCACCACATCGACTCGCTCTCATTCGTTATTGCATATACCTGAAGTAGTAATTCTGCTAACCTGTCTGCCACTGCCGGACGTAAAGACTGTGCCGAAATGAGCACTACAGTCGGACAATTTGAGCCTGAGCAGGTGCCCGAGGCTGTGATTAGGGTTGTCAAGCATCACAAAAAGCTTGCGCCGAAGCTTAGCCACAGTGCAGAGTGTAAGAAATAATGGTTTGCGAATGAGTCTTATTCGATGGTAACACTTGTCTCTAGTGCCTCACCAGAAGTCTACAGCCGTAAGCACGGACCAGCAGCAACAAACGCAGGACCAACCAGCATCCCACAAATTCGAGTTTATCAATACCACAACTGATATACAGTACAGTGGGCCAGGGTCCAGGAGCATTGCTCGCTCGCATGTGATGCGTAACTTTCACCGGAAAAAAGGTAAATCAAGACTGCATCAGTCAAATTTACAAGGTCCAGGTACTTCTCAATCCCTCTTGGCTACCGCCCAGGTTCGGGGACAATCAAACCCCAATAGAGGCCCATCAAGATTCACTGATGTAGACAATACCTGGTTACACAAGCTTGATGAGAACGCCATGCATTATATGATACATTCAGAAAATAAAGATGACACGGGTAACAAGTCAGGACTATTGCTGGGTGTGCTACGGCATCAGGGACGTAGTGAAGGGCATCATGAATTGCAGATGAGTAGTCTGTGGGCCCTCCCGGTCGATGCGCATGCCGTTGAACTCATCCACCATTGTAAGCCCTTCCTCTTCCAGATTTGCTCTGGTCATTGCTTGTGTATTCATTCGTTAATTTATTATCGAATGCCATCTATCTCACGCAATCTGATTACTTATCATCCTCTTAAGACATTCAGATCTTCGCCAAGACTTTCCTTCCTATGAAGCAAACATGGGAATCAGAATGGTTTAGGAATGCACTGAGTGATTCCGCTTGCTTTCATGGCACACTCTTTCTCTCGGCCGCACACAAGGCTCTGCTTACAGGAACCGAAGAATCACTACCAGTGGAATGTTTTCAACATAAAGGAGAAGTAATACGAATCATAAATGAGCGTCTAAGCGATCCAAAAAGACGAGTTACGGACGGAACCATAGCTGCAATAGCATGTTTAGCGGCCTTTGAGGTCAGCTTCTTACCTATGTGTTTAGCATTTACATGATACAGACTAATTGAATCTAACGTTCCAAATAGACATTAGGTGGCACAACAGCTGATGCCTCTGTACATGTTGATGGCTTGGAGAAATTAGTTGGAATGAGAGGTGGTCTAAAACAGCTTGGAATGGATGGATTTCTTGAACAATTCCTCTACTGGTAAGTATATTCTCTGGATACTTGCACAAAGGCTAGATCGAGGAACCAGAATTACCTGGCTGGGAACCCTTAAATAAAGTATCGTATCGAAAACAAATAGCTTCTAGGAACTGACTAGCAAAAAGGGTGGATCTGAGCAATGCCACGGCAACAAAAGAGAAGCCACACTTTCTCCCCTTCGAAGCTCTATTAAAATACTCTAAATACTCCGACTCAGAAGCTCTATGGAAGTATTGCGACAGTCAATGGAATGAAGGATTCCTCGATGATGTACCAGAGAAGTCTTACCAGGGCCTGGACGTCATCGAGAACCGTTTGTTCCATCGGCTACGGCAAGTTACCGTATTAGCTGCTTCCAACCCAAACATGACCACCGGACCGAACCAGGAAGCATACGCAAAATCAGTCCTACTACTGGAGCGCCAAATCGGAGTTGCGGTGCAAGAAAGATTAGCATTCAAAAAGAGGTTTGGGGCCGTAACATTCAGCCCCCCAACGTGCCTCTTCTACATCCCAGCTCTCGTATTCTGCTACATGATCCTACGGCCCACACCAGTTAGATCCTCAATATACGAACCATTAGTACTGCGAATGAAGAACCACATGGATCACCTGGAGCCTAGGCAGCTCTTCGACAGGTTCCCACCGAAGTTCTGGTTCTGGGCGCTCTTGGTTGTTGGTGCGGCTTCTATGGGGCGTCCCCAGCAGGCTTACTTTCAGCGAATGATGGCGCAGCTATGTAACCTCCTGGACACTCACACGTGGGAGAATGCAAAAATGATTATGAAGGAATTCGCTTGGGCAGATGCAATCTGCGAGCGTCCTTGTAAGGCATTTTGGGATGCCTTGTATGGTATGGAAAGCAATAGGATCGAGGAAGTTGAAACCAGTGACTATATTTGACTACCGATATATTCACCATAAAACTCAACATAAAACTCAACATATAATGGAAGTATCATAGCAGAATTCGATACTTACGATCAAAAATCCTGAACACCCAACTATACCCCTTCGCAAATCGCTCATCTTCAGCATCGCATTTCCAAATTTTTCACCCTTCAACATCCCGACCAGTCCTACAAGTGGCTGCATCTACCCGCTCCGTAACATACATCTTCGTTTGGATCTCACCGCTATGGATCCACTTCTCCATGCTATACTTAGGCTCTTTGGTTAGCGCCTCGACACCTGCATTGGTGCCCGTATGATCCTGGCCGGTATCGCGTCTCCAAGGACAACATTACAGAATTAATGCTTGACACGAGGATGGACATTGGCAATGAGATCGAAATTAAGATCACGTCTTGCCACTTGAGGGGAGGGGGGGGAATAGCAATGTGAGATTGAGCTTAGGTATATTGTCCTTTACCACCTTTTCGAAGCCACAGCTGATGTTAAGCCAGTGCTGTCTAAGGTATACAATAGGGTGTGGCCCTCTGAGGTATCATGGTGTCAAGAGATACATTAGTGATAGCGATCGCAGAAGGCACTTCTGAACCGCGTTATGCTGGTAAGCCAAATCACAATCCAGATTTTAACGGACAAAAATTTCCCCTGCACAAGCAATGACCATTCCATTATATGAGCATTTGGTGTCCTCACAAGTCGGATTAATGAATAATTATTCTAATATTTGACTCATTCAGCAGGCCCCTTCAGGGCTGGAATGAAAATTTGGTCAAGAATTGAGATTTTCAAACCCGAAAAGACCCATATCCTACCAAATAGCTAACAGCCCTCCAGCACCCTAGATTTGTATCCTATACTCTCTTACTCGGCGTCGCAAGCCTTTTTATTGATCTTCCATGAGCAGATAACCCACCTTTTCAAGCCACTACAGCATCTGCAACCGCTGCCTCTGGTTTCCGCCCATATACTACCGTACTTTTAAGAATTAGTAGAGAGCGCAGAAAGTAGGAGAGGATACATACGCTCTGTAGTAAGAATGGGTTTTCTTGTCACGAAGGGCCGAGTTCATTTTGCCTATGTAGGCCTGGATCTCCGTATGTTCCCACTGCAGAGCATTAGTATATTGCTTCAAAATAGAGGCGGGATTCTCACATTCATGAGTCTAGCCAATATGAACAAGCACATAGCCTCGACATCTTGCGAGAAGAATAAAAAGTTCCACATCCCGAGCTCTTTCATCTTTTTATCGCTGCTCCAAGGACCAATTGGCAGCTTGAATGTATGTTCTTTGACGTCCACGAACCCAGTTTTGACTATGTCCTCTTTGATATGCCCATAGATCTCAAAACTTTTGCCCATTATCTTCCCTGCGTCCGTAGCAAGCTTTCCCCAATGCCAAAGAATGTTATCTTCATTCACGGTGCCATCGTCAGATTCGAACACAGTGGAAAAGTCCATGTGCTCAATCCATCCACCTGGCTTTAGACATCTATTTTTGTTAGTCTTGGAATGCATTCAAGCTTGCAACGTACTTGTATGCCTCACTATAGATATGGGACCAATCGTTTACTGCGCCTATCAGGTACCGCAAGTGAACATAGTCAAACGTGTCGGGACTGTACGTCCATTCTAGGTTTGCGTCATCAAGTTCGAATCTTAGATTTGGTGGTACAAAAGATGGCATGATATTGGAAAGATCTGTGCCTATCACTTCCGCTGAAGGATATTTATCTGCAAAATCGCTACCAAGGAATCAATTGCTGTTCTAGATGCTGTGAGTATACACACATTGCCCAGATACCAGTCCCTGTCCCGATGTCGATGACTTTCTGTATGTCTGTTAGCATCTTCCATGGAGAGAAGAAATGGCCAGCGCTCATACCTGTGGTGCTGGACCAATTGGGGCTAGGAATAATTCGCCATCTTGCATGACAGTGACCATGTGGTGACTAGAGCGTATTCAGACAACACCTTTATGGCTGGATCTTGTCTCCTTACACAATATCGAGCTGCTCGTTCTGTTTGTCATCGTTTGGTCCCCTTCGAAAAGTTAAACAATGAATGCAGTAACAATACATCAACATACCAATACTCGACTCCTTTAAAATTTTGAAAAGTTCTTCCATGAAGTTCTCGATATTGTAGAATACTTTCGGTCAAGGACGTAGTAGAGCTCGCCCTGCCGATCTATCAGACTGAGTGTTACGATATGAGATTTATAAAACTCACCGACCATCCCCATATGCCGAATCCGAATCATCCTGATCGGAGTCCTAGAGAGGCCAGACGTCAAAATCTATATAAATGTATGGAAAGAGGCGTATACAGACGATTGGAATTTCGAATTCCTCGTTACCGATGCTCTGGCTCATAATTGCGAGTAGTAGACGTGAACGGACGCTGGGTTGATCCTGTTAGTTAACTAAGGCGATGAGGATGTCGAAAGATTAGGATCAGCGGCGAGTCGAAAGCGTTAGGGACGACTTCTATAGTCACAACTATTATATATCTCACGGTATATCACAGCACGATCATTTGTCAGCGTCCATTTCCAATATGCAGGGGGCGCCATCCCGCCATTGTCATTTGCTGCCGGATATTTGCCACATGTCATCCGAAGTTGTTAGTGACTGCTGCAGCCAAGTTGCATTTCTACCGTACGGGGGTTTGGCGGAAAGTCATCCGATTGCCGACGGAGGACCCCACCAAGTGGGGTCTCCACCACAACTCCTCCGTCCTATGCTTCTACTGTAGTGTCTTCCCCACTTCCAATTCTTTTCCGACTCATCAACTTCTGATCTGACCGTCGGACACCGTCTAGAGATCACTAACTATCAAGCGGCTGGTCATTGGTAGACAATCAAGATGTTGGTCATTGGTGCTTCTTACAATTATTACTACTTGATTGGTGGCTGCGTCGTGCTTGCAATTGCTTATCGCGTTTGGAGGGTGATTTATGATCTGTATCTCCATCCTCTGGCTCGCATTCCGGGTCCGAAGCTCGCAGCTATTACTTATCTCTATCAAACTTATTATAGCCTCGTCGGTGGAAGTCGATTTTATATTCAGATCGGGAAGTTACACAACAAATATGGTAGGTCGGAGAAGAAATGCCCGAATCTGCGTACCTGCTGACAGAGTCCAGGACCTGTCGTGCGCATTACTCCGGATGAAGTTCATCTGAGCGACCCAGAAAACTACGATGTGATTTATCATATGGGTACTAAGTATTCAAAAGTTGAACTTTATTACAAGGCGATGGGTGGAGGGTATTCGAGTTTTACTACTATGAGCAATGAAGAACATCGTATCAAGCGGTCTCGTCTAAGTCCTTTCTTCTCGAGGAAGAAGGTCTTAGAACTAGAAGATTCAGTTCAGAGGAATGCTGAGAAGTTGTGCGCTCTGTTGGAGAAGAAGTTTTCGCTCAATGAGTCGGTTGATCTGCATCACGGGTTCCGGGCTTTGTCAGTCGACATCATCACAGACTATGCATTCAATCAATGTTATGATCTGCTAGATAGCCCTGATTTGGGGAAGCACTTCTTTCACATGATTGAGGGACTTGGTCCAATGATGTGGGTATTTCAGCAATGGCCTGCTCTCCAGAAAATTGCTCTTTCACTTCCTAAATCTGTAGCCTCAGCTTTGAGTCCGTCATTGAAACATTTGTTCAATATTCAAGAGGTAAGTGCATCCTGTCCGTGTTGGTCTAAGTTGACATTTGTAGCACTGTTGGCAACAAATTATTTCTGTGAAGGCAGATATGGAAACAGGACGAAAATCAGAAGCCAGGAGGACGATTTTTCATGAGCTCTTGACTGCGGACCCCAAGGCAGGATATATTGTGCCGCCATTGGAACACCTGAAGGATGAAACATTTGTTGTATTAGGCGCATCTTCTGATACTACCGGAAATGCGATGACCGTAGCGACATATGAGGTTATTTCTAATCCGAAAATGTATCGTCGTCTTACAGCTGAGTTGAAGGAAGCTTTTCCGGATGCGAATGCTCGGTTGAATTTTACAGATTTGGAGAAGCTATCATACTTGGTAAGTATTAATTCTGGTTATAGGCACCGCTGACGTTTGTAGACGGGAGTTATCAAGGAGGGCATTCGGTGAGTTTCTGATCTGTCGGTTGGACGTTGGCTAATTTGTAGACTATCCTTTGGATCTCCTGGGCGGCTGCCCAGAGTTGTGCCGGAAGGTGGTGCGACGTTCAATGGGTATTATTTGCCAGCAGGGGTAAGTTACTAATCTGAATGAGTGGATTTGGCTGATTTGTAAGTCCTTTGTCTCAATGGGTACATGGGATTTGCATCGTAATGAAGAATATTTCTCCGATGCTGAAAAATTTGACCCTGATCGATGGTCTTCATCGAAGAGGTTGGATAAAGCGTATGTGCCATTTGGGAGGGGTTCAAGGATGTGTGTGGGAATGAAGTAAGTTAATCTATATTGAGTGAACTTTGCTGATTATCAGTCTTGCATACTGCGAACTGTACGTTGTACTTGGGACACTCTTTCGACGATTTGATAATATGAAGCCGAATCATTTAACAGCCGAGGATCGTGTTTATGATGATTATATCTCAGCATGTAACCCACATGAGGCAACGAAATTTCATGTTAGTAAAGGGGAAGTGGCATAGGGTGGATTATATAAGACTGAGAAGAAGAGCTGTTCATTTTAGAGTGAATGGTTAAGTACTATCGTATTTTTGGGGGGATCTGCTTCAATGAGTCGACATCGGTCAGAGAAGCATGAGGTCACTTCTCATCGGTGTCCTACAAGAATGACGTATCAGATTCGTCTCATCACACAACGGATGTGCTTAGCAAAGGCTGAAGTGTTATGTAATGAGTTTCTTTAACATATTTTTACAGCAGTAAATTTTCCAATCAAGTTTGAACAAAGGAAATCTTGGGTATGGCACTGCTCATTCTCACATTTATAACCATTTCTAGAACCCGAGAACGTTGCTTGACATCTCACGACGATCGGTCAATTTCTCATAACATGTGTAAGAAGTCATCGCATTACATTCGTTATCAAATTAACGCGCAAACATCTTCATAAACTGTAAGACAAACCTTTCGTATACTAAAACTCCGTCGACTAGGAGATCACCTTTATTCAACACTAGCCGCTCTTTCATTGTTTCCATTATTGGCTTCCGATTAAGAAGCTCCGCAGTTAAATTAGGTTTTTCTAAAGGTCGATATCTCGGGATCTAGTAGTTCCGCTGTCTCTATGCTTGGCTCGTTTGCTCCAAGTGGAGCGCAAGGCAGAGCAGTATCAGCTCCCATTTTCAGTGTCGATTTGGAAACTTCCATCGCTTTCTGCGACCTCATTTCGTGATTGTCCTTGGGTATGCTGAGGGTTTGAGGAGAACTTGATGAGATATGCGCCTTGGCTCTATGGTTTCAGTATCTATACCTCTTCTTTACCGACGAGACGCAGTATAATCCATCGCTGATCTTCTCACCCTAAGCTCGCTCTCGCATAATCTTTGCGACCTTGGGCCAATCAATACGTGGACCTAACGATCGGCCAGCATGAGCCACCGATCGCAGGAGGTTATCCTCGGCGCCAGAATGGTGTACGTTATCTCTGGCTTGAATTGAGAGTATCCATACTGTTACTTGTAATTTTCTTGTACTACCCTGTGTAGTATCGGTAGATTGCCTGAATGGTTGATGCGAAGAGTTGATGATCTGGGGTCTGAGAATGGGAAGGTGGGTTGATCATCTCTTTGCAGCTTTTATAGTGCATTTGGATTTGGGTGACAGATAAGTAGTTTCTTAAGTCATTGACAGGAATCGAAAATTCCCTATGGCCCCTCAACGATTTACAGAGTCATTCATGAATCAGAGAGCTATTCAACACTCTAGTCTGGTTTCATTACTGCCAAGTAAGTTCTGGAAATGATCTGGGTTAATAAAACGATTTGTTTATTTTCTGAGAACACTATGTCAACTACTATGTCATGGAGTGGCATAGACTGATTTCCATTCTAATTCAGATAATCATCTGCAATACATCCCCTCCTTGGCAAGCATACCACTCTATCTCAGCGCCATACCTCCTACCACTCCTCATAATCTGCAATTGCATTATTAAACGCAGTATCGATTGGCGCAATAAGTGAGGGTGCAACCGACTGCAGTTCCGCTGGGAGTTTGGCCGTCACAGCAGCTGCGAAGTTATCCGTAGCACTCTTCTCCGCCTTGAGTTCGAGAAGAATCGCAACCTGAAGGAGCAGATCCGCAAACTCCTGTTTCTTCGAGACAATCGTCGCAAGCGTGCTCTGTACAATGCTAGACAAAGCAGTGGTCTCTTGCGCCACCGCAAAGCCTTCGGTGATAGTCAAGTTCGCGCTCGCTTTGGCAGTTGAGGTGGCGGAGTAAATGTCTTCCAACAGCTCCGTGGAGTCGACGAGGATCGGAAGCAGGTCGAAGACGTTGCCGTTCCATGACGCAACTGTGTCATTGAGGGCGGTGCTTTGGTCTGCGACTTTAGTCATCGCGGCAACGATCGCGGCGCCGTCTGCTGCCACAAAGCTCACTAGGATGGCGATCGGGAAGAGGAAGGATTTAAGAAGCATTTTGGTAGAGTTGTGTTTTGCGTCTAGTATCCCTTACTGCTATATAGTTAGCCTCAGCATTACTTCTGTCCTTGGAGAAGAATTCTGTAGCACAAACTCAACAGCTTTATAACATACCTACGACAAAGAATCGAGCAATTTACCTCAGCGAAAACCGAACAGACAAAAGTACCCAGTTTCAATACCACAAGCAAGTTCCCCAGAAATCCCCGGCGACCCCCCTCTTTTTCATCTCCAATGTCACCTCGACCCTTAACCCACCACGTGAAAATAATCTCATCAACCCCGAATCACAAGTTCGCCAACCCCGGACAACTTCCTCGGTACAGGAGCACAAACATCTGAAAGGCACTAGGGCCCCAGATCCCTACCCCGCAAAACCGAAAGGCAACGAGTCCCTCGCAGAAATCCCATGTGCGATTACATCGTACCTTACATGCGTCTAATTTAACCCTGCGGCTGCAGCTGAAATAGGGCGCTTTTGCCGAAGCTAGTTCGTTATGTCTACAGGGTTGCGGATCCTCACATTGGTTGCCATTCGTTCACATCCGGAATTATTTATTTTGTCAATGATGTTGGCTTTAGGTGATAGGAGGTGGAAATTGGGCCTGTCGTGATTTGATGGACATCTATAGAGGCGACGATTTTTCGACATCAAGGCAGAAGTGGCCAGGGTTCTGGGAAACATGTGCTTTTGATAAAATAATACTTCGTAGGCTTGAGCTGTGATTCTGCTATTTACAGGCCATTCGCAACGAATTTTAAAAGAATATTTATGCAGCTTCAGCAAGTTTCAACAGACCCTTCAGATCCATACTCTTCGGCCTCTCAATTGGCAAGCCCAGTGCCCGATCCCAGATCAGCTGGGCCAAAGGTCCCAAACCTCTGCTTACACCGAAAGTAGCTGTGTAATAGAGCGTCTCATGGAACCCGTAATGGTAGAATAGGACACCTGAGCTAGAGTCCACGTTGGGGTATGGATTCTTCGTCTTTCCGTGTTCTTTTAAGACTTTTGGTGCTATTTCGGAATTCTTCTTGACGAGCTGGAAAACTGGGTTTTTTGCTATATCGGGACGCGACGATGCATAGTCCATGAGGGCTTCGAATCGTGGATCAGGTTTTCGGAGAACGGCATGACCGTACCCGGGAACGACACGACCAGACTTCAATGTGGACCATAGGTAGTCTGAGACGTCCTTGTCGGTGAATTTCGTGCCGACCTTTTCTTGCATTTGCAAGATCCATCGCAGAACCTCTTGAGCGGCAAGACTATGTTTCATTAGTATTCTAGCCTGTTTGTAAGTGCTAGGTCTTACCCGTGTAATGGTCCTGCCAGACCTTGAAGACCGGCGCTGTAGCTTAAAAATACATCGCTCAGTGCACTGCCGACCAAATGTGTTGTGTGGGCTGACACGTTACCACCCTCGTGATCTCCGTGCAGTGCCAGGTATAACCTTAGAAGATCTTGGAAATCTTCATTCTCCTTCCCACCTTTCCCAAGCATTGCCGCGAAGTTGTACGACCAATCTTGCTCAAGGTCAACTTTCGCAGGAAGCGCTCCTCCACCACGGTAAGCATTCTGATAAATCTTGGCAGCTATGGTTGGAAGCTTGGCTAGTAAGGATATACTGTCGTCAAAGGTCGGCTCCCAGTAGTCTGCCTTATTTATACCTGCCTCGTACGCCTTGGCAAATTTCGAGGTGTAGTTCAATGCTGAGACGGCCATTGCAAATTGTGTCATAGGATGCAGGTCCCTTGGGAAATTATCCAACATCTTGCTCACAAAATCCGGAAGTTCCGCCTGCTCTGCTAGCTCTCGTGAAAACTTTCTGACTTGAGCAGTTGAAGGGATTTGTCCTGTCAAGAGTAGCCAGAACATGGCTTCTGGGAGCATCTCAGTGCCAGAGGTGCCTTTCGGAAGCTCTTCTTGACAATCTTTGATAGTACGGCCATGGAATCGGATACCCTCATTTGCATCGAGTACTGAACCTTCCCACACCATAGCCTTGAGACCTCTACAACAAATCAGCTCCCGGTCTAACTATTATGGCAACATATCGTACCTCATGCCACCTAGGGTATTTTCTATTTTAACCTCACCAATTACCTTTTCACTATGTGCTTTGACTTTCTTGAGAAGCTCCCGCTTGGCTGGGATACATTCTTTAAGAGTCGTCTTAAGATCTGGCTCGGAAGAAGTTGCATAACTTCGGCTGGGGTTGGCGGTGATCGGGCGGAAGACGACGGGCTGGGCAAATGTTGTTATAACAGGTTTACATGCGTGATGATGTGATTTTGACTTACTTTCAGGACTCTTATAGCCTTTGTGGCTGACCTTGCGTTCATTGACATCTTTTAAGAAGCTGGGAAGCGTTGATGCGGGGTATGCGGGGTCTTCGCCGAACCCTGCTACTAGATAGATGATGAAGCCGTCGCAGCAATTGATTTCTAAAGACCTGCAGAACTGCTATGATTGTTCGATCAGCATCTCCTGAAAGTCGGAGAGAGCTGAGGAGAAAGTATTATGAGGCTAGAAAACGTTACAGCCATTCCCTGCTTCACTGGTTGAGCCGAGGGAGACCGACTTACCCAGAAACCTAAACCGGCCCGAAGCCAACCGAGACGCAACCCCACATTCTGATTTCTCATACGACGAAATGGTTACCGGAATGTATATATCATAACAGCCCCGCGAAGAGCTGAATTCATATATTACAAATGTAAGTGGTTAGAATATTCGGATCTTGCCTGCGAAGCGTCTTCTAACCTCTTCTCAGACAACATGTTGCGCCGGATAGCTACAACAAGCTCACGACGAGCCTTTGCGCCCAGGATTACTAACCCGATTCATCCTCGACCGTTTTCTATAGCATCCCTTCAAATGGCCGCATTCTCCTTTCCTCCAGTCAGTCCACCAGTTTCTACAGCTCTGCCATCCGACGCTTTTCAATTATTACCTGAGAGCCAAAAAGCGGGACCAGCAGAAGACGCTTTATACGAGCAGCAGTTGAAAGATGTGGAGACTTGGTGGGCGAGCCCTAGATACGAGGGCATCAAGAGGCCGTATTCCGCAGCGGATGTCGTTTCGAAACGTGGAAGCCAACAGCAGTCCTATCCAAGCTCTATCATGGCAAGAAAACTCTTCAATCTGATTAAAGAAAGAGAGCCAAAGGGAGAGCCTATTCATACTAGTTCGTGCAGTCTCTAAGCTTATAAGGAAACTCTTACTGACTAACTTCATAGTGGGTGCAATCGACCCTGTACAAATGACACAACAAGCCCCCAATCAAGAAGTTCTTTATGTCTCTGGGTGGGCGTGCTCTTCGGTCCTCACAACCACCAACGAAGTTTCACCTGACTTCGGCGATTACCCATATAACACTGTCCCAAATCAAGTGCAGCGACTTGCGAAGGCTCAGTCGATGCACGATAGGAAACAATGGGATGCCCGGAGGAAGATGACCCCCGAGGAGCGGGAAAAGACACCATATACAGATTATATGCGACCGATCATTGCAGATGGTGACACTGGCCATGGTGGCTTATCTGCTGTTTTGAAACTCGCCAAGCTGTTTGCTGAGAACGGAGCTGCGGCGGTCCACTTCGAAGATCAGCTCCACGGAGGCAAAAAATGTGGCCATCTCGCGGGAAAAGTCCTCGTGCCCGTTGGGGAGCACATCAATCGACTTGTGGCAGCAAGGTTCCAATGGGATGTTATGGGATCAGAAAACCTAGTCATTGCTAGGACCGATTCTGAGAGTGGAAAGCTACTTAGCAGTGCAATCGACGTGCGAGATCACGAGTTTATTCTTGGCATAGCGGAAGAAGGAATTGAACCTCTAGCCGAGACCCTTCAAGCCATGGAGTTATACGGTGCCACAGGTGTCGAGATTGACAAATTTGAGGCTGATTGGGTGAAGAAAACAGAGTTAATGACGTTTGATGAGGCTGCTGTTAAGCAAATGAAGAAGAATGGCGTGTCTCAGTCCAAAATAGATGAATATTTACAAACGACAAAAGAAAACCGAGATATGGCAGTTACGAAGCGAAGAGAGCTTGCCAGAAGATTTACGGATAAGCCTATTATCTTCTCCTGGGATGTTCCACGGACAAGGGAGGGATTTTACCATTACCGCGCTGGTATGAAAGCGGCCACCAAGCGAGCCATCGAGTATGCTCCCTATGCCGATTTACTCTGGGTGGAGACTGGCGATCCTAATGTTAAAAATGCAGCACAGTTTGCTAGAGAAATACGGCAGAAGTATCCTGGGAAAGGGCTCGTTTACAACTTGAGCCCCTCTTTCAACTGGATGAGCCATGGCTTTAATGACCAAACTTTGAAGTCATTCATATGGGATATCGCCAAGGAAGGATTTGTCCTCCAACTGATCTCCCTTGCTGGACTACACTCCACGGCTGCTGTCACCGCCGAGCTGTCGCGCGCCTTTAAAGATGAGGGCATGCTGGCTTACGTCAATCTCATCCAAAGGCGTGAAAAGGAACTTGGTGTGGATGTCCTTACGCATCAGAAATGGAGCGGAGCTGCATACATAGATGGAATATTGAACGCCATACAAAGTGGCAGTAGCAGTACAAAAGGCATGGGTGATGGAAATACGGAAGGCCAGTTTTGAATTGCAAATACAAGACTTGAGCATCATTGGCGTTTGGGTGTTCGGTTTAGAATGAATCACCATCCGTACATCTTCCAGCACGTACAACCATATTACGAATCTTGGAAAAGTTAGGAATTTCCTGGAAGTGACTGGCACAGGCGTTTACATGCTGCAATGTTTCGAGGATATCGCCTAACATAACACTGGGTTTCATCGCGCCTGATTTCTTTGTCATGCAATTTATCTGACGCGGCAACAACAGCTTTGTTCTAGATACAACTCCAATAAAGGAATAATGCTCGCTGCTTCTGCCCCAAATTCTTTAGTGCTATTCTCGCCGCGAGGTTGCAAAGAAATGAACAGAAGTGCAGCTGAAGAGTCAAACTGTTCAAACGTGGCAGATATATACGTGCCCATACCTGGCAGTTTATGTGTGGCAAATCTTCCTACTCTTCTGGATCTTCTGCAAGCTGTAATCTATTTCGTGACCTCACAGATCTGGCCAATAACTTTCAAACTTTTGCTCTGTCTTCACCAAGATGTGTGTTACGAAAGAATTAAAACACACGGTGTGTCTTCATACTGACAGATACAAGAAAGAGTGCGTAAACAAGCCGGGGTCACTTCTCAGCGCGTTCATTAAATGCACCCAGGAAGTACAGTCTTCACTTAGATACGACCTCTGTCACGAGTGCCGGAGATATTGGGCCAAGCATGGTATCGCCGAGGAAGAGGCAACGCGATCATACGTGAACTACCGCCAAGCACACAACCACGACGGCCCTCTGTCTCCTACCTTCATGTACAGCATATTTCACGTGGATGATCCAAACCAGAAAGGAAATACCGGCGTTATAGGTGAATCCGGTCAAGGAATGCTGAACTTTACTGGATCTTCTGGCACCAAACCCAATGACCTGGAGGCCATAACCCCTACGCTATATCATAGACCAAACCATAAGAGACGATCATCAGACGCATCAGTTCGGACTCAGTGGCCGAATCCATCCGGTTTCGGAAATGATTTGGTGCAAGATGGTAGACCTCAGAAATGGAATGAAGAAGAGGTGAAACGAAATCCAATTAATGCAGGCCCGGCCGGTCCCCAGGGAGTCGTCCTGTTGAGCGAGGATGAGGAAGGCCCTCCTAAATGGATCTGAAGAGATATCAATGAACAGCTTCCCCATACCTACCGTCCCTGATAAGTAACAACAATTGGAATTACCATATGACTATAACCAAAAACCAGAAAGTTGCACGAGCACATGATGCTGAATAATCTACGTCAAGAAAAATATCTATTAATACCAGAGTTTTATAAGCTGAGTCTGATCGCCCTGCCAAGCTGTGTTCACATAAATCGCTCAAAAAGCCAGTCAGCAGCAATCCTTCCACCTGCCAAAAACAAACTCGTTTAAAGGCGCATTGTGGCAGTGCCAGGGCTCAACCTCACAACGTGGTGCAAAGTCGGGATTCAACGGGAGTCAAACAATTTCGCAAAAAGGAGTATATTTACTGCAATGCTGCCCGTAGCTGGTACCACTATAGAACTGCATTCGCATCAATCGTCCAATCAACTTCTCAGGAACTCCCAGCAGAAAGCGGCCCACTCCGCTCGCTTCCAAAGCCTAGCGGAATCACC
>Ga0335072_10006125_pt1 | contig 17631 bp, 17 predicted proteins | sample Lox_Sample_21_FD_206725 | JGI IMG/M metagenome (GOLD analysis project Ga0335072, IMG submission 206725) | Soil microbial communities from Loxahatchee National Wildlife Refuge, Florida, United States - Lox_Sample_2.1 | ecosystem: Environmental > Terrestrial > Soil > Wetlands | place: USA...
CCTTTGAAAACTTCAGCCATCAGCAGAATCAGTATGCGATCAAGGTGTCCGAGGTAGCAGCAATCCGCACGAGTTGGGAACGCGGCGGCCCTGATTGTTCGCTTACAGAATCATCCGCAAGTAAGGCTGCACAGTCAGGAGAGGCTGAAGACAAAGAACCGGCCAGTGCAGGCTGCCCAAAGTCGCGCCCGGATGTTCCTTCGCCGTGCGGCACCGTCTTCGGTCAGGAAAACTGCCTCGTAGAGATTGGGAACGAATTTATTGCCATGCGCATTGGCGCCTACATTCGCTATGTAACGCTGCATATGAAGAACCTGATGACGTTTATGTCATTGGGTTTTCTGCTTACGCTGCTTGCCTCCATCAGCTATCCGTTTGACCGGCCGCAGATCATTGCCTGGTCGGCTACGCTTACTCTCGCGGGACTGCTCTTTACTGTCGGTACTGTGCTGGCGCAGATGGACCGCGATGCGATTCTCAGCAGGATGAGCAACAGCACCCCGGGCCAGGTCCGCTACATGGCGTTCCTGAAGCACATGCTTGCCGTTGGCGGATTGCCGGTCATCACGGTGCTCGCCACGCTATTCCCAGCAATCGGAAGCTTTCTATTCTCCTGGGCTGCTCCGATTCTGGAGAGTTTCCACTGAGGTCATCGCGCTATGATTCTCTCGTGAGCACCTTGCTCGAACTCGATCAGCTTTCCATTGCTTTCAACGGTCGTTTGGCGGTAGATCGGCTCAGTCTCGGCGTTGCGCCCGGAGAAGTTCTCGGACTGGTAGGCGAATCGGGTTCGGGTAAATCTGTGACTGCGCTCGCGATCCTTCGCCTGCTTGATGCGGCGGCTCTGGTGACTGGCTCAATCCGCTTCGATGGGCGCGATTTGCTGTCACTGCCTGCAGAGTCGATGCGGCGCGTACGCGGACGCGAGATATCGATGATCTTTCAGGAGCCGATGACGGCGCTGAATCCTGTTATGCCGGTTGGGGCGCAGATTGCCGAGGCCATTCGCGCGCATCATCCGGAGCAGGGCCGGCGCCAGATACACGATGCGGTGATTGAAGCGATGCATGCGGTTGCGCTGCCGGAGCCTGGACGACGCATGGATGACTATCCGCATCAGTTCTCGGGCGGACAGCGGCAGCGCATTCTCATTGCCATGGCGATTGTGAATCGCCCCCGGCTGCTGATTGCCGATGAGCCGACGACTGCGCTCGATGTCACGGTGCAGGCACAGATTCTCGATCTGTTGGCTGACCTGCGGGAGCGCTATTCTCTGGCAATGCTCTTCATTTCCCACGATCTTGCGGTAGTGTCTCAGGTTGCGGATCGCGTGGCTGTTATGCGACATGGGTTGCTGCTGGAAGAAGGTCCACGGAAGGCCATTTTCCAATCGCCGCAGCATGCTTATACACGCAGCTTGCTGGGCGCGATTCCTACGCTGGAAACTGACACTACAGAGCCTTTGGCGACTCTGCCGGCAGCGTTCGAGGCAGGTGCGGGCGAGTTGCGCCAGTATGCTGACGGACATTGGGTACGAAGCTGACGTACTTGGAATCCCGGCTGAATGGGACTAGAGTGAAAAGTTGGTTCTGCCACGATGCGTGCTCTTGTCCTTTCCGATATCCATGCCAACCTTGAGGCGCTCGATGCAGTGATTGCGGCTGCGCCTGCGCACGAAGTGGTGTGGAATCTGGGTGACGTTGTCGGTTACGGCGCCAATCCCAATGAGGTGATCGATCGCGCTCGCTCCCTCGGCAGCGTCTTCGTGCGCGGGAACCATGACCGCGTCTGCAGTGGTTTGAGCAGCATGGAGGACTTCAATCCCATTGCCAGCCGTGCCGCGAAGTGGACGCAGTGCGTGCTCTCGGCCGAGCACATTGCATGGCTGCGGCATATGGCGCACGGCCCGATTATGCCGGACGGCCCGCAGGTGAGTTGCACGCATGGCTCACCGCTGGATGAGGATGAGTACATTCTTTCCCTGCGCGATGCATGGCAGCCGCTGCAGAAGGTTACGACTGCGATCAACTTCTTCGGTCACACGCATTTGCAGGGCGGTTTCGCGACCAATGGAGATGACTGGTACAAGCTGGTTCCTGACTACGCAACGCATGATGAGGCCGAGGAATATGAGGTTCAGTTGCGTGAGGGTGTTCGCTATCTGATCAATCCGGGCTCGGTTGGGCAACCGCGCGATGGCGACTGGCGCTCGGCGTTTGCTATCTATGATGATGTGAAGCGTTTAGTGACGTTTTATCGAGTCCCTTACGATGTAAGACTCGCGCAGATGCGGATTATTCGCGCTGGATTGCCGGATCGTTTAGCTACTCGGCTGCGGGATGGGCGGTAGTCTTCGCCAAGGCTGAGAAAAAGCAGATCCTTCCCCTTCACTACGTTCAGGGTCAGGATGACAGCTTTGAAGTGGCTGCGATTACCTGCGCTGCGAAGCGTTCCATCTCTTCTAACTGCGGACTGCTTTGCAGCAGTACGAGGTCAACGCCGACTGACGCGAATTCCTCCAGGCGTTCTGAGACTTGTTCTGGGGTTCCGACTAAGTCGCTTCTAAGGCCTCGGTTGGAGACGGAGTAGTCTTCGAGCGAGATTTTCTGCTCGAGGTTCGAGCCGGTGATCCATTGCTGGTAGTTGGCGTAGCCGCGTGCCGATTGCTGGACATCGGTGATGCGGGCCACTTCCCTTTTTGCTTCAGCCTCGGAGTCGCGCACGATGGCATATCCGGCGATGCCGTAGGTCATGGGCGGCAAGCCAGCGGCTTCGCGGCGGCGGCGCATGTCGGCGATCTTCTTGCCGACAATCTCGGGCGGATCGCCGTGCATGAGGTAGGCGTCGCACTTGCCGGCGATGAGATTCTTGGCGGTCTCGGATTCGCCTCCGGCGTAGAGCGTTGGTCTGGGCTTGCTTACTGGTTTGGGCGAGAGGACGTTGTCGTCGACGCGGTAGTACTTGCCCCGATACGAGAAGCCTTGCTGGTTCCAGCAGCCATTCACTACGTCGAGCCACTCGGAAGTGCGGGCGTAGCGGTCGTCGTGCTGGTCGAACTGGATGCCGTACTTTGTTGCCTCGTCTGCCCACCAGCTTGAGACGACGTTGAGGGTGAGGCGGCCGTTTGAGATGTGGTCGATGTTGGCGGCCTGCTTGGCGAGCAGCGCCGGGTTGTGGAAGGTCGGGCGGACGGCGACCATCAGCTCCAGCTTCTTCGTGACGGCGGCGAGGGCGGCGGTTGTGGACCAGGCGTCGAGTGAGGGCGCTTCTACGCCCTTGATGTCGTTGAGGTTCAGCTCGGCGATGAGAGTGAGGTCGTAGCCGATCGCTTCGGCGCGCTGGGCCAGCTTGCTGACGTAGTCCCACGTCGGCTGCATGCCTTCGTCTTCGACATTGCGCAGCCATCCGCCGAAGACGGGCAGCCAGAAGCCGTAGCGCATTACCTCGCTCCTACGGCTTCGGCTTCGTTTACCTTTGCCGCCTCGGCTTCGAGCCAGTCGACCAGCCTGGCGAAGGGGTCGAAGCCGACGACGCGCGGGCCGTCGGCGACGAAGTTGGAGAGGGCGTTAATGTCGTAGTAGAGGCGCTCACCCGTGCGGTCGTCTTTGATGTACTCGATGCCGCCGAGTTCAATTCCGGCTTCCTGCATGATGCGTTCGACGTCGGCGATGACTTCGCGGGGCGGGTCGTAGCCCTCGACGCTTATGCCGGACTTGGGTGCGTCTACGGGGCAGGCTGCACGGTTTAGCTCGACGCCGGTGGGTGTGCGGCAGATGTCCGCGGGGCAGAGGTCGAAGGTTTCGCCAGTGATGTGGACCTTGATGGCGTAGAGGAACTTGCCGTTCAGCACTTCGCAGCGGACGATGTGGGCATCGCGCGCGGGGATGAATTCCTGGACGAGTGCGGTCGAGTCGAGGCCGAAGGCCAGCTCGTTTGCATCGGCTGCGGTTTGCAGCGCTTCCGGCGTGTCGAAGCGCTTGACGCCTGCTCCTGAGCCTCCGATGTTGGGCTTGACGACGATGGGCCAGCGCAGGCCCTCGGTTGCGGGGACGGCTTGCGACGCGCGGTGGATGACACGGGCTTTCGGGTAGGGCAGGCCTAGCTCGTCGAGGAGCGAGAGCTGGGCGGCTTTTGACAGCTCGGTACGGAAGGCCTTGAGGCCATTGATGACGCGCACGCCGCGTCGTTCGAGGTGATCGAGGAAGCCGAGGGTGTAGAAGATGGAGTCGCCGTGCTCGCGGTTCCAGGCCGAGGGGCTCATGCGGTTGACTACTAGCGAGTAATGACGCTCGGGGTGGTCTTCGATGGCCCAGGCGTGCTCGATGGCGTTGAGTTTTACGTAGTCGGTGCCGCGCTTGTCGAGTTCGGCGAAGAGTGGTTTGAACCAGTGTTGCTGTTCGTAGTAGATCGCGATGGGCTTTGGCACGCTGACCCCCCTCCCCTGGGTATCTGGGCTGTTTCCTTTGTTTTCAATGATTTAAGAGGGGATCATCCCCTGATATCCCATTGATCTGAAAGGCTTTAAGTGCTTTCTAATGTTCTCAATCACTTAGCAGGGGATCTGTTTCCTGCTATTTCAAAATTTGTTCCTATATCAAGGATAGCAAGTTTTGCGAAATAGTATGCCAATTTGGCGCCGCTCTAAGCGCCTTGTTTTTAATGACTTAAATAATCTTTCTTGAATACGGGGCTTGACAAGGCTGTAATAGTGGTTTGGCCGCGCGGACTGAAGATTGAGCTGCCCAAAAGGTTGGATAGCCTTTGAAGGGCTCGGAGACAGAATTTTAGAGATGGAACCGCTCTACAGACGGAAGAAAGATCTAGCAGCATACATTGCTATAGGTAGTGCTCTTATTGCTTTGCTCTTTATTTCGATCCATATGGGCTGGAATGAAGACATATTCATGAATACGCTGAATGTCACGAGCAATACTTTAGTCTTATTCGGAGTCTTCATTGCCGCTAGCCGTTCCTCGTGGAGAAAGCCGTTTTTTTGGGTCCGAACGAGCTTGCTCGTTTTTGCTCACTCGCTTCTAATTTGGTCCATCCTGGCGCGCTATGGGAGATGGAAACCCATCTGGTGGTGTGAACTTACGCTGGTCGAAGCATTGGTGATTCTTTTTTGCAGGAGCTGTTTGCTTGCCATCCAACGTTCGAGCATCAAAAAATGATCGGAGCCTTGCTGCGCAAGGCATAAGGCGCACCTGCGGTGCGGGTCCTTCGACTGCGCGCTTCGCGCTCCGCTCAGGACGACATCGGTTTGGGAACGGCGATGTCTTAGCGGAGAGTTTTGTGTGGGAAGCAGCAAGCAAAAAACCCCACCCTGAATTCCTTCGACTTCGCTCAGGACCAGGATGGGGCATCCAAGGTGGGAACCGGGCCTGAAGGCCCTCACTCACTGCTTGCTTATTCACCGGGCTGAAGCCCGGTGCTTCTACCTAAAAGCAACATCGGCGATCAAGCGACATCGGCAATGTGAGCGACCAGCGGGAGCGGGACGACGCCGACGCTGTTTCCCAAAGCACGCATGGCGCGCGAAGCGCGCACCTGCTGCATGCAATGCTACTCGGCGGCGGTTTCTTCGGCTTTCACCGTTACCTTGATGTGGGCCGTGACTTCGCGGTGCAGTTTGACCGGGATCAGGAACTCGCCGAGGGACTTCAGCGGCTCATCCAGATGCACCTTGCGGCGGTCGATGTTGAAGCCCTTGGATTCGAGTCCGTGGGCGATGTCGGCTGAGGTGACCGAGCCGAAGAGGTGATCGTTCTCGCCCACCTTGCGCTCGAATACGAGGGCCACGTCGTTGAGCTGGGTGACCAGCTGCTCGGCTTCGCTCTTCTCTTTCGCCGAGCGGCGGACAGCCGATGCCTTCATCTGCTCGATGACGGCCTTGTTGGCTGCGTTCGCTTCCATGGCGAGCTTTTTGGGCAGGAGGTAGTTGCGGCCGTAGCCGTCGGCGACCTTCACCACGTCGCCGCGGTGGCCCAGGTTGTTTACGTCTTCTTTCAGAATGACTTCCATTGCCAATCTCCAAATGTTGCGTGGTTGGACTGAACCTCAGCGGCTAAAGCCGCTTGTTCCAACCGTGTTTGTGGCAGGGCTGAAGCCCTGCCCTACCTAACTTCGTTGCCACTCGGCTGCTCTTGCTTTGCACCTGCTGTCGGATCGGATAAGGCCCGGGGCTGAAGCCCCTTTTTCGAGCCTTCTGATTCACCGGGCTAAAGCCCGGTGCTTCTACCGAAAAGCCGCAGGTCCTTCGACTACGCGCCTCCGGCGCTCCGCTCAGGATGACAACCTAGTGCGGAGCCGGGATAGGCTAGTATCTTGCGGCGAAGGGCAGCAGGGCGATGTTCCGGGCCTGCTTGATTGCCCGCGTCAGACGGCGCTGGTGCGTGGTGCACACGCCGGTCAGGCGGCGGGGAACGATCTTGCCGCGCTCGGCTACAAAGCCTTGCAACAGGCGAACGTCGCGGTAAGGGATCGCGTCGATCTTCTCTGTGCAGAACTTGCAGACCTTCTTGCGGCGGAAGAACTTGCGTCCGCCAGGACCGCCCGGTCCGCCGGGGCCACCTGTGCGGGGCCCGCGTGGGCCGCCGGGGCCGCCGGGGCCGCCGGGGCCGCCTGAGTGAGGTGCGCCGCCTTCGGGCGCTCTCGGTGTTGTTGTTTCGTCAGCCATTTCTTTTTCCTTCTCCGGCGGCCAGCGGCCGACGGCGTAATTCCTGATTCAAAATTTTTGTTATGCGCTTGCGGGGGTGGCTTCCGCCGGTGCTTCGGCCGCTTCAACGGGAGCAGGCACGGGCTGGGCGCTGAGCTTCTTGCGCGTGGCGCGGATCGCCTTGATCTTGTCGATGCGCTTCTGCTCTTCGTCCATGCGCACGGTGATGAACTTGATGACGGGCTCGGAGACGCGCAGACGGCGCTCGAGTTCGTGCACCAGCGCGCCATCGGCGTCCACTGTAAGCAGAATGTAGTTGCCTTCGTTGAACTTGCGGACCGTGTAGGCCAGCTTGCGGCGTCCCAGCTTCTCTGTGGAACGAACGGTCCCGCCGCCGTTGGTCACGGTGGCTTCAAAGCCGGCGATCAGCTTGTCCACATCTTCGTCCTGGGTGTCGGGACGAACGATAAACATTACTTCGTAAAAACGTTGCATTCGTTTCTCTCTTCTCTCGCATCATGGCTGCCGTTATGCAACCGTGACCGTTACGGATTCTTGACAGCGTGTTTCAAAAGACGTCTTGTTCGTATCCGCAGAAATCCCGGGGCTAAAGCCCCTTCATTCCCGCTTTTGTTTCACCGGGCTAAAGCCCGGTGCTTCTACCCAAGACCACTTATGAAACACGCCGTAGCCTTTATTCATCTGCCGCCGGGCCGTTTTGCTCGCGGCGGTTAAACTCGTTCATCGCAGCCTTGATGTCCTGCGACACAATCATCTCTACTGCCCTGGCCGCCTTGTCCAAAACCGGATCAAGTTCGGCCAGGTCTGCCTTGCGCATTGGCGTCAGCAGATAATCTTTTCCGCGCCTTCCGCTTAACTCGCCCGGCTGCGGTCCTACTCCGATCCGGATGCGCGCCCATTCCTGCGTTCGCAGCGCGCCGTTGATCGAATTCGCCCCATTATGCCCTCCGGAGCTGCCGCCTGTTCTTATCCGGAGCGAACCCAGCGGCAGGGCCAGCTCGTCGTACAAAACCACGAGGTCGCGTCCCGGGTCGGCCTCGAACTCACGAACAAGAGCTTCAACGGAGATTCCACTGAGGTTCATGTACGTCTCGGGCTTGGCCAGAACTACTTGGCGCCCCGCCATGCGAATCGTTGCCGTAACTGCCCGGCAGCGGCGATTCACAACCTGCACACCGTAATCGTCGGCGATGCGGTCAATGGCGAGAAACCCCGCATTGTGCGGCGTGAACTGATATTCGATTCCCGGATTGCCGAGACCGACGACCAGGAACACGCCGCGATTGTTAGTTTCGTCCAAAGCTTCTGTGAACCAGGGCTAAAGCCCTTTTGTTTCCTTGCCCTGATTCACCGGGCTAAAGCCCGGTGCTTTTCAACCCTTTTGTTACCTCAGGGGTTAAAAGCCCCTTTAGCTGCGGCTCAGCTGTGAGGGCTAAAGCCCTCACCTGCCAATTCTTGCCTACTTCTTGGCTGGAGCAGCGGCCTCGGCCGTCTCCTGCTTACCCTTCTTGACGACTTCCGGCTCAGCCGGACCCGCTGTCGCAGCGGCCGCTTCCGCCTCGGGCGTAGCCACAACCTCTTCCTTGATCGAAACTACGTGCGCGACGGTGCTGTTCTCATCCTTCAGGAACTTGAGCTTACCCGTATGGGGCAGATCGGAAACGCGCAGCACGTCGCCGAAGGCGAGGTTCGAAACGTCAACGTCGATGTGGCTGGGGATATCGCCCGGCAGGCACTCGATTTCGACTTCGCGCAGAACCTGGTCGAGGATGCCGCCCTGCGTCTTGACGCCGACGGGAACGCCGACGAGCTGGATCGGCACTTCGACACGGATGGCCTTGTCGAGAGCGATGCGCTTGAGGTCGATGTGCAGGAGCGAGCCCTTGATCGGCTCATACTGCCAGTCGACGATCATGGCCTTGGCTTTCGCGTCGCCGATTTCGAGATCGAAGATCGAGTTGTGGCCTGCGTCAGAGTGCAGGATGCGAAGAATCTGCTTGGGGTCGACTTCGACGGCGACCGATGGTTCCTGTGCACCGTAGACGACGGCGGGAATCTTGCCCTTGACGCGCACGCGGCGCGCTGCGTTCTTGTTGAACTTGCCCTCGCGGGGCGTGGCTGCTACGACTTCCTGAGTAATCATTCTGTCCTTTTCCTTCGGGCACGGAATCGACTCCGCTCCCTTTTCCGGTCGAGGTTGTTCTCTTCCGGATGATTTGTGGAACCTCAGATCAGAGAGTATCTGACGAATCGAGAAAGGCCCGGGGCTGAAGCCCTAATTGGTTTGAATCATTCAACGGCCTAAAGGCCGGTGCTTCTACCTAAAACCCTTATCGACTCTTCGGATAACCATCCGATCTGTTCATTCCTGCTTCGTTTAGGTGAGGGCTGAAGCCCCCACCTACCAAAACCGCTCTGTGTTTCCCGGAAGACGACATCAGCTGAACAGCGTGCTGACGCTCGTCTCCATATGGATGCTTTCGATGGCGGCTCCTAGGAGACCGGCGATCGACCGCACCTTGATCTTTGACAGCTTCTGCGCTTCTTCGTTCAAGGGGATGGAATCGGTAACGATCAGCTCCTCCAGCCTTGACTTGGCAATGCGCTCTACTGCCGGGCCCGAGAGCACCGGATGCGATGCTCCCGCGTAAACCTTGGTCGCGCCCTTTTCAAGCAGCGCGTCGACTGTTTTGACCAGCGTGCCGGCAGTGTCAATGATGTCGTCGATGATGAGGCAGGTGCGTCCTGCTACATCGCCAATGACGTGCATCACTTCCGTCACGTTGATATCCGTCCGGCGCTTGTCGACAATCGCCAGCGGCACTCCCATTTTCGTTGCGAAGAAGCGTGCGCGTTCCACGCCTCCCGCATCGGGTGATACCACGGTCAGATTCGGGAGGTTCAACTCCTTGAAGTAACTCACCATCACCGGGCTTGCGAACAAGTGGTCGACCGGGATGTTGAAGAACCCCTGAATCTGGGCCGCGTGCAAATCCATAAACAACGCGCGATTGGCGCCCGCGGTGGTCAGCAAATCGGCGACCAGCTTGGACGATATCGCGACGCGCGGACGGTCTTTTCTGTCCTGCCGCGCATAGCCGTAGTACGGAACGACGGTGGTGATCCTGCCGGCTGATGCGCGCTTCAGCGCGTCGATCATGATCAGCAATTCCACCAGATGCTGATCGACCGGGTTGCAGGTCGGCTGCACGATGAAAACGTCGACTCCGCGAACATTTTCAAGCAGCTGAAAGTAAATCTCGCCATCGGCGAAACGCTGCGTTTTCGTTTCCCCCAATGGCACGCCGATGTGCTTGCAGATCTCTTCGGCCAATGCACGATTGGCGGTGCCGGAGAAAATCTTGAAACGCCTGTCTTCGGCGAGCTTCTGATGCCGTTTACGCTCGGGCGCGGGCTTGCCGCGTCCGTCGGTTGCCATTTCCGGCACAAATACTTCCGTCACTACTTCCGTCTTCATAAGAAACCCCCAAGCTGGTTTGCGTTGGTTGTCACTCATGCTGGCCGGACTGCATGGCCAGCGGCTTCCGTTGTCGTTGCCTTGCCATCACAAGACGTTAACCATAGATGGCGCGCCGTAAAACCTGGCTGGGCGACTAGGATTCGAACCTAGACAAAGTGCTCCAAAGGCACTTGACCTACCGTTAGTCGATCGCCCAGTGACTGGCAAGGACCGGGGCTGAAGCCCCTTCTTTCCCTGGCCATTTTCACCGGGCCAAAGCCCGGTGCTTCTACCCTTTTCTACTTCAGGGGCTAAAGCCCCCTTCATTCCCGCCTTATTGTGTGAGAGCTGAAGCCCTCACCTATCCTCTATCATCGTCCGCCAGTATGCTTCGCGGGGCAAGGTTTTTGTCCGCATCGAAGCAATGCTTTTGGCTGATAACCGCTCTTCGGCTGCCTTGGCGGCTGCTTCGGTTTCGTAGAGGCCGAAGACGGCCGATCCGGAACCTGAGAGCGCAGCATAAAGAGCCGCCTGCTCCGGGTGATCGGAACACACCCCGGGAAAACCAGTTAAGACGCGCTTGATGTCACCGAGTGAGGGATGCTGACGGAAGACGACCTCTTCGAAGTCGTTTGCGATCCCGGTTCGGACAAGCGCGAGAAGTGGATTCCCGGGCCGGTCTTCTCCCGAAGAGAAGACACCGGAGGAGTGCGGCTCGCAAAGACACGCAGAGAGAGCTCGACTCAACTCTTTCAGTCTATCGGAGGAATGGCCCGGGGTCAAACTTTCCGCGTGGCGCGAGTCCCAGTCGCGGAAGGCCTGCGGGGTGGATACGCCTACGCTTGGGAGAGCTACCACGCAGTGTGTTTCTGGCAGGTCGGGCATAGGGTAGACTTCCTCGCCTCGGCCGAGGCCCAAGACCGCGCCGCCGATCAGGAAGAGCGGGACGTCAGAGCCTACTTCGGCTGCGATCTTGAGGCGTTCTGCTCCGGGGAGTTGTTGATTCAGTTCACGTTCGAGTCCGATGAGCGCGGCGACTGCGTTGGCGGAACCGGCTCCGAGGCCGCCCTGGACGGGGAGACGTTTTTCGATGTGGACATGGACCTCTACCGGGATTTGCTCTGCTGCAAGAATGCGATCGAGCATCTTCCAAACTGTGTTGCGCTCGTCGGTGGGAACGCGGGGGTCATTCGTTGTTAGGCCGACCCTGCTTTTGCCGCAGGCGAGTCTGCGAGCTTCTACGGTCAGCAGATCATGCGCGGCCAGCGTCTGGTAGAGAGTCGTGAGGGCGTGGAATCCGTCCGGGCGCGAAGGCCCTATGGCCAGCCCGAGGTTGATCTTTGAAAAGGAGCGTACTCGCGTAGACATGCAGAATGGATTGTAGCGTTTTGAAAAAATCGGGTTAAACTACCGCCTACCATGACTCGTCGCCTCCTCTGCCTTTCTGCCGCTCTCGGTCTTTCAGTCTGCCTGAACCTGCCGGCACAGCAGGTCGTCAATCCTTCGCTTGCAAACAGCAATGAGGCGCCGGTCCGTAGCAAACACGCCATGGTGGTCAGCGTCCATCACCTTGCGACGGATGCGGGGGTTGAAATCCTGAAAGATGGTGGCAATGCAGTCGATGCGGCGGTGGCTGTGGGATTTACGCTGGCGGTTGTGTATCCACTGGCGGGGAATATCGGCGGCGGCGGGTTCATGCTCATTCATCTGCGTACGGGCAAGTCTACGTTTATCGATTACCGCGAGAAGGCTCCGCTGGCTGCTTCCGCCAACATGTATCTCGACGACAAAGGCAATATTGTCCCCAATGAAAGTATTGTCGGCTACAAGGCCGTCGGCGTTCCTGGGTCGGTTGCGGGCATGGCCTATGCGGAGAAGAAATATGGCAAGCTGACGCTGGCAAAAGTGATGGAGCCGGCGATTCGTCTTGCTTCCGAGGGCTTTGTGCTGACGGACGAGGAAGCGAAAGAGCTGCACGATTCCGATCTGGCGCGCTTTCCCGAGTCGGAGCATATTTTTCAGCGTGACGGCAACTATTACCAGGCGGGCGATACCTTCAAGGAGCCGGAGCTGGCGGAGACTCTGCGGCGCATCGCTAAGAACCCGGAGGACTTCTACCACGGCGAGATTGCGAAACAGCTTGCTGCCGATGTACAGAAAGGCGGCGGGCTGATCACGGAGAAAGATCTGGCTTCATACGAAGTAAAAGAGCGCGAGCCGCTCACGGGCACTTACAAGGACTACACCATTGTTGCGGCTCCGCCACCGTCTTCAGGCGGCGTGGCGCTGATTGAGGCGTTGAATATTCTGGAGGGCTATAACCTGGCTCGTCTGGGCGACCGCACGCCGCCGGAGATGCACGTGATCGTCGAAGCCTATCGCCGCGCTTACATGGACCGTGCCGATTACCTGGGCGATCCGGATTATGTGAAGGTCCCGATTGAGCAACTCATGGACAAGAAGTACGCGGCGGCATGGCGGGCCAGTATTGAGCAAGACCAGGCCACTGCGTCGGCCAGTTTGAAACGGCCTGCTGATTTCCTGCCGCCGCCGCCGACGATGGCTGACGTGCGCCACGAGTCGACGCAGACGACGCATTATTCGGTGCTCGACGCCGAGGGTAATGCTGTTTCTGTGACGACAACGCTGAATAACGCCTTCGGCTCCGACGTGACGGCGGAAAAACTCGGCTTTCTGCTGAATGATGAGATGGACGATTTTGCCTCGAAGATGGGTGTGCCGAATTTCTACGGACTGATTCAGGGGCCGGCGAACTCGATTGCTCCCGGCAAGCGGCCGCTTTCCAGTATGACGCCGACGATCGTGCTGAAGGATGGCAAGGTTGCGATGGTGCTCGGATCGCCGGGTGGCGGGCGCATTATCACGACGGTCGCCAATATTTTTCTGAGCGTTGCCGATCAGGGGATGAACATTCAGGCTGCGGTCGATGCGCCCCGTTTTCATCATCAATATCTGCCCGATGTTCTCTTTCTTGAGCCGGGCTTTCCTGACGCGACGGTCGATGGCCTGCGGGCGCTGGGCTACCACGTCAATGTGGCAAAAGGCCATTGGAGCGACGGCGAGTGCATTGCCGTTGATCCGGCGACGGGCGATCTGGAAGGCGGGCAGGATCACCGGCATAACTTTGGGAAGGCTGCGGGATATTAAACTGTAGTGAAAGCGGCAATGTCCAAAAGTCGACGTCAATCCGGATGGCTTACCTATGCGGCGACTGCCGTTGCCATTTTGCTTGCGCTGCTTCTGCTTTCGCATGTTGGAGGAGCGGCCCAGGCGCTCCTGACTTTGCCACTTTTGATTCTCGGAATTGTCCCGCTTGCTGGATTCTCACTCCGGTTCGCTTGCCTGGTTTCTCTTCAAATTCCTGATCCACCGTTCCTCCGCGCGCTGTTCCAGCGTCCTCCTCCCAATCTTCTTGCCTAGCTCAGCCTCAACAGCTCACCCGCATACATAACGTTGCGTGGAGTTCTGTCTGTCTTTGGCCATGAGCAACCAGGTCAGATTGTGACCTTACAAGGGATATATGGATTTCACGCTGTTTATCGCAGGGCTTGTCTTCGGCCCTTATTTGATAGCAGTCGTCCTTCTTGGCGTCTTTTACCTTCGCGGCGCTATCTGGAGACGCAACAAGTGTCTATGCAAGAAACGATTGGGCTTCTATCCAACCACATTTGCACTTGGCCTGGCATTTCAAATGGTGCAGATCGTATACGAGCATGGCCCGCGACATCTCATTGTCGAAAAATTGAAGGAACAGGCAGAAGAAGACGATGAAGGCGATCCTGAAGACCTGACTAAACAGCTCGACAAGCAGCTTCGACGCATTCGACGGGGCGAAGAAGTCGATACGCTGAAGGTTCCTTTGGTCCATCCGAGATGCAACAGAAAACAGCCGAAATAGGTGGAAGGAAACTGCAGACTGCCTGAGATGAGAAAATAGAAGCAGAATAAATTCTGCTTCTAACAACTTATGCTCAAGGTCATTTCTACTCACGTATTTTTGCGCAGCCGTCTGCATCCGGGGCTTCTCGATGTATTCGCCAGGGCCGGAGCGCAGGGCGTTGAGCTTTTTGCCGCCCGGCAGCATTTTGACTACACCAGCCGGGCTCACATCCGTGAAATTGCCGAATGGTTCAAAGCGAATCCGGTTGAGGCGTTTTCCATGCATGCGCCGATGTTTCCGGACCTCGAAATGGGGCGCGGCGGAACGCCCGCGGTGAATGTGATTCATCCGGAGAAGGCGCGGCGTATTGACGCGATGGATGAGATCAAGCGGGCTCTGGAAGTTGCCGAGCAGATTCCGTTTCGGTTTCTCATTCTGCATCTGGGCGAGCGCGAGGATGGCTGGAGTCCGCGCTCTCTGGAGAACTCGCTGACTGCGCTGGAGCATCTGCGGGCGTTTGCCAATCCTCTGGGCGTGAAGCTGCTGGTGGAAAATATTCAGAACGAAGTGACGCAGCCGCGCAATCTGCTGGAAATTCTCAACGTCGGACATTTCAAGGACATTGGCGTGTGCCTGGATGTGGGCCATGCTCATCTTGGCGACGGTGTCGCGACAACGCTTTCCGAGTTGCGTTCGCTCATCCGCAGCGCTCACCTGCACGACAACAAAGGGGACCGCGATGCGCATCTGTGGCCTGGGGACGGGACGATTGCCTGGGACGAGACGATCCGCGAGCTGAAGGCGGTTCCGCTAACGCCGGCTGGTGTGCTGGAGATTCACTATGCGCTGGAGGAGACTCCGGAGAGTGTGGCGAGCAAGGCCCGGGCTGCCTTTGAGAAGTTTGGGCTGTAAGTGTGATTGTTAACCACAGAGGCTCAACGGTCCGCGGAAATACCTTTTCACCACTGAGTGCACAGAGAGCGTAGAGATGGCCTCGGTTCTTTGCAGGACGTCCGTGCAACTACAATAGCGAAGGGAACTTCGTTCTCGCCGGTTATGAGATTTGTATGTCACAAGAAACGCTAATCACCGCAACCGAAACGCCCGTTACTACGATCGCCAAGATTGGCGAGCATGAAGGCAAATCGGTCACCCTGAAGGGATGGCTGTACAACCTGCGCGAGAGCGGCAAGCTGCTTTTTCCTATCTTTCGCGATGGCTCGGGAACCATTCAGGGGATTGTCCCCAAGGCTGCTGTTTCCCCTGAAGTGTTTGAGACGGTCAAGGGGCTTACGCAGGAGTCAAGTGTGATCGTCACCGGTAAAGTGCGCGCCGACAAGCGCGCGCCCGGCGGCTATGAACTGGATGTCGAGAATGTCGAGGTTGTGCAGCGGGTGCCGGAAGATGCGCCGTTTCCGATTTCGCTGAAGGAGCATGGCACTGATTTTCTGATGGAGCATCGGCATCTCTGGATTCGCACGCCGCGCCAGTCGGCGATCCTGCGCATTCGCGCGGAGATCATCAAGGCGGCGCGGGATTTTCTAGATGACAACGGCTTTGTGCTCACCGATCCGCCGATTCTTACGCCAGCAGCGTGCGAGGGCACGAGCACGCTCTTCCCGGTTGAGTATTTCGGCGACGAGGCTTATCTGACGCAGAGCGGACAGCTTTATATCGAGAGCACGGCGCTGGCTCTGGGCAAGGTCTACAGCTTTGGGCCGACGTTCAGGGCTGAGAAGTCGAAGACGCGGCGGCATCTCACCGAGTTCTGGATGGTAGAGCCGGAGTGGGCTTATGCCGGGCTGGACGATCTGATGGGGCTGGCGGAGCAGTTCATCAGCTTCATCGTCGATCGCGTTTTGACGCGACGGGCTGCTGATATGAAAGTTCTGGGGCGCGATACGAGCAAGTTGGAGACGATCAAGGCGCCGTTTCCGCGCATCAGCTATGACGAAGCGGTGCAGATGCTCAACGACGCGCATGCCAAGGGACTGCTGGAGCAGCCGTTTGAATACGGCAATGATTTTGGGTCGCCGGATGAGACGTATATATCGTCGCAGTTTGATCGGCCGGTGATGGTGCATCGCTATCCGGCGGCGGTGAAGGCTTTCTATATGGAGCCTGATCCGGAGAATCCGAAGTATGCCCTCTGCGTGGATGTGCTTGCGCCGGAAGGTTATGGGGAGATCATTGGCGGCTCGCAGCGTATTGCTTCTTACGATCTACTGAAAAAACGGATTGAGGAGCACAACTTGCCGCTCGATGCCTTCAAGTGGTATCTCGATCTACGGCAGTATGGCTCGGTTCCGCATTCTGGATTTGGCATGGGGATCGAGCGGGCTGTCGCGTGGATCTGCGGGTTGGAGCATGTGCGGGAGACGATTCCGTTTGCGCGTACGCTGAACCGCATCTATCCGTAATTTGAGCTTGGAGCGCGGATTCAGCCGTAGAGTGTTCCGCGCAAACAGATTGGCTGGCGCGGGCTTCGGCCCGCGCATTGTTGTGAGCAGCAAAGGAATATCTGGAAAGTTATGTCGAAGATCAGCGAGGCACTCGCGAGTGAAAGGGCAGTAGTGACCGGTTCCGTTGTTGGACCCATCAAGAGCGGCGTGCAGTCGCTTCCTCCGCGCAAGATTCGTATTATCGGTGTGCCGCTTGACCTTGGGGCATCACGGCGCGGCGTGGACATGGGGCCTTCCGCAGTGCGTGTTGCCGGGCTCGAGGCGCGACTGGAAGCTCTTGGCCACAATGTTACGGATGGCGGCAATATCAGTGTCGCGATTGCGGAAACAAAGCATGTTGGCGATGAGGATGCGCGTTATCTGAAGGAAATTACCGAGACGTGTACGCGGGCGGCTGATCAGGTGATCGAGACGCTGGAGTTGGGGATGACGCCAGTGATTCTGGGTGGTGATCATTCGGTGGCGGCGGGGAGCGTTTCGGGCGTGGCCGAGTATTATCGTCGGCAGAATCAGAAGATCGGATTGATCTGGATTGACGCGCATTCGGACCTGAACACGCCGGAGACTTCGCCGAGCGGCAATGTCCATGGCATGCCGCTGGCCGCGCTGCTTGGACTCGGGCCGGAATCGCTGGCCAATATCTGCGGCTTTGCGCCTAAGGTTTTTCCTGAGAATACGGTGTTGATCGGCGTGCGCGACATCGATGCGATGGAGAAAGAGAACATCAAACGCACTGGGCTGACTGAGGTCTATACGATGCGCGATATCGACGAGCGCGGCATGCGCACGGTAATGGAAGAAGCCTTGCGCTCGGCCGGACGCGGGACGGCGGGATATCATGTCTCGCTCGACATGGACTGGATCGACCCTGAGGATGCGCCGGGCGTGGGCACGCCTGTGCGTGGCGGCGCTACGTATCGCGAGGCGCACCTGGCGATGGAGATCATTGCGGACCATGGGCGGATGTTGAGTCTTGAGGTGGTTGAGGTGAATCCGGTGATCGACGAGCACAACCGGACGGCGGACCTGGCTGTGGAGCTGATTTCTTCGGCGTTTGGAAAGAAGATCCTGTAGGGAGCCTACGCTCTGCCGGTCAATTCGAGCACGATGACGAGGGCTGCCATCGCCGCAG
>Ga0335072_10006127_pt1 | contig 17629 bp, 23 predicted proteins | sample Lox_Sample_21_FD_206725 | JGI IMG/M metagenome (GOLD analysis project Ga0335072, IMG submission 206725) | Soil microbial communities from Loxahatchee National Wildlife Refuge, Florida, United States - Lox_Sample_2.1 | ecosystem: Environmental > Terrestrial > Soil > Wetlands | place: USA...
AAGCAGCAAGCCATCGAGATCTACCGCTTCATGCTGCTCAACCGCAAAATGGAGATCGCACTGGAAAATCTCTACAAGCAGGGCAAAGTCGTCGGCGGCGTTTACTTTGGACTCGGCCAGGAAGCCTGCTCGTGCGCCTCGGCTTACGCGCTCGATAAAGACGACTGGTTTGCGCCCATGATCCGCAATCAGGGTTCGCTGCTCGTCCGCGGCTTCCGCGCCCGCGATACCATGATGCAGTACATGGCCAAGGCCGACTCGCCCACGCGCGGCCGCGATGGCACTTCGCATTTCGGCGACATTTATCAGCGCAACATGGTTTCGCCGATTTCGATGCTTGGCGATCTGATTCCCGTCATGTCCGGAGTCGCACTCGGCGCCCGCCTCCAAGGACGCAACATCGCCGTGATGACCTACATCGGGGATGGAGGCCAATCCACCGGCGTCACGTACGAAGGCATTAATTTCGCCGCGGTGCAGAATCTCGGACTCGTGTTGATCGTCGAAAGCAATGAGTGGGCTTACTCGACGCCGTCGGAAATGCAATATCGCTGCAAAGATCTTGCTGAGCGCGCCATCGGATACGGCATTCCGGCCGTGATCGTCGATGGCACCGACGCTTGCCAGGTCTACGAAGCCGCTCACGAAGCAGTCGAGCGTGCCCACCGTGGCGAGGGTCCGACCATGATCGAAGCCAAAATGATGCGCATGAAAGGACACGCCATCCACGACGCTGCCGCCTACGTCCCGAAAGAGTTATTCGATTTCTGGAAGAAGCGCGACCCGATCGCCAGATTCGAAAATCACTTGGTGAAAGAAAAGAAGTGGCTCTCGCCAAAAGAGAATGAAAATCTGATCGTAGAAGTAGATAAGGTGATCGAGGAGGAACGCGAGATCGCGGTAAACTCCCCGATGCCGACGCCCGAATCCGCGGAAGGCGGAGTCTATTGCGAAAACGGCTGCCACGAAATCAAACCGAAATACGGCATGCCAAAAGTAAAGAAGGGAAGCGCGGCTTACAAAGAAACCGAAGCGGCTGTGCATTTGAAATGAAATTCCGCGTTTATCTGCGTGAATCTGCGGCAATGAAGTTTTGAAATTATGCAACTTACTTACCTCGAAGCCATCCGCCAGGGGATCTGGGAAGAAATGGAACGCGATCCCACGGTCTTCTGTCTCGGCGAAGACATCGGCATTTACGGTGGCGCCTTCAAAGTCACCGACGGATTTATCGACCGCTTCGGTGCCGAGCGCGTCATCGACACTCCCATCGCCGAGTCTGCCATCGTCGGGGCCGCGTTTGGCGCGTCACTCACGGGCATGCGCCCGGTCGCCGAATTTCAGTTCATGGACTTCATCGGCTGCGCCATGAATCAGATTTCCAACATGGTTGCCAAAACGCACTATCTCTGGGGCGCGCCCGCGCCGCTCGTTCTGCGCGGCCCCAGCGGCGGATACGTCCACGGCGGCCCGTTCCACTCGCAGAATCCCGAGATGTGGTTCGTCCACAATCCCGGTCTGAAGGTCATCTGTCCAGCCACGCCCTACGATGCAAAAGGTCTGATCAAAGCCGCGATCCGCGACAATAATCCCTGTGTCTTCTTCGAACACAAATATCTGTATCGCCGCATCAAAGAAGATGTCCCGGCGGACGATTACGTTGTGCCGATCGGAAAGGCGCGCATCGCAAGGGAAGGCAAAGATCTCAGCATCATCACTTATGCAGCCATGGTCCACGCCGCGCTCGAAGCCGCAGAGATTCTAAGTAAAGAAGGAATCGAGCTTGAAATCCTCGACCTGCGCACCGTTTCGCCGCTCGACCGCCAAGCCATCGCGCAAACCGTGAGGAAAACAAACAAAGTCATCATCCTCCACGAGCATTCCCGCACCGGAGGTCTCGCCGGAGAAATCGCGGCCATCATCAACGAAGAAGCTTTTGACGATCTCGATGGCCCCATCGTTCGCATCGCCGGCCTCGACTCCGCGATTCCATTCTCGCCTCCGCAGGAGCATCATTATTTGCCGAAGGTCGAAGATGTGGTTCGCGAATCGCGGCGCCTGAAAGCGTATTGACGCCGAAAGCGGCACGGACCGCGTGGGGACGGTCTTGCCCGTCCGGTGGAGCGAAGCTCGATGGAAGAGTCCGTGTACAATCCCCTTCGTGGCTTCCCGTCTTCCTCGCCTTGTGCTTGCACTCGCTTCGATGGCCACCTGCGCCGATTGCTTTCTGAAGTACTTGTGGTGGTCCGCCTTCTACAGCGGATCCTCCGGTTTCGGCAGCCACTCCCAGCAGGTGCAAAATGCTTACGCTCGCTCGAACATGTATTTCTGGATCGTGATCGTGCTGGAACTGATAACGCTGGTGTTCGTATGGGGCGCGATGAAGCCGCGAGCCAACAATCCTTCCGGAGTTCTCAGCCAGGGAGCGCGCCTCGCAGCCTCGCTCACACTTACAGTTGCCGGAACTGGTCTGCTCGCGTTATTCCTTGCTTGGATCCAGCCCGGTGTTCGCTGACTTTTTGATCAGAAGTCTGCCATTTTGGTCGCACGTTTCCAGTAGGATAATGGTTGGCTTCTTGATTTCCGTTTGCCACTCGCACTGAGTTTCAATGTCCCGAACTCGAATCGCATCGGTGGTAGGATACCTGTTCATTCCTTTGGAGGCTTCATGGGCAGGTTCGTTTTCGGTATCATCATCACGCTCATCGTGCTCGCTCTTGCGGTCTTAGGTCTTGCCACGCTGGGATTCGTTCCCACCCGCGCCAACGTCGCGCCGCCGCACTGGGAGCGCCATGTCGCCATGAGCGCCGTCGACGCTTCCATGGAGCGCCACGCTCCGCGCGTTACCAACCCACTCACGCCTACCGATGAGAATCTTGAAGACGGCATGAAAATCTACACCATGAATTGCGCCGGATGTCATGGTACGCTCGACCGCAAGCTTTCTACATTCGGCAATTCGTTCTATCCACCGGCGCCGAATTTTATTTCTGATCCGCCCGACGATCCCGAGTGGCACACCTTTTACACAATCCGCACCGGCATTCGCTATACCGGCATGCCAGCTTGGGAGAAAACTCTCTCCGAAACGGACATGTGGAAGGTCACCCTTTTTCTCTCCCACATGGACAAGCTCCCGCCCGCTGTCCAGGACTACTGGAAAGCCAACTTCAACTCCGCCCCCGCGACTCCGGACGAAAACAAGGACGGAGAGAGACACGACCACCACTAAGCGATGTCGCTGTAGGCTGCTCTTCTGCCACTGAGCGCGTTTTTCGCGAACCTCGGCTTTACGATTCCGGGCAGTGTCCTAATAGTGCGTTGCTGAATTAGATGGAAGCAAGAAGCGCCAGAAAATCATCCCGGCTGATTTTCAGTTTCCGAAGATATTCCCGCAAAGTCCCATCTCTGATGGGATCCTTCCCATGAGGCTCGTGGAAGGTAACGATAGGCGGGTCTGCATTCGGGTTGTGAAAAGAACGCGCAGAGCCACGTCCATTTGGAAGTGGTTTGTACCCCAATTTTTCGACGACTTTTAGGAAATCCCGCCAGGCCAGTTGAGCGGGAAGTTTTGTCATCTCATTAGGCGAGCGCCATTACGTGTTCATCCTGGAGAGCAGCGTTGAACCGAGCGAGCAAGCGATTGGGTGGAATGTCCTCTAAGGTCAAACAATTTTCTTTGGCGCATGCTCGCAAATACGCAACCGTCTTCGCAATGGTGCCGAGCTGCTGTTCCGCATCAAGATGCGTGAGAAGCGCGTCGAACAAATTTTTCTGTACTTCTTCCAGAGAATGACCAAACACCGCAACTGGAAGATGAGCGGCAACGCCGTTCCACACTCCATCTTCCATCCAGAACTTGCACAGAATGGGAATTTCGATTGCTTCTGGTATATGGGCCGATCGATTTGGGTGTACTGCCGACAAGATTCCCTCCACCTTATTGATGACGCGAACTACTGAAAAGGTCCATCGGCAATTGACTGCAAGATTGTATGGGGGATTGCTGACAAGCGGGACGTTACGAATGGTCCCACCTGTCATGCGGAATAGTACCATGAAAATCAATCTGCTTTGCGTGACTGGCGTCACCAATCTGTAAACAATTGAAAACAAACCGCTAAAAAAATCTTCAATATCCCAAACGTGATCTGTATTCCAGATGCCACCGCAGGCGTCCGCCGCGGCGTCTGACGAACTCTGCAAAAGTTGCAATACCCGAAATGTAGCGTAATGGCAGCTCGCAAATGTGACAGCTTTCTGCTAAACGCATTCGTCGGCCGCGTGAATCTGCGGCTCATCATGCGGAGCGTGAGATTCTGGCGCCCGATGTATGAAGTCGAGATGTAGCGCGGGTCGGGAACCCCATGCACAACCAACGCAGAATTAGGACACTGCCCGATTCCGCTGCCTGCGGCTCGTCCGTCGCTTGCTCCCGCTATAATATCCATTTGCGTTCGCCCTTTTGCAAACCACTAAGGGCCTCATGGAAGGAAGTCATGGCAACTGACATCATCATGCCGCAGATGGGAGAATCGATTGTCGAAGGCACTATCACGAAATGGCTGAAGAAGCCCGGTGACAAGGTTCAGCGGGACGAACCGCTGTTTGAAATTTCGACCGATAAAGTCGACGCCGAAATTCCATCTCCCGCGTCCGGCGTTCTCCAGGAAATCAAAGTCACCGAGGGCACCACGGTCGGCGTGAACACTGTAGTCGGCACAATCGCGGCCGACGGAGAAGCAGCAAAGCCAGCACCCGTGAAACCCGCGCCAGTGGCCGAAAGTAGTGCCAGTTCGGCGCCTCGTCCGCGGGCCGAAGTACCAACTCCGCCACCGGTTCCGATTGCCTCTGCTCAAGAAGAAACCGAGGAAGCTCGCTCGTCTCCGCTCGTCCGCAAAATCGCCCGCGAGCATGGCGTAAATTTGTCCCAAGTAACCGGCACTGGCCTGGGCGGCCGCATCACCAAGCAAGACATCATGCAGTTCGTCGAAAGCCAGGGAGCCCAAACGGCTCGTCTGGGAACCGGTGTCCCGCCTGTCCAGGCCGCATCAGCGGGCCAAGCGCCTCCAATTTCTGTTGAGCGTCCCGCCCAGGCTCCCGCTCCAGCCACGTATCCCGCCGATCTCGTCCCAATGACGAACATGCGCAAGCTCATCGCGAAGCACATGATCGAGTCACGCCGGACCAGCGCGCATGTGCACTGCATGTATGAAGTGGACCTCACTCGCCTGGTCAACCTGCGTAACAAGCAGAAATCCGGATTCGAGCAGCGCCACGGCGTCCGCCTCACCTTCATGCCATTTTTCGTGCGCGCTGCCATCATGGCCATCCAACAATGGCCGATCGTGAACGCCAACATCGAAGGCGAGAACATTCGTTATCACCGCAACATCAATGTCGGCATCGCCGTGGCACTCGACTGGGGATTGATCGTTCCCGTCGTCAAGAACGCTGGAGATCTCAATTTTCTCGGCTTGCAGCGCGCCATCACCGATCTCGGAGAGCGCGCCCGCACCAAGAAGCTCAAGCCCGAAGACGTCGAAGGCTCGACCTTCACCGTGACTAACCCCGGGCAGTTCGGAGCCGTTTTCGGCCTGCCCATCATCAATCAGCCGAACTCCGCCATCATGGGCGTGGGCGGCATTATGAAGATGCCGCTGGTCGTCACCGATAAAGACGGCGCCGACTCGATCGCGATTCGCTCCGTCGTTCACCTCACGCTCGGCTATGATCACCGCCTCATCGATGGCGCCGTCGCCGACCAGTTCATGGCGCAGGTAAAAAAGAACCTGGAACAGTGGAGCGAAGAAGTCGGCTAGAACCCAAGGATCTGACGGGATGCGGAAGAACATGGGAGGGAGCCCCACCCAACGCGGTTTTCGCTGGGTGGGGGGGGATTCTACCGGTTCGAAGCAACGGCCGTTTGTCCACTCGCCTTCGCCCAAGCCGAGGCGTTCATGCACTCCACCACTCCATCGACAATTCGAGACACTCCGTCCCGAAACTGCTCCGGATTCACAATCTCTCTCTGCGCGACCGCATCCGACATTTGCAACGCATTTTCCAGAAACGACATCGCCGCATCTTTTTTCTCATTCCCGGACTTGCTTGCGAACATGGCCTCGATTCCAGCCACCAGGGCCGGGATGAAAGAAATTCCCCGTAGCAACTGATTCAGAAAATTCATGGTTTCCTCCAGGTCTGAAGGACAGCCGCGCCGGGCTGTCCTTTGAGCAAAGCTCGCCTAGTATTTCCGTCTTAGACCAGGCTCGCCAGAACATTGTTCATTGTTGCCAGGTTCGGATCGGCCGAATCTGTATGCGCCACCAGAACCGTCAGACAGGCCTTCAGTTCATAGGCCTTCTCCAAAACCTCTGCCAGCATGCCGCCCACGTCGAGTCCATAGGCAACTGAATCGGTAATCGTGTTCGGTGTCGGAGCTGTTACACTCTTCAAATTTGTGATGATAGTCGTGCTAGGTGTTGCGCTCATGTTTCCTCCTCTGATAACTGAAATTTGGTGATGAAATCCGGAGATCACACTTGCTGGCGCTCCGCCGTCATTACACCAGACTCGCTAAAATGTTGTTCAGTGTCGCCAGATTCGGATCCGCTCCATCCGTCGCCCGCACCAACAAGGTCAGGCACGTCTTCAACTCCAGCGCTTTGCTTTGGGCCAAGGCCAACATGCCCTGGATGTCAATCCCCGCTCCTCCTCCGGCCTTCAACGTATTTGCCGTCGGCGCGGAAGCGCTCTTTAAATTACTGATGATTGTCGTACTTGGTGTGCTCACTTTTCTTGGACCTCCTCTGAATCAAAATCAATCTACCTCCACCAATGCCCGCGCAACGCAATCGCGACGCTGACCAGCAGCGCAATCGAGGCATTCACAAATCTCTCGATCACTGTGCGTCGCACGTCATTTCGCTCTAAATCGGTCAGACGATTTTCCGCCAGCGTCATGCGCCCAGGCTGTCCGTTGCCGGTCAGCATGTCCATCTTTGTCTCCAGCCGGCTCAGCTTTTCGAGGACCTCGCGCTCAAACTGCCGATCAATGTTCCGCAACTCTCCGAATTCTTCTTCAATCAACGGATTCCCCTACCTCTCCTTGCGATCTTTTCTCGTCGCGCTATCGTGCGCCTCAATCATCACTTTGATTTCTGCCTGCCCCTCACGTAACTTGGCGAGTTCTTCCTCAGTCCGAATGCGACCCTCTGTATTAGTCGCTGCAATCTGCTCCAGCCGCACCACTCTCGCTTTGGTCGACTCGATCTCGCTGTCCTGGCGCGCCGTGTTCCTGGCATCCTGCACGATGTATCCCGTAATCGACAGGGCGATGGCACCAAGAGCGACTAAGGTCCGGCTGTCAAACTTGAGGAGCCGCTGGTCCTTGATGGCCTTGAGTTCCTCGCGCCAGTTTTGTTCCATCGCTGCAGCAAGGTTCTGTAGCTCAGACAGCTGTCCTAGTACTTCCAGCTGAAAATCCTTGGTCGTGTACTGCGTTCCGGCATTCGCTTTCTCGGCAGCACGCGATCGCAACCGGTTCAGCAAATTCTCTTCGCTCATAGCGGATAATCAACATGCAGCGCGGCAGCGTAGCGCGAGTATCGTGGCGGTGATGAACTGTCGTACAGCCGCAAGAAATAATTCTGCGTGCGCGCCATACGGGGAAGCGTGAATGTCTGGGCACTGAACCTCCCCAGCAGATTTCGATCGTTCGAAACGCCCCAGCCATAGTCGTGTGCCCTGACTTCAACCCCGCAACCATTCGGCATTGGAATTCCTATATCCACTGATACCGTCGTCGAGCTTACTTGCATAATCTGCGCGGCGGTCAGATTCTCAAGGTAATACGCACCCACCTGCGTAGTCGCGAGTTGTGGTGGCATGTCGGTCAGCGGAATCGTGGTTGCATTTCCGGCATCCTGATAAGCCAGCGCTTCCGCCAGATCATTCGCAAACTCAATCCTGTACATCCCGCGATCATTGGCCGGATCGACTAAATCAATGGCTACGGCTCTCACGATTGCGTTGAACACCGCTGCGCGCGATGGCACATTCAACGCCAGCCCGTCTCCGGGAAAAACATCTTGTGCCGCACCCGGCAGGAAGTCGCTCCACGTCTCATACGTTCCGGACCACGCCGGCGCGCCCGCATCATCCAGAATCGCCAGCGCCGCGTTCTCGCAGTCTGTCTGCGTTCGTGCACTCGGAGTTTTCATCGTTCTGACGAATCCGCGCACGCCGTTATCTGTCCCGCTCGCAAGACCAGCAATATTCGCCGAATTCACCACCTCTGCCACCGCTCGTCCGGATCCGCGGTAGCTCGCCACAATCAGCGCGTTCACCGGTGGCACGTACTGCGGATAGAAATCCAGCGTCGTCGAACCCGCAATCGTGCACTCGCCTCCATCCGAAAGCGATTCGACCACTTGTGTGGAATACGCCGCATTCGGCAATGCCAGCCGCACCTCCGCCAGCGCGATGTGCGCTGCATATGTATACGCGATGCTGCACTGCATGGTCAGTGCATTCACCAGCGCATAGGTACAAAACCCCGGAGCGTTTGCAATGACGTCATCAAATAAGATCGTCGGCTCGGCCACCAGGCTCGCCGGATTCGCCGGATCCACATCCTGCACCTCGAGGACGACCCGCACATTGGCCGATAATGCCGTTCCTCCACATCCGCTGCCCGCCGGATGTATCGACGAATGGTATGTCTGCTCTGCTCGATACACTTCCATGCAGTACAAATAAGTAGTCAACACATATCTGTGGCCCGGCGTAGTGGTTACCACTGGGCCGCCAGCCACTCCGCTGATCAATGCTTGAATGTTTGAACTTGTTCCATTCGGCGTAATCAGAAATCCCGCCACGCACTCCGCCTGCGAAATCGGTCCCGCGTACAACCCTCCAATCACGCCGTGGCATGGGCCGCTCAGCACCACATCTCCGTGCTGCAACTCCAGCGCCCCTCCCAACTCGATCTGTTCGGAAATCGTCGTCGTCGCCGGCCCGCTCTGCGGGCTCGCCGCACCGCACATCAGTGCGCAAACCATCCACATCACGAGCGCCCAACAACAAAGCCGCCCCTTCGGGCGGCAGCCTGCCTCACGCATATTCCCTCCACATGTAACCGGGTGCCCATTCTAAAATCACGTCTTTCGCGATTTTAGGGATGGGAACTTTGACTTTCCTCTGTGTCCCGTTGTGCTCCGCGGGTGGCCTACCCTGCGCGATTTTCGTGGGATGAGGGCTTTGGACTTTTGCCCCTTATGAGCCAGTCGCGCTCCCGTTCAAGAACTTCTCCACGCTCCTCACGTACACCTCGGCAAAATCCGCCACCGGACGTATGCCCTCAATCCACTCCCTCGCCCTTCCCAACTCCCATCCCATCGAACCCAGCAGCGCCAGCGCCATCATCGGTGCGCGATGCACCCCTGCCGCGCAGTGAATAAACACCTTCGCCTCGCCATTTTCCAGCGCCCCTAACGCAAACTCCACTCCACGCTGAAACAGTGCGGCTGGCTTCGGCTCGAAATTGTCGTCGGTCGGATTCCACAGGACCGCGATCCCGTGCTCCGTTGCCAGCGGCGTATCGTCGAATTCGATCTGCATGTCGATGATGTGCGTGATCCCCGTCTCCGCTACCTTCGCCATGTTTTCCGCGTTCCAAATTCCGCCCCCGATCGCGATCCGCTCCGTCAGCCAGCTGATATCCATTCCTTGCTTTCCTTCGTACCCCTTCGTGCTTGACTCCGGGTGCCCCGCTTCTGGCCGCTTCTGCCAGAAGTGGGGGATTCACTCAGCCTCGCCTTGCGCCGGGTTCCCCACTCACACGGTTTTCGTAGCGTGGGGATTTTTCCGCCATCGTCATCAACCGCTTCGTGCTGAATGCTTCTGTTTTTCTACAAGAAACTGAGAACCAACGCAGCACGGTCATTCTATGTTACCGATGTTGCCATCCCAACGGGAGTCTCCACCGTCTCCTTCTTCTCACTGTTCTCGCTGGCTACAGGCGATGACGCTGATGTCTTCACGTCGTCTCCGACATCTTCCGCTGCCTCGTCCTCTTCCTTCTCCGGTTTCGCTGGAGCCTGCATCCGCGATAGCAGAATCTTCGCTAAAGAATCTTCTTCCTCGGTCGCCTGCTCCGCGTTCTCCTGAACGGGAAAGATATTCGCCATCTCGAACAGGTATCTCACCGGCGCTACTTGTCCTTTCATGCCTTCGCCGACCACGGCGTGCGTCAATTCCGCAGCCCCCGATTTCACAATCTGTGAAACCTGCTTGCGGACCTCTACAATGTCGATCTCTTTCTTCGGCCGTGGTTTCCGCACCTTCTTTGCGCTCTTTTGCCCCGTCGTTTTCTTCCTGCTCTTTTTTTTCTTAATCATTGCCAACACTCGGATTATGAATTGCGCGTCTGCGCGGCCACTCCCGTCGAGAGTGGCCCCCATCCTAAAACTCGCGCCCTTTGCGAGTTTAGGATGGGGTTTTGACTTCCGGCCCGCGCAAACGCAAAAAAACGGAAGGCGCGCCCGAAGCATGTCATCCTGAGGCGGATGCTTTTCCCGCCGAAGGATCTGGGCGAGCCGTGCAATGCGGCGCCGGCTTCGCGCCGCAAGAACGCACGTCCGGCTCGCTTCCTCATCAAGACTCCCCCCAAAAACGGAAGGCGCGCCTTTTAGCGCGCCCTCTACAGGAGTTTTCTTTTTTCTTACTCTCTAATTCCAGAATAGCAAATCGCACCAGGGCAACCGGACATTTTTCAAAAATTATTTTTGCTTTCCTCGCAATCACTTACAGAGATTTCGCTCTCCAAACCCCCTTGACAAGATTTTCCCGCTTCCACATCCAGTCTCTCCATCAGTCCCACTTTGAGCATAATCTCGCATAACTGATCGATCGCGACCGGCGCCAGCCTCCTCACCGTCCTCTCCGTACAATGCAGAAGTTTCGCCGTCGCCGCTTGATCATGTTCCTGCAACACATGCCGTGCAATCAGTTCCCGCGAGAACTCATCCAGCCTTTGCAGGCATTTTTCCATGTCGTGGACAAAGATCACGCGATCTTCAAACGTCACCACCGAATACGCGCTTACCTTCGCCCGGAAGAATTCTTGCCCCAGTAACGACGGCAGCCGTCCCGTTTCGATCGAATATTTCATATACCTCCGCAGCATCGTCACGGTTCTGGCGCGATAGATCCGCCGCCTGCGATGTTCCTCCTCGCTTTCGATCTCCTCATACTCGCGAAGAATGTCCGCCAGTTTCTGTGCCGCCGGTTCGACATATTCCTCCGTAGCCGCAACTTGCTCCTGCTCCATCCGCCCCGGAAAGCGATGCTCAGCCAAGTCGTCTATGTCCAACTCCCCAGTCTGCATTTCCCCCGTGTCCCTCTGTGTCCTCTGTGGTAACCCGGATTTGGCATCCCCCGAACCGAAACTGTCCCGCGGGGGAAAATGCTCGTCCGCCTCTGCTGCGATCTGCGTAATCAAGCCAGTCATGCCACACCTCCGGCCGCTTCGAAATCCAGTTCGTCCAGATCGATCTCGACGAACTCCGGATCTTGTTCTCCGTATCGGTCGACCACAGCCTTCCTCCCGACCGGCAACTGCACCCGCGCCGCACTTTTCTTTGCGCGCGGCAACTCAGCCACTTTCGCTTGGCAGCTTTCGCAATATACTTTTTCTGTTCCGCTCGGGCGCAGCCACAAACTTCCGCAATGTTCGCAATATTTCAGCTCCATTCTCACCGGATTTTTCTCTTTTCTATGATTCCGTTTCATGATGAATTCCTCCTTAGGACTTGCGGTTTCTAGCGAAAACAACTCGTGTGATAAAAGCACTCCGATCGCCATGTTCTGCGCGATCGCCCAAAACAAAAGCCCTGCGTCGATTTCCGCCAATTCACGGAAACCTCCGCAGGGCTCGTTTCTCTTACGATGACCTGCTTGCGCTATTTACTTTTTCGGATTCCCCTTCCGGTGAAGGTGCTCACTCAAAATGAGGGGTGCCCTACGTCTCGCGGATTTTTCGAAACGTGGGATTTTTAAAACTGGGTCTGATTTCCATCCTCCTTCGCATTCACAGTTCCTGCGTGATCTCGTCGTCGCCGCCGTGCGCCGCACGCTGGCGGAAGTATCCTTCCTCGTATCCCGACTTAAGCACGCGTCCGTTCTGCATCACCACGCTCACCCGTCCTGTGAAGCGAAGCGACAGCAACAACCGCTCCATCGATGCCGACAGCACCTCGGCCGATTTCACCTTTCGGCGAAACTCGCCAAAGTCTCTTTCTTCATTCGAATTATCTGCATGACTCGTCATCACTTCATCCCTGGAGCGGAGCGGTCCATAGTTTTGTCGCGATCCTATAGCTGTGAATTTTCTCAGTCAAGGTTGGCGTGAACATTGCCAACTGTGGAAATCTTCTGCTGTGGCGCGGTCGCTCAGCCCGCGTCTATTTTCCTTTGCGGACACTCCGCGCCTACAAGAATGTCCGCGCCACAATGTCTATAACCCAGTGCTAAACTTGACTTAATGAAGTTTAAGGTCCTGCAAGACAATCTCCGCAAAGTTCTCTGGGAACGCATCGAGCACGGCGAACTCACCGGCCTTCGCCTTGCCCAGCAGACCGGATTCAAGCAGGCCCACATCTCTAATTTCCTCAACCGCAAGCGCGGACTCAGCCTCGAAGGCATGGACAAAGTTCTTGCCGTGCAGCATCTCTCGGTTCTCGATTTGCTCGATCCTGCTGAAGTCTCCAAGCGCGCCACCATCGTGCCACCCAGTCCCGACGAATTCGAAAATGTCGTGCTCACCGATCTCTCCGTCGCGGCCACTCAGACCCTGATCGCCAGCATGAACGTCAAGGAAATCGTCAAGTTCCGCAAATCGTTCCTGCGCCGGCTGCGCGTCGAAACCGAGGGCGACCGCTCCGGCTTGCAGCGTTTTGTCTTCGTTAAGCTCGAACCCGCCGACGCCCTCCCCATGTCTCCCCGCCTCCAGCCTGGGGCCACGCTGCTCATCGACCGCCATTACAACGCACTTTCGCCATATCGCAAAGGCGAATTCAATTTGTACGCTGTTCTGAAAAACGATACCGCCGTGATTCGCTACGTCGAAGTGGCCGGAAGTCATATAATCTTGAGGCCGCATAGCGAACTCTGGCCGATTGAAGTGATCGCGATCGAAGCGGATAAACGCGCCTCCGACTACATCGTGGGCCGCATCTGTTACGTCGGCTTGGAAACGTAGCCCGATTTCTCACAAAGAATAATCGCGGCGAAAATCCACGAGCCGCGACGTAAGACGACCATACGGCGCCGCACGAAATCCGTGCCCGCTAAGAGTCCACTCCAATTTGAGCAGCCCTGACTTGGTAGTTCTTCTCTGGGTTCGGCACACTTGGGGGATTCCAATCAGACGACCTCTGCGCCGTCTTGGGCGCCGCCTGGCGCTTTGGCCTCTTACCCTCTGGCCAACATACTTTGTGCACGCCTGTGAAGTAAGCTCCGTGGCTGACGGATAGCCAGTTTGTGTTGAGATCATCCAGGGAACCGGCGCGGCCGTGGCGCGCCGTTGCGGAAGAGATGTCGAAGCCAACCGAGGTGCGAGCTTCGCTCGATTGACAACCCCCGCAGATGAGCCGGGATTGGGATTTGGCTCAGGCGCGTTTCACTTCGCTCATGAGCGCCAGCAGATTGCCTTCGCTGTCGCGGAAGAACGTCATCCAGAGATCGTGATCGGGCATGCGCGCGATCATGTGCGGCTCATCTTCAAATTTCACTTTCTGCAATTTCATTTTCGAATACGCGGCGTGAATATCTGGAACGGAGAAATACAGAATCGAGCTCGCGTGATCGAACTCCGGCTTTTCCGGATGATCGAGCATCAGGCGAACGCCGCCACAGTCGAAAAAGGCCAGTCCCGGAGGAGCCTTGAACAACAGTTTGAGCCCAAGAACATTCTCGTAGAATGCGGCGGCGCGCTCCACATCCCGAGCCCCTATCTGAATCTGACCGAGACGGGAGATTCCCACCCCTTCCGCGATGCTGGACATGATCTTGATCTCCCTTGCGAAATTAGTTAGCATAGCTAACTATATTTGGATGGAGAAGTCAAGCGCGAAACCGGGACGCCAGGCGAAGCGGGAGGTCGCGATTGGCCGGCACTGCTTTGCCCCGGAGATTTTGGCGCTCGCCGATCGCCTACACTCCGCGGCAATCCACCTGCTGCGGCGAGTCCGCAAAGAAGACGTTTCCACGGGCGAAGGGCCAGCGCGGCTGTCGGCCCTATCCGTACTGGTGTTTGGCGGGCCCAAAACACTGGGCGAGCTTGCCGCGGCCGAGCAGGTCAAGCCTCCAACCATGAGCCGCGTCGTGGCCGGGCTCGAACGCACCGGTCTGATCGAAATCTCACCCGACGCAGCCGATGCGCGCCGCCTGCATATTCGCGCCAGCGCCAAAGGAACGCGCCTGCTGCAAGGGGCGCGGCAGAGGCGCATCGCATCACTCGCCGCTGAACTGCAGAGGTTGCCCCCGCAAGAATTCACGAAGTTACGAGATGCTGCAGAGATCCTGCGCCACCTGCTGACGGTGTGGCGATAAATGTCGTCGAGTTGCAGTACTTGCTGAATCGTTTTTCTACGACGTTAGCTATTCGTAGAAATTTGTATAGCTTCCAGTAAATCTACTACAGGTTCATGTCTGATCGAGAGTGGCGGGCGCTAACGTTCGCAGGTTAATATCGTCTCATTTGCGGGCGGGGTTACGCCGCTCGCAACCAGTCGTTCACCTGAGGGACGACGCGACGATGGCGCATCACTTCGAATTTGATTCCGAGCACAAGATTCTGCGCCTGGTGCTCGAAGGCAATATAGAAGGCGAAGAGTATTCCCGCCTCACCGCCGAGATCCGGGCGAAAGCCAAGCGCGTGCGACCGCTGGCAGGAATCACCGATGGCGGCGGCATCACCAATTTCAACGTGAGCAGCCAGGGCTTGCGCAGTGCGGCGTTTGAAGGATCTCCGTATCCGGCGGAGACTCCACGCTACATTGTCGCGCCCAGCGATTATCTTTTCGGCTTGGCCCGCATGTACGAACTGATGGGTAACCACTCCGATGGCAAATTCCACGTCGTCCGCAAAATGGAAGAAGCACTGGCCGGCCTCGGCGCCGCGAACGCAAAGTTCGAACGAATCGAATAACTGCGAGAATTCCGAGCCTGGTTTTGTGATGACAATCCTCAACCGCAAGAAGAATTACCTTTCACAGGGCTTCCACTGCGTTTTCGACCTTTGCGTTGCGCAGGAATTCGGCGGCTTGTTCGGGAATTACGGTGTTGATGAACATCCCCGACCCCAGTTCGAAGCCTGCGGTCCGGGTCAAGCGCGGGATCACGCTCATGTACCAGTGAAAGTAACGTACGCCGACGCACTCGGCCGGAGCGGTGCGGATGGTGAAGTTGAAATCGGGATTCTCCAGTCCGTGATAGAGCTTGGCCAATAACGAGCGAAGAACGCGTCCGAGATCGGTCATCTCCACCGCGCTGATATCGCCGTAGCTCGCCATGTGCCGCTTGGGATAGATATGAGTGCAGAAAGGCGACGGGGAAGCGAATAGCTCGGCAGCGACGAAGTGCTCGCTTTCGAGAACCACGCGCCGGCCATCCTGGAGTTCTTCCTCTACGTACTGGCAAAAGATGCACTCCCCAAAATCATCGTGATGCCGCAACGCTTCCTGAAAACGTTGCCGCACCTGATAAGAAATCACCGGCGTGGCAATCAACTGGGAGTGCGGGTGCTCCAGGCTGGTCCCGGCATCGGCGCCGTGATTCTTGAAAATCGTCACGTGCGCGATGCGCGGATCGAGGCTGAGCTGGTCATAACGCGTCTTGTAAATTCGCAGGATGTCCGAGACATGTTGATCGCTCATGTGCGCCATGGCCAGCGAATGATCGGGTGTTTCGACGATTACGTCGTGCATGCCGAAGCCGCCCATCGAGCGCATGGAGCGGTGGATGGTTCGCTCGGGCTTCGCTTCCGGCGAAAGCGCCGCAAACTTGTTCGGTATCACGCGGGCTTTCCACGCGTTGCCATCGGGCAAACGCAGAATCTCGGGAGGCGTTTGATCTTCGTGGCCGGGGCAAAATGGACACTTCTCTGAATATGACACCGTGGGCTTGGCGGCACGATGTACCGCCATCTGATCGGGGCGCTTGGCGCGCTCGGTCGCAATCACAACCCATTCCTTCGTCATGAAGTTCTGGCGAAGTTCCGGCATGGAGCACCTTCCTCAGGCGCGAAAAATATTGAGCAGTCAATTCTACGGACCATGGAGAGCAATCTCCAGAGATTTGGTTGCTGGAAGATCTGAGTTTTTGCCACGATTCCCAAAACCGGTACGATTCCCAAAAAATGTACCCGCTGAGACGGCGAAGCCCGGCTTACGCCGGGCTTCATCTGTTTCTGTTGCAGCGAGGTGTATTCCTCGATCGAGTTTTTCTAGGAGAGGAAGAATTCCTTCGTGACCTCGGCCCAGTCTTCGTTGGGCATGTGAGCGGTCAGATCGTCGACCGCGATGCCGCCATCCTGAGCCAGGGCAGTTGCCATCGCCGGAATTCTCTTATGCAGCCGAATCGCCGAAGCTTCCGTCCACAGGCGCGCCAGTTCTCCGCCGAGCAGATTGCGGAAGTTGATCTTGGCATCGGGTGCCTGCACCTTCAACAGCCAGCCTTCGCCGTAAGGATCTTTGCGGGCCAGTTCAGGATTCTTCGCTACGGCATCGTTCACATCGGTGACCGTTCCCTCAATCGGCGAGACCATATCAACCGACTTGCCATCGCGAAATATCGTCCAAATCTTCTGTCCCTGGCGCACCCATCGGCCGCGTTGCGGCAAGGCGATGCTCTCGACCTTGCCCACCAGCTTGGATGCGAAGTCGTCCATGCCCACGCGGACCAGGTCTTGGCTCTCGCTCAGCGCCCAAGTGTGGCCGGAATGATAACGAACATTTTCCGGAACCTCGAACCCTGCAACCAGCGCCGGAACCATCCGCGGAGCTGTCTCTTGCGCAGCCGCGCGAACGACCGGTTGCTTGGCCAGCTTCTCGCCGCGGGCGTAATCGATCATCAGAAAGATTGCGAATGTAAGAAGAACCAGTACGACTGTCATAAATCACCTCGCCTGGAGTGCCCTTCACTTCTGGGCCGTCTCAGCGCTTTTCGTAAAGGCAATCAGCCAACCAAACCTGAGGTCGTGAACAGAACAGCCGCCTGTAGATCGGATGTATTTGAAAATAAGAAAGAAAGCGCCGTCCCATTTCCGCCTTCGGGTCCCGTGTGAAAGAACTCCACAGTACGGCAACGATGAGGATCGCAACACTACAGACAAGCTCTCGGCCACGTCTCTGACCCGATCCGAACGATAACCGACGTGATTTGAGGGAGTTGCGTTGCTGATGCCTTGTGCAACAGGCTGCGATGTGAACTGCAACACACGTGAGATTTCAAGACCGCTGAAAACTGCTATTGACGGCCATCACGTGCGATGGTGATGCTCGTCACGGCTTAGCACTCATTAATTGTTGAAAATCCACTCTGTCTGAAGCTGCTGAATTTCGCG
>Ga0335072_10006128_pt1 | contig 17622 bp, 14 predicted proteins | sample Lox_Sample_21_FD_206725 | JGI IMG/M metagenome (GOLD analysis project Ga0335072, IMG submission 206725) | Soil microbial communities from Loxahatchee National Wildlife Refuge, Florida, United States - Lox_Sample_2.1 | ecosystem: Environmental > Terrestrial > Soil > Wetlands | place: USA...
GCCCTTCGTCGTTGGCCTCCTGACTGGAGCGGCTGGAACTGCCTTTCTCTCGCAGGTGATACGCAAAGTGCTGTTCGGCGTCAGCAACTTGGATTCACTCAGCTACGCGGGCGCGATGAGTGTATTGCTGGTGATCACCACGACGGCGGCGCTGTTGCCGGCGAAACAGGCATTGCGTGTTGACCCGTTGCACGCGCTTCGTTATGAATAAAACCTCCTCCCCGAGTCAACTAAACGCGTAGCGATGGGACAACCAGTGACATACTCGGTATCGAAAAGGCTGGCGGCCCCTCCGACGCAAACTACGGATAATATCTCCCGTTCACTTCGGTGCCCATGACGGCGAAGTCGGCTCTGGAAGTTTCTAGCGGGTCGGTTTTGAAGGTGAAATCGATCGATGGCACTCGCACTTCTGCCTCTAGCTGTGCCAAGGCCTTGAAGCCTTCGAATCGATACTGCCGCATTTGGTCTTCGTAATTCACCCGTTCTTCCCCTGCTCTGAAGACCAATTTGAAATCGAGAAATGCCGGAGTGCTTTCCGCATCCATCGCCGGCCATCGAGGTTGATCGATAATGGGCAGGTTCACCATCTGTAAGGTCGCAACCTTGTCGTGATTGCTGAAAGTCAGTCCATCGGACGGGACTGGAGTTACCCAGTACAGTCCTTCTGGAGAGATTGGGGAATGGAAATCATGAATTTGGTTTGCGGGGATCGCCGATCCCCCGAAGACGGTCAGTCATGTGTGAGCAAAGATACCTTTCTGGGCCTGCCGTGCCGCCCAGTATTCACCAGCCATGTAGCTGTAGTCGGTAGTAGGAGTGCCCCAAGCCAGCCGGTTCCCTTTATTATCCGTGCCCATCCCGTGGAACCCGCTGCAGCGCGCCAACTTTCCTTTGAAGTGATAGATGCTGGAAAGCTCGACATTCGGCCCGGCGGGTTGGTTGTGGTTACCATTCTTATCGAGCCATGGGATCGGGTACGGACATGTGCCTCCGTTGGACGGTGCATGATTCTGTGGGATCGAAGGGGCGCAATTCTGAGCCGGGGACTGGGCCTTCAGCGAGGTCCCCGTCAGTTTTATGCCGAGTAGGGAGCCAGTACTGAGTTTTAACAAACGACGCCGGTTCATCTCGAAGCCGAAGCCGCGATCACTGTTCATAGCATCTCCAATCACTCTTGAAGTAGGCCTTCTTTGGACTCTGATGCCGCCATATGCCCTCCGGAGACTTTGCGAGACGGTATTCACCGATTTGTACCACTAGCTCTTTTGGACGACCTCTAACGAGTACCCATCGGGTTCGAGACATCTGGGGCGTAGTATCCGGGGTAGTATTCCACGCGCGAGTGGCGTTTGGCCCAGTCTTTGAAGAAGGAAATCAAAATCCCAATAGGGACGGGCACCACAGCTTACTTGTTAAGCCAAGCTTTCTTTCACTTCGGCGGCCAGCTTGAAGAATCCTGGAAGCACGGCATTGCGGAAGGCGTTTTTTCCAACATGTCCCGCGTCGTACTTGTTGCTGTATACCTCATAGGCGGCACGAAGCGTGAGAGCTTCTTGCGAACTGATGATGACCGTTTGCTTGAGGTAACAAAGAGGGAATCCGTCTGTAGATTTCAGAGCTGCCACGAAGATGGGACCGAGAGTGGATGGCTTGAATCCCTTCTGCAGCAGGGCCTCGGCAAAGATCTCTGCATTGCGGCTGCCTTCTTTAAGTGCTTCGGGCGTGATGTCGATCTCCAAACCTTCCATCGGCGTCTCCGCTTGAGATTTGAAATTAGCTTAGGCTTCGCGTCAAGTCAGTTGCTCAAGAATGCGGGGACGTATTCTCCTGCAGTCGCAAGTCTCAGGTACGACCTATTGCATAGCGTGACAATTTTCTTTTGACAGTTTATGTTTTCTGCGCGGGAGGGCCTGAGCGAAACCTGAGAGACTCAGAGCGAAATCACCATGCCCACGGAAAACGACTTCTGGGAAGCGGCGGCGCACGTGTTCTCCGAACGGGGCGGGCTGGTCGTGGGGTTTAGCAAGGACTCAACGCAGCCCGAGTTGGGGTCGACGCTGGACAATATTCTTGGCTTCCGGCCGCAACACCAGGCCTCCATTGTGGCCCCCTCCGACTGGGCGGACTGGCAGGAGCAGGTGGAAGCTTTCTACCGGCTGCGTCCGTCGTGGGGGCGAGGCAAGAGCGGTGATCCGTCGGCGACATATTATCGGGTGAAGTTCGATCCGCCGATTACAGCAAGAGGCGCCATTCCGGCCATGTTTGCTGCAGGTTCAATCTTCTCGAGCAGTCTCGCCTTGCCCTCCGTCAGCGCATATGGCGAGTTGGGCATTCAAGGAGTGCGGTTTTGGCCGAGAGTTCTGGCGCGTGTGATCGATTTTGCTCTTCACTATGTGTTCGGATTCATTGCAGGTCTGTTGTTCGTATTCCTTTTAGTGCTCGCTGCAGGCGGTCGGCCTCCGCTGTGGGTTCTGCAACGGATCTCGCACGCCCGCGTTCCTGAGTTCTTGGGCGGAGTGTTGGGTGCGCTGGCGTACCAGGTGATCTGCTCGAGCATTTCGGGGAGCACGCTCGGCAAGTGGGTGCTCTCCATGCAAGTTGTGCAGGATGATGGCTCGCCTTGTCGTCTGAAATCCGCGGTCATACGAGAACTCGGCTACTTTGTAGATGCGCTCTTCTTCGGTGTGATCGGCTATGCCGCCATGAAAGACGATCCCATGCAAAAACGCCACGGTGACGACTGGGCGGACACCATCGTCTGCAAGCGTGCCGACGTGCCGCCCCAGAGCAGGCAGGGCGGGATGCGATTCGTGTTGGGGCTTATGCTGGGTGCCTTCGCGGACATCGCTTTCCTGATACTAGGGACGTTAATCCAGATGAACTCTTAACTCGTACCCATCTAAGATTCAAATCGCAACGTTAATTCGTTATCGCTCTGCCGCAGCAGCGCCAGCTTTTCTGGCGATTCTTCTGACGATGAGGAAGAATCCGCGATGTTTACGGCGGGCCGAGTCAGCAGTCATCCCGGCAGGATCGACGAGCGGTGTGCTGCAAGTCGTCACACCGGGCGGCACCCTCTCCGGTGTCGTCCCGTTCCAGGTCTTTCAGTAGTTATCTTTGGAGTTGCTTTCGGGGCTTTGTAAATGCAAATGCCAGTTGTGATCAGGCGTCGGCACCAAAGCCCCTTTTTATTTCGGTCTCAACGTCATGTCACGGCGCAAGAGGTGTAATCTTGCTGGCCCGCTGCGCTCGGTCACGCGTGAGAGTAAGGCGCTGCTAGAATGCAGCGCATGCCTGCCGTTCTGGCGAAAGACGTCGCTAGAGAATCCGGCGTGTCACGGTTCGATGTGTGGACCGTCATCGCCATCGCGATTTCTGCTGCGATCATCACGGACGTGATCCACGAGGGGCTTGGCCACGGAGGCGTGTGCGTCGCCAGTGGCGGGCAGGCACTGGTGCTTTCCACGGTGCACTTCGAGTGCAGCGCCGACACGCGTCTGGTGGCGGCGGGCGGCACGCTCGCCAATCTAATTTTCGGCGCCGTGTTTTGGGGAGCCGCGCGTGCCAGCAAACGGTCTGCGCCGTGGCGCTACTTCTTCTGGCTGCTGATGACGTTCAATCTGCTCGACGCTGGAGGATATTTTCTGTTCTCCGGCATCGGCAACTTTGGTGACTGGGCGGCGGTCGTGGCGGGATGGCAGCCGGCTTGGGCGTGGCGCGTCGGATTGGTTGGGCTGGGAACGGTTACTTATTTTCTGTTGTTTGTTCCTTTGTGCGTGCGTGAGTTGCGTCCCTTCCTGGGGAGGGATCCGGAGATGCGAGTGCGGCGCGCGCGAGGGCTCGCGGTGGTGCCTTATCTCACGAGCGGCATCTTGTCATGCGTGGCCGGCGCGCTCAATCCGGTGGGACCGCTGTTGATTCTGCTCTCGGCGGCGGCTGCGTCGTTTGGAGGGCATTCCGGACTGGCATGGATGTGGACCTTGCTTCATGGATCGCGCATTCCGAACAGCGAATTGCAGATGCCCGAGATGAAACGCAGTTGGGGATGGGTGATTGCCGGCGGAGTTCTGGGGATCGTGTTCATCACGGTGCTGGGCCCGGGAGTGACGTTTATTCGGGCTAGGTAGGGGAGATCGGGATAGTTTCGCTCATCCTCTCATCGCAAAGACTGCAGCCACCAAAACCCAAACAGCCGTACAGAGGGCAGAAATGGCAATGTAGCGTTTCGTGGAAATCGGCTTACCGATCCAAGGAACTACAGCGCCGATCAGGCATACGACGAACAATATCGCGCATTCGCCGAGGATGGTAAAAATGGCGTGCGATTGGATCGGGAGACCCAGTGCAGTGATCATTTGTACCTCGCCTCCACTAATTATATCGCGCTACGATATAGTCTGATTCAATAATGCAGTGAATGTAAATGCTGCGTTTCATTTCTGTTGCGCGGATGTTACAGGGGCGCCGATCCTAATGAAGTGGCGGCGGCGATCAAGATGAAGGAAGCGGCTCCAGAACATTCAACATCGGTTTCGGATCCCAGTTTCGGAAATAAGAACAAATGTCGAGCGATCTTCTGAGAGTTTCGGAATTGGGGTATGATGGGCGCTCTCGTCTTGCAGGGCGAATGTCCATCCGAGTCAGGAGGTTGGCGTTGACGTGAGAAGAGGCGCAGACAATGTCGACTGAGCAGGAGTCCGTTACGCGTCTTCTGCAACAGTGGGGCGCGGGAAACAAGGGAGCTCTCGATGAGTTGATGCCGGTGGTCTATGACCAACTGCACCGGCTGGCGGCAAAATGCCTGCGCGCCGAACGCCCGGATCATACCCTGCGAGCCACGGCTTTGGTGAATGAAGCCTATCTGCGACTGGTGAGTGCAGACGTCGAATGGCAGAGCCGGGTGCATTTCTTTGCAGTGGCTGCGAGGATGCTGCGACGTATTCTGGTGGACCACGCGAAAGCCAACGACCGCGAGAAACGCGGAGGCGGGGCGGAAAAGATCGAGTTTGATGAGGCGGTGATGATCGGGCCGCAGAGCGGCGCCGGAATTCTGGAGTTGGACCTCGCTCTGCAACGATTGTCGGCGCATGATGCGAGAAAAGCTGAGATCATTGAGCTTCTCTGTTTCGGGGGGCTCACCTACGACGAGACGGCTGCTGCGCTGAAAATTTCTCCGGCCACCGTGCATCGGGAACTCAAGATGGCGAAAGCATTCCTGCATCGCGAATTGATTCAAGGGCCCTCCTAAGATCATGGCTTCGTCTTCCGATCGTTGGCAGCGGTTGGAAGGCCTGTTTTACGAGGCGGTGGAACTCAATCCTGCTGCGCGTAAGGCCTTCCTCGATGAACGCTGCGCCGAAGATGCCGAGCTGCGGAAGGAAGTGGAGTCGCTGCTTAAGTCCGCGGATGTGAGTTCATCGGATCGTCCACTCGAGTTCCTTCAGAAACCCATTCAAGACGCGGCGCGGGATGTCGTGGCGATTCCGCCGCCGCCCGCGCTCAATCCGGGCGCTCGCTTTGGCAGATACGAAGTGCTGACAACCGTGGGTGCGGGCGGAATGGGCGAAGTGTATCTGGCCCACGACACCCAGCTCCGGCGAAACGTGGCGCTGAAGCTGCTCGCTCGCGAACTGACGCGGGATGAGCGCGGCTTGCGTCGCTTCGAGCAGGAAGCGCGCGCGGCTTCTGCCTTGAATCATCCGAACATCCTGACGGTCTATGAGTTCGGGCAAATCGAAGGAACCTACTATATTGCCTCCGAGTACGTGGAGGGCGAGACGTTGCGCGAGCGCATCAAGCGGGCGAAGTGGCAGGTTGCCGAAGTTACGGAGCTGGCGATTCAGATGGCGAGCGCGCTGGCGGCGGCGCACGCACGGGGCATTGTGCATCGCGATATCAAACCCGACAACATTATTGTGCGCAACGACGGGCTGGTGAAGGTACTCGATTTTGGAATCGCAAAATTGAACGCTGGCTTGGGTGGCCTTACGAGCCGAAGCGGCTTGCTGAGCACTGCGCTTTCGACAAGCCGTCCCGGTGCGGTGTTTGGAACCATTCGCTACATGTCGCCGGAGCAGGCTCGCGGGCACGACGTGGATGGGCGCAGCGACCTTTTCAGCCTCGGCGTCGTTATGTACGAGATGGTGACCGGACGCGCAGCGTTTCAGGGCGACACAGCCAGCGACGTGATTGCGGAAATCCTCAAAGGAGAACCGGCACCGCTGGCGGATGCAGTGCCGGACTTGCCACCGGAGTTTGAAGCGATTGTTCTGCGCGCCATGCGGAAGAACCCTGAGGAGAGGTATCCGTCTGCGAGCGAGATGCTGGCGGAACTCAAGGAATTCCACGACGAAAACGAATTTCAGGAAAAGCTGAAGAAGTCGTCGGGACAGCGCGAACTCACGCCGAGACCGGGATCAGTGGCGCCGGATGGGCTTGCACCGGCCAAGCCAGTGTTAGGGGATGCGGGCGCGTTGGCCGCAAGCAGGAGCAGGCTGCCGAGAATTCTTGCCGCGACCTTGGGCGTGCTCGTGCTGGCGACGCTCATCGCTTTGCCATCACTGCGCAAGCGATGGGCGACCCCACCTGCGACAAATGCTCCGCGGACGCTGGCCGTGCTTCCGTTTCGCAACCTGCGTCCAGACCCGCAGACGGATTTTCTGGGATTCTCACTGGCCGACGCGATTATTACCAAGCTTGGGTATCTGAGCGCGCTCACGGTGCGGCCATCGTCGTCGGTGGATAGCTTCCGCAATCAGACTGTCAATCCGCAGAAGGCGGCGGCGCAATTACAGGTCGAAACGCTGCTCACCGGAACCTATTTGCGAGATGGCGACGAGATACGAGTTACGGCGCAATTGATTGACGTAAAACCAAACAAAATTCTGTGGCAAGACACCATCGATCTTAAGTACGACCGCCTGCTCACTCTGCAGGACACCGTATCGCAACAAATTCTCAAGGGCCTGGAAGTGAAGCTGTCGCCGGCCGAGCAGGAAAAACTGCGGCCTCAGGGGCCTGTCAATCCGGTGGCGTATGAAGATTATTTGCGCGGAGTGAACCTTTACTCGCTGGACGATTTTCCGGCGGCGATCAGTGCGCTTGAGCGGGCTACGCTGATTGATCCGAGTTACGCCCTGGCCTGGGCGCACCTGGGCCGCGCCTATACGACAAATGCGTCGCTCCAGTTTGGAGGAAGCGAGCAATATTCCAAGGCGCAGGCGGCGTACGAGAAGGCGCTGGCGCTCGATCCAGGCTTGATCGAAGCCCGTGTCTACCTGGCAAACTTGCTGACGGATACAGGCCGTGTGGAGCAGGCGGTTCCAATGATGCGTGCCGTTCTGTCACAGAATCCGGGATACGCCGAAGCGCTCTGGGAACTCGGATACGCCTACCGGTTCGGCGGCATGTTGCAGGAGTCGGTGGAGGAGAGCGAGAAAGCGCGGCAGAACAATCCGTCGGTGAAGATCAACAGCTCGGCGATGAATGCTTACCTTTATCTCGGCGAATACGACAAATTCATGCAGAGCCTTCCGTCCAACGATTCGGTCTATGTATTGTTCTACCGCGGGTTCGGGGAATATCACCTCGCGCATTCGGCGCAAGCCGCGCACTACTTCGATCGGGCGTACGAGAAAGATCCAAAGCTGCTCCCCGCTAGAGTAGGGAAGGCATTGAGTTATGCAATTCACGGGGATGCTAACAAAGGGTTGGCGCTGCTGCACTCGACCGAAAGCCAGATCATAGAAAGCGGAGCCGGCGACGCGGAGAGCCTGTACAAAGTCGCCGAAGCTTACGCGGTGCTCAACGACAAAGCGTCGGCGATTCTTATGTTCCATCGAACGATCGAGGGCGGGTTTTTTCCGTATCCTTATTTCGAGCGCGATCCGCTTTTGAATAGCCTTCGGACCGAACCAGAGTTCGAGATGCTGATGAAACAGGCCCGCGCGCGCCACGAACAGTTCAAGGCACAATTCTTCGGATCCGGCTCCTGACAATAAAAGAGGATCCTGCTGGTTGGCAGGATCCTCGAGTGTCGGTTATTCGCAACCGCGGAGACTGGTCCGCGTTTCTGGGCCAGTTATTTTTGCTACGGAGTCGGAGTGGCGACGAATGCCGTGTTATCCGGGGAAGTTCCGAAGAAGCCGACGAGCAGGCCGGCGTCGTTGATGCCGTTGACGATCGTCGTACCAACGCCATCCGGGTCGTCGATCGACACCCACTTCTTGGTCATTGTGTTGTAAGTGAAGCCGTGCGAGTTGTTGGCCACGTCAGTATAGGTGCCCACGACGATGCCGTTATTGTTCAATCCGAAAGCGGAGGTCGAGGTGGAATCCGGATAGTCGAGTTGCAGTAACGAACCCTGCCGCAACAACCATCCGTGCGTCACGTTGTTCGAATCCGTGAAAAATCCGCAGACCTGGCTTGCGTCATTGATGCCGGTCGCCTGCGCAGTGGTGGAACCTGGAATCGTCAGCACTTCGAAGACTCCTCCGTTCTCGTCGAAGATGTACGGATGGTCGGGGCCACTGCCATCGATCTTCGTGCTGAAGTACCCTGCCGCCTGCGCGAAGTTGTTCTGACCCAGCAGTTGATTGAAGGGCTGGCCGGGGAAATCGACTCTTTCGAAGACTCCATCGCGAGCCTCGAAACCATGGAAGCGGCCGGCGCCGTCGACGTAGAAGCCAACGGTCTTGAAGGGAGAGTTGTTGATTCCCGTTACCTGCGTTTGAGCCGAGAGGGGATAGTTCTCATTGGTGAAAATCTTCGTCTTCAGGTTGTAGGTGAAGCCCTTGTTAACGTCGGCGCCATGATATCCCGCAACGATGTCTGAGCGGTTGATGGCCAGGAACTGGGTGAAGGTGTCGGTCGTGCCGTTCTGTTTGTATTGGACGTTGTCGAAGGTGTAGGACTGGGCCGCCATCGGTAAGCACGCCAGCAGGGCGCCGCCGAGACACAGACTGATTGCTTTGAAGTTCATGGTAGTGCTCCTCTCAATTGTTTTGGTTTGTTGGTTGCCGCTTGGAACTTGTGTCTCAAGCCGGGTGTGGCGCTACGACAGTTGCCCGGGTTACTGACCCTTCGCGACTTCTTGTTGCGCCTCACTCCTAAAGGCGACGTGGGCGGAGGAATTCCCTCACGAGGCAAAAACTTTTTTCGTTTTCGCGTTCAGATCACGACTGCAGGGTTGAGCGAGCGGTGGGGAAATTCGTGCGCAGCGACTACGCCGACGCTTTTCCGAGGTATTTGCCCGCCACAGCGGCGCAGGCTTCGACGAACTCCTGTTCCGGCCGCGTGAACGTGGTGTCGAAATAGCTTTCGATATCAAGCTCGGCGGCGAGTTTGCTCCTGACGAAGACAGGAACGACGATTTCCGACTTCACGAGAGACGAACCCGCCAGGTAGCGCGGATCCTTCGTGACGTCATGTACGACGACGGTTTGCCCGGTGCTGGCGGCCGCTCCGCACAGCCCGGTATTCAGAGGAATACGCGCGTTCGGCGTGAAGCTGCCGCAATAGGGGCCGATCAGCAGGATGTCAGGGTTGGTCGGATCGACGAGATAGAATCCGACCCAGTTGTAGCGCGAAATCTTTTCGTGCAGGCGCTGTGCGATTCCCTCCATCAGGACCTTGGCAGACGGGGCGGTGGCGGCAAGCTCCTGAAATTCCTCTAGAAGTTCCTCGTGTACGACCATGATCTTTCGGTCCTCGACCTGGAACAATGTCTCCATCAGTTTACCGGACGGAGGAGATTCTCAAAAAAGATTGCAGGCCAAAGTCGGCGGATGGCAAGACGGCGGCTTCGTGCCCGACCGTGGCGCCGGGTTCCGGGATACAATGAGCAGCACGGAAACGCTGACTGTCTAGACTCTTCTGCGAATGTCCTCAACCGCCCCCGGTACGCCTGCGACCGCACCACCTGCGGACTTTTTCAAACACGTTCACAGCATCTCGCGGCAGTCGTCGGTGTTTCTGCTGGGTACGCTGTTCACGGTGGCGGCAGGATATCTGTTCAAGGTCTATCTAGCGCGTGTACTGGGGGCTGAAGCTCTCGGCATTTATGCGTTGGGGATGACGGCCGGGGGGCTGGTCTCGATCGTGGGAGCGGCCGGAGTGCCCTCCATAGCCAGCCGCTTCGTTGCCATCTATTCGACCTCAGGACAAACCCGAAAACTCAGACGATTCCTATGGTATGGCGGGCTGATCATGCTGGGGAGCAACATCCTCGTCGGTTGCGCGATGGTTGCCGGCCGACGATGGATCGCCATCAGTCTTTATCACACTCCGGCGCTTGTGGGTTACATGCATTTTTTCGCCGCGATCATGGTGCTCGGCGCGCTGACGACATTCTTCGGGCAGGCCCTGGGTGGATATAAAGATGTTGCGCGGCGCACGGTGATTACGAATTTTATCGGCACGCCGGCGACCATGGTCTTCTCCGTTGCCCTGCTCACTCTCGGCCTTGGACTCTGGGGATATCTCGCCGCGCAGGTGACGAGCGCCCTCATGGTTTTGGTGTTGCTTGTATTCGCCGTATGGAAGCTCACGCCCAAGGAGGTTCGCCAGCCGCTTCCCCCGCCAGAGGCCACCCCCCAGCCACTGTTTGAGAAAGAGGTATTTTCGGTGGCGGCGGTCGCCTTCGGAATGCAGGGGCTGGATTTTATTAGCGGACAGAGCGACCGCATCGTGCTCGGCATTTATTTGAATGCCCGGGAAGTAGGGATTTACTCGGTCGCGGCTTCGATGGTGGTGTTCGTTAGCTTGTTTCTGCAGTCGATCAACCAGATATTTGCTCCGACGATTGCGGAGCTGTATGCCAAGGGCGAGCGTGATCTTCTGCTGCATCTGTACCAGGCCCTGACGAAGTGGGCCCTCGGGCTGACGCTCCCGTTGGCGCTGGGGATGATGATTTTCGCTAAACCGTTGATGGGTATTTTCGGGCCGGACTTCCGGGAAGGCTGGCCAGTGCTCGTGATTGCGACCGTGGGTCAACTCGTGAATTGCGGAGTTGGATCGGTGGGCAACCTGCTCTTCATGTCAGACCAGCAGAACAGAGTTGTGCGAGCGCAGGCGATCACGGTATTTATCACGCTTGGACTGAATTTCGCACTCATCCCGCGCTGGGGGCTGATCGGGGCCGCAATCGCCACCGCCGCCACCAATACGAGCTTGAATCTGCTCTGGCTTCGCGACGTGAGGAAGCGGCTCTTATTGTCTCCGAGCGGGCGGGGCTATGCGAGCCTGCTGTTGCCGACAGTTGTCACTCTGGTGGTGCTCACGCTAGTGAAGACACTCGTGAGGGTTCATCTTCCGAACGTGGTGTTTGTGATGATCGGACTGAGCGTGGGATATATTGCCTTCGGACTCGTTGCACTTCGCTTCGCCCTCGACGCGCAAGACAAGATATTGGCGGCGACTGCGTACAAACGGATTCGTGGGATATTCGTGGGATGACATGGGCTCAGCCGGCCGGGCTGGCAAGAGCGTGCTGCTAAGATTTGGGCGTGAATGTTGTGGGATATCGACGGGGGATCCGGCTCTTCAACCAGCGCCATTTTTTTGACGCGCACGAAGTCTGGGAAGACGTTTGGCGTGAGTGCCACGGACCAGAGAAGCGGTTCTTGCAGGGCCTGATTCAAGTCGCGGTCGCCTTTCATCATCAATCCACGGGAAATATTGTGGGAGCCTGCTCGCTGCTGGAGCGCGCGCGAAAGAACCTGGTCGATCATCCGGAGGACTTCGGCGGCATCAGAATGGCTGCGCTGCTCAGGTCGATGGCGGAGTGGGGGGAGTCGTTTTCGTCCGGGAAACAGGCGCCGGCATTCCCGACGCTCGACGATATCGAGTGACGCGAAGGGAGAAACTATTCTGAGCTGGGCAGGGAAGGCGCACCGACCGGTCGATGCTCACCGCCGTGAGTTCCTTATCCGCTTCTGTCAGGGAGCCGGAGCTACTTTGATCCCGGCGAGTTTGTGGGGTGCCGCTTTTCGGGAGTACAAGTTCCCCGGCTCTCGAGCGGCCTCGCCTTCCGAGGGTACATTCCACTTCCAGCCGCACTACCGGAGCGAGAGGCCACTCGACGCGACGCTTCGGAAGGTGCAATCCGGGCTCGACCAGTTCATTACCGAAAAATACGCCGACCAGATAGGAGCGATTCTCGCCGAGTGGAGTGCGAGTCTACTTCGGTCTCCGCGTGATCTGCAGACGATCGCGAAGAATCTAGCGCCGGATTTTTCTGGAGCGTCACCGCGGCCGGTTGAGTCTCGCGTTGTGCGGTCCGATGCGGCGCTTCAGGTGCGGCGGAATACGTTTGCGCGACAGGGTACCCTTGGGCGCGATGACTTCGTTCGAGAGTTTCAAGCTGCGGTGAGCGATCTCGCGAAGATCCTGACGGCCGAGTTTCAAATTACGAGCATCGATGCCTCGGAAGTGTCACCGGCAACTCAACTGCCCGCACGCCTCGATACCCGTGTTCGCTATGAGATCGTGGGAACTGGGAACGGTTTTTATCGTGAGCAGCGTGTAGGCGAGTGGGATCTCACATGGGAGTCGATTGCCAGCGGCGATTTTCGTTTGCGCAGTTGGAGGGTTGTCGTTGAATCGCGAGCTCGTTCGAGCGCGCCGATCTATGTGGATGTTACGGCCAGCGCGCTCGGCGCTAATTCCTCGTACTCGGCGCAGATGCTGCACGGGTCCGACTACTGGCGCACCGTTCTCGATGGCGCCTGCGGCATCGACATCTACGGACACAATGGAGTCTCGGTCGCCGACATCGATAACGACGGCTTCGACGATCTTTACATTTGCCAGCCCGCGGGCCTGCCCAACCGCCTCTATCGCAACCGTGGCGACGGAACCTTCGAAGATGTCACTGAGGCTTCGGGATTGGGCATCCTCGAAAACACCGCCTGTGCACTCTTTGCCGACTTCAACAATGACGGAAATCAGGACGTAATTCTCGTGCGCAACAGCGGGCCGGTGTTGTTTGTGAACGAAGGCGGCGGTAAATTTCGGCAGAAGCCGGACGCATTTCATTTTGCGAATCCGCCGCAGGGAACCTTCACCGGCGCGGCAGTCGCCGACTACGACTGCGATGGATGGCTCGACATTTATTTTTGCCTCTACGCCTACTACCAGGGGACGGGGCAATACAAATATCCATTGCCCTACCATGATGCGGAGAACGGCCCGCCGAATTTCCTGATGCGCAACCAGCACGACGGCACGTTTCGCGATGTGACGGCGGAGTCTGGGCTCAATCAGAACAATACGCGCTACAGCTTTTGCTGCGGATGGAGCGACTACAACCGCGACGGCTGGCCTGACCTCTATGTTGTGAATGATTTCGGCCGGAAAAATCTTTATCGCAACAATGGTAACGGAACATTCACTGACATCGCGGCGCAGGCGCGAGTCGAAGATGTTGGCGCGGGCATGAGTGTGAGCTGGCTCGACTACGCCAACGACGGTGCCGAGGATCTCTACGTCGCCAACATGTGGACGGCGGCGGGCGAGCGAGTTTCGATGCAGGAAGTTTTTAAGAAGGGTTCACCGGCGAATGTGCGCGCGCTGTATCAGAAACACGCGATGGGAAATTCCTTGCTGCGCAATCGCGGGGACGCGTTCGACGACACAACGAATTCGTCTGGCGTGGGTGTGGGACGGTGGTCGTGGTCGAGCGATGCCTTCGATTTCGATCACGACGGGTTCGCCGATCTCTACATCGCGAACGGTATGGTTTCCGGGCCCTCGCGCGACGATCTCAACAGCTTTTTCTGGCGGCAGGTGGTCGATTATTCTCCCGACGAGCCGCGTCCTTCTCGCGACTACGAGCAAGGATGGAGCGCCATCAACGAACTCATTCGCTCCGACGGTACGTGGAGCGGATATGAGCGCAACGTCTTCTACGCGAATAATCGCGATGGAACATTCTCGGATGTATCTGCGGCGGTTGGCTTGGATTTTGTCGAAGATGGCCGCTCGTTTGCGCTTGCTGATTTTGATCATGACGGCCGGCTCGAGCTGTGCCTGAAGAATCGTAATGCTCCGCAGTTGCGATTGTTGAAGAACGTTGTGCGGAGCCTGCCACCGTCGATCGCGTTCCGGTTGCAAGGCACAAAAAGCAACCGGGATGCGATTGGAGCTGTCATCACTGTCGAGGCCGGCCCGCGCCGCCAGATGCGGGCGCTTCAGGCCGGGTCAGGATTTCTCTCGCAGCATAGTAAGGATGTCTTCTTTGGACTCGGGGACGCGAAAGGCCCAGTACACGCGTCGATCCGATGGCCGAGCGGGCTCGTGCAGGAGTTTTGCGATCTTCCTGCTAACCATCGAATCTGGATTGAGGAAGGTTCCGAGCCGTCGCGCATGGAAGCATTCAAGGCAATTGCGATTGACAATGGTCCTACTGCCGCGACGCGCAATGAAGTCGAAGTGCTTCCAAACCACGTTGAAACCTGGCTTCTGGCGCCGGTTGCCGCTCCTGACCTCTCGCCCTCCGACTTATCGGGGCAAGTGTGGACACTTACGGCGTTGCGCGGCAAGCCGGTGCTTCTCAATTTCTGGACATCAGAGTCGTCCGATTGTCGCGACGACTTGAAAGTGTTCCAGCAGTCGCACGCGCGCTGGGCGACTCAGGGATTACAACTGCTCGCCGTGAATGCGGACGATGCTGCGACAACCGGGGCCGATGCGCTTCGTACATTCGCCGGTCGCGAGCGGCTGTCGTTTTCCATTCTCCGCGGAACGGATGACATCGTCGCAATCTACAACATTCTTTATCGCCAGTTGTTCGACCGCCATCGCGACCTCGATCTCCCGACTTCGTTCTTGATCGACGGGAAAGGGAACATCGTCAAGGTGTACCAGGGAAGAATCGCTGCCGAACACGTTGCGCACGATTTTCAAAACATTCCGCGGACTGATCAGGAACGGCTCGCGCGAGCGCTGCCTTTTCCAAGTTCTACTTGCAGTCTAGAATTTGGGCGTAACTATCTTTCGCTGGGAGCGCTGTTTTTTCAGCGCGGATATCTTGATCAAGCCGAATCGGCCTTCCAGCAGGCGTTTCGAGATGATCCGTCGAGCGCGGAAGCTCTCTATGGTGTGGGCAGCGTCTACCTCAATCAAAACAAGAACGCGGCTGCTCGCGAGGCATTTGAGCGTGCGGTGAAACTCACCGCAAGTTATCCGACTACCCTGCCGGATTCATGGAACAACCTGGGCGTCATCGCGACGCGCGAAGGGCGCAACGCGGATTCGATCGCGTGTTTCCAGCAGGCTTTGAAGTTGAATCCGCAGTACCTGCTCTCACTCGACAACCTCGGCAACGCGTATCGCCTCCAGAAGCAGTGGGACGCCGCGCGCAAGGTTCTGGAGCAGGCGTTGCAGGTTGCGCCCGACGATGCGGAAGCGAACTACAGTCTGGGCATGGTGTTTGCGCAGACCAGCGACAACGAAAAGGCCTACGAACATTTGCAGCGGGCACTGAAGGCTCGACCTGATTATCCGGAGGCGCTGAACAATCTGGGAGTGCTCTACCTGGTCACGCGACGGCGCGACGAAGCGGTCGCGAGTTTTGAAGAGTGCATTCGCGTGGCCCCGGCATTCGATCAAGCCTATCTAAATCTTGCGCGGGTCTATGCCCTGGAAGGCGCGCGGGACAAGGCTCGCAGTGTGCTCGGAGATCTCCTCAAACAGCATCCCGATCATCCACAGGCGAAAGAGATGCTCGGGCAACTGCAGTAGCAGACCTCCAGAGTCTAAGGTTTGGGTGTGGGCGCCGACAGCAGATCGACGAACATCTTGTAAAAGCGCTCCGTATCGAGATCCATCTGGATGTCAACCGGCGTTCCTGCGATTTTCGGTTTGTCCTGGTCCGTCCAACTCAGAGTGTCGCCATATCCTGCGCCGCGGGTGAGATCGACATCGAGATACCTCACGTCGGTCGCCGTGATCAAGCTCGGATCGAGCCAGGCTGCGGCCGTCAGTTCGTCCCAGAGGTAGTTATATTTGCCGGTCAGCCGCGAGTATTTACTGACGTAGCGAGCCGCGGGGGAGTCGCTCATCTTGAGCCGCCCAATCAATTCATTCGTGAGCCGCGTCTTCACCGAAATGTCGACGTCTGTGCAAACAATCTTTTTCCACGGAGCCGTCAGCACAACGTGCGCAGCCTCGGGATCAAACCACAAGTTGAATTCGTGTCGCGGAGTGTTGGCGAACTCCGGGTCGTCCGTCTTGGGATTCAAACTTCCACCCATGAATACAAGTTCCTTCGCCAGCGTCGCGAATGTAGGGTCGATGGAGATGGCGAGGGCCAGGTTCGTCATCGGCCCGCCTTCGTAAATCGTGATCTCGTGCGGATACTTGTGCACCATGCGCAGCAGGAAATGCGCGGCATCTTCGTCGAGCGCTTTAGTGGTTGGCAGGCCCTCGGGCATGTCGCCGAGCTGATCGGGCGGATGATAACTGCGTGGGGTCCACGCACCGACCCATGGCACGGAGCCGTATTCCTGCTGCCACAGGTCGGTGTCTTGTTTTCGGCGGACCAGCGGATACTCCGCTCCCGCGACGACGGGAATGTCGGTGCGTCCAATGATTTCGAGCGTGCGAAGCGTGTGCACGACTTCTTCTTTGAGCCACGCGTCGCCGGTGACGACGGTTATGCCGAGGACCTCGGCCTGCGGAGATTGGATCAGCAGCAGGATCGATTGCTGATCGGTGCCTCCGGGTCCGGCGGCGTCCTGATCGATGATGACTTTTCGCCGTCCGTCTGCGTGCTGACCGAAGGAGGGAAGGGAACTCACGAGCAGCGCTGCGATTATGCACAAACGCGCGAATTTCATTCGCAGACCGCCGGGCACAGCGGGTTTTCCAGCCGAACTCTCTTTGTCATGGCGCCTTGCATTCTAGTGCGTTCGAGTGTGAGCGCGCCAGAGTGAATCTCGCGGCGGTTGCGAGGGGTGAGGCTGGCGGGTAGAATCGCCCGTTGGCGCAAATGAGTGCTTCTTGTCCTGATCCCCGCGCCTGTCTCATGGGCTTTATCGTTATCGCGAATTACTCCCGATTCACCCGCTTCATGACTCGCATCCTATTCGTCATTCTCTTTACTGTGACGATCGCGCTCGCGCAGCCTCCGCAAGCGCGAGAATCCACGCTGCATGGCATCATCCGCGATTCACAGGGGAAGCCGATTGCTGCTGCCAGTGTTCATCTGCAGTCGAAGGGCGGCACACAAAGTTTGACGGCTCGCGCCGACGCACAAGGAAGCTATAGTTTCGCGGCGCTGCAGGAAGGAGTCTATTCTCTGCGCGTCGAAATGGCTGGATACGGCGACGCGGAAATCGCCGCTCTTTTCATTGCATCGAAAGAGGTCAAGAGTGTCGACCTGACCCTTGCTCCCGTGAAGACTCCGCTGGAGGTCAACACAACGCAGCCGCCGAAATTCTTTGACGAACCACAATTCACCGTGGCGGGAGTCACGGACACCACAAGCCTCGGCGGCCACGGTTCCGACACGATCGTACGAACTCGGGAAGCCCTGGCGAAAGAGACCGCCTCTCTTGGAAAGACCGGGTCGCAGCCGACGGCAACTGCCGAGGCCGAAAAGCTGCTTCGAGACAATTT
>Ga0335072_10006129_pt1 | contig 17620 bp, 14 predicted proteins | sample Lox_Sample_21_FD_206725 | JGI IMG/M metagenome (GOLD analysis project Ga0335072, IMG submission 206725) | Soil microbial communities from Loxahatchee National Wildlife Refuge, Florida, United States - Lox_Sample_2.1 | ecosystem: Environmental > Terrestrial > Soil > Wetlands | place: USA...
GCTGCAATTCATGCCACAACAGCGGGCCCAATGCGCACGGACCCAATCTCGCGGGCATTTATGGCGCGCGCCTGCAGTTGAAGAGCGGGCAATTTGTCACAGTGGACGACGCATTTCTGCGTGACACCATCCTGAACCCGACCATGCATGAGGTCGCCGGATATGCGCCCATCATGCCGACCTATCAGGGACAGGTCAGCGAAGAAGGCCTGATTGATATTGTGGAGTACATCCGGCAGCTGAACACGCAGTACCGGATCGAGCAGACGATCGACAACAGCGCAGCTCAACCCATCCAGACGGGCGCTGCGCCGCCGGGGACATCGGCTCCGGCGCTTCCACCAGGGACGGTGAAGCCATGAGCACAATCGTTACACTTCCGGACCAGTCGACAGCCACGCTGCCGAAGGTTTCGTATCTGAATAAAGAGTATGGGCTGAAGAGCTGGCTGCTGACCGGCGATCACAAGCGGATCGCCATGCTTTATCTGATCTCCATCACGTTCTTCTTCTTCATCGGCGGCGCCATGGCCGGTCTCATTCGCCTGGAACTGCTGACGCCGCCCAGCGACCTGCTCGCTGCAGACACCTATAACAAGGTGTTCACAGCGCACGGCATCGTGATGGTCTTCCTGTTCCTCGTGCCATCGGTTCCTGCGACGATCGGGAACTTCCTGATCCCGATCATGGTCGGTGCCAAGGACCTGGCGTTCCCGAAGATCAACCTGCTGAGCTGGTACTTGTATGTCGCGGCCGGCATCATGCTTCTGGCCGCGCTGGTCTCCGGCGGCGTCGACACAGGCTGGACCTTCACCACTCCGCTGAGCACGCATTATCTGAATACTCACGTTATAACTGCCGGCCTCGCCGTCTTCATCGCTGGCTTCAGCTCCATCTTTACCGGCCTCAATTTCATCGTCACCATTCACCGCATGCGCGCCCCAGGCATGACCTGGTTCCGCCTGCCACTGTTCGTGTGGTCGCATTATGCGGCATCGATTCTGATGGTGCTCGGTACTCCGGTTCTGGCCATCACCCTGGTGCTGGTGGTTCTGGAGCGGACCATCGGGATCGGTGTCTTCGACCCAACCAAGGGTGGCGACCCTCTGCTCTTCCAGCATTTGTTCTGGTTCTATTCGCACCCTGCTGTGTACATCATGATTCTGCCCGGAATGGGTGTGATCTCCGAAGTGATGAGCACCTTCTCGCGTAAGCGCGTCTTCGGCTACACCGCTGTGGCCTTCTCATCGGTGGCAATCGCCGTCTTCGGATTCTTTGTCTGGGCGCACCACATGTTCGTGATGGGCATCTCGAACTACTCGGCGCTGGTGTTCTCGCTGCTCACCATGCTTGTTGCTGTGCCTTCGGCCATCAAGATCTTCAACTGGTCCGCAACCTTATATAAGGGCTCCATCACCTTTGAGACGCCGATGCTCTACGCCTTCGGATTCATCGGCCTGTTCACCATCGGCGGCCTCACCGGCGTGTTCCTCGGAACATTGGGCATGGACATCCACCTCACCGAGACCTACTTCATCGTCGCGCACTTCCACTTTGTGATGGTGGGCGGCATGCTGATGGCCTACCTCTCGGGCGTCCACTTCTGGTGGCCCAAGATGACCGGCCGCATGTATCCGGAAGGCGTGTCAAAACTGGCCGCGGTCATCACCTTCGTCGGATTCGTGCTGACCTTCTTCCCGCAGTTCGTCCTCGGATATCTCGGCATGCCGCGGCGCTACGCTGCGTATCCGCCTGAGTTCCAGGTTCTCAATGTCTTCTCCAGCGCCGGCGCCAGCGTACTGGGCGTGGGCTATTTACTCCCCTTGCTGTATCTGACCTGGTCGCTCAAGTACGGTAAGATTGCCGGACCGAACCCGTGGCAGGCAACCGGACTCGAGTGGCAGATTCAGTCGCCGCCGCTGACGGAAAATTTCGCAGAGACACCGATTGTGACGCACGAAGCGTACGACTACGAGTGGCTGGAGAGCCAAAAACCGAGCGAGGTGCCCACCGTTGGATAGCCAGACAGTAGCTGCGCAAACGGCAAACACGGGCCACATCGAGCACGGCGAGCATCCGCCGTTCCTGCGCCACCATTTTGAGAACGTGCCGCAGCAGCGCGAGGCGGCCACTTTCGGCATGTGGCTCTTCCTGCTGACGGAAATCATGTTCTTCGGCGGCCTGTTCTGCGCCTATCTCATCTTCCGCAACTGGTACTACCCGGCGTTCGTAGCAGGCAGCCACTCGCTGCATCTCTGGGCCGGCACGCTGAATACGACGCTGCTGATCATCTCCAGCTTCACCATGGCCATGGCCGTCCACGCCTCAGAGACGCGTGTACGCAAGGCGCTGATCGGCTGGATGATTGCGACGATCATTCTGGGCCTCGGTTTCCTTTGCGTAAAGGCCTACGAGTGGCACGACGAGTGGGTGGAACATCACGTCCCCGGACTCAACTTCAGCCCCCAGGGTTTCCTGCATGGGACGAAGGACTACCCGGACGACAAACTCCAGCTCGATATGGCCGAGAAGACGCAGGTTTACTTCTCGCTGTACTTCGCCATGACCGGCATGCACGCGCTGCACATGGTCATCGGCGTATCGCTGCTGGCGATCCTGCTCTTCGGGGCTTACAACGGCAAGTATGTCAACGGACACGTCGCCCCAATTGAGAATTTCGGTTTGTACTGGCACTTTGTCGATATTGTGTGGATTTTCCTGTTCCCCTTGCTGTATCTGATCAGTCGACATCAGTGACGCAGGAACGAGTTAGAGACTGGAGTTCAGGGAGTTGAGGATGGAGCAACACCAGGAACAGCACGAACACGGCCTGCATCTGCCGCATGGGCCTTCGGAGCCCACGCATCACGAAGAGCACATCGTCAGCCCGAAGATCTACCTGATCATCGGCTCGACGCTTCTGTTCTGCACGGCTCTCACCGTAGTAGCATCGCTGATCGATCTGCCAGGCAACCTCAACGTCATCGTCGCGCTCGCTATCGCCTGTCTCAAGATGACGCTGGTGGTGCTGTTCTTCATGCACGTGAAGTACAGCTCCGGACTCACCAAGCTCACCGTCGGCGCGGGTTTCCTCACCTTTGTCGTGCTGCTGATGATGACGATGACCGACTACGTCAGCCGCGCGTGGGGACGCTGGTAGGGCTGGCTATCCAGGCGGGCGCGTTTCGCGCAAAAACAAATATTCGTCGCAGGGGGAGAGGATGAAGCCTCTCCCCTTTGACTTTTACGGGGCCAGGCGCCGACGGGGCGGGATTCGTTCGTCACAAAATCCCGGTCAACGGCGATACCGCCGGAGGATAATGTTCCGAAGCACCCTGCAGCCCCGTAACAACACTGCAGGCTGCGTCCCCAACGGTATTCAGGCTCTCAGTAACAGATCTTCGGTTCGACCGGGAAGAAGGTCCCTATGCTCAAGACTGTGGTGCTTGCGATCCGCGTCCTGCGGAAGAATCCGATCTTCACAGCCATTGCTGTGCTGACCATTGCTTTGGGTGTGGGCGCAAGCACGGCAATCTTCAGCGTGACGAATGCGGTGTTGCTGCGCCCGCTGCCCTATAAGAATCCGGCACAGTTGGTGGTCGGTGGAATGGACCTCCAGAAGCGCAACGTACACGGACTGCCCTTCTCCAACGCCGACTACCTCGATCTGAAGAACGGCACACGGAATCAGTTCTCCGATATGGCGGGCGTTTTCACGTTCCAGCCTGTCGTGGCGAGGGCCGATGGCACGCCCGAGCAGATCACCCAGGCCGTAGTCACGACGAACTTTTTCGATCTGATGGGCGCGCAGATCGTAGCCGGCCGCAACTTCGATGCGCAGGATGGCATTCCGCAGCCTCCGGCGCCGGCAGCGCAAAACGCGCAGGGCCAGGGCGCGGCTCCCGCTGCACCGCCGCCGCCACAGCTGCCACAAATGGCGATCCTGAGCCACGAGTATTTCATGAAGCGCTACGGCGGCAACCCGGCCATCCTCGGCCATCCCATGGGCAATGCCGGCGGCCCGAACGCAAACCCGGTGATCGTCGGCGTACTGGCCCCGGGCTTCCGGATCTACTTCCCGCCGGAAGATCAGGTCGACGCAGCGCCCGATGTGTGGGTTGCCAACCGTCTGGATTACGACGCCGCGAATCGTAACAACTTCGGCATTTTTCCAGTGGGCCGTCTCAGGGAAAGGGTGACGATCGAGCGTGCACAGCAAGCTGCAGACGCCGTTTCCGCTGAGGGCCGACGCACGATTCCCATGGATGAGTCGGTTGGCTACCACATTTCCCTGGCGTCGATGCGCCAGCATCTGGTGGCCGAGGTGCAGCCGGCGATCCTTGCTCTGATGGGATCGGTGATCTTCCTGCTCCTGATCGCCTGTGCCAACGTAGCCAATCTGCTGCTGGTGCGTGCTTCGCTCCGTGAGCATGAATTCGCCATCCGGGCGGCCATGGGAGCCAACCGCAGGCGCCTGATCGCCCCCTTGTTCACTGAAGCTTGTTTGCTTGCTGTTATGGGCACGGCAATCGGTCTGAGCCTGGCCTGGGCCGGCATTCGCGAGTTGCGCCACCTGGCGCCGGCGAACCTGCCGCGACTCGACTCGATCGGCATTGACGGAACCGTCCTGGCTTTCGCGGCGCTCACCGGGCTCGCCGGCGCAATACTCTTCGGCCTCGCTCCTGCGTGGCGCGCCTCGCAACCAGCCCTGATGAATGTGCTGCGCGGAACCAGCCGCACCTCCGGCCTCGCCAGCGGAGCCTTCCTGCGCAACGGAGTGGTGATGGCGGAGGTCGCGCTGTCGTTCGTGCTCCTCATCGGCTCGGGGCTGATGTTCCGCAGCTTCCTTGAACTGCAGCGCATCGATCCTGGATTCGACGCCCAGCGCATGCTGACCTTCCAGGTGCTGAACGGAGGGCCGCGTGTGAAAACGCCGGCGGAGCGCATAGCAAGAAGGCGACAACTCGAGGACAGGCTGCGTGCGATTCCGGGAGTGGAAAGCGTCACCGCATCGACCCCGTTTCCCCTCACCGGCGGATACAGCCCGGTTCGCTGGGGGACCGAAGCCGCGCTCTCGGACCCGAGCCGCTACCAGGCGACCGATTTTCAGATTGTGATCCCCGGCTATTTCGAGATGATGCATACGCCGCTTATCGCCGGGCGTACATTCACCGAGGATGACGAGCAGCCGGACAGGAACTACGTCCTCGTGGATGAGGATCTGGCGAAGAAAGCGTTCCCTGGGCAATCTGCCGTGGGCAAGCGAATCCTGACGCGGGTACAGACGCCGCAGGCAGTGTTTGTCGAGATTATTGGCGTTGTTGGCCACCAACGCGAGGAGTCACTCGCCGTGCCGGGCCGGGAGCAGATTTACTTCACGGACGCCTACTTTGGCGGCTTCGTTCCTCCTCGCTGGGCGATTCGAACCTCTGGCGATCCGGCGAGCTATGAGGCCCGGTTGCGGTCGGCCATTGCGGGCATCAGCCGCGGCTATCTGGTCGACAAAGTGGCGACGGCGGACACGCTGGTCGAGGAAGCGCAGTCCGGCACGCGATTCTCGTTGCTGTTAATCGGCCTCTTCGCGGTAGTCGCCGGAATCCTCGCGGGAATAGGCCTATACGGCGTGCTGGCCACAGCAGTGCGCCAACGAACCTCCGAGATCGGCGTGCGCATGGCCATGGGCGCCGAGCGCGGCGACATCGTGAAGCTGGTCGTGATGCAGGGCATGCGGCTGAGCGCGGTGGGCATCGTGCTGGGGTTCATCGCGGCCGTGGCGCTGGGCCGCCTGATGACATCGATGCTGGTCGGGGTGAAGGCCACCGATCCGCTCACCTACGTCAGCATGATCGTGATCTTCCTTGCAATATCCCTGACTGCTTCGTGGTTGCCGGCATGGCGCGCCGCCGGGCTCGATCCAAAAACAGCCCTCCACGAGAACTAAGCAGTGGTTCGTCACAAAACCCAACCCGCGACCCGCATCCGTAACCCGTAACCCGCGTCCTGCGCCCTGGCTCGATCGCACTGTTACGATGTTTTCCTGGCCTGAAAAATCCTGCGCATTGCAACGGAGGTGTGGATGAGATTCCTCGCTCTCTTCAGCGTGTTGCTGTTGCCGGCCGGCGTAGCCGCTGCCCAGGGGACGCCCATCGTGCTGAACGCGACCCCCACCACCGTTGCCTGGGGCTACTACTGGTCGAAGTCCAAACCCGTGCTGACCGTGCACTCCGGCGACACCGTGCGCATTCAGACGCTCTCCACCTGCGGACCCAACGAGCGCATGGAGAAAGAGGGCGTAAACGCAGCCGACATTCCCCCCTACAATCAGCCCATCTTCGATCAGGTGAAGGACAAAGGCCCGGGCGGCCACATTCTCACCGGTCCGGTCGAGATCGCCGAAGCCGAGCCCGGCGACGTGCTCGAAGTCCAGATCCTCAAAATCGACATCGACGCGCCCTTCGCCTGCAATGGGTTCGGAGCCGGCCGCGGATTCCTGCCCAACGATTTTCCCTATGGTCGCTCGAAGATCATCCCGCTCGACCGCGCGACGATGATCGGCCACTTCGGACCTGGCATCGACATCCCATTGCATCCCTTCTTCGGCAGCATGGGCGATGCCCCGCCGGAATCAGCAGGCCGCTATGACAGCGCTCCCCCCTGGATGCACGCCGGCAACATCGATAACAAGGAGATGATCGCCGGAACGACGCTCTTCATCCCCGTGCACGTCAAGGGGGCGCTCTTCGAAGTCGGCGACGGCCATGCCGGGCAGGGCAACGGCGAGGTTGATATCACCGCCATGGAGACGTTTCTGACGGGAACCTTTCGGTTCGTCATCCACAAGGATCAGCATCTGCTGTGGCCGCGCGCGGAGACGCCCGCCAGCTACATCAGTATGGGCTTCAGCCCCGACCTCAAAACAGCAACCGAGATGGCCGTCCGCAACATGATCGACTTCCTCGTCACCGAGAAGCACCTGTCCCGCGACGACGCCTACATGCTCACCAGCGTGGCGGCCGACGTGGACATCACGCAGCTGGTCGACGGCAACGTCGGCGTTCACGTAATGTGCCCGAAGGCGATCTTTAAGGAATAGCCGTGGCGGGCGGCAGGGCTCGATCCAAAAACGGCCGCCTGGGAGTCAGGCCTGATCACGCTATCCCGTATTTGTCCGCAAGGAAACGCTGCACCCTCGCCGGCAACACGGCCGCAATCTCCTGCCATGTCACCAGCCCCAGCCGCGTTCGCAGTGCTGCGTCCTTCACGGCCAGCATCACCTCGAACCATCGCTCGGCGAGATCCGGCCGCCGCCTATCGCTGATCACCACAAATGACGCCTCATTCGCGTGCGCCGCCAGCACGCATCGAATCAGCTGATACGACTGCACCACGCCCTCCCCCAGCGGCAACCTGTCCGGATCGAACACGTCCTCCACATCCCGATACCGCTCCACCAGGCGCACCGGCGCTCGCTGAAAATCTCCCTCCGTCAGCTTCGCCTCCACCAGCAGCCCACCCAGCCGCATGTCCATCTCGGTGCGATCGAGCCTGCCATTCTTCAGCGGAATCTCCGGCCGGAATCCAAACATCGGCCGCAACCCCGGCTCAATCCCCAGCAGCCCGCACACCCGCGCATTCCGCAGGACGCCCGGGTAACAGAACACATTCATCAGCAGCGCGTCGGAGCTGCTCGCACACTCCAGCTCATACCGCTTGCGATCCCCTGCCCGCGGAACATACCGGCTTGCCGTGTAGCTCTTGGTCAGCCGCTGCTTCCATGCGGGGTTCGCGACGATCCGCGCCCATGCCCCTGGAAGAAAATTGCCGTGCCCGCCCTCCGCTTCGCGAAAGATCACGCTCTGCGATACGCCATACGAAACCTCGCGGTCGAGCTCCACTCCCTGCAGCTGGTTTCGCGCGCTGATCTCCCGCCGCAGCTCGGTCGAACTCAGAGCCGTTCTCCCGCCTTTGCTCATTGCTATAGACTACGCAATCGTCCCCGCTCCCGATCGCGGACTAAAATTGAGTTTCGGACTCCTCGCGTGATCACCTCTGTCCCCATCCCATCCGGCATCGCGCGCCCACCCGCTGCGGTGCGACGCTTCGCGTGGGGAGTGCTTGCCTATAACGTGGCCGTTATTGTCTGGGGAGCGGCCGTTCGTGCCACCGGTTCCGGCGCCGGTTGCGGCGACCGCTGGCCGCTCTGCAATGGAACCGTCGTCCAGCATCACCCCGGCCTCGCCACCCTCATCGAACTCGCTCACCGCGCCACCAGCGGCATCGATCTTCTCTGCGTCCTTGCGCTGCTTCTTTGGACCTTCCTGTCGGTCCCGCGCCGTCACCTCGCGCGCGCTTTCGCCGCCGCTGTCCTCGTCCTCACCCTGAATGAAGCTCTGCTTGGCGCGCTCCTCGTCCTGCTGGGCCATACAGCGAACGATCGCTCCCCCTCCCGCGCCGCGTATCTTTCACTTCACCTCACCAACACCCTTCTACTCCTTGCTGCCATGGCCCTGACCGCGCACTTCCTCTCTCGCCGCGAAGCCGTGATGCGCGGAACGGTCGCCTGGCGCGCTCCGCGTCTGGCTCTCACTGGCCTCATCGCCACGCTCATCGTCGGAGTCACCGGCTCGCTCGCCGCGCTGGGCGACACACTTTACCCCGCCCACAGTCTCATCAGCGCCATCGCGCAGGATTTCTCCCCGGGCAGTTCCTGGCTGCTTCAGATTCGGTGGCTGCATCCCGCCATCAGCCTCGTCGCCGGCGCGTTCATCGTCTGGCTTATCGCCCGCAGCCTGCGCGGCCCACACCGCGCGCTGGCTTTCACCGTCGTGGCGCTCCTTGCTGTGCAATACCTGCTTGGCGTTGCCGATCTCGTGCTGCTCGCGCCCACCTGGATACAAATGATCCATCTCCTCGGCGCCGATCTCCTCTGGATCGCTCTGGTCGTCCTTTCCGCGCGACTCTGTCTCCTACGCTCTGCAGAGGCACCGGCCGGCTAAGCCCCTGCGCGAACAGGGGCTCAGGCGCTTCAGCGAAGCGTCGCGGCGCGGAGGAAATCGAAGGTGCCCGACGGATTGGGATGGATGTTACCGAGGCGCTTGTTGTGGACGACGACCGAGTCCAGATACCAGAGATTGAGCGAGGGCAGTTCCGCGGCAGCCAGCTGCTGGACCCTGGCGTAGTCGGCGAGGCGCTGCTTCTGATCCTGGGTTGAGGTCGCGTCGGCGATCAAGCGGTCCATCTCGGCGTTTGAGTAAAAGCCGCGATTGCCGCCGTGTGGCGGAAAGCTGGCGGTTGCGTAGGCGTAGCGGAAGATGTCCGGGTTCTCGTTGCCGCCGATCCAGCGCGAGGGCGCCAGCTGGAAGACGCCGCGCGTCAGGTCCGCGTAGAAAGTGGCGAACTCGTAGCTGCGAAGGTCGAGCGCGATGCCGACCTGAGCCAGTTGCTCCTGGATGGCCACGGCAGTTAGGCGCACGGTCTCATCATTCGAAGTCTTCATGCCAATGTGGAAGCGGATGCCGTGCGCGTCGCGGCGATAGCCGGCCTGGTCGAGAAGGCTGTTGGCCTGGGCGGGGTCGTAGTTGTGGGGTGGAGTCGGGACCCAGGCCCAGTGTTGAGGCGGCAGAAGGCTTTCGGCAAGGCGGGCCTGGCCCCGGTAGAGCGCCTGAATGAGCAGCGGGCGGTTGATGGCGAGCGCAATCGCCGTGCGGACTCGGCCGTTGCGCAGGATGGGGTCGCGCATGTTGAAAACGATGTAATTGAGGACGGTTCCGGGCCCGTCATCCACAGCAAGATGCGGATCGCGCGCCAGGGCGTTGACTTCGTCGGCCGGGAGCGCGTTGCTTTCAACGTCGGCAGAGCCTTTCTTGAGCTCGAGGGCGCGCGTGGTCGCGTCGGGCACGACAGCGAAGCGGACGCCGGGGATGTTGGGCCGCGGTCCCCAGTACGACGGCGCGCGCGCGATGACCACATCGCGGTCAAGCTGCTGGCTGACGAAACTGAAGGGACCGCTGCCGACGGGATGACGGAAGAAGTCGCGCCCGGAGCCGTATGGAACGATGCCGATGGCGCCGTCGCAGAGATTGAAGGGAAGCGAGGGGTCGGGCTGTTTGAGATGGAAAACGACGGTTGCAGAGTCGGGTGCATCGATGCGATCGAGTGTGGTGAAGGAGCCGGCCTTCACGCTGATCACCGTTCCATCCAGAATCGAGTCGATGGTGTACTTAACGTCGCGCGAGGCAAGCGGGCGTCCGTCATGGAAGCGCGCATCGGTGCGGAGATGGAAAACCCAGGTCTTTGGGTCGGGGGTTTCCCACGAGGTGGCGAGCGCGGGCTCAAGGCCGAAGTGCTCATCGCGGCGGACGAGGGAATCGAACAGCAATGAGTCAATGTGCTCAGCCTGGCCGTCGGTGCCGATGCGGGGATCGAGGGAGGCGGGACTGGACTCGATGAGCATAGTGACGCTCGGGTATTGCTGATTTTTGGCGCAGCCAAAAATCAGCCAGCAGCCGCTGACCAGCAGCAAGGAGCAAAACGCTCCGCGACAACGGGCAAAGAGTCGTGCGCGGCCAACCCCGGAACACTCAGACATAGGTGATCTGACCCAGAATCGCCGGACGGCTGGCGCCGGTGGCGGAAGGAACGTTGCCCGGGCGGTGATGCCAGGTCTGATAGGCAAGCAGCGCGAAGGCGGCGGCTTCCTTGGCTTCAGAAGGGAGGCCCATCGCGTCAATGGTGTTGAGGTGAACGTCAGACGGTACGAGACGATTGCCGAGCATAGCAAGGAGCGTGGAGTTGCGTGTTCCGCCACCGGAGACGATGAGGTCCACAGGCGCCGATTTTGCTCGAGGAAGCACCCAGGTGCGGATGGATTCCGCGATGCTCATTGCTGTGAAGGCGGTAGCGGTGGCAATTGCGTCCTCGGGCTGTTGGCTGTGTTTGCGGCAGGCGGCCAGAAATTTTGCGGAGTAGGTTGCGCCAAACTGTTCGCGTCCTGCGGATTTGGGCGGGGCAAGACGAAAGAATTTCTCCCTGAGCGCAGCCGTGAGTACCGGTTCGAGAATCCTGCCGCGTGCCGCAATGCGGCCGTCGCGGTCCCAGGGCTTTGAAAAAAGCCGCCGGGTAAGGGCGTCGATGATCATGTTGCCGGGGCCGGTGTCGAAGGCGAGGACGCGTTCGATCCGCGCACCGGCGGGGATCAACGTGAGGTTCGCGATCCCCCCGATGTTCTGCAGGATGCGCGCGCGTTTGGGATCGACGAAGTACGCGTAGTCGAAGAGCGGAACCAGAGGCGCGCCCTGGCCGCCGTGAGCCATGTCCGCGGGCCGGAAGTTGGAGACGACGGGGATGCCGCATGCGGCGGCGAGAAGGGCAGGTTCGCCGAGTTGCCAGGTGCAGGTGAAACGGCGCCCGGCGTACAGGGACGGCGCTCCCTGGTGGTAGACGGTCTGGCCGTGACAACCGATGAGGGCCGGCTTGATCCCGGTGTCGCGCATCGTGGCCTGGAAGGCTTCAGCGTAGGCGAGACCGAGACGCCAGTTCAGGCGCGCGAGGTCTTCTGTAGTCGTGTTGGGGGCGTCCGACTGCCCCGCCATGGCGGCGAGGATCGCATTTCGCAGGTCGCGCGGGAATCGATGGGCGCGATGAGCCAGGAGCGTGAGTTTGGGCAGATCCCGCTTTGAGGAACCCACCGCGATCCTGACCAGCGCTGCGTCGATGCCGTCAGCGGAGGTGCCGCTCATCAGGCCGGCGACGATCATCGATCCGGAGCGCATTCAGGAGCCAATTTTACAGGCGGATCCCGGGGCCTGAAGCATCTGCGAAAAACAGGCGACCCGCTTCCTGCGCCAGGCGGGCGTTCCAGGCGGAAACGCATCGTTCTTATTTAGAATGGCAAGCTGGCGCATGAAAAAGATTCGAGTTGGCATTCTTTTCGGTGGCCGCAGCGGCGAGCACGAGGTTTCGCTGCTGTCGGCTGCGTCGGTTCTGGGGGCAATCGATCGCAGCAAGTATGAAGTAGTCCCCATCGGAATCACAAAACAGGGCCGCTGGGTCACGGCCACCCATGCGGAGCGGCTGCTCGGTGGCGGTGAATCCGGCAAACACCTGCGCGCCGGCGATCCGGAGGTGACGCAGCCGGCGGCCGTGCTGCGCAAGGGCGAGTCGGTGCTGGTGCCGCCGGTGCCGAGCGAAGCGCTCGTTCCGTTTGAGCGCGAAGCCGGAGAGGTGAAGCATTCCGGGCCGGAGCAGGTGCTGGCTGTAGACGTGATCTTTCCGGTTCTGCATGGGACCTTTGGTGAAGACGGAACGATTCAGGGGCTGTTCGAGCTCGCCGGGATCGCGTACGTCGGATCGGGCGTTCTGGGCTCTGCTGCCGGCATGGACAAGGACGCGATGAAGCGGCTGTTCGCTTCCGCGAAGCTGCCCATGGTGAAGTGGCTGACGTTTCTGCGCGGCGAGTGGGAGAAGAGCCCGAAGAAGGTGCGGGCGAAGATCGAGGCGGCGCTGAAGTATCCGGTTTTTGTGAAGCCGGCGAATCTCGGGTCGTCGGTCGGGATCACGAAGGCGCACGACGCGAAAGAACTCGCCGTGGCGATGGAGACAGCGGCGCAATTCGACCGCAGGATCGTCGTCGAGCAAGGGGTGGGCGGGAAAAACGGAAAGGCGCGCGAGCTGGAGGTCGCCGTGCTCGGCAACGACGCGCCGGAAGCATCGGTGGTGGGCGAGGTCGTGCCCATCAGGGAGTTCTACGATTACGAGGCCAAGTATCTCAGCGAGGGATCGGACCTGATTGTGCCTGCGAAGCTGACGAAGGCGCAATCGAAGCAGGTGCGCGAGATGGCCATTGCGGCGTTCAGGGTGTGTGACTGTGCGGGCCTGGCGCGGGTGGATTTTCTCATGGAACCGGGAAAATCTGGGCGCATCTACGTGAATGAGATCAACACGCTGCCTGGATTTACGTCCATCAGCATGTATCCACGGTTGTGGGAAGCCTCGGGGTTGCCGTATCCGAAGCTGATCGATCGGCTCGTTGAACTGGCGATGGAGCGGCGGGCGGATAAGGACAGGACGCAATACAGCCGATAGGCGGCAGGCTGTAGCCGGTAGCGTGTTCAATATGTGCGCGGGGAACCTCCACCGCATCTGAGGTGTCACAATAAGAGGAGACGTGCGCACGATGGATTGGGTCGGACGGATGAAAGGAGTCATGCTCGATGACCCTGATGGATGCACCCGCTTTTAATGCGCGTAAGGCTCAGCGGACGCGCATTCTCGCGATCACCGGCGTTGTGGCGCTGGCGGTCGCGCTGGTCGGCACAGGGCTCTGGTTTCTGCAGGTGCCGTGGCAGTTCTGGCACTGGCCCTCGGATCACAAGGTCAACAAGTTCATGGTGGCGGTCGAGAGCGGCGATCTGAACAAGGCCTACGGCTTCTGGAACAATGACTCCGCCTGGCAGCAGCACCCGCAGCTGTTCCAGCCGTACACCATCACCGAGTTCACCAAGGACTGGGGACCGTCCAGCGACTATGGCACCATCACCAGCCACCAGATCTTCGTCTCGCATCGCGCCGGCAACGGCGTGATCGTCGGGCTCTACATCAACGGCAACAAGGGAAAGCCACTGTTCCTGCGCGTGGACAGCGCAACGAACACGATTGGCTTCTCGCCGGTGGAGTTGTATTCGGGACCGTAGAGGCAGCCGGTAACAAACACGAACATCGCTGGCCTAGCCCTCGGCCTTTCGCATGGCTCCCTGCATCACGCGCTCAAGGCTCGCCTCGTCCTCGATGTTGACGCAGGATTGGCTGCGGTCGATCTGGCGCATCAGTCCCGTGAGCACCTTACCCGGGCCGACTTCGACAAAGAAAGCCGGACGCAGCGAAATCAGCAGACGCACCGAGTCAACCCAGCGAACAGCGCCCGTCACCTGGCGGATGAGCGCGTCGCGCAGTTCTTCGGGTTCCCCGGCCAGCATAGCGCTCACATTGACCGCAACCCGGACGGAGGGCAGAGAGAAAGTCACAGTGTGCAGCAACTCCGCAAGCCGATCCTGCGCCGGCTGCATGAGCGAGCAGTGGAACGGCGCGCTGACCTGGAGCATTATGACGCGCTTGGCGCCGCGCTCTTTGCAGATTTCAGCAGCGCGTTCGACCCCGGAAGTTTCTCCGGAGATCACCGTTTGCTCCGGCGAATTGAAATTGGCCGCAGCCACGACCTTCTTTGTTTCGGCTGCGGCGTCATCGCAGGCGCGGGCCGTTTCTTCTGACGAGAGGCCCAGGACCGCCGCCATCGCCCCCTGACCAGCGGGCACAGCTTCCTGCATGAACTGGCCGCGGCTGCGCACCGCCCGCACAGCGTCGGCAAAGCTCAGCGATCCGGCAGCGACGTTGGCTGCGTATTCGCCCAGAGAGTGCCCCGCAACCCATTGCGGTACGATTCCTTTTTCTGCCAGCACACGCAACGCCGCAATAGAAACGATGCAGATGGCCGGCTGCTGGAATTCGGTCAGCTTGAGCTGATCTTCGGGTCCCTCGAAGCACAATTTTGAAATAGAAAAACCCAGCGCCTCGTCGGCTTCTTCGAAAGTGCGACGAGCGACAGGATATTTTTCAGCCAGATCCCGGCCCATGCCGGCATACTGCGAGTTTTGTCCTGGAAAAAGAAAAGCGAGATTCATCTATCGGCAGATTAGCAGGGGCCACTCTGGTGCGTGGCAAATTCGTGATGCAGACACACACTGACGTGCGGCCTCGAATCGATTTCAGGAATTCAGTTTAACTTTCTCGGAGTCTCGCGCGTCTATAAACCAGAGGCGCGCGGGGCGACGCTTCGTGCGACGCCCCTTGCAGCCCTCCATGAAAGCCCCGGTGGTTCGTGGGTCCGCCGGGGCTTTTCTTTTGTCCGGACTGTGGGTCAGGCTGAGGCGGCAAGATGGGCCGAAGGACGAACCCCATTGCCGGCGACCGCCGCTGAAGTGTGATGCGTAAGCCGATGCACGAAGTGGTACGGCGGCCACGGACCGGACAACTGCATGTGGCAGTCCTTCATCAGCAGGCTGGCGCTGGTGTATTTGTTCTGGTAGCGCTCAACGCAGCTGGCATCGATCAGGTGGGCGATATCCAGAAGCATCTTGCCCGATTCCACCCGCTTGCACGTGACTTCCTCGGCGAGCGGCAGGAACATGCGGTGCATCTGGACGGTTACTGCCCGCGCCTTGGTTTGCCGTTCGCGCTGCAGCGCCGCACTTTCGCGCAGATTCGACAGATATGCCTTGCCTACCGTTGGAACCGGCTCAGCGGAGTAGCGGCGGACCTGCTCTTTGCAGCAATCGTCGAGAAGAACCTTCAGGTGCATCTCGGCCTTGCCGCGCAGACGTTCAATGTTGGTCAGGAACTGGCGCTGATTGGAGCGGATCGAGCGCCGCAGCGCATCGTCATCCGCGAAAACCGTGCCAAATCGGAAGGGAAGAACGGTGGAGGTTTTGAAACAGTCGGAGATCACTCTGGCGTGCTCGACTCCGGCCTGGGATGTGAGGTTTTGAGAGGGAGAATGCTCGCTGACGATAACGGCTAAATCACTGGCTGGGTAAAGGAAGATTTGATTGCCCTGGATTCCCGTAACTGCTTCCATTGGAATTGGCTTACGGTGACGAAGCAGCTCGGGAAAGGCCTGTCGTTCTGTTATGCAGTAGGCATACCACGCCATATTGGGTCGCTCCGCATGCTGGTTTGAGTATGGGTTGGGAACTTCAGCGTTGTGGGGATGGACATGGCACTACTTCGATTGGAACTTGCAGTCTTCACTGAACTGCCACGTATGCTAGTCCCGCATGTAAACGACTGGCAACAGGTGCACGCCGCAAGATGCAGGAGGTGAGCGGGTAGAGGCGCAATTTGTATTCATATTGTGGAAATTGTTTTTGCAATGTAAAAGTTAGAGCTGAACTGCTCACTTTTGGCGTCCGATGGACTAAAATTACTCCTCAATTGTGGCGAGGTCCTCAGGCCGGTCGAGATCCAGTTCACCGGCGGGCCAGGGAATTCCCTCGACATCCGCAGAATGAGCACGAATCACGTCCCGCGCACCGTGATCTCCTGTAACCGCTACCAACTCCAAAAACAGGCCTGCTGAGAAGACAGCGGGCACTCCGTTGCGCTGCGCGTAGGACGAAGCCGTTATTGCGATTTCGCTGCTAACCCGAGTCCCTGCATGCCGAAGCAGCGTCCGAAGGTGTTCGGCCGTGAGCCGCGGCTGATCGCACACCATGATCAGGACGGCGTGCGCCGGGGGTTCCTGGCCGGCGACACGTTCCATTCCGGCTCGCAAAGACGAACCCATCCCTTCCTGCCAGGTGGGGTTGAAAACGGTTTCAACCAGCAGAGCGCCGGTCTCGGCCGCCATCTGCTCCGCTTCAAATCCGACGACAACATAAATCGGCGAACATCCGGCTTCCACCGCAAGGCGGGCGGTGCGGTGGAGAAGCGATTCACCATCAATCCGGACAAGCTGCTTGGGTCGACCCAGCCGCGTCGAGGCCCCGGCGGCGAGGATGATCGCAGCGCAGCGAAACTCAGGCATGCACGGGAGGTGACGCTGAGCGCAGCTTCCGACCGTCGCGTCCGGCAAAAACCGCCTGCAGCTCTGCGGCGATGGAAAGGGCGATCGAGGCGGGAGAATGGCCGCCGAGATCGAGCCCGACCGGCGTGTGCAGCCGCGCCATGCACTCGGCGGGGGTGAGCTCCAGTCCCGGAGCAATCTCGCCTACCAGCCTCTCGGTCCTGAGCCGCGGGCCGAGGATGCCGACGTACGTCATGTCTCTGGCAAGAAGAACGCTCAGGACATTGCGGTCCTGCTCGTAGCTGTGGCTCATGACGACTGCGGCAGCTTTCGGGCCGGCTTGAGCCAGAGCGGTTTTCACGTCGTGAACTGCCGCGGCGCCAGGGAATCGCTCGGCGCGTGCCAGGCTGGAGCGGTCGTCGGCGACCACGATGTGCCAGTCAAGAGCGGCGGCGAACTCGACGAGCGGCTGCGCATCATCGCCTGCTCCGAAAACAAGGAGCGAAGGCGGCGGTGCAACGTGTTCGACGAAATAGACGCCGGTATGCACGGATTTCCCCGCGCGCAGAACCTCGTGCGCCAGCCGAACGGCCTGAGCCTCAGGGTCGCGCTCATAGACAACCTCGCCTGCGTCATTCAGAACCAGCACAGTGCCGGGCGAATCCTGACCGATGCGGGTAACGATGACGGATTCTGCCCGATCTTCAACGCTGCGGCGGAGCGCCCCGAGGTGTTGCGCAGCGGCTTGGCCGCGTTCCATGAGAACGAACACCGTGCCCCCGCAGCCGAGGCCGTAAGGCATGTCGCCGTCGTCGTCGAAGAAGCTTGAATAACGCTGGACAGAGGGACCCTTCTCGGTGAGCCACCACGCCTTCTTCGCGATCTCCGCTTCGAGGCAGCCGCCGCTGACAGTTCCTGCGCGCTGTCCTGACGAAGTCAACAGCATCCGTGCGCTGGGCCGGCGGTAAGCCGAGCCTTCCACAGCGACGACCGTTGCGAGGCAAATCTCATCGCGAGCGGCGGTCGCGCGCTGCCACAGCTTGAGAATTTGCCGAAGCTCAGACAT